>TARA_R110002050_G_scaffold14313_9_pt1 | contig 36908 bp, 34 predicted proteins | sample TARA_R110002050 | Tara Oceans TARA_R110002050 (sample SAMEA4396988) | marine metagenome | biome: Polar Biome; feature: [DCM] deep chlorophyll maximum layer (ENVO:01000326); material: water (ENVO:00002006), including particulate matter (ENVO:01000060) such as... | depth 25 m
CGAATTAGCTGTAAAAACTTATGTGGATAATGCAACAACAGGGATTGCAACAAATACAACTGCTATTACAACTAAGGAGAATACCGCTAATAAATCTACAGATGTAACTCTTGCTGATGGAACAAATGTAAAATTCCCAACCGAATTAGCTGTAAAAACCTATGTAGACACGCAAATTACTACTTCAAATAATTTGGCCGATGGCTCTATATTTATTGGTAACGGTGCAGGAACAGCGCAATCACAAACCTTAAGTGGTGATGCCACCATCACAAACACTGGAGTATTGACTATAGGATCGGAAAAAGTAGACTCAGGAAAAATTGCAAATAATACAATTGTAAACGCAGATGTCAATGCCTCTGCAGCAATTGAAGGAATTAAAATAGATCCTGATTTTGGAGCACAAAATATCACTACAACAGGAACCCTTGGGGCTGGAAATACAACAATTTCTGGGACACTTGCAGTTACGGGGCAAACCACTATTAATACAGGTGCAAATTCTACAACTTTACCTACAGATAGAGGTACCGCCAACCAAGTATTAACCACCAATGGTGCTGGAGCAGCAACTTGGCAAACACCAACAGCAAATCCACTGAAAGCTATTGGAAAAATAGATGGAGCAGGAGGCGTATTAAAAATAACATCTGGTGTCACACCTACAAGAAATTCATTAGGTAATTATACTGTAGATTTAAGTTCTTTAAGCCTACCTGATGCTAATTATATAATTCAACTAACCTTACTAGGCGCCCCTTATGGCTCAACAATTCAAGTGACTAACCAAACCGCAGCTAGTTTTACGGTACAGATTTCGGCAATACAGCAAACCTTTAACCCAAGCCCTCCTATAGGGTTTACAACAGGTGATCCAGATTTACCAAACATGAATGCCGTAGCAGCTCATACACATTCTGGTCTGGTAGATACATTTATAATAGAAGGCACATCAATCGATCCTATTGACGCTCAATGGTACTTCACCGTAACCGATTTTTAAACATGAAAAACCTAACATCCATATTCGTTTTTCTTGTGGGGGTTTGTGCCAATGCCCAAACGGCCTTATACAATGCGGGTGATATGCAACTGCATGCCAATGCCGAGGTGGGTTTTCATACCAGTTTTGTTAATGATGCACCGTTTGACCAAAACTTAGGTTTGGTTGGCTTTTATGGCACTAACTTTTTAAATATTCAAGGTACTGTAGCACCTGTTTTTTACGATTTTGAAGTGAATGCCGATAATGGTGTTGCTTTAAATATAGCGACCAATGTAACCAATAGCGCGAATTTTATTTATGGCGATGTAATCACACCAAAATCACAACCCGATATTTATTTTGGTATTTTAAATAACGCTATTTACACCGGTGAGAGTAATGATTCAAAAGTCAATGGCTTTACATTAACAACTAATCAAGCAAACTACTCTTTCCCTATTGGTGACGATCAGCAATTAAGACGTTTGGAATTACGATCAGAAAGCACCAATTTAACGACCAAAAGTGCTTACTTTTTTGAAAACCCTAATGCTCCAATTTCATTTGCTACCATTTTTGAAACCAATGAAACGGCACGGCAATTAGATCTTGTAAATTCAAGGGAGTTTTGGAAACTAGAAGGTAGCGTACCTTCACAAATAGAACTCATTTGGAATACGCGTAGTGAAATTGGCTCCCTCTCCGATATTCTTGAAAACCTATTAGTAGTTGGTTGGAACAAAACCAACCAAGAATGGGAAATTCTAGGTAATACTGCCGTAAGTGGCGACCTTGATAGTGGTAGGATTATTTCAGGTACTTTTACACCCGATGATTATGAAATTTTAACCATTGGTAGTTTACTCGTTCCTCAAGACCGTTTAACCATAGACAACTTTTTCTTATCGCCCAATGGTGATGGTATTAATGATACACTAATTATAGAAGAATTAGAACTTTCTCCTAATAACGAGTTAAGAATTTATGACCGCAATGGACTGCTTGTTTTTCAAAAAGAAAACTACACCAACGAATTTACAGGTATTTCTAATAGCGATAATTTGGTCATTAATAGAGAGCAAGGATTACCCGCTGGTATTTATTACTATGTAGTAAAGCTTATAGATTTAGGGTCTGAATTTCAAGGTTTTCTTTACCTAGCACAATAATATCGCTAATCCAAAACATCAATAGTCTTCTAGCAGCTACTTCTTTTTATATCAAAACGGCTTTCTTTTTTAAAGGATAAATATTTACCTTTATTTTAGTGATATCTATAGACAATAATGACTAAAAATACCGTTAATACTTTAGTACTTCGACAAATTACAGCACAAGAGACCTACACGGTTCGGCATGCTGTACTTAGAAAAGGAAAACCTATTGAATCTTGTGTTTTTGAAGGCGATGATTTAGCAACCACTTTTCATATAGGCGGATTTGTGTCCGATAAATTGGTAGCAGTAGCCTCTTTTTATAAAAAAAAGAATGAAAAATATAGTTTTTCTAATGCCGCTCAACTAAGAGGCATGGCAGTGTTAGGAGCCTATCATGGTTGCGGATACGGACAGCAATTACTGTTATATAGCGAGCAACTTTTAACAGAAAAAAAAGTTCATGTTCTTTGGATGAATGCCAGAATAGCTGCTTTAGGATTCTATTCGAAATTAAACTATCAAACAATTGGTACTGTTTTTGACATACCTAAAGTAGGTGAGCATTTTGTGATGTTTAAAAAAATGTAAGAATGAAAAGAAGATCTTTTATAAAAAAAACCAGTGCAACAGGCTTAGCTCTAACTGTAATACCCAGTATTACTTTAGCCCAATCTCAAGAAACTACGTATTCGCTTGCAGAACTTATGGGTAAAGCAACTATTGAGCTCTACGGGAAAGATATTAATTTACGAAAAGAAGCACACGATGCTTTTATCGAAATGAAAAGAGCCGCCTATACCGGAGGTGTAGATTTAAAAATAGTTTCGAGCTACCGTAGTTTTGATCGCCAGCAATTAATTTTTGAACGTAAATTCCAAAAATATACCGATGCCGGAATGGAGCCTTTAGCAGCCATTAATAAAATCATAGAATACTCAACGATACCAGGAACTAGTAGACACCATTGGGGTACTGATATTGATGTGATTGATGGTTATAAAAAAGTGGATGGAGATGTTCTTGTACCTTCAAAATATGAAGAAGGCGAACCTTTTGCTGATTTCAAAAAATGGATGGACGAAAACTCCGAAAAATTTGGTTTCTATTTGGTTTATACAGATGATCCAAAAAGAAGAGGGTTTAAATATGAACCTTGGCATTATAGCTATGCTCCTATTTCAGTTCCTATGTTAGAAGCCTATCGCCGAAAAAATATCATGCAAATTTACCGTGATGAAGATTTTTTGGGGAGCGAACATTTCACCTCAGGATTTTTAAGAAATTATATTATTGATAATGTTTTAGACATAAATTCAAAACTTTTATAAGCTTTTTGTACATTAGAAAGCTCTAAACACATTAACCATGAACAGAGGAAGTTGGAAAATTAGAATTTTTATTGGACTTGCAATTGTTGCATTTGCTTTTATCCAAAAATGCAGTAACACAGAAGAAAACCCTTATACTGGACGTTCTCAGCATATTACGATGACTTCCGATCAGGAAATAGCTATCGGATTACAAAGTGCCCCTGAAATGGCACAGCAGCACGGTGGTCTTTATCCTGACCAACGCTTACAGTCATTTGTAAAACAGGTCGGAAATCGATTAGTTAACAATAGCCTCGCTAGAGAAACTCCTTACAAATATGATTTTCATTTATTGGCAGATGACCAAACCATAAATGCATTTGCTTTACCAGGAGGACAATGTTTTATTACCTACGCACTATTTGCGCAATTAAATGAAGCACAACTAGCTGGTGTATTAGGTCATGAAATAGGACATGTTATTGGCCGGCATTCAGCGGAACGTATTGCCGATTCACAAACATGGCAAACCGCGACAATGGGTGCAACAGTCGGTGCTGGTGACTTGGGTAATATCGTAGGCGGAATAGGCCAAAACACCTTACTTAAAAATGGTCGTGGAGACGAACTAGAAAGTGATGACTTAGGCGTACTTTTTATGATTCAGTCAGGTTACAACCCTTATGAAATGGTTAAAGTAATGGAGATTTTAAAAGCTGCCGGAGGACCAAACAGAACACCAGAATTTCAAAGCACACATCCAGATCCAGAAAATAGAATAGAAAAAATAAAAGAAGCCATCACAAAATACAAAGGACATGAATAATGTGCACTTCATCTAAATAATCATATTACATATCGTATTTCGATATTATTTTATTAGCTTTGGAATTCCCAGATTTTTACCTTCACAATTTACCTCTTATAGCTTTGATTTATAAACATTTAAATGAAACTATATGGGAACACTTGTACATTTCAAAAATGTTTACTTAGAAGCTTTTGAAAATTGTAAGCCTGCTTTTTTAGTAGTTTTACTTAAGATTTATTCATTATTTTCAGTAATAATGATTTCTATGGCACTCTATGCATTTGTTTATAGAGTTATTAATGGATACAAATTTTAATTTTCGCTCTTTTACTTGAACACTAGAAGAAGTTTTTAATGAAACAAAAAAAACCATCTACGATTTGTAGATGGTTTTTTTGTAGTTAGCTCTAAACCTTTTCTATTTCTTCTTCCAATGTTCATTAATCACGGCAAGTGCATCTTGTGCATTAGAGAGTTCTGCATATTTTTTAATATTCATACCCTTATCACACTTAATTCGTAGATCAGCTCCATTAGCGATTAATACTTTTAAAATTTCCGCTTTATTATAGCGAGCAGCAAAAATTGCAGGAGTCATCCCTAAAGATTTTTCATTGACATCTTCACCTAAAGTGATCATGCTTTTTACGGTTTCAATATCACCCTTTAAAATAGCGTTACAGAACGAACTTAAACCATAGGGTTTTGCAATTTTTACAATTTTTTCTGTTGGATCATTTAAAATAGTTTTGGCTTGCATACTACTAGTAAATAACGCAATTCCCATGACTGCAATTGTGATTGTTTTTTTCATGATGATGATTTTAATTGATGAATAAGTTTTGATTATACTAGAATAGACGACCCTAATGGAATATTGTTTCATTAAAAATTCATAAATAACATTTATTTAACACTACGCCTCTAATTTTAAAATGTAACAATTTTAAAAAACGAGGACACAAAAAAGACCTTCAAATTTTTAGCATATACAGGCATTTCATCTTATTTTTGGAGTATAAATAATTAGTCCCATGAACAAGAAAGTAATATTGATGATTTTGGACGGTTGGGGAAAATCGCCTGATCCAAAAGTCTCTGCAATAGACAATGCCAATACACCATTTATAGATTCCATTCAGAAAGAATATTCTAACGCTAACCTCTTAACTGATGGTATGAATGTTGGATTACCAGAAGGGCAAATGGGCAATAGTGAAGTAGGTCACATGAACTTAGGAGCTGGTAGAATTGTATACCAAGATCTAGCAAAAATAAATAAGGCTGTAAAAGAAGATACTTTAAAAGATGAAAAAGTCTTAAAAGAAGCTTTCCTATATGCTAAAAATAATTATAAACCTGTCCATTTTGTTGGGCTATTAAGTGATGGCGGTGTGCATAGTCATACCTCACATTTAAAAGGTTTAATTAAAGCTAGTGAAGCTTACAATTTAGATAAAGTCTATATCCACGCATTCACAGATGGTAGAGATGTGGACCCAAAAAGTGGAAAAAGCTACTTAGAAGATATCACCAAATTCTGTGCAGATAAAAAGGCTAAACTAGCTACCGTTATTGGGCGTTACTATGCAATGGACAGAGATAAACGTTGGGAACGAATAAAATTAGCTTATGACCTTTTAGTGAATAATTTAGGTTTTAAATCAGCAGATATTACTTCTGCTATTCAAAAAAGTTATGATGCTGGTATTACCGATGAATTTATTGATCCTATAGTTTTAACAACAACCGATGGAACTCCAATTGCTCATATTCAAAATGGGGATGTAGTGATATTTTTTAATTTTAGAACGGACCGTGGTAGAGAACTTACTCAAGTATTAAGTCAAGAAGATATGCATGAACAAAACATGCACAAACTAGATCTTTATTATGTGACCTTGACCAATTATGATGATTCCTATAAAAAAGTTCATGTGGTATACGATAAAGATAATATTGAAGATACATTAGGTGAGGTTTTATCGAAAGCTGGTAAAAAGCAAATCAGAATTGCAGAGACCGAAAAATACCCACATGTTACTTTTTTCTTTAATGGCGGTAGAGAAATTCCTTTTGAAGGAGAAAAACGCTTACTCTGTCCTTCTCCAAAAGTAGCTACTTATGATTTACAACCAGAAATGAGTGCATACGATATTCGAGATGCTATTATTCCTGAACTTGAAAAAGGAGAAGTTGATTTTGTGTGTTTAAATTTCGCAAATCCTGATATGGTTGGTCATACGGGAGTTATGGCAGCCGCAATAAAGGCATGTGAAGTAGTAGATAGTTGCTCAGAAGCTGTAGTAACAACCGCATTAAAAAATGGGTATTCTATTATTGTTATTGCCGATCATGGCAATTGTGAAACTATGATTAACCCCGATGGCAGTCCAAATACGGCACATACGACCAATCCAGTACCTTTAATTCTTGTGGACAAAGACCATATTAAAATTCACGATGGCGTATTAGGCGATATTGCACCTACAATTTTAAAACTAATGGGCGTTCCACAACCCGCTTTAATGACACAAAAACCTTTGGTATAAAAAATTACCAAAATACTTATCTTTGCAAACTATGATTATAGTAAAAACTGCAGAAGAAATAGAATTAATGCGCGAAAGCGCATTAATCGTTTCACAGACATTAGGAATGCTAGCTGGTGAAGTAAAGCCAGGAGTAACAACTTTAGAGTTAGATGCTCTTGCTGAAACATTTATTCGTGACCATGGGGCGGTGCCTGGTTTCTTAGGGCTATATGATTTTCCAAACTCCCTTTGCATGAGCCCCAATGCACAAGTGGTACATGGAATTCCAGACAACAAACCCTTAGTAGAAGGCGATATTATTTCTATTGATTGTGGTGCGCTAAAAAATGAATTCTATGGTGATCATGCCTATACCTTCGAAGTAGGAGAAGTAGCCCCAGAAGTAAAAAAAATGCTAGATATTACAAAACAATCACTTTACGTAGGCATCCGAGAATTTAAGTTTGGAAATCGCGTTGGAGATGTTGGTTATGCCATTCAAAAATTTACTGAAGAACATGGCTATGGTGTAGTTAGAGAATTAGTAGGTCATGGTTTAGGACGTAAAATGCATGAGGATCCTGAAATGCCTAATTATGGCAAACGAGGTCGTGGTAAAAAGTTTATAGAAGGAATGGTTGTTGCCATCGAACCTATGACAAATCTAGGTACACATAGAATAAAACAGCTTAAAGACGGTTGGACTATTTTAACTGCTGATGGCAAGCCAAGTGCTCACTTTGAACATAATGTTGCGATTATAAATGGTAAGCCCGAACTTTTATCTACTTTCAAATATGTTTATGATGCCTTAGGTATTACAAGTGATGAAGAAGATGAGTTTAGACAAGCTAAAATTTAATTTTAAAAAAGACTTATCTACATTTAAGTTATTACTAACTTCCTTCAGGAAGTTACTTATTAATGAAAAAACTATTTAAATACATATTAAATACTATTCCGAGACCATTACTTATAAAATTAAGCTATGTGGCGCGCCCGATTTTAGCGCTTTCTATGCGAGGAAATACCTATACTGACCCAATTGACGGGAAAAGCTTTAAAAGCTTTCTACCGTATGGCTATGAAAGTCCTAGAGAGAATGTCTTATCACCTTCAACCCTATCATTAGAACGTCATAGACTATTATGGCTATACTTAAAAAACGAGACTGATTTTTTTTCTAAGCCGTATAAAGTAGTACACTTTGCCCCTGAGCAAGCATTCTACAAGCGATTTAAGCAGTTAAAACATATAGAATATATAACGACAGATTTAGATTCTCCTTTGGCTGATGTAAAAGCTGATATTTGCAATCTCCCGTTTTCAGATAACAGTTTTGATGTTGTATTTTGCAATCATGTCTTAGAACATATCCCTGACGACAAAAAAGCAATGCAAGAATTGTATCGTATACTCAAACCCAATGGCTGGGGAATTTTCCAAATTCCACAAGATTTAAAGCGTGCTGTTACTTTTGAAGACAATACGATTACCGACAAGAAAGAAAGAGCCAAAATCTTTGGACAATATGACCACGTTCGCATATACGGTCAAGATTATTTTGACAAACTTAGAACTGTTGGCTTTAAGGTAGATGAAATAAATTACACCGCACAACTCACCGAAACAGAAGTCGATAAATACCGATTAGCTAAAGGAGAAATTATACCTTTTGTACGTAAGTAGCCTTTATTTAAGTAATATTTTACTAAATCCTTCGGTAGAAAAATTTCTTGTTTCACCACCAACAGTTACATAAATAAAATAGGCTTCAATTCCTGTTTTTTGAGATAATAACGCCATTGAATCATCTAAATCCATAGCCATAAAAGAGGTCGCATAAGCATCTGCTTCTGCACAATTGTCTGCCAAAACCGTTACTGCCAAAACATTCGAATTTTTTGTATAGCCGGTTATAGGATCAACGGTATGAACAAATTTCTTTCCTGTAAATGGATCAACCCTAAAATGGCGATAATTACCAGAAGAAGCTAAAGCCTTGTTCGTTAAGTTAATTTTGGCTACAGGAGTAGATCTATCCATTACTTGAGGATCATCTATACCTACAACAAATGGTTTGTTCTTAATTTTATTTTCTCCTTTTGCGGTGAGTTCACCTCCAACTTCAATAAGATAATTATTTATTCCTTTTTGATTTAACAACACCCCTAATCGATCAACAGCATAGCCTTTTGCTACAGCATTGAAATCAAATAAGATATTTGGACTTGCTTTTGTAATTGTATTATCAGCATTAAGACGAACCTTATTAAAACCTACATAATCTAAAAGACTATCAACTTTAGTACTATCTAGGGTCATTTGCCTACCTGGACCAAAACCCCAAGCATTAATAAGTACTCCAACTGTAGGGTCAAAATAACCATTGGTTTTCTTATTTACCTCTTTTGATAAATTAAAAACCTCCTGAAACATTTTATCAACAACGATGGTAGAATCACCAGCATTTATCTTAGATATATCGGAGTCGGCTATATACGTAGACATCGATTTATTAATATCTGCAAAAACAGAATCTATATCTTTCTGGAAATCTCTTGATTCAGAATCATAAAATAAGATTGAATAGGTTGTACCTAATGCAGCTCCAGAATTTCTACTTTCAACAAAATCTCCTGAACAAGAAGAAACATTTACTAAAACACCAATTACTAATAGGTATTTTACAAATTTAAATTTTAACAAGTCCGTCATAGCCAACAATATAATCTTCATTTAAACACACCGCTTGATTATAATCTTTGGCATTCACCAAACCAACACCAGCATAATAGGTATCAGCCTCAAACTTTAAAGCATGTTCTTTCATTTTAAGTAAATTATCCATATCCATATCTTTTGGATCATTAGGATAATTCACACATTTCACCACAATAAAATGTAGCTTTTTTTCTTTTAAGCATACAAATTGTGGGTTCTTTTTAAGCGTACTATTTACTGCCATAAATTCATATCCGTTAGCCTCTAAATGTTTTCCAACAATATTCATGGCTAAGTTATGTAATTCTTGTGCTGTAAGCGATTTCATTCTACAAAGGCATTAAAAAAACCGACATTGTTACATATCGGCTTAATAATTCTTAAAATTTCAACTGTTTTTTATAAGATTGATGCATTATCCACCAAAATCATCAAACCTAATATGCTCATCTGGAATACCAAAATCTTCACCCATTTTTTGTACTGCCTTGTTCATCAATGGAGGACCACAGAAATACAATTCTATATCTTCTGGTGACTCGTGTAAGCTTAAATAATTATCGATAACACAATTGTGTATAAAGCCAACGAAACCATCTCCTGGAGCATCAATATTCTCTTTAACTTTCCAATTATCTTCTGGCGCAGGCTCCGAAAGAGCCAAGTAGAATTTGAAATTAGGGAAATCTTTTTGTAATTGATAGAAATGATCCAAGTAGAATAACTCACGTTTAGATCGACCACCATACCAGTAAGACACTTTTCTATTTGTCTTTAATGTTTTGAATAAATGATATAGATGCGAACGCATTGGAGCCATACCAGCACCACCACCAACATATAACATTTCAGCTTCTGATTCATTGATAAAGAATTCACCATAAGGTCCTGAAATGACCACATCATCACCTGGCTTTAAATTGAATATATAAGAAGATGCCACACCTGGATTTACATCCATCCACCCATTTTTTGATCTATCCCAAGGTGGAGTTGCAATACGAACGTTTAGCATAATTTCTCTTCCTTCAGCAGGATAAGAAGCCATTGAATATGCTCTTTCAACAGTTTCAGGATTTTTCATCACTAATGGCCATAAATTAAATTTATCCCACTCTGCTTGAAATTTATCTGGAGTTTCATGTTCCTCTGGGTGTGCTGTAATATCAATATCAGCATACTTAACTTCACATTCAGGAATCTCAATCTGGATATATCCTCCAGCTTTATAACCCATATCTTCAGGAATCTCAACAACAAACTCCTTAATAAAAGACGCTACGTTATAATTACGAACAACTTTACCTGGCCATTTTTTAATCCCGAAAACCTCTTCTGGAATGGTAATTTCCATATCCTGTTTTACTTTTACTTGACAAGCTAAACGAGCACCATGCAACAATTCTTTCTTAGAAAAATGAGGTGTTTCTGTAGGTAAAGCTTCTCCCCCACCTGATAGTACATGACACTCACATTGGATACACGTTCCACCACCACCACAAGCTGATGGTAAAAATACTTTTTGATTACCTAAGGTAGATAGTAAAGAATTTCCAGAGGCAACTTCTATTTTTTTCTCACCATTTATAGTGATTGTAACAGGACCTGATGGGGACAACTTTTCTTTAGTAAATAGCAAAAGTGTAACTAGTGCTAATAAAAGAATCATAAATGCAATTACTGTTATTGCTATGGTTCCTCCTGTACTTGTAGCTAATATCATTCTTATTTATTTAAAACATCATTATAAGAGACTTCTTTTTCATCTATCTCTTTATTTATTTTTTTCACTTCTTTCACCTTTTGAGCCGCAGTTTCCACATTTTCAGCTGGTGCAGCTTCGTCACCACCAGTTAACATACCACCAAAACTCATAAAGCCAATAGCCATTAATCCAGTTATTATAAAGGTAATCCCTAAACCTCTTAATGGTGGCGGCACATTTGAATATCTAATTTTTTCACGAATAGCAGCTATTGCTAAAATTGCTAAAAACCAACCGATACCAGAAGAAAGTCCATAATTGAATGCCAAACCTAGTGTTTGAATATCTCTAGATTGCATAAAAAGAGAACCTCCCAAAATAGCACAGTTCACCGCAATTAAAGGCAAAAATATACCTAATGAATTGTATAATGAAGGTGAAAATTTTTCTACCACTATTTCTACCAATTGTACCATTGTTGCAATGGTAGCAATGAATAAAATAAAGGATAAAAAGCTTAAGTTATAATCCGCATATTCTGGACCTAACCAAGCTAAGGCTCCATCTCTTAATAAATACTGATCTAATAACCAGTTTAAAGGAACAGTAACTGCTAATACAAAAATTACAGCAGCACCCAAACCTACTGCAGTAGTCACCTTTTTAGATACAGCCAAATATGAACACATCCCCAAGAATGTGGCAAATACCATATTATCAATGAATATGGATTTAAAGAATAATTCTACATGTTCTAACATAATACTATTTTCTTGGTATGACTACTTAGTTTTCTTCTATTAACGCAGGATTTCTTGAACGCTGCACCCAAATTATAATTCCAACAACTATTAACGCCATAGGAGAAAGTAACATGAATCCGTTATTTTCATAACCGATAGCATACAATCCTGTTTTAGCGATAGGATCACCCAGAACTTTATAACCCAATAAAGTTCCTGAACCTAGTAATTCTCTAAAAAAACCAATAATCACAAGTATTAAACCATAACCAGCAGCGTTACCAATACCATCTAAAAATGATCTCCAAGGTCCGTTTGCCAAAGCAAAAGCCTCAAAACGCCCCATGATAATACAATTGGTAATAATTAATCCTACGAAAACTGAAAGTGTTTTACTCAGCTCATAAGCAAAAGCCTTTAGTACTTGATCTACAATAATTACTAAAGCAGCAACAACAACCAGTTGAACAATGATTCTAATTTTAGATGGAATAATGTTTCTCATTAAAGAGATGACAACGTTACCCATAGCTAAAACAAATAATACTGAAACAGCCATGACAATAGAAGCTTTTAACTCCGCAGTAATTGCCAATGCAGAACAGATACCCAAAACCTGTATCGTAATTGGATTGTTATCTGCTAGAGGATCTAATATTAATCCTGTATCCTTTTTTGAAAGTAGTCCCATAATTTAGTTAACTCTAATGGTTTTTAAATAGTCCTTATAAAGATTCATTGTTTCAGAAATCATAGCTGAAACACCATTACCCGTAATTGTTGCACCAGCAAGTGCATCAACTTCGTTATCATCTTTTATTAGGTTCGTTGGATCATTGTTACCTTTTGCAACATTAATACCAGCATATCTTGTCCCAGAAAGAATGGTTTCACCAGCAAAATCATCCATAAAATAACGTTGTTTGATATTTGCCCCCAAACCAGGAGTTTCGCCTTTGTGATCAAAATAAACACCCTGAACAACCATATGATCATCAAGAGCAATGAATCCCCAAATAGCATCCCAAAGACCTTTACCATACATAGGAATGATATAGAACTTTTTACCATCTTTTTCACCTACAAATAACGGAAGCCTTGGTGTTTCTCCACTTTTAGCAAGCGCCACTTGTTTTTTCATACTTATCAAATACGCATTGTCATCTTGGGTAATTTTATCACCTTCAATAACCAACTGCTCTTTAATATAGTTTGTAAACTCACTCTCTACTTTATCTGTAGGAATAAAATTCACACTACCCTCATCAACATTTTCATTTACACCCATGGCATAAAGAATATTCTGTTGTTTTTCGAATCGTTCGTTTTCTTTGATTTTATCACTTAAGCCAGAAGCTGTAAGTGCTAAAACAGATCCAACTACTACAACCATTACTGCCGCAAAAACTACGGTGTATACGTTTTTATCTGTGTTAATTGCCATAATTAAACGGTTTCGGCTTTTAGTTTTTCTGATTTACTACCTGCATCTTTAGACAATACAGCAGCATTCTTTAATCGTTTTAATCTCTTATTGATATTACCACGAATTACATAATGATCAATGGTTGGCGCAAATACATTCATTAACAATATGGCTAAGAATACGCCTTCAGGGTATGCCGGGTTAAATACCCGAATCATAACGGAGATAAACCCTATGAAGAATCCATAATACCATTTACCTTTATTTGTCTGAGAACCAGTAACAGGGTCTGTTGCCATATATACAATACCGAAAGCTAGACCACCAACAATAAGATGTTTCCAAAACTCAAAACTCATTAAGCCATAGAATTTACTGGTCTCTGAAATCCAACCTGCATCTACTACTCCATTAAAGATTATTCCCATTACTAAAGCACCAATTACCGCACTAACCATTATTCGCCAGCTTGCAATTTTACTGAAGATTAGAAACAAACCGCCTAATAAGATTAATAATGTTGATGTTTCACCTACTGAACCCGGAATAAAACCAAAGAACATATCTGATACACTATAAGATATCTCAGCTCCCTTACCTTGAGCTAAAAACCCCAAAATTGTTTCTCCTGAAATTGCATCTGGAGTACCTGCTAATTTAACAGCATCATACACCCAAACTTTATCACCACTCATCCACGTTGGATATGCAAAAAACAAGAAGGCTCTTATTGTTAATGCAGGATTCAAGATATTCATCCCTGTTCCACCAAAAACTTCTTTACCAATAACAACTCCAAATATTACTGCAATTGAAAGCATCCACAGTGGAGTATCAATAGGAACTATTAACGGCACTAACATACCAGTCACTAAATATCCTTCTTCTACTTCGTGTCCTTTAATTACTGCAAAAATAAATTCAATTAATAGTCCAACTCCATAAGAAACAATAACCAAGGGAAGTACTTTTATGATCCCTATCCAGAAATTTTCCCAAGTTAAAAAGTTTCCAAACACAGAAACTTCACGAATAATTCCGTTTGCCGCATCTATCGCTGCAAAATGCTGGTAACCTGCATTAAACATTGAAAATAACAACACTGGAATCAATGCCATTATAACCGTATTCATAGTACGTTTCAAATCATCTGCTCCTTTAACATGACCACCAGAGTGGGTTGTTTCATTAGGCGCATATAAAAAAGTATGTATCGCATTGAAGGCTGGTGCCATCTTTTTGCCTTTATACTTTTCTTTTAAATCGTGTAATTTACTTTTAAGGCTCATATTTATCCTATTTCTTTTTGTAATAAGTCTAATCCTTCTCGTATAATTTGCTGATGTGGCTGTTTAGAAATACATATGAACTCTGTTAAAGAAAAATCTTCTGGAGCTACTTCATACAATCCTAATTGTTCCATTTCATCTAAATCTTTTACCATACAAGCTTTTAACAACTGCATAGGATATATATCTAACGGAAATACTTCTTCATATTGTCCTGTAACAACAAATGCCCTATGCTCACCATTGGTATTGGTATCAAGATCATATTTCTTTTTAGGAAACATCCAAGAAAAAGTCAATGCTCTTGTTGTAGATATCTTATTAAAAACAGGTTTATTCCAACCAAAGAATTCGTAATCATCACCTTCAGGAATAGCCGTTACTGTATTGTTATAATACCCTAAATAACCATCTTGACTAGATTTTGAACCAGTTAAAACATCGCCATTAATTACTCTGAAGTTTTGCCCATGAACACCACTGGCATATAAAAAAGTAGCTATTTCAGCACCTATTCTAGAAATGTAATATTGAGGTTTTTTTACCGAAGACCCTGCTAATGCTATTGTTCTTTCAGCATTAAACTTTCCAGTTAATAACAATTCTCCAATTATCACAAGATCTTGAGGAGTAACTACCCATACCACTTCTCCTTTATTAATAGGATTTATTTTATTAATTTGAGTACCAACAAGACCTGCTGGATGCGGTCCAGAAACTTGATGAAGCTCAACCCCCTGCATACTAGCTAAAGGAGAACTTGAACCTCCATAAGAAACATGAACTTTCCCTGGTGTTAACTTTGCTAATGCTGTAATAGCAGCTTGCAATTCTTTCTCTTTACCCTTAAGAAGGTAATTTAAATCTGCCGTCAAAGGAGCCGTTGCATATCCAGACACAAAAATAGCTTTTGGTGTTGTTTCTGGATCAGCAATAACATCATAAGGGCGCTGCTTTATAAAAGGCCAGCAACCTGACATTAATAACGTTGCTTTTACCTGTGACGAAGAAATCTCACTAAGATTAGGAACATCATGTTCAATTTGTTCTTGCGTTTTATCAGCTAAAATTTTAAGAGACAGTATTCTTCTTCTATCACCTCTTTTAATTTCTACTAATTCACCACTTACAGGAGAAACAAAAAGCATGGCTTCATGATTTTTGTTGTAAAAAAGCGCTTCACCTGCTTTTACTTCTGCGCCTTCTTTTACCAGCATTTTTGGGGCAATCCCATGAAAATCCTGAAGATTTAAAACATAAACATTACTTAATGTAGCTTTTGAAGTTGCCAATTCGGCAGCACCAACCAAGTTAATGTTTAAGCCTTTTTTAATTCTGATGTCTTTAGACATATTAATGTAGACCTTAGGTTAACAAAATTTAGGGACAAAAATAAGACTTAAAAGAAAGTTTTCATAATTATTGTCTATAAATTTATAGCTTATATCGATGATACTTTTTTGGGTATGCTTTTTGTTTACCTTTACTAAAAAATACTCCTATTAAATGAGGTTAATTGTTAAACAGATTATTTTATTTTTATTCGTGAATTCCTTATTTTCACAGGTACAGCAAGAAATAAACCCTCCTTCTTACATAAAGTCTATCGTTTTTAAAGGCAGCACAGACGACCAGTTCCCCATTATTCAACTAGGCGATCCTATTTATCTTGATTTTGATGATATTACTGCAAGTGAACAAGATTACTATTACAAAATAGTACATTGTAACTACGACTGGACGCCATCAGACCTATTAAAATCTCAATATTTAAACGGTATAGATGACCAAAGAATAACCGATTATGAGAATAGCTACAACACTCTTCAACCCTACTCCAATTACCGACTTACCATACCAAACGACAATATAAAATTAAAAGCAAGTGGTAATTATATCATTGAAATATATAATAACAACTATGAACTTCAATTTTCGCGAAGATTTCTAGTGTATCAAAACTCCGTATCGGTCGGAGCGCAAATAAAAAGAACGAGAGACTTTAATTTTCTTAATGAAAAGCAAGTTGTTCAAATAAATATCAACTATGCCGATTTTCAAATTGTAAATCCAAAAAAAGAAGTTAAAATTGTTATGCTACAAAATTATTACTGGCCAACCGCTATTTATAATATAAAACCACAATTTACAATTGGAAATGAACTTGTCTATAAATACGATCAAGAGACTAGCTTTTTAGGAGGTAATGAATTTTTGAATTTTGACACCAAAGATTTGAGGTCACCTTCGGCGGCAATTGCTTCAGTTGAATTGACCGACCTTTATAATCACTATTTATTTACTGATATATATAGAAATCATAGACCCTACACTTATTTTCCAGACATTAATGGCGATTTTGTAATTCGCACCTTACAAGGTGATGATTCTTCAAGAGAAGCCGAATATAGCTACGTACATTTTAGCCTACCTTATAATGATGAATTAGGTTTAGACGAAGTGTATGTTTTCGGAAAGTTTAATAATTACGCATTAAATGAGGAAAATAAATTAACCTATAATCCAGAAAATGGCCTGCTGGAAACAACTTTAAAATTGAAGCAGGGCTTTTACAATTATAAGTATGTTGTAAAAACAGCAAATAACACTGTTAATTTGAATAGCGTTTGTGGCAATTTTCACTTTACAGAAAACAATTACCTTGTATTAGCTTATTATAGAAATTTTGGAGATTTATATGATAGCCTAATTGGTGTTGGTAGCGCCAATTCAAAAAACATAAGCAATTAGTTTATATTTATTCCGCTAATAAGGACCTATATGGAAACTGAATTAACCACAAAACCAAAAGGTAGATATCAATTACAATACAGAGGGGCAGAATGCAAAAACTGCAGCCACCCTCTCGACATTAGTGATAAATACTGCCCTAATTGCTCTCAAATAAATAGCAATAAAAAATTAAGCCTTAACGATTTTTTTAATGAATTTTTTGCAAGTCTTATATCGTATGACTCCAAATTATTAAAAACACTTGGGGCCCTACTATTTAGACCTGGACAAATTACCATCGACTATATTCAAGGAAAAAGAGTACGATACACAAATCCTTTTCGATTTTTACTAAGCTTATCTATTATTTATTTCTTACTCTTTAGCTTAAATGGTAATTTTTCTGAAATGGATCAATACGTTGCCAGCAACAGCGGAAATTTTTTTAACGTTGATAGCTCATCTTTGATCAACTCAATAGAATCAAGTATTCAACAACAAGAAAAACAAAACATCATAAAGGAGCTAGACTCATTACAGCTTCAGCAAAAAATAGGTCACGCGCTCAAATCAAGAGACTCTACAATATTAGCAAACCCCAAAATCTATTTCAAGGAAATAAATAACACCTCCTTTATAGAACGATTTTTAAAAAAATCTGAATTTTTCAATACCATAATAAAAAACGAAAAACTATACATTTTCAAAGCTGCCAGCGATAAATATGCAATTGAAAACACATTAGAAAATAAAGCTTCTTTTAATGGAGCAAAAGGCTTTTTGAAACTGACAGAACAACCTGGTAGCTTTTTTAACACGATAATAGCGAGACTTCCTTTTGTAATATTTTTCTTTTTACCCGTATTCACTTTGTTTATTTGGTTGTTATATATCAGAAAAAAATACAATTACACCGAACATCTTATATTTAGTTTTCATAATCAGTCATTGTTATTTATCTTGCTCATAATTAGTGTCTTGATAGATACCTTTTTTAATATTAACTTAAGTGCTCTATTACTTTTAGCATTCGGCGTATATTTATTTATAGCGATGCGAAAGTTTTATATGCAAGGATGGTTTAAAACATTTGTTAAATTTGGAATCCTTAATTCTATTTTTTTTATTTTAGCAACTGTTTCAATTTTTATTCTAGTTGGCACGAGCATATTTACATTTTAAGAAGCTATGACTACTCAAATAACAAAAGGCATAAAAATATCGGTTAATACTAGTTTTGAAGGCACTTTTTTCAAAAACTACAAAACGCATTATGCATTTGGCTATACCATTACAATTGAAAATCAAAGTAAAGATTCCGTTCAACTAACATCGCGCCATTGGCAGATTTATGATTCATTGAATGAACTTGAAATTTTAGACGGCGAAGGTGTTATTGGTAAAAAACCAGTAATAAAACCTGGAGAATCTCATACCTATAGCTCTGGTTGTTTACTTACTTCTACAATTGGAGCAATGAAAGGTCATTATAATATGGTTAATTTTAGCTCTAATGAAAAATTTAGAGTTGTCATACCTACTTTTAAGTTTAGTGCTCCTTTCACGTTAAACTAATTCTTTTACCTTCTAATTACTTTTTTCTCCCTATTGGTTTTAGTACCTTTAACCCGACTTTTTAACTAAAAAATAAAAACATGGGTAAAGGATTTTTTCAAGTTCCTACAGCATTTAACGAACCTATAAAAGGCTATGTTCCAGGATCTCCCGAACGAGAAGAAGCATTAAAACAATATAAAGCTTATTTCAATGGAACTGTAGAGGTGCCATTGTATATTGGAAGTGAAGAGATAAAGACCGGTAACACAAAACCAATGTCTCCTCCACATGATCATAAGCACATTGTAGGTCAGTACCATTTGGCCGAAAAAAAGCATGTTACAAAAGCCATCAAAAATGCTTTAGACTCTAGAGCTGCATGGGCAAACTTAGCATGGGAACAGCGTGCTGCTATATTTTTAAAAGCTGCAGAATTACTTGCAGGCCCATACAGAGCCAAAATAAATGCAGCTACCATGATAGCGCAATCAAAAACAATACATCAAGCCGAGATAGATGCTGCATGTGAGTTTATCGACTTTCTACGTTTCAACGTAGAATATATGACTCAAATTTATCAAGAGCAGCCAGATTCTGCTGAAGGTATTTGGAATCGTGTTGAGTACAGGCCTCTAGAAGGGTTTGTTTATGCCATTACTCCTTTTAATTTTACCGCCATTGCTGGAAATTTACCTGCAAGTGCTGCCATGATGGGAAATGTGGTAGTATGGAAACCAAGTGATAGCCAAATATTTTCCGCTAAAGTAATTGTTGACGTTTTTAAAGAAGCCGGACTTCCTGATGGTGTTATTAATGTAATTTACGGTGATCCAGTTATGATTACCGAAACAATTTTAGCAAGCCCTGATTTTGCAGGAATTCACTTTACAGGATCTACTCATGTTTTCAAAGAATTATGGAAGCAGATTGGGAATAATATCCATACCTATAAGACCTATCCTAAAATTGTTGGTGAAACAGGAGGAAAAGATTTTATTGTTGCTCATAAAACTGCAAACCCCAAACAAGTTTCCACTGCAATAGTACGGGGAGCCTTTGAATTTCAAGGACAAAAATGTAGCGCTGCCTCAAGAGTATACTTACCAAAATCATTAGCTGAAGAAATTTTAGATTACGTAAAGGTTGATTTAAAATCCATGAATAAACCTGGATCTCCAGAAGATATGTCTAACTTTATAACTGCCGTTATTCATGAAGGTTCTTTTGATAAATTAGCCAAGTATATCGACCAAGCTAAAGCAGATGATACTGCAGAAGTAATCGCTGGTGGTAACTATGATAAATCTAAAGGATACTTTATTGAACCTACCGTTATTGTAACAACAGACCCAAAGTACACCACGATGGAAACTGAACTTTTCGGTCCGGTTGTTACTATTTATGTATATGATGATGCAGACTGGTCAAAAACACTGGAATTAGTTGACAGCACCTCAGAATATGCATTAACTGGAGCCGTATTAGCAACAGATCGTTACGCTATTGAGGAGGCTACCAAAGCACTACAAAATTGCGCAGGAAACTTTTATGTAAACGACAAGCCAACAGGAGCCGTTGTAGGGCAACAACCTTTTGGTGGTGCAAGAGCATCAGGAACAAATGATAAAGCTGGTTCTGCACAAAATTTATTGAGATGGGTTTCACCACGATTAATTAAGGAAACTTTTGTAACTCCTATTGATTATCGATATCCATTTTTAGGGTAATAAAAATTAAGTAAAAAATGATTACTTTTATATTTAATAACTTATAAATCAATATTTTAAACTTAATACTCAACGATATGAAAATGAAATTTTTAGTAATACTAAGCTTTGTATTAGCATTTAGTTTCACTCAAGCGCAAGAAGATCTGACACAAACTAGTATTCATGGAATGCTAACTGGAAATCAAGGCCAAGTTATTGCGCTTGCAGAGGCATTTTCTGATGCTCAATATGATTGGAGACCTATGGAAGGTGTAAATTCTGTTCGAGAAGCATTATTACATGTGGCAGGTGGAAATTATTTTTTAGCTTCAAAGATGGGGTTTGCTCCGCCTGAAGATGTAGACATGATGGGTTTATCAGCTATAACCGGAAAAGAAAATGTTATCGCTGCATTAAAAAAATCAAATGCCTTTGTTTTGGAAAAAATACTACTTGTAGAAAACGATCAACTTTCAAATGAAGTTGATTTTGGTTTTGCTAAAATGAATGTTTTATCAGGTTTATTAGCTATAATGGAACATAATGGAGAACACAAAGGGCAATTAATTGCTTATGCACGGTCTAACAATGTTACACCACCATGGAGTGTAAAATAAGACTGACTCGTTAAAATCACGAAGCCGTTATCTACACTGTAGATAACGGCTTTTTTAATCACCAATCTTTTACGAAAAAACAACCAATTTTTGACATCTTTTTATGCTGAAAAAAATTAAAAATTCTATAGATATATCATAACTATTTAAAAATAAGAGGCTTCAAATATACTTTCAATGTAAATTTAACGTTAATTAATTGTAAATTAAAAGCAACTTACGTAAATTCACAATCATAAAAATGATGGATCATGAAAGAAAGACAGTCAAAAAATCCTAAAGAAACTCAAAAATTCAACTTTAAGAGTGTTCAATTATATGTAAAAAATTATGCTGCGAACTGTAGACAATCTTATTTAAGATTATTGAGCATCTAATACTAATAAAAGTACTACTATTGAGTTTAAAAGATCTTGTTAAATCAATTTAACAAGATCTTTTTTTTGTTTTAACCTTTATACTTCAATGGCAAGTACACTACTTTTTTGGTTTCATAAAATTCATCGTCAAAATAGTCTGATAAATTAAAAACTTGAGCAGTTCTATAGTCCTTTAATTCTTCAGACAAATCCCCACCTTTCAAATACAATATTCCGTTTTTTATTTCATGAACTGATTCCTTTTTAATCTTACCTTTTATCCAATGTACAAAAGTTGGCATTGCAGCAACAGCCCTACTAACAATAAAATCAAACTTACCTTTTACATTTTCTACCCGATCATTTATGGTCGTAACATTCGAAAGTCCCAAGCCAATAACAACCTCATCTACTACTTTTATTTTTTTTCCAATAGCATCCACAAGCGTAAAATGCGTTTCGGGGAATAGAATAGCTAGTGGTATTCCTGGAAAACCACCACCAGTTCCAACATCGATTACAGTTGATCCAGGTAAAAAATTTTGAATTTTAGCTATTCCTAAAGAATGCAAAACATGCCGTAAATACAACTCATCAATATCTTTCCTAGATACTACATTAATTTTCATATTCCAGTCCTTATACAATTCGGATAATAATGAAAACTGCTCCTTCTGTTTTTCTGATAGGTTCGGAAAATGATTAAATAAAATAGTTTCATCCATGATTTACTGTAAATTTTTCACAAAAATAAGATATTAAAAATCATAAATATTCCCTTTTTAAGAAGGTATTTTGAATAATACATTATGAATTGACTTATCTTTGTGAAAAACAATATCATGAGTACAGAAACCGTTCGATTCTCAAGAAAGGATTCAACCCAATTTTTTAAAACTTTAAATAAAAGGGTAAACGACTATTTCAAAGAAAATAAAATTAAGAAAACTGGGGACTGGAGATTGCACTTAAAAACTGCAGTAATGTTCACCCTATTTTTAGCACCCTACTTTTTAATACTAACTTTAGGATTACCTATTTGGGCTAATTTATTACTGACCATTGTTATTGGTGTTGGTATGGCTGGTGTTGGTATGAATGTTATGCATGATGGTAATCATGGATCCTATTCAAATAAAAAATGGGTTAACAAATTAATGGGAAGTAGTATTTACATACTCGCTGGAAACGTATATAACTGGCAAGTACAACACAATGTTTTACACCATACGTATACCAATATTCATGAGCATGATGAGGATTTGGAAGCTGGACGTATTTTACGTTTCTCAGAACATGCTGAATGGAGAAAACACCATAAATTTCAACATTTTTATTCTGTTTTTCTTTACGGATTATTGACTTTTAATTGGGCAATAACAACTGATTTTCAACAAATGTATCGCTATACAAAACGAAAATTGGCGTATGGTAAATTACCAAAACCGTTTATGAATTGGAGTAAATTAGTGGTTACTAAATTAATTTACATCTCTATTTGGATTGTATTGCCAATGCTAGTTTTAGATATTGCTTGGTGGCAAATTTTAATAGGCTTTTTCTTAATGCATTACGTTGCTGGAGTTATTCTTAGTGTTACTTTTCAGTTGGCACATGTAGTTGACCAAGCGGAGACTCCACTACCTGATAGCACAGGAACAATGAAAAACACTTGGGCGATACATCAATTGTTTACCACAGTAAATTTTGGAACTAAAAACAAAATAGTTAATTGGTTTACAGGTGGTTTAAACCATCAAGTGGAGCATCATATTTTCCCTAACATAAGTCATGTACATTACACAAAAATTGCAAAAATTGTTAAAGAGACTGCAAAAGAATTTAATTTACCATACAACGAATACAAGACAACAAGAAAAGCTATAATTTCGCACTTCAGTCATTTAAAAGAATTAGGTAAAAAACCATCTTTGCAGTATTAGAAAATTATTTTGAAGTATGAATAACCAATTATCCGATAGAGTTAACAATTTAGCTATCTCTGCCACACTGGAAATGGCAGCAAAAGCAAGAGAATTAAAAGCAGCAGGGAAAGATATCATTGGCCTTAGTTTAGGAGAGCCAGATTTTAACACTCCTGACTACATTAAAGAAGCAGCTATCCAAGCTGTTAACGACAATTACAATTCATACTCTCCAGTAGATGGTTATGTAGATTTAAAAGAAGCTATTATCACTAAATTCAAAAGAGATAATAATCTTACTTATACATTACCTCAAATTGTAGTTTCTACTGGCGCTAAGCAATCATTATACAATGTAGCTCAAGTTTGCCTCAACAAAGGCGATGAAGTTATTTTACCTTGTCCATATTGGGTAAGCTATAGTGATATTGTAAAACTTGCTGATGGAGTACCTGTAGAAGTACCAACTTCTATAGACAATGATTTTAAAATGACTCCAGTACAATTAGAAGCTGCTATTACACCAAAAACTAAGATGTTGTGGTACAGTTCCCCTTGTAACCCAACTGGATCTATTTATAGTAAAAAAGAATTAAGAGCTTTAGCTGATGTACTTCAAAAGCACCCGCAAATAGTTGTTGTTAGTGATGAAATATACGAACATATTAACTATGGTGTTACAGCACATGCCTCAATGGCTGAGTTTGAAGATATGTATGACCGTACAGTTACAGTGAATGGAGTTGCAAAAGCATTTGCCATGACTGGTTGGAGAATTGGCTATATTGGAGCACCGGCATACATAGCACGTGCTTGCAATAAGCTGCAGGGCCAAGTAACAAGCGGGGCAAGCTGTATCGCTCAACGTGCTGTTATAACAGCCTTATTAGAGCCTGTAAGTCGTATTCAATATATGGTTGACAAGTTTAAAGAACGTAGAAAATTAATCTTGGGATTATTAACCGCAATTCCAGGTTTCAAATGCAACGAACCTGAAGGTGCTTTTTATGTATTTCCAGATGTTACTGCTTTTTTTGGCAAAACATGTAATGGTATTAAAATCAATAATTCTTCGGACTTATCTATGTATCTACTAGAAGCTGCAAATGTAGCTACAGTCGCTGGAGATTCTTTTGGAAATAACAATTGCATACGTATTTCTTATGCAGCAAGTGAAGAACAAATTACCGAAGCTATGGCTCGTATTAAAAAAGCCGTTTCATAACAATACCCTTTATTTATTGCAAAAACGCCTCTGTGAAAATTGAGGCGTTTTTTATTTCCTATAGCTAATAAATTATATTGTTAGTAATGAATAGCGCTAATTCAACTATATTTTTTTCCAGAAATAGGGTGTGAATAAAATCAGAACCGTAAAAAGCTCTAATCTCCCGAGTAGCATTAAAAACCCACACCACCATTTGCCTAAATCTGGCAAACTATTAAAGTTACTTAAAGGGTTAAGCGTACCTAAAGCAGGACCCACATTACCTAAAGATGATGCAGCACCACCAATAGCTGAGACAAAATCAAGCCCTAAAGCACCAAGAACCAGAGAGCCAATAATAAAGGTTAGCATATAAAGTACAAAGAAGGCTATAATATTATAAACTATATGTTCGCGTACTGTTTTATTATTATACCTCACAGGAATTACAGCATTGGTATGTATTGTTCTTTTGAATTCCAACAAGCCATTTTTAATAATTAACAAATGGCGCATTACCTTAATACCACCGGCCGTAGAACCTGCGCAACCACCTAAAAACATTAATCCAAAGAAGAAAATAGTCAAAAAGGGTGTCCAGTTTGTGAAATCAGCTGTCACAAAACCCGTTGTAGTAATTACCGTTAGTACTTGAAAAAGAGCATGCCTGAAAGCACTTTCACCTTCACCAAAAACCATTGGATAATATTCCGAAGTAGAAACATTTGCCTTAAAATATACTACTAAAGCAGCAACAATTGTAAAACAAACAACAAACCCTGTATAATATTTAAACTCCTCGTCGCGAAGAACTTTTTGAACCTTACCCTTAAAAGCATAATAACTTAGCACGAAATTACTACCAGCCAAAAACATAAATAAGATAATGATATATTGAATTAAAGGTTGATCATTCCAATATGCAGTACTTAAATTTTTAGTTGAGAATCCTCCTGTAGATAATGTTGCCAAAGAATGATTGATTGCATCAAAAAATGACATCCCTGCTAACTTTAATAAAATAGTTTCCGCTACTGTATATCCAAAGTAAATCAGCCACAATCTTTTTGCAGTATCCGTAATTCTAGGATGTAATTTATCACCACTAGGCCCTGGAGCTTCGGCAGCAAACAATTGCATACCTCCAATTCCTAATAGCGGTAATATGGCAATTGCCAAAACAATAATCCCCATTCCCCCAATCCAATGAGTTAAACTACGCCAGAAAAGGATACCTTGCGGCAACACCTCAATATCATCAAGAATAGAAGCGCCTGTAGTAGTATAACCCGAAATTGTTTCAAAAAATGCATTGGTAAAATCAGGAATTGCTCCCGAAAAAATATAAGGCAAAACACCCGATAAAGACATGACTAACCACCCAAAAGTCACGATAATATAACCTTCTTTTCTTTTTACCTCTTTTTTATGGCCTTTAGTTAAAAACATGGACAAGGTTCCCACAATCATTGTGACAATAGCCGCTAACGTAATATCTAAGGTGACACCATCATCATAGATACCACTGAAAAGTGCTGCAATAATCATAAAACCTCCATTGCAGAGCAACAAAAGTCCCATTAGATGAAAAATAATCTTGTAATTAAGACCCATTAAAGAAACATTTTTTCAATTTTCGGTATTGAACTTGGAAGACAACAAACCACAACCCTATCTCCTTGTGTAATTTTAAAATCTCCCAAAGCAATTATCCCTTTTCCGTTTTGAATAACTCCGCCTATTGTCGCATCCCTAGGAAAATCTAATTCCTTTATTATTTTACCATTAACTGCAGATTCCGGCTTCACTATAAATTCTAAAATCTCCGCATTTAAATTATTCAATCTTGTTAATGCCACAACTTCTCCTTTACGAATATGTCGGAATATATTATTTGCAGCTAATAATTTTTTATTTATAAGAGTATCTATACCTATAGAATGTGATAATTGAAAATAATCCATATTCTCTACTAATGCGATAGTCTTTTTAATATGCTTAGATTTTGCAACCAAGCATGACATAATATTAGTTTCAGAATTTCCAGTAACCGCAATAAATGCATCCATTGATTCTAAGCTTTCTTCTTCAAGGAGCTCTACATTTCTTCCATCACCATTGATAATTAAGGCGTTAGGCAATTCATCAGCAAGATCAAAGGCTTTTTCCTTATTGCTCTCAATAAGTTTTACATTGAATCTTTTATCACAAAGATCACGTGCAGTCTTATACCCAACCTTGCTCCCACCAAGAATCATCACATTCTTAATATCCTTTTTAACCATCCCCGTTAGTTTATACAAATCATTTACACCTTCTTTAGATGTTATGAAATAAACTTGATCTTCTTCTTGGAAAACAGTATCACCTCTAGGAATTAATGTGTATTGAGTTCCTGTTCGCTGTAAAGCAATGGGCATAAAATGAAGCTCTGGAAATATCTTCGCTGCCTCCTTAACCATTTTCCCTACAAAAGGAGCAGATTTTGGCAAAGAGACACCAACCATTATTAAAGCACCATTTTCAAACTCATACGTATCATTAAATGCCGATTGATTCAATAATAACTGAATCTCAGTAGCCGCCAATTCCTCTGGAGAAATTAACTCATCAATTCCTAACTTTTTAAAATCGACTAGGTCTTTATTCTTCTTAAATTCTGTATTTGATATTCTGGCAATTGTTCTTTTACACCCTAATTGTTTTGCCAATAGACACAATGTAAGATTTGTTGTTTCCGATGAAGTTACTCCGATAACCAAATCAGATTTTCCTACTTGTGCATCTTGTAAAACTGAGATAGAAGTCGCATCACCTTTTAAAACTCGAATATCCAAATGTGTATCAGCGTAAGCTAAACTTTCTTTAACAGTATCAATTAAAGTAATATCCTGGGATTCGTACGAAAGTAACTTTGCCAAATGAAATCCCACTTCACCAGCACCTGCTATTATAATTTTCATTTGTTACAAAAGTTGTTTTCCATTAATGTAGCCCTCATCTTAAGATAGATGGGATTTGTATGCGTCGGAATCTCCCAGAAAGGTAAAAGCACTATTAGAGCTCATGTATAAAAAGTTTGCAATAATTTGCATTGCAAAATTACATAATTTTATTTTGTTGTTATTTAATTTAGATATTTAAAAACAGTAGAACAGCGAGTTTATTAAACCTAAGGACTACAATAAGCAAATGTGATATTGTATCTTTGTTAAAAATTGCATCCATGAGTAAAAAAGTTACTCCTTATAAAAATTCTGATTTAGGCAAAAAAGAACAAGTAACACAAATGTTCGACACCATATCTACAAATTATGATGGATTAAATCGGGTCATATCTTTTGGAATAGATATTAAGTGGAGAAAAAGAGTTGTGGAAATTATCAAGAAAAAGCAACCTACTACTATTCTAGATATTGCTACAGGAACTGGAGATTTAGCTATTAATCTTGTCGAAACTGGTGCCACAAAAATAATAGGACTAGATATTTCACCAGGAATGTTATCTGTTGGAAAGAAAAAAATTGAAGAAAAAAAATTAAATAATACCATTGAGATGGTTGTTGGTGATAGCGAAAATCTTCCTTTTGGTGAACATACTTTTGATGCTGTTACGGTAGCTTTTGGCGTTAGAAATTTTGAAAATCTAGAAATCGGTTTATCAGAAATTTACCGCGTATTAAAGCCTGGAGGCACATTAGCAATTCTTGAAACGTCGGTTCCAACAAAAACACCCTTTAAACAAGGTTATAATTTTTACACAAAACGTATTCTTCCAAAAATAGGAAGGTTATTTTCAAAAGATAATTCTGCCTATGAATATTTATCAGAATCTGCCGCTGTTTTCCCACATGGAAAGACCTTCAACAATATTTTGCAAAAAATTGGGTTTATAGATATAGAGAACAAACCCCAAACACTTGGGGTAGCTTCTATATATGTAGCTACAAAGTAAGGTATGAAGAATATTTTTTTACTGTTTTTAGGCTTGCTGGCATGTCTATCTACAAATGCACAGTTCAATGAACACCCAATTATCAATATTCAAAACGAAGATGAAGCGCTCTTAAATTGGGGTTTTTTGCTTGGTTTTAATCAATATGATTTTAAATTTAATTATACAGACATTCCTGAAGATGGTGATATTTTAGTATCTACAAGCACCGGTTTTAATGTTGGATTAATTGCTGAATTACGATTAAATAAATTCTTAGATGTCCGTTTTGAACCTGGCTTATTTTACACCCAGAGAACAGTTGGTTTTAGAGGTTTTACTGACCCAAATGACGCCATTAGAGAAGTGAAATCTACGTATATTAATTTCCCCGTACTCTTAAAAGCGAGCACAAAGAGATTAGGAAACTGGAAACCTTTTATTATTGGAGGCGTATCCTATTCTTTGAATTTAGGAAGTAATGAAGATAGCCTTGAAGATAATAATACTAGCACTTTCAGGATGACCAAAAATAATTACAATTGGGAACTTGGTTTCGGAATTGATTTTTACACGGAATATTTTAAATTCTCACCCTCGATTAGAGGTGTTTTTGCTATTAATAATGAGTTAGTACCTGACAACGACCCAAACAGTCGATGGACAGGAAATCTTTCAGGAATGCGAACAAGAGGGATCTTTGTGAATTTCACTTTTGAATAAATGTTACAGCAAGAATTATTTTCTTCTAATTTCACTTAATAGTATTGCCGTTGCTGTTGCCACGTTTAGGCTTTCAGTATTTTTTTCTCCATATTGAGGAATACTAACCCTTTTCTTTATAATTTTTGAAACCTCATCAGCTATACCATTGGCTTCATTACCCATTACCAATATTCCTTTTTCCGATATTTTTGTGCTATAGATAGGTTCTCCGTCCATAAAAGCCCCATAGACAGGAACTTTAACCGTTTTTAAAAACTCAACTAAATTTAGGTACACCAGATTTACGCGTGCAATAGAACCCATTGTTGCTTGTAGCACTTTAGGATTATAACAATCTACCGTATTTGCTGTACAAACAATATCGCTAATGCCAAACCAATCACATAAGCGAATTATAGTCCCCAAATTTCCAGGATCACTTATGGTGTCTAATGCCACTACCCAATCTTCTAAATTTACTGCTTTAGCTATAGGCATTTTAAATACTCCTAGGTAACCATTTGGTGTAGACAGACTACTTATTTTTTTTAAATCAACCAGCTTAATGAATTCCGCTATCGCTATATTTTCATCTACAAAATCTAAATGAGTACTAAACAATTTATAAACTTCTAAATTAGAATTCAAAAGTTCTTCAACATTCTTCTTACCTTCAACAACGAACAACCTATGCTCATTTCGGTATTTTTTTTGCTGTAAGCTTTTTATAAATTTTATTTGACTTTTACCAACCATACAAATAACGTATTTTTGATTTTTAAGAGAATCCGAATCGAGTTTGAAAAAAAACACCGTAAAAATAGTCTTATTATTCTTAGGTATTATCATCACTTCCTGCAATGCGCTAAAAAGAGTGGAAGATGATGAGCTTTTGCTTATTAACAATACCATAAATGCTGATGGAAAAAAAGTCAGCGACGAAAATATCAAAAGCTTAATCAGTCAAAAACCAAATAGCGCATTATTAGGCTACCCTCTTAGACTTAACCTTTACAATCTAGCAAAAAAAGATCCAGATTCTTCATACCAAGCATGGCTACATAAAAAAGAAAAAAGAGAAGAAAGATTGACCAAACTAATTTCAAAAAAACAATTAGATAGTCTCGGAGAATCTTTCCTTGTAAAAGGATACAGCAGATGGTTAAAAAAAATAGGAGAAGCCCCAATTATAGTGGATACTGCAAAAACAAATAAATCTTTAAAAAGAGTAAAAGCTTATTATGGCAATAGAGGTTATTTTAATGCTGCTGGTAATTTTAAAATAGATAGCGCCAAAAGAAAACAACGAGCATCAATCACCTACACTATAAATCTTGGCGAACCTTTTATTGTAGATTCTACCTATAGCAAAATTGCATCTACAGCTATTGATTCTATTTATAAATTGAATAAAAAAAAGTCCTTTATCCAAGAAGATACACAGTTTGATCTTAATAATTTCACTAGGGAAAGAGAAAGACTTACAGATTTATTCAGAAATTCTGGAATCTATAATTTTCAAGAAAGCTCTATATCCTATAATATTATCTCCGACACGACCATCGCAGCTAATGATCAAAATATGAATGTGCAATTAAATATTGACAATTTAAAAACAAGAGGTGATTCTACAAAAACCACCTACGAGGTATTCACTTTCAAGAAAATAAATATTTTCGCGGACCACTTATATGCTAATAACCTAAACGAATTAGATTCTGTCACCTATAATGGCTTCACTATTTATTATAAAGACAAACTAAAATACAAGCCAAAAGCACTAACAGATGCCATTTTTATGGAAAAAGATAGTATCTATCGAGATATTAATCGACTTAGAACGTATCGGCAAATAAGTAACCTGAATAATTTTAAATATCCTAATATAGAAATTATCCCTGATAGTATTAATACCACCTTACAATCAAATATTTATTTAACTGCTAGAGACAAATATTCTTTTGGTTTTGATGCTGATATAACACGATCAAACATTCAGTTTGCAGGTTTATCTTTTACTCCTACCCTCACCACTAGAAATGTATTTGGTGGTGCCGAAAATTTAAGTATTTCTGGTCGAGCAAATATTGGTGCATCTAGTGATCTTAACATTACTGATGATCGTTTTTTTAATATTCTTGAATTTGGTGGAGATGTAACCTTAGATTTTCCGAGAATCTGGGCCCCATTATTAAACACAAAAAAAATCATCCCTTATTATATGCTCCCCCAAACAAGAGTATCTATGGGAACAAGTTTTCAAAAAAACATTGGCTTAGACAAACAAACTTTCAATACAATTTTAGGATACAACTGGACTCCAAAAACGGAAACAAAAAATGCTATTGAATTGTTAAACATTCAGTATGTAAAAAATGTGAATATAGATCGTTACTTTTCTGTATATCAAAATACCTTCAACAGGCTTAATAGTATAGCGACCACCCTATACGAAAATGATCCCAGCCTATCCACTTATTTTGATCCAAGCAACTCTGACCTAGAACTACTAATTCCAACTGGAACGACTGATTTCGCCAATGCTATTATAAACGGAACTATAGCGTCAACCACAGAACAATATAACGAAGTTAGAAGCATCGAAGAACGAAGAGAAAGATTAAGTCAAAATAATTTAATTTTTGCTACGAACTATACCTTTTCAAAAAGCAGTAAAACGACTTTAACAGACAATAGCTTCCATCAATTTAAAATAAAAATTGAAAGTGCTGGAAATTTACTATCTCTAGCTTCTAAAGTAGTATCATTCAATGAAAATGCAGACCAAAACAAATTAGTTTTTAGCGTTCCTTTTTCTCAATACGTTAAAACGGAGTTTGATTATATAAAACATTGGGATCTTTTTCAATCAAACGTTGTAGCTTTTAGAAGTTTCTTTGGAATTGCAATTCCCTATGGCAATTCAAATAGTATACCCTTCACAAAAAGTTATTTTGCTGGTGGCTCCTATGACAATAGAGCATGGAATCCTTATTCGCTAGGTCCTGGTAGGACAGATAATCTAAATGATTTTAATGAGGCTAATTTAAAATTAGCGCTGAACCTAGAATACAGATTCCCTGTTGTTGGAAATATTAAAGGAGCGCTATTTGCAGATGCAGGAAATATTTGGAATGTTTTTGATAATGTTGATGATCCCGATGCAACATTTAATGGCATTAGTTCTCTAAAAGACATTGCGCTAGGAACAGGTTTTGGTGTTCGATATGATTTTACCTACTTTGTTTTTAGAGTTGACTTAGGCTTTAAAACATATAATCCGGCCGAAGAAATGTCAAAAAGATGGTTTAGAGATTATAATTTCTCCAATTCCGTAATTCAAATCGGCATTAACTATCCATTTTAAAAAAAATAAAATTTGTTTTTTAAGCGCAATCGTTATCGAAAATAAATGTAGTACAACAGCCCCGTGTTTCCGAACAAAAATATGATGTCCTCTTAATAATTTTATTACTTTTGTGGAACAATTTTACATTATAACTAATTTAAGAAAAACTAAATTATGGCTCATAACATTAAACCAGGTGTTGCTACAGGTGATCAAGTTCAAGAGATATTCAATTACGCAAAAGAAAAAGGATTTGCATTACCAGCAGTCAATGTTATTGGGTCTGATACAATAAACGGTGTTTTAGAAACTGCGGCAAGTTTAAATGCTCCAGTAATTATTCAATTTTCTAATGGTGGCGCTCAGTTTAATGCTGGAAAAGGATTATCAAATGAGGGTCAAAAAGCAGCAATACATGGTGCAGTTGCTGGCGCAAAGCATATTCATGAGCTTGCAAAAGCATATGGCGCGACAGTTATACTTCATACCGATCATTGTGCTAAAAAATTATTGCCTTGGATTGATGGTCTTTTAGATGCTAGTGAGGAACATTTTGCTGCAACTGGGAAATCATTATTTAGCTCACATATGATAGATTTATCAGAAGAGCCTATTGAAGAAAACATTGAAATCTGTAAACAATATCTAGCTAGAATGGCAAAAATGGATATGACTTTAGAAATAGAGTTAGGTATTACAGGTGGTGAAGAAGATGGTGTAGATAATTCTGATGTTGATGATTCAAAATTATACACACAACCAGAAGAAGTTGCTTATGCTTACGAAGAACTTTCTAAAGTAAGTCCAAGATTTACGATTGCAGCTGCATTTGGCAATGTACATGGTGTTTACAAACCAGGTAATGTAAAATTGACTCCAAAAATATTAAAGAATTCTCAAGAATATATTTCTAAAAAATACGGAGTGGAACATAATCATATCGATTTTGTATTCCACGGTGGTTCTGGGTCTACAGTTGAAGAAATTCGCGAAGGTATTAGCTACGGTGTAATTAAAATGAATATTGACACTGACTTACAATACGCATTTTTGGAAGGTATTCGTGATTATGTTCAAGGCAAAAAAGATTTCTTACAATCTCAAATTGGCAACCCTAACGGAGCTGATGAACCAAATAAGAAATATTACGATCCAAGAGTTTGGTTACGTGAAGGTGAAAAAACTTTTGTGGCACGTTTAAAAAAGGCTTTTGAAGACCTTAACAACGTAAATACACTATAACAATTTTTAAACAATCCGTTTTTTAATTAAATATTCAATGTATGTCGTCTTGGTTTAAAAGAAAAGAAAAAGGAATACAAACAGCAACGGAACAAAAAAAAGACACCCCAAAAGGTCTATGGTATAAATCACCAACAGGTAAAATTGTTGAATCAGATGATTTGGCTAAGAATTTTTATGTAAGCCCTGAAGATGATTATCACGTAAGAATTGGTAGTAAAGAATATTTCGAAATTCTTTTTGATGATAATAAATTCAAAGAATTAGATATAAAACTCACTTCTAAAGATCCTTTAAAATTTGAGGATACCAAAAAATATGCAGACCGCTTAAAAGCTGCTCGAGCAAAAACGGGTCTTCATGATGCTGTTAGAACTGGAGTTGGTAAATCTTTTGGAAAAGACATCGTCATTTCTTGTATGGATTTCGCTTTTATTGGGGGTTCTATGGGGAGTGTTGTAGGTGAAAAAATCGCAAGAGGTATCGATTACGCAATCAAAAAGAAATTACCTTTTGTTATGATTTCTAAATCTGGTGGTGCCCGTATGATGGAAGCAGCTCTTTCATTAATGCAATTAGCAAAAACATCAGCTAAATTGGCGCAATTAGCAGAAGCAGGCTTACCCTACATCTCATTATGTACAGACCCAACAACTGGCGGAACTACAGCCTCTTATGCTATGCTTGGAGATATTAATATTTCCGAACCTGGTGCCTTAATTGGTTTTGCTGGGCCAAGAGTTGTAAAAGAAGCAACAGGTAAAGAATTACCTGAAGGTTTTCAAACTGCAGAATTTGTGATGGAACATGGTTTTTTAGACTTTATCGTTCATAGAAGAGATTTAAAGAAAAAAATAAATCTTTACATCGACTTAATTCAAAATAATCCCGTTAGGTCATAAAGAAAATAGTAGTATATTTGCACGCTGATTGAAAATCAATCATATACATAAAAATCATTAAACTAATATTGGAATGTATTTAACAAAAGAAGTAAAAGCTGAAATTTTTAAAAAACACGGTGGTGAAGAAAAGAACACTGGTTCTGCTGAAGGGCAAATCGCACTGTTTACACATCGTATTGAGCACCTAAGTGGTCACTTAAGAAACAACCGTAAAGATTATAATACGGAACGTTCTTTAGTAATGCTAGTAGGTAAAAGAAGAAGCCTTTTAGATTATTTGATTAAGAAAGATATTACAAGATATCGTGCAATTATCAAAGAATTAGGAATTAGAAAATAATTTCGAAGGGGAAGCTAAGCTTCCCCTTTTTTTCTATACTGAACTCGTTTCAGTATCTTTTATTTCTATATACTCTTAAATGAGTTAAGCGTAAAAAAGCTTGCATATAGTTTTTCATTGGTCCCACAACTACAACAGCACAACAACTGTCCGTCTTGAATAAAGACAAAAGACCAAAGTTTAACTAACTTGTAAAAAGCAAGTTATAAATCAAATTTATGATTCCAAAAGTATTTAAAGAGGTTATTGACCTTGGTGATGGTAGAGAAATTTCTATCGAAACTGGAAAATTAGCAAAGCAAGCACATGGTTCTGTGGTTGTTCAATCTGGAAAATGTATGTTGTTATGTACAGTAGTTTCCAATTACAAACAAAGTGATGTGGATTTTCTTCCACTAACGGTAGATTACCGTGAAAAATTCGCTGCATCAGGTCGTTATCCTGGTGGTTTCTTTAAAAGAGAAGCAAGACCTAGTGATGGTGAAGTATTGACTATGCGTTTAGTAGATCGTGTATTACGTCCCCTATTCCCAAAAGATTACCACGCTGAAACACAAGTTATGATTCAGTTAATGTCTCATGATGATGATGTAATGCCAGAAGCAATGGCAGGATTAGCTGCATCTGCAGCAATTCAATTATCAGATTTCCCATTTGAATGCGCAATTTCTGAAGCTAGAGTTGGTCGTGTTAATGGTGAATTTGTTATTAACCCAACACGTGCTCAATTAGAAGAATCTGACATCGAAATGATGATTGGTGCTTCAGCAGATTCAGTAATGATGGTTGAAGGTGAAATGGATGAAATTTCTGAAGAAGAAATGGCTGAAGCAATTAAATTTGCTCATGAAGCTATTAAAGTTCAGATTGCTGCTCAATTACGTTTGGCAGAAGCATTTGGTAAAAAAGAGGTTCGTGAGTATGCAACTGCAGAAAAAAACGAAGACTTAGAAAAAAGAATACACGATTTAGCTTACGATAAATGTTACGCTATTGCTAAGAAAGGAACTTCTAAAGCAGAACGTAGTGCAGCATTCGCAGAAGTAAAAGAAGAAGTAAAAGCTTCATTTACTGAAGAAGAGATGGCAGAATTTGGCCACCTTGTTGGAGGTTATTACAGCAAAGCAGAAAAAGAAGCCGTTCGTGAATTAACCTTAAGTGAAGGGTTACGTTTAGACGGTAGAAAAACTGATGAAATTAGACCAATTTGGTGTGAGATAGATTATTTACCTTCAACACATGGTTCAGCTATTTTCACAAGAGGAGAAACTCAGGCATTAGCAACAGTTACTTTAGGAACTTCTAGAGATTCTAATAAAATTGATATGCCATCTTACGAAGGTGAAGAAAATTTCTATTTACATTACAATTTCCCTCCTTTTTGTACAGGAGAAGCACGTCCTTTAAGAGGAACATCTCGTCGTGAAGTTGGTCATGGTAACTTAGCACAACGTGGTTTAAAAGGAATGATTCCTGATAACTGTCCTTATACGGTAAGAGTAGTTTCTGAAGTATTAGAATCTAACGGTTCTTCTTCAATGGCAACTGTTTGTGCAGGGACAATGGCTTTAATGGATGCTGGGGTTCAAATGAAAAGACCAGTTTCTGGTATTGCTATGGGATTAATTTCTGATGGTGA
>TARA_R110002050_G_scaffold161882_6_pt1 | contig 36870 bp, 21 predicted proteins | sample TARA_R110002050 | Tara Oceans TARA_R110002050 (sample SAMEA4396988) | marine metagenome | biome: Polar Biome; feature: [DCM] deep chlorophyll maximum layer (ENVO:01000326); material: water (ENVO:00002006), including particulate matter (ENVO:01000060) such as... | depth 25 m
GGGTATCTACCTAAAGGTAGGAGCAAAAAAAATCGTGATGCCGTTTACATTGGCACCAGGTGATTTCATTATAAATAAAGGAAACGATACCTATAAACATTTTTCCGAAGATCTTCAAATTAAGAATGAGATTATAATAGACGACGGGTATTTTACCGTAACAGAAGGTGAAAACGTAATTGAATTTGATTACCAAGGGAAAGAAAGGGATGCGGGTCCTGAAATGATTGTAAATTTCCGTACTGTAAAATAGTTTTTATATTCAATTTATCTCCTCATGTTTTACCCCAAAAAAAGAGGCTGTTAAAGTAAAATAAAGAACACGACCGGCAGGCAATATATTTAATAAGTAATGGTAAGGATAGTAGGTAATATCAATATTTGTAGCGCATTTAAACTTCAGACGATTGGAGGGGAAAGTGTTTTCGATTTACCGCTATTCAATGTAATTTACCGTTAAAATACGAATGATTTTGAATTGACCTGGCTATTAATTTCGAGCATTATATTGGATTTTAGTTAAGTTCGGCCAAAAACATTTATAATACACCTATTATGAAAAGAGGAAATGCCATAATTCTAACAGTTTGGACTTTTGTCATTACATTACAATGTTATTCACAAAAGGTAGAATCTAATAATAGAGGTGAATTACTATTTACCCAACTAGACCCATCTGCTTCCAATATATACTTCCATAACCAACTTCATCAAACCAAACAGGATAATATATTTGTTTATAAAGGTTTTTATAAGGGAGGTGGAGTAGCAATCGGCGATATCAACAATGACGGGCTTTTAGATATATATTTTACTGGAAATCAGGTTGGTGATAAGTTATATCTCAACAAGGGAAATCTGAAATTCGAGGATATTACCCTGGCAGCCGGGATTTTGGATAAGGGCGGCTGGTCTACCCATGTTAGCATGGTTGATATTAACAATGATGGATTTAAGGATATCTACGTTTGTAAAAGTCTTTATGACGGTAGAGAAGATCTACGGGAGAATGAACTTTATATAAATAATGGTGACCTTACTTTTAGTGAATCGGCGGTCAAGTACAATTTAAATGATAGGAATAGAACTACAGAGGCTAATTTCTTTGATTTTGATAGGGATGGGGATTTTGATGTTTTCTTAGTGAATCAACCTAAGAATTCATCTTTTATGGCACCTGCAAACGACGAAGAGAAAATTACGCCGACCCAGAACTATAGGTTATTGGAGAATATTAATAATCGCTTTTTTGAAACATCCGATAATGGAGGTGTTAGCAATTTTGGCTATGGATTAAGTTCAAGTATAGCCGATTATAATAATGACGGATGGCAGGACATTTATGTGGCAAATGATTACTTGGGTCCTGATTTTTTTTATATCAACAATGGCAATGGAACCTTTACCAATAAAATTTATGAAAATATAAAGCATACTTCCTACTTCAGTATGGGAACAGATGTAGGCGATATAAACAATGATGGTTGGTTCGATTTTGTGGTGCTCGATATGGTAGCAGAAGATAACTACAGACTTAAAAGTAATATGAGTTCCATGAACCCCGCTGAGTTTTGGAATAATGTTAGCAGAGGAGGGCATTATCAATATATGTTCAATACGCTACAACTGAACAATGGTGTTGATGTACATGGGGATATGCTTTTTAGTGAAATAGCCCAAATGGCAGGGATATCCAGTACGGATTGGAGTTGGTCCCCCTTATTGGCCGATTTTGATAATGACGGGCACTTGGATCTTTTCGTTACCAATGGAATACGACATGAAATTGGTAACACCGATGCCCTTAAGAAATTGGATGAATATGTTGGCGGTATTGATACCAATTATAACAAGGAGGGCGATAAAAACTTTGACGTTTGGAAATATGCCAATTTGGAAAAGATGCTATCCTTTTTTCCTTCCGATAGAATTCAGAATTATATGTATCGGAATACAAATGGACTGAAATTTGAAAAAGTGTCCGATAAATGGGGCCTATCCCAAAAAACGTTTTCCACTGGTGCTGCTTATGGAGATTTGGATAATGATGGGGATTTAGATTTGGTAGTAAATAATATAGATGAGGTGGCCCATATATATAGGAATAACACATCCGAGAAGAAAAAGAACAATTATCTAAGGATAAATTTCAAAAGGGGTAAGGTGGGTCAAAGTTTTTTTGGTACAAAAGTTTCTTTGTTTCACAAAAATGGGGTGCAAATCTCACAATTGACCAATGCTCGTGGAATCAATTCCAGTAGTGAAGAAACGATACATTTCGGATTAAATCAAATCAATACTATAGACAGTTTGAGAATAGATTGGTTTAACGGCCAGACCTCATTTTATAAAAACGTTAAGGTAAACCGAACATTGGAGTATGATCTTAATGGTGCTAAAAATAGCCAACGACCCCCCAACAAACCGGATTTTCTATTATTTGAAGATGTTTCCGATGCTGCCAAAGTAAATTATGTACATAAAGAGAATAAGTTCGACGATTTTGGGCGTGAGGTATTATTGCCCCATCGCATGTCTACCTTAGGCTCAGGACTTGCTGTCGCAGATATTGATGGTAATGGTTTGGAAGATTTTTATATCGGTGGTCCAAATGAAGGTTTAGGCAAGCTTTATAAGCAACAACCCACGGGTTCATTTATAGAAAGTCCCTTAAAACTTATTCCCGACCTAAACAGGGAAGATATGGGAGCCATATTTTTTGATGCCGATAATGATGGGGATCAAGATTTATATGTGGTTTCGGGAGGAAATGAATTTGAATTGGATTCCGAAAATTACCAAGATAGATTGTATATAAATGATGGGGAAGGGAATTTTCAATTATCAATTGGGATCCTTCCTGAAATAACGGCCAGTGGATCAAGGGTTAAGATGGCGGATTATGACAATGACGGCGATTTGGACCTATTTGTGGGTGGTAGGCAAGTTCCAGGGCATTATCCCGAGCCAGCGGATAGTTATTTGTTAAAAAACCAGCTTAATGAAACTGGAACATTAAGCTTTGTGAAAACCAATATGGATGTATTGGATAGGTTGGGTATGGTGACAGATGCAGTTTGGACGGACTTCGACGGGGATGGTGATTTGGATTTGTTGGTTACAGGTATGTGGATGCCCATTACCGTTTTGGAAAATGTGAACGGTGAATTCAGTAATAGCACGGAAAAATTCAATTTACAAAATACCACTGGGTGGTGGTTCAGTATTTCCAATGGTGATTTGGATGGCGACGGCGATGATGATTATGTGTTCGGAAATTTGGGATTAAACTACAAATACAAGGCAAATGCAGATGAACCATTTTCTGTTCATTATGGTGATTTTGATGAAAATGGAAAGAACGATATAGTGCTGAGTTATTATAATTATGGGACACAATATCCGCTGAGAGGCAGGTCTTGTTCCTCTCAGCAAATACCCGAAATAAAAAAGAAATTCGCAACCTACAATGAGTTTGCATCTTCAACTTTGCAGGACGTATATGGGGATGCCAAACTGGATAAGGCCCTGCATTATGAAGCTAAGACTTTTGCTAGTGTCAGTATGGAAAATTTGGGGAATGGAAAATTTGAAATTAGGCAATTGCCAGATTTGGCCCAAATTTCCAATATTAACAGTTCAGTGATCTTTGATTTTGACAATGACGGGATAAATGATATTGTTGTCAGCGGTAATCTTTATGGGTCTGAAATAGAAACAACAAGAAATGATGCGAGTTTGGGCTTGTTCCTAAAAGGACGGGGCCAATTTAGTTTTGAGCCAATACCTATGGGGAAATCCGGATTAAACATTTCACAGGATGTAAAGGAGTTAAAACTTATTGCTTATAAAAACAAGAAGGCGTTGGTAGTAGCGGTTAATAATGGCAGGGCAAAACTCATTAAATTAAATAACTAAGGATGGAAAAGGTAAGGCCATTTTATTTTTTACTCTTTGTGAGCTTTTTCTTTCTCTGGCAGGCAGGTTTCGGTCAAGAGAAGGAACCCATGTTTAAAGAAATAAAACCAGAATATTCCCAGCTGTATTTTAAGAATTTCGTAGAGGAAACCCCAGACTTCAACTATTATATTTTTATGCATATGTATATGGGAGCTGGAGTAGCGGCCGGTGATTTTAACAATGATCGGTTACCAGACATCTTTTTTACTTCCAACCGCGGATCCAATAAATTGTTTTTAAACAAGGGGGGTTTTCAATTTGAAGACATTACGGATAAGGCCCAGATCAAAGGAGAAGTTGGCTTTTATACAGGTGTCACTACTGTGGATATAAATAATGATGGTTGGTTGGATATCTATGTTTGTCGGTCTGGACCAGACACTGATCTTTTTCAACATAATTTGTTCTTTATTAATAATGGGGATTTAACATTTACAGAGTCTTCAGTGCAAATGGGCCTTGCGGAAAGTAATAGTCATTCAATCCAATCTAATTTTTTTGATTATGACAATGATGGAGATTTGGATGTGTATATTGTAAATACGCCTGTAGAATTTAAAATAGCGAATGAAATAATAGATCTTGAAAAAATAGGAACCGACAAGTCACTAAAAAAATATGGCGGGGCAGACAAATTGTTTAGGAATAATGGCGATTTAACCTTTACCGATGTTTCGGAACCGTCCGGAATATTGCCCGATTTATTTTTTGGTCTTACGGCGGCCGTGGCGGATTTTAATGATGATGGCCATCAGGATATTTTTGTAGCCAATGACTTTGCTGGCCCTGATTTCCTTTATATGAATAATGGGGACGGAACGTTTGATGATAAAGCTGGCCAATTTTTTCAACATACCTCAAATTATAGTATGGGAGCCGATGTGGCTGACATCAATAATGATGGTTTTCAGGATTTATTTGTATTGGATATGTTGCCGGAAGATTACAAACGGTCAAAGACTTCCATGACCATGATGCCTAGGGAAGTCATGTACAACATGGTACAATCCGGCTACAATTGGCAGTACATGCATAATGTGCTGCAAATTAATAATGGAATCTTTTCAGCAGATAAACCTCATTTTAAGGATTTGGGTTATTTTTCTGGTATCGAAAATACAGATTGGAGTTGGTCCTGCTTAATTGCTGATTTTGACCTGGATGGATTTAACGACATTCATGTAACCAATGGTATTTTAAGGGATGTCACCAACGTAGATTCAAGAATTAAGGAAAAGGAATATGTAGCTAAATTAAAGTCCGACCCTAACGCTGTTGTTGGTTTTGAACAGTTAAAAAAGGCGAGGGAACTTTATCCTTCCGTGAAGTTGGCAAACTATCTATTTAGGAACAATGGTGATCTCACTTTTGATGATATGAGTACAACAGATAATGTGGGTTTGCCTTCATTTTCCAATGGTTCCGCATATGCCGATTTTGATAATGATGGTGATTTGGATTTGGTTTGCAATAACGTAAACGATAATGCCTTTTTGTTTGAAAACTTATCGTCTAAACAAGGGGTCCATTATCTAAAGATCAGACTGGATGGGCAATCGAACAATCGTTTTGGATATGGGACAAAGGTGAAGCTATTTACTGATGATAAAATACAGCTAAAGGAATTGCATACCACTAGGGGTTATTTTTCTGCTTCTGAGCCTGTTTTACACTTTGGATTGGGAAAAACAAAAAGGATTAAGAAAATAGAGGTAAAATGGCCCGATGGTAAAATACAAGTTATACATGATATAAAGGCGGATCAAGAACTGGTGTTACAATACAAGGATGCTGTATTTCCAGAGGCAAAAACCCTTGGGCGGGAGTCAACGCTTAAAGAAGATCCTGGGCTTTTGAATTCACAATTTATCCATTCCGATATTTCCTATGATGATTTTAAGGATCAATTGCTGTTGCCCCATAAATTGTCCAATGAAGGGCCATGTATATCCGTAGGTGATTTAAATAATGATGGTTTGGATGATTTTTTTATAGGCGGGGCAGCTTGGTTTTCAGGTGCGGTCTATTTTCAACAGAAACTAGGAAATTTTGTTCAGATAAATCAGCCCGCCTTTGAATTGGATAAAATGAGCGAAGATACCGCCTCCCTTATATTTGATGCCAATGGGGATGGATTTATGGATTTATATGTGGTTAGCGGTAGTTATGAGATGGACAAGGATAGTTCCTACCTTATTGACCGATTGTATTTAAATAATGGACATGGGCAATTCACTAAGTCTGATCAGTTGCCATTTTTAAAAAATTATGGTTCGTGTGCTACGGCCATCGACTTTGACAAAGACGGTGACATGGATGTGTATGTGGGAGCCAGAACCGAAAGAGGCAAATATCCGTTTGCGGCAACTAGTTATCTATTGGTAAATGATAATGGGACCTTCAAAAATCTTACAGGACCGGCGGTCAATGAAATAGAAAATCTTGGAATGGTTTCCGATGCGGTCGCTACGGACTTTGATAATGATGGGGACGACGATTTGATCATAGTAGGTGAATGGATGCCCATTACATTTTTGGAAAACGACAATGGAGTTTTCCGGAATAGGACGAAAGAATATGGGTTTGACAATACTTCGGGATGGTGGAACACCATAAAACAAGCAGATATTGATTTGGATGGCGATTTGGATTATGTTGTTGGGAACCTAGGGTTGAATTACAAGTTTCATGCAAGTAAAGAAAAGCCATTTCATATTTATGGAAGTGATTTTGATAAGACTGGAACTGTGGATATAGTATTGGCGAAAGACATTGATAATGTACTGTTTCCAGTTAGGGGAAAGATGTGTTCAACGGAACAAATGCCATTTATTGGGGATAAATTCCCATCCTTTGCTGGTTTTGCCGAGGCCAATATTATAGATATATATGGGTCTTCCAAATTAAGTGAAGCCCTACACCTGGAGGTTCAGGAATTCAGGTCAGTTATCATTAGAAATAACTCAAAGGGCAAATTCAATCTAGAGCCTCTACCCCTGGAAGCCCAATATGCCCCTATAAACGGAATTGTTTGTCACGATTTCAATGATGACGGGTATCAGGACTTAATACTAGCCGGGAACAAATACGAGGCTGAAGTGGAAACCAGTAGGGCCGATGCGGGCACTGGATTGTTGTTAAAAGGGAATAAAGATGGGGTATTTGAAGCAGTTACTAGCAGGGAAAGTGGATTTTTTGTTCCGAGAAATATAAAGGCGGTGGAAAAAGTGGTGACAGAAACCGGCGTCGTGGTATTGGCAGGGGAGAATAACGGACCTTTACTTATTTTCAAATAATAACGGAACAGGTTTAATTGTCTGTAGACCTAATTTACCCAATCGTTTGATGGGAATTGGATTGTGAAGTTTGAATTATTCTCCAACAGTCTCAATGGTCATTAGGTACATTTTAAGAAATTTTGTTTGTCCCAACCCTCCCTGAAGGTCTAAAATCAAAGTTTTGTTGTTTAAACTTGTTCAATTGTTAATAATAATCAATCACGTCAAAATTTTAGTTGGTGAATAATAGAACAATGTTATTTAGTCTTACATTAAGTATAGTTTTTTTTATTTCAAGTACAGGACTAAAGGCTCAGGAAGATGAGGTAAATATCTCAGGTTTGTTGAAGGAAATGGTAGATCGTGAGAAGATCACCCAATTTCCAACAATCAACTATCAATCCAAGCAGGCAAGTAGCTATAATAGGGAATCAGTTTCTCCGGATTTACCAGGTTGGTTTGCTGATAGTGATGGGGTTTCTTATGAAAAGGTCCAGGAGGTAAATGGTAAAAAGGAATGGGTGCTGATGGAAGATATAGGTCCAGGTGTAATTACCAAGATTTGGGCGGTATGCTTTTACTATGGGTTGGACAATACAGAGGGTGCAAATATTAATATTTATTTGGATGGCAATCCAAAGCCCGTAATTTCTACTAATTTCTTCGACCTAGTACAAGGGAATGATTTTATAAAGCCACCGTTTGCAGATACATCTACAAGGGCAGGTAATCTGTATTTTCCAATACCTTATGCTAAAGGGTGTAAGATTACCATGGATAAGAAAGCTTTCTATAATATTATCAATTATAGAAAATATCCTGAAGGCACCAAAGTCAAAACTTTTACTATGGAAGATTTTGATAAGGCGTCAAAGGTGAGAAATGAAGTGGGTAAAATTTTAACGGAATACAGGTTACCGAAAGGAACCAAAAAAGAGCAAGAAAAGGCAATAGGCCCCTTAGAGTCTATAATTTTCGACCTTCCTAAAGGGAATAATTCCGTTCAGGAATTTCAAATCAGGCTTACAGCCGCTTCAGATATGGCGCAAGCCTTGCGTTCGGTGGTATTACAGTCCAATTTTGATGATGTGAAAACTATATGGGCCCCTGTGGGAGACTTTTTCAACAATGTAGGCAAATTGCAATCTTATGATATGTGGGAGCGCTCGGTTACTGAAGACGGCAACATGATATGTCGTTGGGTAATGCCCTACAAGAACAGCGGTCAGTTAGTGGTAAAGAATCTAGGAAAAGAAAAAGTAAGTATTAAAATGTCCGTTACTACCAAGAAAATGAGATGGATGTCCAATTCCATGCACTTTTATGCCACTTGGCAGATGGATGATCCCACGCCTACATTTCCACTTTATGATTATAATTTTTTAAGTGCAAGTGGAAAAGGAGTCATTGTTGGTGATGAGTGGTCAGTACTAAATCCCATTGAGGGATGGTGGGGTGAAGGGGATGAGAAAATCTACATAGATGAGGATTTTGAAAGAAATTTTCCTTCACACTTTGGAACCGGAACGGAGGACTACTATGGATGGGCCGGCGGTGTTGTTCCTACTCCAGTTGATCAGTTTTCGAAACCCTTTTTAGGGAATATTATAGTGGGAGAGAAATCCAAGGGATATAACGTTTGTACTAGAACAAGGGTATTGGATGCCATTCCTTTTAGAAGTCAAATAAAATTTGATATGGAATCTTCCTGTGGCAAGCGTAGTAAGTCCCATTTCCTTCAATACGCGCAGACCACTTTTTGGTATGGGGTGCCAGGCGTAACCCACAATAAACGGGCATTACCGGTATTTGCCTCTGCCAAATTACCCACTGTTGAAGATTTGGAAGGTTTAATAGAAAAAACCAAGGGGTCTCAGTATGTGGTCGATGGGGCTATAGAGGCAGAAATACTTCCAATTGTGGATAAAAGTGCAACCGTTAAGGAAGATTTCAGTGAAATCCCAATGTGGGGAGAGATCAGCTCAGGGGCACTTAAGAATATATGGTTTGAGGAACCAGGAGACTTTGCCGAATTTACTATTACCGAACAATTTGAAACTTCCCAAATCTATCTTTGTACTGCTGTTGGACCTAACAGTGGTATGTTTGATATCTATGTAAACGGAATCAAAAAAAACAATCAAGATCTTTATTCCAAACATGAAGGGGTTACAAATCCCTATTTAAACCTTGGAGAATGTAAACCGGAAAACAATTCATTTGTGATTCGATTTGAATTTGTCGGGAGCAACCGAGAATCTAAAATGACCAACAAGAAGTTTGCCTTGGGAGTCGATTTCTTTCTTATAGAGAACAATTTTCTTAAAAACTAATACCAAAAGCACCTAATAAATAATTATCAATGAAGTCCATTTCAAAGCTTTTTACTCTTATAATCCTATTGATAGCGGTAAGCTGCACTACCAAAAATGAATTTACACTGGAAAATGATTCTGTAGCAAGGATTTTAAATATAAGTAATGATGGCCAACTATTTACCTCGGAGGTCTTTAATAAAATTGCAGGCCAAAGGTTAATTCCAAAGGATAAAGAGGAATTTAGGTTGCGAATTTCCCAAGGAACGCATATAGAGGGTTCGGATCTAGTGTTAACCTCGGAGGATTTTAAATTTGTAAAAGTACTCAAAGAAGACAGTAACTCCCTTGGCTTCCTATTAAAAAACAAGGAGCACCTATTGGAAGTTGAGGTTCATTATGAAGTGGGAAAGGACGATTTTTATATCCATAAATATCTGAATATAAAATCTACAACACCTGTTACCATAGAACGGATAGATGTTGAGTCTTTGTCCCTGGTGGATATTTATCAACCATACCAGATAAAACAAATAACCTCTCAAGGAGTAGCCGAATGGAGACCCGGTCTTGGTCAACCCTTGTATGGATCGGAATCAGCCACCTTTTTTGGGATGGAGTTTCCCGCAGCTGATAATTATGTAGAAAATAAAAAGGGCTATTGTGGCTATTTGTGGGGCAAGGAAATTAAGGCAAACGAAATATACACTTCCCATAAGGCAGTAATTGGAGTAGGCGATAATCCAGAGTTTATTCAAGAGACATTCTTTAGTTATATAGACAGGATTCGGATAAGGCCACTTAGGTTACAGGTCCAATATAACAGTTGGTTTGATTTTTATAGTGGTGTAGATAAAGAAAAATTTAACCAAAGTGTTTCTAAGGTGCATCAGGAGTTGGTAAATAAAAGAGGAGTCGATCCACTTAAGGCCTATGTCATTGACGATGGTTGGCAAGATGTAAGCGCCGATTGGTCCGACAAAGCTTGGAAGGTAAACTCAAAATTCGATGCGGATTTCTCCACGAGTTTCAAGAATGTAGAATTGGCAGGTTCAAAACTCGGATTGTGGCTGAGCCCAGGATGTCTTTTTGGGGCCCAACCGGCGGCACGGAATTACAGGGAACAAGGATTTGAAACCATGGGGAAATGGATGTCCATGGCCGGACCAAAGTATATGCAATTGTTGGAGGACAGGATGTTGGAATTGACCAATAAGGGCGTTAATTACTTTAAGCTGGACGGGATATTTGGACATCTCAATACTCGGGAGTTTGAACTTCATGGAGACCGATATGGCATTCCTTATATGCCACAATTGGGAACAGATGGTTTATCGGCATCGGATCCACTATTGAACGATTCCAAATTTGACGAATTAAAAACGTATTATCTCGTTGCCGGTACCGAGCGGTTAATGGAACTTTTTAAGAAACAACACGCTGTTGACCCTAATGTCTATGTTGTAATTTCCAACGGGGCTTATCTAAGTCCATGGTGGCTAATGTACATAGATGCCGTGTGGATGATCAATGCTGGGGATGCTGCCGGGGGTAGTAATAGAACAGAGGAATTGGTTTATAGGGATGGGGTCTACTATGACACATGGCAAAAGGAAAACACTCAATTCCCTATTAATTCAGTATTTAATCATGAACCAAAAAAGGTAAAATCAGGGGAAAGTCCAGAAGAATTCTCAGAATATTTATGGATGAATCTTTCAAGGGGAACTGGTTTTGTGGAGCTCTATATTAAAACTCAGGAACTTTCCAAAAGTGATTGGGATGTTTTGGCTAAAGGACTAAACTGGGCAAAGAGCGCATTTCCATATTTTAAAAGATCCAAAATGCACGGAGGCAACCCCAAGGAATCCGAAGTATACGGATATACAGGGTGGAATGAAGAGGGAGGATATATTTCGTTCCATAATCCTTCAGAAAAGCCCCAAACCTATATAGTAAAACTCGATCGAAGGTTGGGGCTAATGGAAGGGAAAAATAAATACGTTGTTTCTTCCCCATTGGAAAATGCCACGGAATTTGTTCAAAAGGAATACCTACATGGATCGGAGGTAGAAATACTTCTAAAGTCTGGAGAAGTAAAGATTTTGGATTTTAGATAAGACTAAATGGAAATGCTTAAGAACATCATTGTAAAACCATATAATTACCACATGAAAAATAAAGCTTTAAAAATTGTAACCTTCTGTTTGTTGGTGCTAATCTTTGGATGTAATAAGCATGCCAATCATGTTTATCAAGCAGGAAATCTAACTATTGGATTTGATTCGGAGGGAAAAATTACGGATCTGAAAGATTCTAAAAATAATATCCAATATGCTTATACCAATACAGATCCCAAATCCATATTGGCCATCAGGGTCAATGATGAATTGGAATATCCAGCATCCTTTGAAATAAAGGAAGATGAGGAAGCTATTTTGTTAAGCTATCCTAAAAACGGGGTAGAAGCTACGGTCAATGTCATAAAAAAGGAACGATATCTTACTTTGGAGCTCACCTCAATAACCAAGGAGAAGGAGATTGAATTGGTTCTGTGGGGCCCTTTTGAGACCAACATTAAGGAAACTGTTGGAGAAACCGTAGGAGTGGTTCGCAACACGGATTTTGCAATTGGTATTCAAGCCCTGAACAAAAGAACACTGGGAGGTTATCCTTCCATGGAGGACGATTCAACACCCTCCTTTGATATTTTTGGAACCACAAGTTTGGTGGATATTTCAGACTCCTTGAATATTCTTTATAGGGGCCATACAGCGCTGCCAAAGGAGTACGGGAGCTCTTTACAGGCCTATACCAGAAATAGGGACAAGGAAAGGGTGATAAAGGCAATGGGGCACGATCATTACGTGGCTCCGGCATTCAAGGATGAAGGAATTGTAGGGTCCAAAATAGCCTTATTTGGTTGCGAACCTGAAGAAGTTTTGAATACTTTGGAGGCCATTGAGTTGGGTGAAGGATTGCCCCATCCTACCATAGATGGGGTATGGAGCAAACGTGCCGTTTCCGCCACTTCTGCTTATTTAATTCAGGATTTTAGCACCGCTACAATTGATGATGCAATTGCATTGACCAAAAAGGCCGGCTTACAATATCTGTATCATTCGGGCCCATTCTTAAATTGGGGGCACTTCGATCTGCATGAAAAGGCATTCCCGGATAATTGGGAAAGCATGAAGGAATGTGTTGATAAGGCAAAGCAGGCGGGGATTAAATTGGGGGCCCACACTCTTTCAAATTTCATAACCAGCAATGACCCCTATGTAAGCCCTATTCCAGATGAAAGACTGGCCAAGGTAGGATCTAGCGTTCTTGTAAACAATATAGATGAACAGGAAAAAAACATTGAAATCAAGGACCCTACCTTTTTTAACCAAATGAGCAACAATAGCCTTCATGCGGTGGTAATTGGAGAAGAGATAATTAGGTACGAAAGTGTTTCGGAAACTGCTCCTTGGGTTTTATTGGATTGTCAGAGAGGAGCATTTGGCACACGGGCCAGTAGTCATAAAAAAGCCGATAAAATTTCGAAATTGGCAGACCACGCCTATAAGACCTTTTTGACCAATATGGAACTGGGTATTGAAATGTCCACAAGAATTGCAGATCTCTATAATCAGACTGGTCTAAAACAAATATCCTTTGATGGTTTGGAGGGGAATTATTCCACAGGAATGGGTGCCTATGGGGAATTGTTGTTCGTTGATGCCTGGTACAATAATCTGGAGGCAGAGGTAAAGAACAATTACATAATGGATGCCAGTAGGCCGGGACATTATTTTTGGCATATGTTTACCCGTATGAATTGGGGTGAGCCTTGGTATGCCGGATTCAGGGAGAGTCAGACCTCCTATAGACTCCTGAACCAGGATTATTTTAGAAGAAATTTCATTCCGTGTATGCTCGGTTGGTTTAGTATGCGGGACAACACCAGTTTGGAGGATATAGAATGGATGCTGGCCAGAAGCGCCGCTTTTGATGCAGGCTACGCCTTGGTTACCTCTGTGGATTTGGTGGACAAGAATGGATTTGGTGATGAAATTTTGGAAAAGATCAAAGAATGGGAAAAAGCAAGGTTGGGAGGAGCCTTTTCTGTAGCACAAAAAAAGAGAATGGAAAATATTAAGGATGAATTTTCCTTGGTGAAATTGACCGAAAATAGTTGGAATTTAATTCCCTATGATGTCCAACGTTTTGAGCACGAGTTAAAAATAAGACAGCCAGGAGAGCCAGTGTGGTCGGTGTTCCAGTACAAGAATGAATTTGCTCCACAGCCTTTGCAGTTTATTTTGACCACAAAGAACAGTACCGTTTCCCAAATAACCATTGAGATCGATGATTTCAAAACAGTTGAATTGGACATATCCATTAATAAGGGGGAGAATCTTAAATACGATGGCGGCAACGAGGTAGTACTCTATGATAAATCATGGAACAGAATAAAAGGAATCCCTATGGACCCGGGAAAACTGAATGTCAGTAGTGGGGATCATAAGATAAAGGTCCACTGTACGTTTTCTGCCAAAGAGGAGGCAAGCCTGAAATTGGAAATTAAAACAGCGGGAGCACCAGAGGGAGTAGCGATTAATTGAGCAGACTTAAATGAAAAAGTAATTCATTGTAAAGGCACAAAAAAATATGAAAGGGTTGGACTACTATATTGTCCAACCCTTTTTCATTTGTCGGATGTAATATTTTAACCATATCTACCTAAGCAATTATATAAATTCCTTAAAAAACGGTCTATTTATTTCAGAAAAGTTCACGATATTGAATCCTGCAAATAAGTATTGAGTGAAATGTTCACAATAAAATGAGTATTTATAAAAACGTATTCCACCAGAATATCATAGGGGGAGCAACTACAGTTTTGTAGATTTTTTTGAAAACCCAAACGGGATTTAGTGTTGTGGTTGTTTGTTGACAGCGCCAATTTATTTGAATATAAATACAGTAGACCATGAAAACGATGGCAAGAAAAAAAGAGCAATACCGTCCCCAATTATGGATAGGGGCTATGTAAATTTATATGAGGTACATTTGGACGCGGATATGGATTTTTTACAAGGGAAATCGGGAGGTGAGGTCCCTAGGGATTCCCATAAATACTATTGATTAATCATGGATTTTAAGGATAAAGTTGCTATTGTTACAGGAGCTGGACAGGGTATAGGCTTGGAGATTTGCAAACAATTGGTGGCCAACGGGGCCAATGTTATTTTAAACGATTTGGACGCCGCTTTAACAAAGGAAGCGGTGGCCAACTTGGATGGTAATGAAGGAAATTGTATTGGTCTTGCAGGTGATTCCAGTGATATGCAGCTAATAGATAAAATGGTAGATACGGCAGTGACAGAATTCGGGAAACTGGATGTGGTGGTGGCAAACGCAGGCATTACCCTATTTGGGGAATTCCTTAGCTATACTCCGGAATCTTTTTTTGAGGTTATGAAAGTGAATTTGGGAGGGAGTTTTTTTCTGGCCCAGGCGGCAGCCAAATTAATGAAAAAGCAAGGCTTTGGAGGGTCAATTCTTTTTATGTCTTCGGTAACAGGGCATCAGGCACATGAAAACTTGGCGGCCTATGGTATGAGCAAGGCCGCACTGGAAATGCTGGCCAAGAATTTGGTCATAGAGCTATCGCCCTATAAAATAAACGTCAATACCGTGGCGCCCGGTGCTACCTTGACCGAAAGGACAATGAGTGATAAGGACTATTTTGGAACTTGGCAGAAGATCACTCCAATGGGTAGTCCGGCTACTGTTAATGACATAGCCCAGGCCGTGTTGTTTATGGTTTCCGATAATGCCAAGCACATTACGGGTCAGAGTTTGGTGATCGATGGAGGTTGGACCGCGGTCAGTCCGTCTCCTTACAAGAAATAGCGGTTTCCAGATGTTTAACCGATTTAAATTTAATATGACCTTAATTGGTCAAGAAATAAATGACATTTCTAATTATGAGTCCAGAAGTTGTATGTGATAAAATATGTGAATTAGGGGAGGGCCCGCTGTGGGATCCAACCAGAAAGTTAATCTGTTGGGTAGACATCCTAAAGGGTCATATCCATGAATGGTCAGTAGTATCCGAAGAACTAAATACCATTCAGGTAAGTCAAATGATCGGAGCCATGGCCATATGTAACGATGGGAACTATATTGCCGCCATGAAAAATGGTTTTGGTTTTGTGAATCGCGAAACCGGTAAAGTTGATATGATTGCCAATCCAGAGGAACATTTATCGGAAAATAGGTTTAACGATGGCAAATGTGACCCTTACGGTCGCTTTTGGGCTGGCACTATGCCCATTGCAGAAGATAAATCCTCCGGAAGCCTGTACTTTTTGGATACTTCATTAAATGTTCAAAAAAAGGAAATTAATATTGGTGTGTCCAATGGTCTGGCTTGGAGTCTGGATCATAAAACAATGTATTTTATAGATTCCCCGACCCGCCAAGTAGTGGGCTATGATTACGATAAGGAAAGTGGGAAATTGGCCAATAAAAGAACAGCCATTGCGATTGCCGAGGAAGACGGCTTCCCCGATGGCATGACCATAGACCATGAGGGAATGTTATGGGTTGCACATTGGGGAGGATGGCAGGTGGCCCGTTATGACCCTGTAACAGGAAAAAAAATGTTGTCCATTAGTATGCCGGTTTCCCAGGTTACCTCCTGTTCTTTTGGGGGTGATTCCATGGAAGATTTGTACATTACTTCGGCAAGGAAGGGGCTTAGTAAGGTGGAGCTGGAAAAGCAACCCTTGGCGGGGTCTTTATTTGTGGTTAGGAATAGTGGTCACAAGGGGTTCCCTGCCCATCAGTTTATGAAGCTGACTTAGGATATTGTCCTTCCAAATCTATCTACAGAAATTGCTAATAACATAAATCAACGAAACCAAATTAAATTATAATGAAGGGACTGGACGTACTGGATTGGGTTGTGATCATTGCTTATTTTGTGATACTGCTTGGTGTTGCCTGGTGGGTAATAAAACAAAAGCAGAAAAATACAGAAGACTATTTTTTGGCAGGACGGAACATTGGCTGGTTTATGGTAGGTGCCTCCATATTTGCTTCCAATATTGGATCGGAGCATGTGGTGGGATTGGCAGGCAATGGGGCCGGGGATAAAATGCCATTATTGATTTATGAGCTCCATGCCTGGATCGTTTTAATGTTGGGTTGGGTGTTTTTGCCATTTTATGCGAGAAGCGGGGTATTTACAATGCCCGAATTTTTGGAAAAGAGGTTTGACGCTCGTTCCCGTTGGGTACTTTCCATAGTGTCCTTAATTGCCTATATCCTTACAAAAGTATCCGTAACCATTTATGCTGGCGGGGTAGTGGTATCTGCCCTATTGGGAATTCCCTTTTGGATCGGGGCTGTGGCTACGGTGGCTCTTACCGGATTGTATACGGTTTTGGGTGGAATGCGGGCGGTAGTCTATACAGAGACCATACAGGCCATTGTATTGGTACTCGGGGCAGGAATCCTTAGCTTTATGGGACTTGAAGCGGTAGGAGGCTGGGGAGAGTTAAAGGAAACCATTGGAGTGGATTATTTTAATATGTGGCGGCCCAATTCGGATCCGGATTATCCATGGCTTCCATTATTTCTTACCAGTACCATAGTTGGAATCTGGTATTGGTGCACAGACCAAGTAATTGTGCAAAGGGTGCTTACTGCCAAAAGTATTAAGGCGGGTAGAAGGGGAAGTATCTTTGGGGCACTTTTAAAGCTGATGCCCGTTTTTCTTTTCCTTATCCCAGGGGTAGTGGCCCTGGGGCTTAAAATGCAGGGGAAATTGGACTGGGACAGCCCGGATGAGGCTTTTCCGGTATTAATGAGCAACCTATTGCCTTCCGGTCTCCGAGGGTTGGTGGCGGCAGGCCTATTGGCAGCCTTGATGAGTTCACTGGCTTCCGTATTCAATTCCTGCTCCACTTTGTTTACCTTGGATATTTACAAGAAACTAAAACCGGAAAAGCCGGAGGAGGAGTTGGTGAAAACCGGTAGGACGGCAACCTTTTTTGTGGTAGGTCTGGGCCTATTGTGGATACCTGTAATTACAAGGTTGTCCGATGGGTTGTACGAATACCTGCAGAATGTACAGGCCTACATTTCCCCACCGATCACCGCGGTGTTTCTTCTGGGGATTTTTTATAAGAGAATAAATGCCAATGGGGCAATTGCTACCTTGGTAGGTGGATTGATTATAGGGTTTTCCAAACTGACCTTGGAAATTATGAAATCCAGTTTTTCGGAGGGCAGTTTTCTTTTTAACCTGGCCGACATTAACTGGTTGGTATTTGCGGCTTATTTCTTTGCCCTCTGTGTGGCTATCGCGGTTATCGTGAGTATGTTTTATCCGGCCCCGTCGGCAGCACAGTTGTCCGGTCTCACTTTTGGTTCGGTAACGGATAAACAGAAGGATGAAAACAAGGCCAGCTATAATATGTGGGATATTATGGCCTCCGTACTGGTGGTGATCATAGTGGTGTACATCATGATATCTTTTAGTACGCTTGCGTTGTAAGGATTATTTGAACCCTTTTTAAGTTCGGCTCTTACCGAAGTTTTTTTCTAAAAAAATCGATGGTTCGTCCCCAGGCCAATTCGGCCGCTTCCCGGTCGTACCTTGGGGTGGTATCATTGTGGAAACCGTGATTGGCCTTAGGGTATATATAGGCCTTATATTCCTTACCATGTTTCTTTAAGGCTTCTTCATAGGCGGGCCACCCTTTATTGACCCGTGTATCCAATTCGCCAAAATGGAGCATCAAGGGGGCGTTAATTTTGTCTATGTCTTCTGTGGGTTGTCCGCCATAAAAAGGAACCGAGGCCCCCAGATTCGGCACTTTTACAGCCATCATATTGGATATCCAGCCTCCAAAACAAAATCCGACCACCCCCACCTTCCCGGAGCACTCAGGGTGGGATGTCAAATGTTCGAAGGCGGCTATAAAATCCTCCAACATCTCATCGCGATTTCGCTTGCTTTGTAGTTCACGGCCCTCATCGTCATTGCCAGGATAACCGCCCAGAGGTGTCAAGGCATCTGGGGCCAAGGAAATAAACCCTGCAAGGCCGGCTCTACGCCCAACGTCTTCGATATGTGGATTTAATCCGCGGTTTTCATGGACCACAATTATTCCTGGTAGCTTTCCCTTGGCATTGGCCGGTCTGGAAAGCAAGCCATTTATAGTACCTCCACCCTTGGGGGAATTGTAATGGATGTATTCCGATTTTAGTTTTGGATCATTAGGCTTTATCTGGATTTTCTTTACGTAATCAGGAGAAATAAAACTAAGCATTGAAGCTACTGTAAGCCCACCTACTGCATAGGTCGATAATTTATCCATGAACAGCCTTCTGCTCACCCTGTTGTGGGCGTAGTCATCATAAAGGTCAAAAACCTCTTGTGTAATGTCTTCTTTTTTCAATGGTATCATGAGTGTATATTTATCGTTAAATGTGTTTTGCCTCCATAGGATACATAAGGCAAAAATGAAGCCTTATAATGCAGTACTTATTAAAAGTATGAAATTAGTTTTAACTTTTATGGGTAATTATGAGGCCTGGCTTATATTCTTGTGTCAAGAGTACAATTATTGTTGAAACAAGGGAATTATTAAATCGAAGTTGCATGTGTGGTTGTATTGTGAAATGGATTTCTGCATGTCTATTTTAACAGTGGTTCGGAAGGTAAATTCTTAAAATGATTTAGAATTAATAATGAATTTTAAGGTTGAATTTTGCTTATATTTGTTTTCCGATTTAATGGGAAATTGAACCATTAAGGCTTCCCCCCAAATGAGTTTGTTATGCATTGGCCGGTGTTCGGATTCCAACATTAGGTTTAACCATATAATAGATTTCAATTTGCTTAAACGATTGCTTTTAAAATTTGTCAAATATTACCTTCCAATACTTATATTAAGTGTTTTGGCGGTTTTTTGGCTATACAAAAAGGAGCATAAAAAGTTGATTTCCTTACAGCAAGAAGAACTCTCCAATACAAAGCAACTGATCGTTGAACTTCTAAAACCCATGATAGCCAGTCTCTATTATTGGGAGAAATATAATTTTGTTGCGAGCGATTTTGATCCAGAACAGAATGCACATTTAGAAAAGAAAATTGGTGATTTTGTCATTGGGATGGACAGTTATAATCAATTTAGACTTATTGACTTATCAGGAAAGGAGGTATATAGACTTAATAGGCAGGACGATGGCAAAATAGTAAAGAGTTTAGCGCTTCAAGATAAAGCCAATAGGGATTATTTTAAAGAGACAACAAACCTTAAAAAAAATCAAATTTATTTGTCCCCATTAAATCTAAATCGGGAAAACGGGGTATTGGAATTGCCATATAAGCCAATGATTCGAGGGGTGGCACCTATATTCGATGCTCATGGAGCCCGGTTGGGAATAGTAGTCATTAATTTTAGTGCCGAAAGGTTCTTGGACTTGTTGAAAAAGGACAATCTTTATTCCTTTTTGTTGTTGGATCGTTTTGGCAATTACCTTGTAAGTAAGGATGGCACAAATGAGTTTGCCCATTTAATTCCCAATAGCCGTAATGTTACGTTTTATGAAGAACATCCCGACATGGCCGATTCATTGCGTAGTAAAGAATCTATATCCCTATACAGGAATGGGGGTCTGTGGATAAAAACCGAATTGGATTTTAAAAATGAACTCGCCCAAACTCCTTTGTTTCAGAATAGATTAGCGGACATTAAGACCAACAATAAATGGGTGCTTATAAAACATCTGGATTCCAAGATTTTAAATGCAAGGCTGAAAAGCGAGATCATTACAATACTCCTTATCAATATGTTGGCTATAATGGTTGTTTTTTGTTTGTCATATCTTGAAGCAAAAAGTGATACTGCAAAAAAGAAGTATATGCAGGCTCTTGAAATGATTAACAAGGAACTGGAGGACAAAACTACCGAGCTGGAAAATAAAAATAATACCTTGGCGGTCATGCAGAATAAACTGGAACTGCGCAATGCCCAACTTTTGGAGTATAACAATATTGTTGCCCATAATCTAAGGGCACCTACCACAAGCGTTTCTGCTTTGGTGTCCATGTTAAATGAATCCAAGGATTATGAAGAGGCCAAGAGTTATTTTCCCAAATTGCAAAAAATAACCCATGCCATTAATACCCTAGTGGATGACCTTCTGGTCTACGTAAGGATTCTGAACGATGATGACCAGGTTGATATGGAAAATATTGACTTGGAACCGCTGATTGAGGCCACCTTGGATTTATATGTAGAAACTTTGGATAAAGAAACCATAGACGTGAAGACCGATTTTAGTGCATGGAAAGAATTGACTTTTTCAAAAATCTATTTGCAGAGTATAATGCAGAATCTAATTTCCAATGCAATAAAATATAGGGATCCCAACAATAAGTCCGTCATTTTTATCCGTACCTTATGGGAGAACCATCGGAAGGTTCTGGTAGTGGAAGACAATGGTGTAGGGGTGGATCTGGATCGTTATGGCCGTGATATTTTTAAATTATATAAAAGATTTCATCGTGGATTATCTGGAAAAGGTATGGGTCTGTTTCTGGTGAAAACACAATTGGAATCGTTGAACGCCAACATTGAAGTTACCAGTAAATTGGGTGTGGGGACCACCTTCAAAATAATATTTGACAGCTATGAATGACCTAAGTTTTTTTCTAATCGATGACGATGAGATTTTTCAGTTCATAATGAGAAATACGATTTCGGAAATAAGTCCAAATATTAAGATCCAGTTTTTTTCCGATGGCGAAAAGGGAATCGAATTCCTGAAACACAATCTAGGTACTGCAACCAATCTTCCGGATATTATCCTTTTGGATGTAAACATGCCTTTTATGGATGGATGGGAGTTTCTTAACGAATATAAGTCACTTCAAACCGAAATTAAAAAGGATATTAACATTTACCTATTAACATCTTCCAATAATCCCAATGACATAGCCATGGCAAAAGAAATTAGTACATTGTCGGGTTATTTGGTAAAGCCAATATCAAAGGAAGGAATCAAAAAACTAATTGGTCATTTTCCAACAGATGAATGGTATCATAACGACTTTTAGATGACAGCCTATTTTTAGGTTTATTTCAAGGTTAGTTTATGGTAAAGCAATAAAACAAATGCACCAAAACCGTTTTATTGCTTGTTGATCTTATTGTTCGTATTTGGGACGGGGGGGAGCCTGGCCAAAACTACCTTAGACTTACGTTTGCCATAGCCACCACTATCCTTTTTAAGGGAGTTGGTTCTTATGTTTCTCCCTCCAGGCTTTAATATTATAGAAAATTTCCTGCTTAAATAAGAACATTGTAAGCCCTATATTTGCTCAATTCCATTACCATTAATCATCTCCATTATGGTCAAATATATATTATTCATTTTTGCATTTGGCAGTTTATTGTTGGTTGCGTATAATGGTGTCCCAAACAAACAGAATTGGACCGATCGGAAAGTTGTTGCCCAAACAGGTCAAGTTTTATTAACGGACAGCTCGATAGTTTATAAAACAGATAATTTAATTGTTCAGCGCCTGTCCAATCACATTTACCAACATGTCTCATTTTTAAATACTAATGATTTTGGAAGGGTTGCCTGCAATGGAATGTTGGTTGTAAACGAAAATGAAGCCATTGTTTTTGATACCCCAACGGATGAAGAATGTTCGTTGGAGTTGGTAAACTATGTCACCGAAAAACTCAATTGTAAAATTAAAGTAGTGGTTCCAACGCATTTTCACGGAGATTGCGTAGGGGGGTTGGAAATCTTCAATAAACACGACATTCCAGTATACGCATCCAAAAAAACGATGGAATTGTTGGGGGACAGGGGCAAAGAATTCTCGAAGCCCTTAAACGGTTTTGTCGATAGCCTTACTTTAAATATTGGGAGCAAAAAAGTTTATGTGGCATATTTTGGGGAGGGACATACAAAAGATAATGTTATAGGCTATTTTCCTTGGGACAATGCCATTTTCGGCGGATGTCTTATTAAGTCAGTAGGCGCCAATAAAGGTAATTTGGAGGATGCCGATGTAAAGGCATGGTCCAATACGGTGGAAAAAATAAGTCAAAAATATCCCGACATTAAAATTGTAATTCCGGGACACGGAAATTATGGTGGAACCGAATTATTGGAATATACCATAAAACTGTTCCAATAAGTATGTTCTATTCCTCAGCTATGTATTGATCCATACTTTACAAAATATTTGATTCCTGATCGGAGCTTAAGGAAGTGGTTGAAAAATAAAAACCCCATAAATCATATGATTTACGGGGTTTTGCTTGTACTCGAGGTGGGAGTGTCCCAAAACGGATTGAGCCCCGTTTTGTAGGGCCTTCCCAATGATTCTTTTAGGAGTGCGACCGAATGTCGCACCTTTAACATAAGTTTAATATTTGCATAATGATTTTTTGGGTGCTTTTGTTTGTTTTAGGTAAACAGGTTGGGTCATTTTTGCACCAATTTTAAGGTGCGGAATCATGATTCCAAAATCCTTGTCAAAACTTAACTGGACTTGCAACAAAAAAGTGGACTATTAGATAAGAGTCATGCAGCTAATTTTTGATTATACAATTCTGATTCAATTTCCTTTATTTATTTCCTAAGTAAGAGTGTATTCTTTTACTGTTATTCTAGGTCTCAAACCATTGGAACACTGATGATGCAGTTACTACTAAGTGCTCCCAACAATAACCATTTCTGCTCATACTTTGTTTTACCGATCCAATACAACTATTCAGGATCTCAGTAAAACAGGAACTCGCATACTGTGAATCTCTAGCCCAGTGGAATATAAGTTCTTTTATAAAATTGCTAGATCTAGTTGCCATATTCCATACAAGGATGACTGTGTAACTGTTGCCCCAAGATCGGCATATTGTCCAACCAAGGACCAGGTCTCGATAATTTGGAAATCCCATTACGGAATTTGCCCTCTTTGATTCCATTGCCCGATACATACTCCTTTTGGCTCTGGGTAAGGTACCGAAACTCCTTTACCCATTTACACACCCGCATAGAAGTACCCTTTTTGTCATAACACAAAGAGTTTACGCCAAAGGAAAAAAGTGAAATCAAGATAAAAAAGAAGTGGTTAAAACGTGCGAAACATTGAAATCTTATTAGTTAATATGGAACCTCACCCTAGTATAAAAAATATGATAATTAATTAACCATTCATTAAAAGACGAGCCATTTTATTTTTTTAGATTTGAACTGTAAAGATTAGAATAATGTGACTTATGTTATAAAAATTTTATTTTAACTAAAATATTGATATATGGCCATAGTTGACGAAAATTTTTTATTTTGTAAAAAATTCTTGAACATCATTAATTCTCATGAATCTATAATTCAGGTTTTTTGTATAACCTACTGGTAGGTTATAGTGCGATTATTGTGTTGAAAATTAGTTGATTATGTTTAATTTCGTTATAACTTAGATTAGAGGGTGATCAAATAACAATATGGACTAATGTTAGATATATTTGGGAAAAACATCTTTGAAAACAAAAAAAAATTGGAAACCCTTGTTAAAAAGGAGCCCGAATTTGTTTTTGAAACCATTTTCCGTTTGTATTATGATAAATTGTTTCAAATAGCTAAGATATACCTAAACAATAAGGAAGATGCCGAGGAGATAGTCCAAAATGTATTTTTAAGACTTTGGGATAAATTAAATCTGTTGACCGGGATCAATAATATTAATAGTTATCTATTTACGCTTACCAAGAATGCATGTTTAAATTTCTTAAAGCATCGGAAAATTAGATCAAATTTCCATAACAATAAGAAGGAGGCCATTCAGATCCAATATCTTCGAAGCGAGACAGAATCACTTTTGTTGGAAAATGAACTTCAAACTAAAATTGATGAGGGCATTGAAGCACTACCTGAAAAGTGTAAATTAATTTTTATCCAAAGTAGATTTGAAGGACTAAAAAATGCCGAGATCGCAGCGATTCACGGGATTTCCAAAAAAACTGTGGATAATCAAATTTCCAAGGGAATAAAACACTTAAGACTCCACCTAAAGGAATTCACACTTCTTTTTTTATAATTTTTCATACTCTTCAGTAGGTATATTTCTTTTCTAGATTGTCTTTATTATATAGTCAATTGTATGGATAGGAATTTACTTGTAAAATATTTGGAAGGTTTAACCTCCCCAGAAGAAACTGCAAAAGTTGAGGATTGGATTTTATACTCAGTTGACAACGCACAGGTCTTCAATAGGATTAAAACCAATTTGGCCATAGGTTCGCTGGGGAAGACTCCATCGGAAATGGAAAAAGATGAGACTTTTCAAAAGTTTAAGGCTGTACATCTCAAAGAAGGAAAAGCTATTTCATCTAAATGGACTCCACTTTTACGTTATGCGGCTGTAGTGGTTTTAGCACTGATGACTACTTTTTTAATTTATCATGGTCTTGGGCAAAAAGAACAATTAATTGTACCTGATAATGCCATAACCCTAAAACAGGAAGATGGATCTATTAAAGTTATAGATGAAATTGGAAATAATAATGTACAAGATGGTACGGGGAACATTATCGCCAAGCAAATTGGGAAAAGTTTAGTGTATTCAAAAGATGCTGCCAAGAGTAAGTTGGAGTATAGTACTCTTACCGTACCATATGGAAAAACGTTTGAAGTGGCCCTGTCCGATGGAACCTATGTACACCTAAATTCAGGTTCCTCACTTAGATATCCGATCCAATTTATAGAGGGGATGAAGAGACAGGTTTTTGTCCAAGGGGAAGCATTTTTTGATGTTGCCAAGGATTCCCTCCATCCTTTTCTGGTATCTGCGGCTGAGTTGAATGTGAGGGTCTTGGGCACCACATTCAATGTAAGTGCATATAAGGAAGACGAGGTAACGGAAGTAGTACTTGTTGAAGGTTCAGTTAGCCTGTTTTCGAACAGCAATGGGGATGACCCTATTAAGAACACTATGATGGAACCTGGTTATAAAGCCTCTTTTGAAAAAATACAGGAAGGGATTAAGTTAACACCTGTCACGACAGATGTCTATACTTCCTGGAGACAGGGCGAACTTGCTTTTAGGAATATGACCCTTGAAAATATCCTTAAAAAATTGGAAAGACATTACAATATTAACATAATCAATATGAATGGGTCAGTATCCAAAAAACGCTTCAATGCCAATTTTGGCAATGAGCCTATACTATCCAATGTTCTAGAAGATTTAAAACGAAATTATGGAATTGATTATAAAATTGAACGTAACATAATAACCATCTATTAACCAAAAATAACCAAAACGCCAATGAAATAAAAAATGTCACAAACATATAAATCATGATTTTAATAGTTCTCTAATTAAGAACAAAAAAATCGGAAAATGCGTCAACATTTCCCGATTTCAAAATCGTGATTAAACAAAGAGTTTATCACTAAAAAACATAACAAAAGTATGAAAAAATTATATAGGCTAAAACATGGCCCTATTTTACTATTGAAATTAGACTTAAAGATGAAGCTAAGTGTCCTGTTGTTTATTGCTACGTTTTTTGCCCTCCAGGCAAATACTTCTTACGGGCAGTTGACCAAAATCACTTTGAATTTAAAAAATGTCTCGATAGAGCAATTGCTTGATGAGATTGAGAAAAATACTGAATTTAGATTTGTTTATAAGATAGAGGATATCGATTTAAATAGGATAGTATCGGTTAAAGCGAAAGAGGAAAAGATAACCAAAATACTACATGGAGTGTTTTTGCAGGACAATATTGAATTTGACATTAGAGATCGTCTTGTGTATCTGGTAGAACGAAAGCTATCTCCTATTAAATCAAAAAAAGATGTGGTCCATCTTCAAAAACAATATAAGATTTCAGGTATGGTCTCCGATGAAAACGGGCTGCCATTATCTGGAGCCAGCATCTTGGAAAAAGGGACAGTAAATGGAACACAGGCCGATTTTGATGGGAATTTTTCAATAGACGTAGAGAATGAAGATGCAATACTGGTTATTTCCTACATAGGTTTTGCTACTATAGAGCTGAATACGAATGGGCAGTCCTATTTTAAAATTGCATTAAAAGAAAGTGCTTCAGGTTTGGAAGAGGTAATTGTGGTAGGCTACGGTACCCAAAGGAAATCGGATATTACGGGGGCCGTATCACAAGTTAAAGGCGCTGATTTTGTCGAAGAAAGGCCAGTTATATCCGTTGGACAGGCATTGCAAGGAGTTGTTCCAGGACTTACTGTAAGCAAATCCAATGGGATCCCTGGTGAAGGATATTCTTTTAATATTCGGGGGTACAACTCCATAAACGGTGGGTCGCCATTGGTATTGGTAGATGGTTCTGAATTGGATCCAAATCTAATACCTCCATCAGACATTGAGAGTGTTACCGTCTTAAAAGATGCTTCTTCAGCTGCGATTTACGGGGCCAGGGCTGCTTTTGGGGTTATTCTTATTACTACTAAATCCGGGAAAAAAAATACCAAAACTCAATTTACATATACCAATATTCTGTCAAGTACAAGACCAACCACTTTTCCGGATAAGGTTGACCCTGTAACACAGGTTAAGGTGGGAGGTATTCAATGGGAAAATGCAGGTAGAACCCCTGGCTGGTATTGGGGCAGAAATGTGGATACTTGGGCGGGGCTTTACGAGTCCCCGGATTATGTCCCAAATTCCATTCCTGTCATAAATGATATAGCATATCCCTTAGGAGATAATAACAATATGATCGAATATATGGTTGAACCAGGATTGACACTTAATCATAATTTATCTGTTTCCGGTGGATCAAATAATACGACTTATTTTTTAAGTGCGGGTTTAATGAATCAAAACGGCGTGCTGGTACTGGATAAGGACAGATACAATAGAAAAAACGTTATGACAAAGGTTGATTCCGAAATCAATAATTGGCTAAGTATCGGGGCTACCCTGGGTTTTACTAGAGGAATACAGAATATGCCCTATATTCCAAATAATGCCTCATATATGTATAGTGTTTCCTATTTAAGACCTACATTCTGGCTAACCGGAACAGATGAGGTATCGGGTGCTCCATGGGGCTTTTCACCTGCTATGGTAGATCTGGGTGCAAAAAACACATACGAAACGAAAAATACCAATGTTCAATTAAGGGCGTCAGTAAAACCTTTTGAAGGGATGAACATTGAAGCAAATTATACTCATAGGAGTATCACCCAAAATGATAGTTACCATGTAAACAAATACGCAATGGCCAATCCTACGGATGGTCCAGGTATCGTTTACTATTACCGGAACGACCCAAATAGCCTTCGGAAAACAGCAGGGTTCAACAACTATGACAATCTATATTTTACTGGGGAATACCAAAAAAAAATCTTGGACCATAATTTTAAATTAATGGTAGGATATAGTCAAGAAGAAAGCAGTGAGAACTCTTTCTTTGCCCAGAGACAAGGGTTAATTTCAGATGAGGTACCGGCCTTAAGCTTAGCTATAGGAAATTCTAGCGTAGGAGATGGCACCACTGAATGGGCTACACGTTCTGGATTGTATAGGCTTAATTACGATTATAAGGGAAAGTATCTTTTGGAAACCCTTGGGCGATATGATGGTTCGTCTAGATTCGAAAGGGATAACCGATTTATTTTTTCTCCTTCGGCCTCTGTTGGTTGGGTAGTTTCTAGGGAGTCTTTTATGGAAAGTACCAACACTTGGCTGAATTTCTTAAAGATAAGGGTCTCATATGGTACCCAGGGTAATCAACAAGTTGGTGCCTATTCCTACATCCCATCCATGAATACAGGTACGGCCAACTGGATTTTGAATGGCGAAAGACCCCTCTATACTGGACCGGGCGGGCTTGTAAGTGATTACTATACTTGGGAAAAAGTGAACTCCATCAATTTTGGTATGGACCTAGCTTTCTTTAAGAATAAACTACAAACAACTCTTGAGGTCTATGAAAGGGAAACCATTGGAATGTTGACAGCAGGGCAAGTACTGCCCGATCTCTTGGGAACGTCAGTGCCCAATGAGAATTCGGCAGATCTAAAAGTGAAAGGCTGGGAACTTAGTTTGAATTGGGCGGATAGGGTCTCCGATAAGTTTTCATATTCTACCAATGTAATACTCTACGACGACAAGGCCACCATTACCAGCTATGAAAATCCAACAGGATTTTTGGGAAGCCTTTATGAAGGCAAGGAAGTTGGAGAGATTTGGGGATATGAAACCGATAGATTGTTCCAGGAGACAGATTTTGAGAGCGTGGATTCGGAACGCCAATATGTTCCAGGGATACCTACACAGAATTTTATCTTTGGGAATAGGATACCCTATCCCGGAGATGTCAAATATAAAGATCTTAACAATGACGGGGTAGTAGATAGAGGTGAATACACTTTGGAAGATCACGGAGACCTTACCATTATTGGAAATTCACGTTCAAGATACCAATATGGTATTAAACTTGGTGCGGCCTATAACAATATAGACTTTTCCATATTCCTGCAAGGTGTAGCTAAAAAGGATTATTGGACCGGGGGTGCCTTTGGGTTTACCGCAGGTTCCCAATATGAATCTATCCTTTCACATACCCTGGATTATTGGACGCCCGAAAATACGGATGCTTTTTATCCAAGGCCTGACGATCGTAGTTATAATAAGCAGACCCAGACCAGGTATTTATTGAATGCAGCCTATATGCGGCTTAAGAATATTAGAATTGGTTATTCCTTGCCCAAGGATGTGTTGGGTAAGATAGGGATAGAATCAATAAAAATATATTTTAGCGGCGAAAACCTAATGTTGTTTTCAAAATTGCCACAAGGTATGGACCCGGAATTGGGCGCATCACATACCTTTCCACTGGCAAAAGACTTGTCTTTTGGAACAACCATTTCTTTTTAGTAAAGATTATAAAATTATAAGAACCATGAAGAATCTATATAAAATAGTACTAATAGGATTCATACTATGTATGGTATCCTGCAACGACGATTTCTTGGAAAAAATCCCACAGGATCAGATAACCAATGAGAATTACTGGCAAACAGATAGTGATTTTCAAACCTATTCACTGGGGCTTTACAACTTTTACGGCTATGGAGTGGGAAATGCCTATAGCATTGCCGTTAATTCGGATGAAGTGGTGCAGGCAAATCAAGTCCAAAGTAGCCGAATTTTTGACCGAATTACCATACCAACATCGGGTGGTGGATGGTCATGGGGTACTTTGCGAGCCATAAATATAATGATCCGTGAAGCTCAGAATTCTGAATTGGAAACAGAGGTTAAGAATCACTGGGAAGGTGTGGGCAGATTATTCCGAGCTCGTGAATATTTCTCCAAGGTTAAAGATTTTGGAAATGTCCCTTGGATAGATCATGAATTGGGTACTGCGAGCCCTGAACTGTACGAAACCCAAGATTCCAGAACCACGGTTATGGGACATGTTTTGGAAGATTTGAATTTTGCAGTACAGAACATTAGATCTGAAGCTGGGGACAACCTGATAAATCGCGATGTTGCACTTGCCATTAAATCCGAGATATGTCTCTTCGAGGGAACCTTTAGAAAATACCATGATGAGTTAGGCTTAACTGATGCTCCTTTATGGTTTGCACAAAGCGTTTCGGCATCTGAAACCCTAATGGAAGAGGGAAACTATTCCCTGTCTCCTGATTTTAGGGATATATACTCGTCCATAAACTTGGGAGATAATCCCGAAGTCATACTATATAAACATTATGAGCCAGGAGTAATCGTGAACATTCAGGCGAGGATGATGGGTCTTAGGGATTATTTTGGGGCCACAAAGGATGCTGTGGAAAGTTTTCTATGTTCAGACGGCTTACCCTTCGGTGTAAGTGATTTACATGCGAAAGCCAAGGCAGGTCTTCCAGAATTCGTAATGGAAGAATTTGAGAATAGGGATCCGCGTATGGGCAAGACCTTAGTCATACCATACGATGAGAATATGGTTCCCCAAAATGAGCCGGCCATATTCAATAGCAGTACAGGAACAACACCTTCATATTCCCCTGCATTTATAGGAGAGTCAGGGATATCAAATCCAACTGGGTATCCCTTGTACAAGTGGTGGTCTACCGACACACCTGTAGACGATGTCAATGGATTTTTGGACGCCCCTCTTTATAGCTTCAATAAAATTTTATTGAACTATGCCGAAGCAAAGGCAGAGTTGGGGGAAGTGGATGATGCTGTACTGGATAAAAGTATAAATCTGTTAAGGTCTAGGGTGGGGATGCCCAGATTAACGTTAGCTTTCGTCGATAGTTTTGACGACCCAAAAAAGGCTGTTGATGCTCCAGAAATATCCAACCTCCTGTGGGAAATAAGACGGGAACGGCAAGTTGAATTAATGTTAGAAGGATCTAGGTTCGATGATATCCTAAGATGGAAAAAGGCCAGTTATTTTGGAAAACCATTTGTTGGAGCATTTGTAGATCTCAACGACAGGCCGGCTTTCGAATACAATACAGACGGTTCCAATAAGGCAACGATTGTTTTGGGTGATAGGAATGGAAATCCCTTGCCTGCTGACGCAAAGGAGGGATATATACTGCCTTATTTGGAAAGACAACCAAATTGGACGGATGATGATATAAAACTGTATTACTCACCCATAAATTCGGAGGCACTTACCATTAATCCCAATTTAAAGCAATCCCCTGGTTGGTAACATGGGATCGATCTTATTAAAATTTTACATTAGTTAATGTGAGTTAGTTGTTTAGTACGGATAGGGCATAGAAATATGCTCTATCTTTTAATAATAAAAACGAATACTAAAATGAAACGTATATTTAAATTACTGTTGTTTATTATTTTCACCTTAAATGTAAAAGCGCAAAATACAATTAAAGTAATTACATATAATGTACTTGAAGGGCTTGGCAATGAAAAAGATTATGGAAAAGATAGACATAAGCATGGCGTAAAATGGATCACGGAACAAAATGCAGATATAATCGCATTGCAAGAATTATATAGTAGTGATGAGAAACTCTCAAACGATGCCAAAAAATGGGGACATGAGTATTATGCCAAGTCTGGTCCTATTGGATTAACATCCAGAGCTCCAATAAAAGTCAAAAAAATATATTCCAATAAAAATCTAAGAAATTCTGTTTTGCAATGTGAAACTTACGGTATTAATTTTTTTGTTATTCATCTAAGTCCTGCCGATTGGAAATATCGTTTACAGGAAGCAAAAATTATTAAGGGAATTATAGATTCTGTGAAGCAAACAACAGATAAATATGTATTATTAGGGGATTTTAATGCGCATTCTCCTTTTGATGCAGAGCTTTATAAACAGAATCCTGAGTTAATCAAGAAGTATCAAAAAGGCGATAAAAATAATAAATTAAAAGGTTATCCCGATCGGAACCTACTCGGTGACTACCTTGACTACAGTGTAATGTCTTCATTTTATGCCTTCCCTTTAGTAGATGTTACAGAACGTCTTGTGCCATGGTATCAACGTTTTACATTTCCAACTCCAATTTTAATAGATGTGTGGCGTACTGCCGGCAATATAGGACGTACTCCAGAGCGAATCGATTATATTTTAACAAGTTTGCCTATGAGTTTATTGTGCAAAAGTGTGAAGATACATAATGGGGAGGAAAACGATTATATTTCTGATCATTATCCATTAGAAGCGATTTTTGAATTGGATATTTCGAAAGGATTATGATATACCTTATTTTTTTTAAAGAAGGGAAATGAAATTACTGCTGATTATAGTCTGTGTCGGCTTGCTGTCGACAACATTATTGGCCTGCCGTTCACTAATAGTGCCTCAAGAAAAGACACAAAAGAAATTCTCCTTTGGAATAATTGCGGATTGCCAATATCATAATGAAGAAGGTTCTGGCGTGCGCAAATACGCTAAATCAAAAGAGAAATTGGAGTCGTGCGTAACACATTTTAATTCCTTGGATTTGACCTATATTATACATTTAGGTGATTTTATAGACCGTGATTATGAAAGTATAGATGTGGTAGTCCCTATTTATAATAAATTAAAAATACCAAAATATCATGTTTTGGGAAATCATGATTTTTCAGTATCCGATGATATGAAAGAAAAGGTACCTAGAAAAATGGGTATGTCCTCGTCCTATTACGATTTTGAAGTGAAAGGTTGGCGATTTATCGTGCTTAACGGAAATGATATAAGTTTCCATGCCTATCCCAAATATTCGCAAGAATATAATTTTGCTTCAACTTACTACACACAAAATAAAGTTAATTCTCCAAAGTGGAATGGAGCCATTGGAGAAGAACAAATGGTCTGGTTAAAGAAAAAATTAGAAAAAGCAACCAAGAAAAACGAGAAAGTCATTGTCTATTGTCATTTTCCAGTATATCCAGAAAATATTCACAATCTGTGGAATGCTCACGAAGTTATTGCTTTACTTGAAAACTATCCTGTTGTCAAAGGGTATGTTAATGGTCATAATCATGAAGGAAATTACGGCTTTAAGAATGGTATACATTACTTGACTTTCAAAGGTATGGTGGATACTAAGGAAACAGCATATGGTATTGTAAGGATCTTTACTGATTACATAGAGGTATTGGGATATGGTAGAGAAGTAAATAGAATACTTAAAATATCTGATTAAATAATTAAATTTAGTTGCATTAGTCTTATTGCCAACATGTTTTAGGGAAGGCTACAATTGTTTAAATAGATAATTATGAAATGGAGTATTGATGGTGAGGCTTTTATTGAAGAGAAAAGATTTTATTCAAGTTGATATCCCATAGCCTTATACTGATACAAGAAGTGTATGAAAAATAAATAATTACGAACCCTGGCAACACAGGTAGATTAAAAAGGTATGTACTAAAAAAGGAATTTAGGATAATAACATTAAGGATAAATAAACGAAATATACTTTAAACATAGAAGAATGAAGAAAATAAGTATTGTAATATTCATAATAACAATAAGCTTTAGCTGTCGAACTGCCAAATCAAATGAGGAGAATAGTTATGTAGATCCTTACAATGTGGTATGGGAGAGCCCTTCTAAAGACCATCATGGATCAATGCCCATTGGTAATGGAGATATTGGTCTGAACGTATGGGTAGAAGAAAGTGGTGATATTTGTTTTTATATAGGGAAGACAGATTCATGGGGAGATAATGGGCGCTTATTAAAACTGGGCAAAGTACGGGTACAATCCACTCCTTCAATTGTTTTTACTAAGAGCCAATTCAAACAGGAATTGGATTTAAAATCCGGAACTATAAAAATCAGTTCTAAAGGGGAATTAGACGGTAAATCGGTAACATTAAATTTTAAAATCTGGGTTGATGCCAACAATCCGGTAATTCATATAGATCAGTCTAGCTCACTACCTGTTACGTTAAAGGCAACTATAGAACTTTGGCGTACACACGAATATTCTTTGCCTGAAATAGGCGTTAGCGACCTCTTGGAAAAAAGAGATGCCCATGGAAGACTCTTTCAACCTGTCATAGTAGAGCCTGACAATTTAATTGAATCGGACAAAAATTATATTGGCTGGTACCATTACAACAAGAAGTCCGTAGGTTTCGATTTAACCAATAAATTACAAGGGCTTTCTGAATATTTCCAAGAAGACCCTATACTTCACCGGATTTTTGGTGGGGTTATTACCGGTACCGATGCAGTTAGGGTCAATAATTCAACTTTAAGAACTCTATCTACAAAAGAAAACAATATAAGCGTACATATTCTTACCCAGCACCCTTCTTCACCAGAACAATGGCTAAATGCACTGGAAGAAAATATTGCAAAAGTTGAGAATATATCCATAACGGACCGTTATCGAAAACACAGAAAATGGTGGAATCAATTTTGGAATCGAAGTTGGCTAATGGCAACACCTGCCGACAGTACAGAATTTTCAATTAACACAAATGATGCCTATATTGTTTCCCGTGCATATCATCTCCAAAGGTTTATTGACGCCTCTGCAGGACGCGGAAAGTACCCAATAAAATTTAATGGATCCCTATTTACTGTTCCCACTGAAGGTTACCCTGGGGGACCTGATTATAGACGGTGGGGCCCAGGGTACTGGTGGCAAAATACGCGTTTACCCTACTTGAGTATGTGTACAGCAGGAGATTTTGATTTAATGGAACCATTTTTTAAAATGTATGCCGATGACATTTTAGAGCTCTCAAAATATAGAACAAAAAAATATTTTGGTTTTGACGGAGCCTATTTGCCTGAATGCACTTATTTCTGGGGAGCTACATTTACAGCAACCTATGGTTGGACACCATATGAGGATCGTGAAGATCCTTTACAAGAAAGTCCTTGGCATAAATGGGAATGGGTTTCTGGACCAGAGTTAGTGTTTATGATGTTGGATTATTATGATTACACGGAGGACACCGATTTTCTACAACAAAAATTATTACCCGTAGCCAACGAGATATTAAATTTTTTTAATAACTATTATCAAACCGATGAAAAAGGGAAACTGGTAATGTATCCAAGTATGGCCGCTGAGACTTGGTGGGATACTACTAATCCCATGCCTGAGTTGTCAGGGCTACATAGTATCACCCAACGTCTAATGGATTTACCTGAAAATTTGACCACTGCAAGCGATAAAATTTTCTGGGAAGAAATGAATTCAAAATTACCAGAGATTCCATTACGTAACACCCCTTCTGGAATGGCATTAGCACCTGCAGAACGTTTTGAGAATAAGAAAAATGTAGAAAACCCAGAATTGTACGCCGTATTCCCGTTTAGACTTTATGGTGTTGGCATGCCTAATATTGACTTCGGAAAAAAGGCGTTGGAGCACCGTTGGGACAAAGGTGCCTTTGGTTGGCGGCAAGATGATATTTTTATGGCCTATCTAGGGTTGACCGAACAGGCCAAAACAAATCTAGTGGAGCGTTCCAAGAATTATGACAAAAACTCCCGTTTCCCTGCTTTTTGGGGCCCCAATTACGATTGGACGCCAGACCAAGACCACGGTGGAGTTTTGATGAAAACCTTTCAATCAATGTTGCTACAGACCGATCCTTATTCTGACAAAATATACCTACTTCCTGCCTGGCCCAAAGAATGGAATGCAGAATTTAAATTGAATGCACCGAAAAATACAATAATCACGGGTAATGTGAAAAACGGGAAAGTCCAAGATCTAATTGTTACCCCAAATTCACGATTAAAGGATATTAAAATAATGCAGTAGGGTTATTTTATGGCAAAACGGACTTTTACTTTTGAATCTTATTGTTTTGTAATGGAGAACTTTATAGAAGTTATAGATTATAGAATTTTAAAAAGTAAAGTTAATCAAGTTGCTAAAAGATTTATTTAGGAACATGGAATATTACAATATTATACTACGGTTGTAAATTTTTTCACCTTTTTTGGCAAAAGCTACAAAATACCTTGAAGTATAAAACCAAGGGGAGGTGCTGTGGGTTACGAAAATTATAGGGGTTGAAATCATTGCAAGAGGAGTGGTTAAACAACCTCTTTTTTAATACTAAATAGTAAAAACAAAAGGGTGTTTATTTTATAACTTACTTTTGTGCGTATGATACTGAATGCCTTACTCATCTGATTTTCTACTGTTCTGAAAGATACATTCAAATATTCGGCTATTTCGGTGTAGGTTAATCCTTCTTGCTTTCCTAAAATAAATATTTCTTTGCATTTAGGAGGTAATCGCTGTATCTCTGCTTGTACCAATATTATCAATCTTGTTAAATCCTTATCATCATCATCATCAAATATTTCTTTAAAGGTCTTTATATATTCCGTTTCAAGTGGTATCATATTATCTTTCTTTCTGTACTGATTGATAAATTCGTTATAAACGGATTGATACAAGTAATTTTTTATAGATAGGTTTTCATTTAAATTTCGATGTCTTTCCCAAACCCTTAAGAAAACATTTTGTACAATATCCTGTGCCAAATATGTATCGCGACAAAGGCCTTCTGCATAAATACATAACTTATGATGATAGGTTTCCATTAAATACTCATAGGCAGCAACCTTTCTGTCTTTTAGGCTTTCTACCAATATTTTATTAATGGAATAATCTTCAATCAAAACAAAGCTTTGCCAGTTGGGTTAAATAGTCTTGTAAACTTATAAAAATATTTTTTAAAAAAAATCAAAATAAATTGTGGGTGGTATTAAATGTGAAACGTAATATCATTACTGTCCCATTAAAATCTAAAATAGTTCTTTGAAATA
>TARA_R110002050_G_scaffold83866_7_pt1 | contig 36815 bp, 28 predicted proteins | sample TARA_R110002050 | Tara Oceans TARA_R110002050 (sample SAMEA4396988) | marine metagenome | biome: Polar Biome; feature: [DCM] deep chlorophyll maximum layer (ENVO:01000326); material: water (ENVO:00002006), including particulate matter (ENVO:01000060) such as... | depth 25 m
CAGAAGACCAAATGCTGTTAATCGATATCAAATGAACCAGCTCAACAATAAGCGATATAGCTAATAATAACAGAAACTTAAAACAAAGGCGATCTTGTCTCACTCAATATCAATTTAAGTCGTTTTGAACCAGTTTTGAGAGCCCTTATCCATTTTTTGGTCACCAATTTTGGTGTAAAAAGTATACCGTTCTTGGATAAATCAAGCAAAAAAATTGGTTAAAGTATCTAATATTAAACAGTATCCCTATAGATTTTAATCGACAATAAAACATTAAAATTTACAGATTAAAAGATACAACAAGGATTAACTATAACATCAAGATAATTAAGATTACTGACTTCCATTTCCACCTAAATTGATAGTTTTTTTAAAGATGTCAATTTATAAGCAAGCTGGTTACTTAATTGAATATATTCAGCAATACAATTTAAATAACTCGAGTGGGTAATAAAAAAAGATGAGTTTGAACTCCACACCTTCACCAAGTAAAGTCGGCAGCGAAAGGAATTCATGACAGTGGCAATTACAGAAAAAACGCACACATTGCACATAAATGAATAATATTGGTCACATGTTCAGAGATGACACTCGCGATACCTGAGCATCCAGCTTGTATGGTGTCAGGTTTAAATTAACACCTAGTCCAAGCAACAATGTTGCTTCTTCAGATGAAAATGGGAAAATAAAACTAGCTTAACTAAGTTGTGGCTGATGTTGATTCAATCGACATGTAGTGCAAACATGTTTACAAAACAACAATTAATCGACACGTACAGCGGATTTAAAACTAGAGCAAAATTGAAACGGCTTGAGTCGATGCGATGAATGTCACCTAATCATTACCGTTTTTAAACTATGCGCTTAATTCTGTCAGTTAAACCGTTCAATATTGAATCCCGTATGTGTGCTGGAAAATCATTTGGCAGCTGCGCATTAACCTTCATAATCACAGGCTCTACCTTGTCAGCTATGTCACGCATCATCTCCATCATAATCGCAGTATCAAAGCCCACAGCTTTAGCTGTTTGGATAAAGTGCCGTGGGAAAATTTGGCTGATTTGATACTTCTTACCTTTAGTTGCATTGAGCCCCATAGCAAGCTTGGCATCGCGAATATTTAAGCCTTTACCACCGATGACAGGGTACATAGATAAAATATCGTAAAAAGGCGTTAGTCGATATCCGCCATCAGCCTCGATGAACAGCGAGAAGTTCTTAGCATGGCCATCTGTTGCGGCTAGCAGCCAAAACAGCACTTGGGACTTCATGAAATTATACCTATCTCGATCTGAGTTCATCGAACCTAATAGATAAGGCATAATTTGTTCAATACCCGGACCACCATGGCTCTCATATTTCTTCGCTGGTGGAATATTTAATGTCTGACAAAAGTCTTCTTGGGGTAGCCGCATAATCCATGTGCCATCAGAAGATAATTTGCGATCGAATCGTTCCACTGCAAGTGCTTTAACATCACCAACTTCGATTATTGAGCACTCTGGGACATCTAAACCAAACTCTCTGACTATCATCATGCACAGGTATTCATTCTCGACGCTGTCAGACATGTCTATGCTGTGGGAGTGGCTGTTTATCTCACCTATGGGCAGCTTAATGATATGGGTAGTGGGTGTCGATTTGATAGGCAGTCTCCACTGTCCATCAATTTTAAGTAAGGCTGTTTTTTCTTGAGCACCGGCAATAGAAATCCTAAAGTCATCGTCATCGGCTAACATGCCTAAGGGGATATTTGACTGATAACCCTTGAGTACTTTTTCCAACCGCTTATCGGGTAGAGATTTAGACTCAATCTTTTTTATATCAAAGGGAGGCTGACCATGGGGGATAAGCTGTAATGCACCCACACTGTCTTGACCAATTTTAGCTAGTAGGTCAAACGCTTGTGTTGAATCAGCATTATGACGAGCAACGACTCTGTTTCTCACTTCGAGATTATCAGGCAGCAAATTGTCGAAGAAGTTATAAACTTCATCACCTTTATAGGCTTGCTTACGTAGCGGCATAGACAAAGAAATTGGACGACTACCGGGTATCGCTAACCATTGAGATGAATAGTTAAACTGATGAGAGCCTGTGGATGACTTGGTAAACTCCCCCACCAGGTAGCTATTCATATAAACGTCAAGCACAGCCATTACCACTCCTCCTTCCATTCTTGCTCAGGCACTGTGGCGTTATCATGGCGGCGTTCATTCACCAGCTCTTGATTCCTAACCTTTATATCTAATTCAAGGTTTAATGCAGAAAGGATTTTAAACAGCGTTTCTAATTTGGTCGAATCCGGGTTCAGCTCAAAGCTTGAAACGGTATCCTGGCGAATACCCACCTTGCTCGCCACCTTGCTTTGCGAGAGCTGCTCGTTCAGTCGCGCATCTTTTAGATACGCACTAAGCTGCTTTGCGTTGGTCACCTTCATGATAGCTTTACCCTTAAACTGTCCTTAACTCTTATTTTACACGCTAAAACAGGTAAATCAAGCTTTACACGCTTTAACCGTTAAATATACATTCACACGCTATAGGCGTTAAACAAAGTTCAACCCGCAGCAGCGGGTAGCCTGACCATAAAATACAAAAGAAATTAGGGAGTCATTGCCAAGACGAAACCGTGAACATTTACTCAACAAAACTAGATCGCTTAATGATCTGCCGTAGTCCATTAAATATTCATAGTTAGGGTGACTTCTTGTTCTTTTGCTTGCAGCCCAAATGTGGAGTTCAAAAAAATACTCACTCGGTTGCCCTGCATACTTGGAGACACGACTAAATGCTTAAAAATTAGGCTCTTATCATGATAGTTGGTTGTTTCGTAAAATTAAAATTTATTAGAATCTTGATAATGTAGCATTATCAGTATTTATCGCGCTAATATCTAGGATATTAGAATTGGATCGAAAGCATGTTGTTATTATCTTAAGTGATAAATCTTGCAATAAACACTACAGAGCGTATAACTCAACTATTAACGTCTAAGGTATCAATCTCATGTTAAACGACTTCGACTCTATCAAACAAGAAAAGCTTTCACGACAAAAGAGATATGCGGAACGAGTTTTGGCTGGGAATATTTCGCCTAAAGATTGTTGTGTTTTGGTTGGCTGCAGAAAGTCTAAAGTCAATTTAGTTGTTCCTAAACTCGTCTAAACACTGATATTTTAAAGTATTTTCGTATCGAACTAAGAAATATGTATTGCCACTTCAAAAGCTTGAACAGCTTAATGACTAACAATCTGAAAATTGTCAGTGGGTAAAACCTCACTTATTGGCAGGGGCTTATTCTGCTTCATCTAAATCAACATTCCACGGCAGCAAATCAGACATATCATCTATTGGTGAACGCTTGGGTAATTCCGTAAATGCTCAGATAAGAAACATATTGAAATACACTATTGATGTGATCAATTTTAGTTAGCAACAAAAAAACGCCATAACGAGCCCCTATAAAGAGCAGTATTTTTTTCTTAGGCCTTACCAATTTTATGATATAAATTTGTCAAATTCACGCTTGAGTAAAAATAACTTTTGCATACGTTAAACGGCAAATTCACAAAATACCTCACCTCAATATACTTATCATGTACTACATAAGTTTTTTCTTCATATTCAGCAACTTAAGCTATTTACATCGGCTTTAACATGACATATACATTAACCAACAGATAGCATTGGGAAGGGTTTATGTCGATAAGAATTGCTACGCGCAAAACATTAAAATTATGTATAAAGGTCAAAATCCACCCACATGCTTACAAAGCATTTGAGTTTGTTCACAGCCTCGTATTTTCGTTTTGCGGTGCAATAAAACAAGATTTAGTTAATAAAAACTTATTAACTGTCGCTCTAGTTTTACGTGCAAAAGTAGTGGGTGATGAACTACAAATCTATTCTGGCTTTGAATCAATTCTTTTTGACATCAATACGATTGATGCAACTGAATGCACTGTTATTCTCGACGATGAAATCAGTGATTCAGAAATTGAACAACAAGCGTGGATTGGGGTATTTACAAACTGCTTTTTAAGTTCAATTTCAAGCAAGAACCTCAGTATTTTACATACAAAAATCAATGAAAAAGTTGATCCCCAAATCGCACAACAAATCTTTAATCGCCCACGTTTAAGCCAAGACCTCTTAGCTCAAATGACAGGAAAATCTAAGGACGCCATTGCTAAACAAAAATCGCGTCAAAATAAACCTCCACAAGAAAAACCAATTTCAGTTTTTCAACAAGTGACAGGAGCAATCGATGAGCAATAAGTCAGCGCTTTCAAAATTCGAAATAGAGACCCTCAAAAATGTCTTGAATAATGCATTTCCGCAAGAATTAATTGACAAACATGGCAGTATTGCTGATGAAATCATTAGTCTAACTCAACTATTAAGCTATCAATATCAGTTAGATTTCCCTGAGCTAGAAACGATAAAGTCTTTGGCTCAACTTAAAATATCTAACACGCAAATACCTGTAGATGAGCATAAAAAAAGTCTCACATTGATATATCAAGCACTTGTGAAAAATAAACAAATTGAAAAATATTATTTCACAGCCTTTATCGTCAGTGTTATGCGATCACCTTCCCATGACCATCAACAATTTGAGCACTATAAAGCGATAACTTTATTGGTTTGTGCAAAGTTATACGCCAAGGGAGATCATGAATCAGCGATCAAATCTGTGTGCAATGAAATACGCCAATGGTCTCTTGGGAAAAGAAATGATCTCGCAAATAATTTACCGGATGTTATTGATATCGACATGGGAAAACTACTTGATGAATTAGACTCAAAAAGAAAGGAAAAGTTTGAAATCAATAAATCATCTCGCTTAGGTAATCAACTATCAAACATTTATGTCCCTTATAATGACAGCTATTATCTCAATGACGGTATTTTGAGAAAGAAGGCACTACGTGATCCAGGCGCCCCACCTACTTCACTCATCATCAATCCTGTTGAATTTGAAGGGCCGGATACAGTTACAGAATTAATTGAAATACAAATGCATCAAGAAGCCTGGGCAAGTGAAGAAGCGGCATCAGAGCGAAAGAAAAAGTCTTTTTTGGTATCAATGAAACAACCAAGTGGAAATGGCTACGCCATTCAAAAATTACAAGCTCAAGCAATAATCAATCAAATTCAGAAAAACAATATGCGTCTAGCTTGTGCCATTAATCAAGCTACAAAGTTTGAAATTCGGGTATTGATTTCATATTGTTTGGATTCAAGCAAAGTTAGTGAAAAAACACGATCGTTTCTACTAGCTTCATTAACACTTGGGTCATCATTAGAACGTATTAACCAGTTAAATTATAATAGTGCAAATAACAGCTTAATTATAGAACACATACTGCCAACACAAAAGCAGCGCAAGCCAATCATTAAGCTGATAACACCTACAAAAACAAAATTTTTCATTGAGTTACCATTAGATATCACTACTAACTTACTGAGTGACTTGGATGACTCGACCTTAGATAGAATTTCGAAATTATTAAGTTTTATCAATAAAAAACATGGGGCAAGTTTAACTAAAACGAAAATATCATCTTATCTTCGCTATACATTTAAGCAAGAGTCTGTTGACCCAACAATCATCGCATTAATTGAAGGACAAACAGCCCAAATAGCCCCCGAGTTGTCGTATACACATTTATCAAACCTAGATGTCCAGCAAACGTATTATCGCTTTTTAACGTATTTAGAAAACCTATCAAGCAAGTCAAATAATATACAATTCAAGCGTCAAAATAACATTCAAGAAGAAAGCCCAATTGGCAGCCCGCTTGTCATGAGTGATGGCATTTTGTTTTGTTTTTTTAAAACGTTAGATAAAAATATTAAAGAATTATCAGGCTATTACTCTCAGTCGCAGCATAACTTAGTCACCTATTATGTATTATTTACTTTAGCCTTATCATCTGGTTATCGCCCAGTTACTGGGTGGCTTGGAAAAATCTCAGACTATAATCTACATAGTTCGACCCTGTGGATATCTGACAAAGAAATACTCCAATCCGAGACAGGTCGGCTCATCACTCTTCCGCAAATAGCATTACGAATTTTAAAACGTTATTTGCAGTATTTAAAAGCGGGAGCAGTTGATGCCAGTAAACTCAACTTAGAGATTTCAGCCCGATATCAACAAGCGATAACTGGCGAGCAACACCTATTTTTCTTCATCACTAATAATTCCATAGAAGAAGTTACACCTACGTCTATGACAGCTCATTTCGATAGTGTGTTTCCACTGCCATTAAATTGGCATCGTCACTATATTAGATCGCTCTTATGTAAAGAAAAAATACACCCAGAACTCATAGCGGCTTGGATGGGTCATGCTCAATTAAATGAACCAGCATTTACTCGATTTAGTTCTTACTCTATTGTCGATTTGAAGATAATCAGTGATTTAATCAACCAAAAACTAACTTCGGTCAATTGTAAGGAGATAAGTTTTGTCTAATCTGATTGGAGTACAAAAACGTCAACAGCAACGTAATCGCCATCAAAACAATGTTCTTAAAAAAGCAAAAGAGCTGAGTGAAAAGTATTTCCCAAGCCGGACAACTTTTCCATCGTCAGAAAATTTTGATTCAACTTGGCTTAAGCTAACTGAAAACCTCGCTGAGGTTTTCAAATCACAAATAGACTTCAAACGAGCCTTTAATCATTGCATCTCACTTATCAAAGAAAAACAAGTCGATATTGCTATCCCCTCTTTTTTGGTCACTCAAAGGGCTGAAATACCAATATACACTCAAAAATTAATGCAAGATGGGCTTGCATTTAATTGGCTCTATACCCATTGGTTTGACAACTTATCTAACAATGGACAAAGCAATAATATATCAGATGCTTATCGCGCTATTATTATGTCATTCATTTGTCACTCAAGCTGTCTAAACCACCATTTATTAAGCGCAATATCAAATCAATTAAATACCTCGTTGGACATTTCAACGATCAATAATTTACCTTTTATCAACTTAGAAATTAATGAAAACGGATTCAATACAAATGTTGTAAATCAGGATAAAAAAACAACCCAAATTACTTGCTACTTATCCCCTATTACAATTAGCTGCATAAGCCACTTTTTAGCACTTAAAAAAGTCCCTCTAAATACACTTTGGCAAGCTCCTTCTGAAAATAAAAACATCCACGCTTTAATCATTCAGGACTATGTTGGCCCCATACCTTTACCTAACACACTAAATAAACTTGTAAAATCAGCGGTAAGCTTAATTACATTTTTCCCCGATGTGCGAATATCACAGTCTATTCTTGAATATGCAATGGGCAGAAACAAAGCGTATTGTCTACCTAAAGAAAATCTAGCTCGATTGGCTACTTGTGCCATTAAAGAGCATCCCAAGCTTCATTTTTATAACCCACTGAGACAGATTAAAAGCAAAGCAAGACTTCGTTTACAGCCTACGTTGCCATTATCTAACTTTTATCAGACGCTAGCTGGTGAACTAAAGGAGAATGCTAAGAAGAAGTTAACATCTGAATCCTTGGCAAAAAAACTTAAAAATGTCGTAAATGAAAATCAATTATCAACAGCCCAAGAAGTACTCATCAAGTGGTTTATCCACAAGCTAGACACCTGTAAACCATCAACTATTCGAACTTACCATTCGACCATCTCAAGGAAATGGCTTTATCAAACTGAAGGGCTTAATTTTGAACAGGCAGAGGAGCAAGACTTCCAAGATCTTTACGCTGAATTAATCGAACTCACTCATTACCAGAAACAAAAAACTAAACTTACAGCTAGATTAAGTGACTTTCATGCTTTTGCAGTCCAAGAATTTGATTTTCCATTATTACTAGAGTCGATATCCAATGATTCTCAGCATAAAAGTCATACTAATGCAGGTTTTGTCGATGAAACACTATTTAAGGCACTTTTAGATGCTGCTGATCAAATTATTGATTTGGACTTTAACAACAAATTAGTTATAAAAAGCATATTAATTATTTCTTATCGATGTGGCTTACGTATTAGCGAGATCATCAAGCTCAGACTAATAGATATTGAAAATTCACAAGAAGGCTGGCTCAAAGTTAGAGAAAACAAATTTGGTAATAATAAGAGCCCTTCTTCACTACGAAAAGTGCCGCTTTATATATCATTACTCGACCATGAAAAAAAGATTGTTACAGCATCACTAAACTTGACAAGACAAGACAATATCAATGGGGCAGAGAACCGTTTAGTCTTTACGATTGGACAAGATAAAAACCAACCGATAGATAAGTTTCTAATATCGAACTTTACATCAACGGCTCTTAGGGCGATTTCAGGGCTTGAGCACTTGGTTTTTCATCACTTAAGACATAGTGCGGTATCTAGATTGCAATTAATGTTTGAGCTAGGTGCAAAGGAGAGTGTTAATTATCCTGAGATCGTTCCTTATTCTGCAGGGCAAATCAACAAAATAACTGACACCATAGCGGCCAAAACATTACGTAATAAATATTATGCGATTGCAGCATTTGATGGCCATTCATCCCCAGAAACTTGCTTTAATCACTACTTTCATTTTTGTGATTTAATACTTTACTGTAACTTACTTAAAATGAGACTTAATCTAACCCAAAAACAATTAGTTAACCTTGGTCTAGGGTCTAGAAGACATTTGCGTCAATTTGCCCAATCAAAAAATAAAGACGAGTGTTGGCGCATAGATAGCTTTCTTGATTACACCATAAAAAAACTTAAAATAACGCCAATAAAGTCACCAGAAACAAAAAATACAAAAGAATCTTTGGCTAATCAGTCAAAATCGCCGCGTCCCAAATCTATTATAAACATTGAAACTTGTTATAGCATTGTAGCTCAAATAGAACGCGGAATTGATCCGATTGAGTTAGCTTTTAAGTACCATATTGATTCAAAAACAATTGATAAATGGCATAGCAATGCCATAGCATTCATGTCAATAAAGACACGCTATGGCTCCCCTCGGTTACAAACTAAATGCAGCGCTCATTCACTTCTGCCATCCAAGCCCAATGCTACAGCAGAGTTAGCATGGCTTGATTCGGTTATTATAAAAGTTAAACACGAGTTCCCCAATAATCGTCAGGAGATCTTATGGGCAATAGACTATGCGCTGCATAACAAAAGCATCAGTAAGTCAGGTATATATTTTTCAAAAGCTGAAGATTTAGCACGCTTTGTTGATATATTTTCATTTGCCATTTCGAAAAGTAAATGGCGAGTATTAACACTTTCGATGAAGCACAGCACACAGAAAGAGCATTGGATAAATGCTTACAAGGGCATTCAAGCTCTCACGTCAAAATCATCTTCAGGTAATGGACGCACTGGCAAAGGGGCTATATGGCTAGAGTTAAGGCATTCTGACGAAAAAGAAATCATTGCCCACGGCAAGCAGAAAAAGCACTCGTCTAGCGCACTAATATTTCTGTTTCATATGATGGGCATAATGATGATAAAAAACAGAGAGAGCCTAACGTAACGCCCTAATTTACCATTGCCCCATGGACACCACATGCTCCATAACGCTCTTCAGCCCATCATGCTCCATTGCAATATCAAGCGGCGTCGAGCCATTGAATGGTGCATTATGATTTATCATGGTCATATAGCCGTATATATTGTCAGTGTTTGAAAAAAAGCTCCGTAAACTTGCATGTATATCAAGAATATAGCTAATCCTTAATTGCTGATTTCTAGTCAAATCAGGTGCGGATTTCAATTCACTATCAGCAAACTTCAAATCAAGTAATTTTTCAATCTGCGCAGTATTACATTGCCATTTATCTAAAATAGTCAAAGCTGCTTTCAGCCCTGTTCTTACCGCATTTTCATCTATAAGGCTATCTTGACTCATATACACCTCATTACCGTAATTATTCTAAGTATTGCATAACTTAGTCTTATTGTGTTCTTCAAGCTAATTGTCGTCAAATTATATGCCTGAAAGCGAATTGATAACCGGTATTTCTCACTAACATTAATAAGCAAAATACACCTATCTAAAATGAAAGGTGCATTTTGGTTATTAGAGTCAACTAAAATTAATCATAACGGTATTTTCAAAGTTGATAGCCCTTGGACTCCAGTTGTCTTTGCAACCGCCTCTCCCACCACAACAAATCATTTCCTCTTTCTTTAAAATACAATTGGTTAATCCATTCAACCAATGCTGATAAATTGTTAAAAGAACGAGGTAAATCCAAAATACAGCTCAGCTCTCTTCCTGTGGGTTGGCAATAAAACCGTTGGCATAAATAATACGCGAGGTTAATACGAGTATCATGGTTCATGGTTATTCCCCTTTCAGTTTTTGATTTAAAAATGCTTCAAAAGCACTGCCATCTCGACGGGTTAAATTGGGTACATAACGCGAATACACAGTAAAAAGCATATTGGTATTCGCATGTCCCATTTGTTTAGCTATCCACTCAGGAGACTCCCCTGATGCTAGCCATAAGGTGGCTGCTGTATGTCTAGTTTGATATGGGTTGCGTCTTGGTATTTTTAAGATATCCAATGTGGGATACCAAACACGATAAGACATGTTTTTGTTGTTCATCGGATGGCCTCCAGATGTTTGAAAGACAAAACCACGGCCATTCGAGAGTTTGAAATGCTGAGTTAGCGCCTCATAAACAAGGTCATTCATATCAATTTCACGCAATGACGTTTTTGTCTTCACTGGGCCTAGTTTATTTCGTACCCAAGACTGACGAACCAGTATTTGACGTCGTTCAAAATCCACATTCTCCCATTGCAAACCATCAATCTCACCCGTACGTAACCCACTAAAAAATCGCACTAAGAAATAACAACGGAAGTCCTTGCGAACAAAGCTCAAAATCTTAAGCACTTCATCCAGCGTAAATGGATGTACAGGTTGACGATTAACAGGCAATGGCTTGATCGACTTCCAAGGACTGACGAATTCATATCGTTCTGAGGCATAATTTAACACCACACGTAAAGGTGACAATATTTGATTGATGCGAGAAGCTGAAAGCTCTTTTGCAAAAGCTTTACCATCCACTAGATCTGCTCTAAATGTCATAATGTCCGATTTAGTGATCAAGCTAATTTGCATTTCACCAAAGCGGGGCAAAATATAAAGATTCAAAATATCTTCAATGGTTCGAAGTTGAGAAGGACGCCATTCGGCTTTTTTCTCAGTTAGCCATCGCTCAACAAACTCAATCACCTTCAAAGACTCGGTAGACTCTTTTAACATTGTAATCCGATCGTATTCAGCAAACTTTTTAACATTATTACTGTTAGGGAAATGCTTAGCATATTCAAATTGATTTAGATGAATTTCAGCCTCAATTCGCTTCAACACGGCACCAGCTCTCTTCCGATTTGCAACGCTATCTTCCAACATTGTCATTTCACGACAGCGAATCCCTTTATACCGGAAATCGAGTAACAACTTATTATTACGGACATTTACACTACCCATAAACCAGCCCTCCTTTATTTGGTCGGTAAAATATCTGAGTAACCAAATAGCATTAACTGCTCGACACTTTCCCAAATAAATAAAATTTTGCGGCCACCAAAAGGTCGTATGTAGTGCACCCCCTCTAGTAAAATTGCGTCTTTTAGCTGATCACGAATCGTTCTTGCATCATATTTAATGCGCACAGAAAGCTCTTCTGCTGTTAAATAAGTATTAGACATAATATACTCCTTAAAAAGACTAAATCACTTAAACGAAGTTTTTGTACCCACAAAAGGTACAATAACACCATTTAAACCAAATACAAGTACTAAATACCCTCTACAGGTAATTTATACCGGTGAACATTATGATAAAGTGCCATTTTTCAAGAATCATTGGGGACAAGAAGCTAAAAGTTGCTGAGGTTGCGAGGGATACGGGCATAAATAAAAATACTTTGCATCGCCTTTATAATGAAACTGCGACTAGGATTGATCTAGATATGATTGAAACGCTTTGTAGGTATTTGGATGTAGATATCGGTGAATTACTACAGATTAAAGAAGATAATTAATCACATTTATTGCACGGTGCAATATTTTACCTGACATCAAAGACTATCAGAATAATCGCAAAGCGCCTTAGATTTTAAACACTCGAATAAGTACCTAGATGAACGTGCTTTTACTCGAGTATATAATCCAAAGGTAAGTTTGGTTCACGCGTGAACAATCACAAAATTAACAGGGAGCCAGCATTTAACTTTGAATTGGCTATTAGGCGACAATTAACTTAGCCGGTTCGCGACAACTAGCTTGTCCGGTTTTGGTAAGCTCTAGGCATACATAATTATTGAGATATTTATATGCCTGAAAAAACCATAAATGAATCACAGGTTAACCTATGTCTTATAGTAATAAACCTAAACATGCAGTGAAAGAAATTAGTGTAAAAACTTTTTTATACCAAACCCTGTAAATGGCTGATTGTATGTGACTGCTTTGTGAAAACTTTATTGTTCGAATATACAAATCGACACTTACGGTCTTCCACAATTGCAATTAAAGAAGATGATTATCGTCATCGTCATCGTCATCGTTATCTTTATCTTTATCGTCATAGCCTTCATCAGGATCATAATCAGAGCCAACTCCAGAAAAATACAACAATAAGGTAATACATATAAACACAAAAATTAAGCTGTACTTCATCATGATTACACTCCCTTAATAATAAAAGAGTTAATGGCGAGTTTTCGTTGTGCCTTATGCCCCATGGCCAGAATTTTAGGCTTTATTTCTTGAGCGGAAATAAAGTCTGCTTTATCACGCCAGCCAAAACCTTGTACATCAATAATTGATTGAGCAACTGGCCCACCCAAGGTGTTACCAGGTCCAAGAATTATGACTTTATCTGGTGCAAACTCCTTTATGCCCACTTCGATCGCAAGTGAAAAATTATATGGCGTTATAACTTGATGCGTTAAAGTATAATCATACAATTTTATTGGGTCTGTACTGTGTTGAGTCCAGATATTGCCTTCACCGTCGATCATAGGGACTTTAGGCCTAGCAAATAAATTTGATGACAGTATCGTCTTCGCTTTTGTTGCAATATCACCCAACAAAGGTGAATGAAAAGCGCCATGGTTATAAAGACGCATGGGATACTTATCATCAATATGATGGAGTAAGTGCCCTGCTAGTTTTAGTCCAGCGTTATCGCCTGCAAGCACGCGATAACCGCCTAAATAAATAGAAGTATATAACTGATAACCTTCATTACTGTTGACCGTTTTAATAACAGAGTCGAGATGGTCTACAGTGTTTTGATTTATGCGCCAATGACTATCCATTACTGGATAAATCAACTGACCACCAATCAAATCGTCTGACATCATCGATCCCATGGTATTAATAACTTTTATCGCAGCGTTTTCATCCAACCCCCCTGCTAAGGCAAGAGCAATATACCAGCCCATAGAATTGCCTGTTACAGCAACAATTTCATATTTATCGCGATCTATGTCCATAAAATCGCTCATAGCACATGCGTATATCAATGCTGATGCATTATATCCTGGTGAGTGAACTTTAAGAGAATACTGGGATAGAGCATCTAATTGGGCAATACTCGGTTGATTAACACTTTCACGAAAAGTATCAATCTTGCTAATGAAGCTTTTCTTATCCTCATGATAACGATGTAAATATCCTAATTCACTTTTGTTATAGCTACCTCTTCCAGGAGCGACCACTAGTACTCTTTGTTTTGCTTTAACCGTTTCTTGGCTCATATTCACTAAAAGTACTCCTGACATAACCTGTTTACTGACGAGTGATTAACCAATATCAACGCAGCCTTAACAATAGCGTCACGAGTAGGAAGAGGTAGGGTGGCAACATTACCTAAAGGAATATAGCAATCCTCAGCGGTAATACGTTTAATCTTAGGACACTGGATATCTAACCTTTCGTGTAAAAAAGTGATAATGGCTTCACTAACTGAACCACTTCGACGACACTCATCAACAATTAAGACATGTTTGAACTCACTGACACATTCTGTGATTGCATCTTCATTTAGAGGCACTAAATAGCGTAAGTCTATTACTGTAACGTTAACCCCCTTCTGACCTAATATTTTTTCGGCCTGACGGCTTAAATAATAACCATTGCCATAGCTTATAATACAAAGGGCTTTACCATTACCATATATGCCAAGTTCTCCATAAGCTAATCTTAGGCTGTCAGCTTGGTTGACATAGTTTCCTGCCCACAAATTATCATTCGGTTCGTGAAGATCTCGAACCATGTAGAGTGCTATCGGTTCAAGAAACACTATGATTCGTTGCTCTTCTAGTGCGAGTCGAACACACTCTCGTAACATACACATGGCATCGGTGCCATTTGAAGGACACGCTAAAATAAGACCTGGAATATCCCTAAAGACAGTAAAAGAATTATCATTATGAAAATGCCCTCCAAATCCTTGCTGATAACCAAGACCTGCGATGCGAATTACCATAGGATTGGAAAATTGCCCATTAGAAAAGAATGATAATGTTGCAGCCTCACCACGGATCTGGTCTTCGGCATTATGTACATAAGCTAAAAACTGGATTTCAGGAATAGGTAAAATTCCATTATGGGCTAAACCAATTGCTAGGCCTAAAATGGAGGTTTCATCCAACAAAGTATTGATAACTCTATTTGGTCCAAAACGATCGATTAAGCGAGACGTAACATTATATACCCCTCCCTTTTTACCCACATCTTCACCACACACCACAATATTACTGAACCTTGCCATTAATTCTGCAAGCGTTAGATTTATCATTTTAGCCATATGTACAGGCTTATTCAGAGATAACTTATCCACACACATTAATAAGTCGTAAGCATTTTGGCTCAATGGCTTGATTCGTATTTGTTCACATGTTAACAATTTCGATGGAATGATAGATTGCATAATCTGCTCATTACTATTGAGCTTTGGTCTTTGTATAGCTTGTATTGCAATTGCGCTAACGCGAGATTTAAGCTCTTGATATAATTCGACAACTTCATTACTTCTCAATAAACCAGCCTCAATTATCTGCTTAGCGGTGATAAGAAGAGGATCTTGTACTTCATTCTGTAAAATATCCTTTTTACTCATGTAAGCGACTTCAACATCACTGCCTGCATGACCCATTAATCTTATGGTTCGTACATGCAAGAAAACAGGCTTTCGGTAACGCCTAACATAGTCTGCAGCCTGTTTAGATACCCTAAAAGTATCGAGTAAATCACGGCCATCGCAATAGAAGTATTTTAGCGCTGGGCGCTGACTAAAGTTAGCGCAAATCCACCCATTAGGCGTGCGGGTAGAAATGCCTATACCATTGTCTTCACAAACAAACATCAACGGCAATGGCACCTGTTGATATGCGGTCCAGCAGGCGGCATTAATTGCCGTTTGAGCACTAGCATGATTAGCAGAAGCATCGCCAAAATTACAGATAACGATACTGTCACGAGGCATTTTAGCTTTGACACCCATCCTCTGTGTAAGCGGAATACTTAAAGCAGCACCCACGGCTTTGGGTAAATGAGATGCGATGGTGGAGGTTTGTGGCGGAATGAACAGAGCCTTACTGCCCAACACTTTATGGCGACCACCAGAAATAGGATCATCGCTAGATGCAGCAAAAGACAATAACATATCCCACAACTGAGTTTCACCGCTGACATGACGGCCACGCTCTATCATAAAGGCGGCGCTGCGATAATGTAGAAAAGCCATATCCGTAGGGCGAGTGACCATGCCTAAGGCAGCATTGCCTTCGTGCCCCGAGCTACCAATAGTATAAAAACCTTGATTACGAGCGCGCATGCGTCGGGATTCTAAATCTAAAAGGCGGCTCTTTAATTGAGATTCAAACATGCCCAAAAAGTCTGCGTCAGATAGGCCAAGAGCTTTATGATCCCACCCCTCACCTATATCTTCAAAGTCTTGTTGTAACACCCTGTCTAGAAACTGCCTTTCTAAGGCTATCGCTCTGTCTTCCATTGCCTTCACCGTCAGTGCAAAGTCATCTTCACACTGCTTTGTTGAATCTAATCTTATGACTCAATTCGTTTTACTCAATCAGCACAAATCCTTACAGGCTAGGCTGCAATACATTGAATAAGCCACTTAGGCTATACCTTTAAATGACTTACGGAATAGAGTGGATGTTAATGTTAGCCAAAGGCTTGAAGCCCCGTTTGGGCTCGTCCCAAAATCAGCGCGTGGATATCATGAGTGCCTTCATAGGTGTTAACCGCTTCAAGATTCATTACATGGCGGATAACATGAAATTCATCACTAATGCCATTACCGCCGTGCATGTCACGAGCCATTCGGGCAATATCGAGTGCTTTTCCACAGGAATTACGCTTGATCATCGAAATTGCTTCAACAGGTAAGGCATTATTGTCCATCAGCCGGCCCGCTTGTAAGCAAGCAAATAACCCCATGGTGATGTCAGTTTGCATGTCGGCCAGTTTCTTTTGAATAAGCTGAGTCGCAGCTAATGGACGATTAAATTGAATTCTGTCTAAGCTATATTGACGCGCGGCATGCCAGCAAAACTCTGCGGCGCCCAGTGCGCCCCAGGCTATGCCATAGCGAGCTTTATTTAAACAACCAAACGGGCCTTTTAAACCAGACACATTTGGCAATAAAGCATCTTCCCCAATCTCGACATTATCCATCACAATCTCACCAGTGATAGACGCGCGTAGGGAGAACTTACCTTCAATTTTAGGTGCGTTCAGGCCCTTCATGCCTTTTTCTAACACAAAGCCGCGGATTTCACCGTCAAGCTTGGCCCAAACAACAAACACATCGGCAATAGGCGAGTTGGTGATCCACATTTTAGCGCCAATAAGGCGATAGCCACCTGCTATACGAGTCGCGCGGGTTTTCATGCCACCTGGATCAGAGCCCACATCAGGTTCAGTTAAACCAAAGCAGCCCACCCATTCTCCGCTAGCGAGCTTAGGTAAATATTTCATCCGCTGAGCTTCGCTGCCATATTCATAAATAGGATGCATTACAAGTGATGACTGCACACTCATAGCCGAGCGATAACCGCTGTCAACGCGTTCTATTTCTCGGGCAACTAAACCATAACTCACATAATTGACACCCGAGCCGCCGTATTGCTCTGGCAAGGTAGCACCGAGTAAACCTAGGCCACCAAGCTCGGTCATTATGTCACGATCAAAATATTCATTACGGTTAGCCATTAACACTCGACTCATCAAACTCTCTTGAGCATAGTCATGCACCATGTCACGGATCATTCGCTCTTCTTCAGTTAATAGGCTGTCGAATTGTAATGGGTCTTGCCAATCAAATTTCACGCGTGACATGAGCTTTCCTTTTTATCAAAAGTTAAATTCGAAATAATGCAGTTTTCTCTATTAATTATTTCGTAAATAAAACCAAGAACTATTGTCTATTTTTATAACGTTTCGAGTTAAACAGTCCCTTGTATTACTGCATCAATGGGCTGGCATTAACATCAAACTCAAAACCATCAATTTGAGCCTCGCTGATTAAGTGTCTTATGTACTGAGCTATCGCTTTGCGCTTTACTTTTTCATTTAAATAAGTGGTGATGCGCTGCTCAACAAACTCGAAGGGCAATTGATTTCCGGCTACTTTCATTTCAACAAATACCACATGAAAACCATATCGAGATTCAACAGCATGGCTTATTAGTCCTTCATTAGCGGCAAACACCTGGCGCTCAAACTCAGCAACTGTTTGCCCTTTACTTAATTGGCCTAATGCGCCGCCTTGCTTAGCTGAGTCACACTTGGAATGTGCTAATGCTAATGCACTAAAGCTTTCACCCTGCTGTAATTGATTAATAATGGCATCAGCGAGTGCTTTTGCATCTAACCTTGCTGTGACATTATCTGAAGGCGCGGGCAATAAAATATGTTTTGCCGCGATTAAAGGTGAGGTCGTAAACTTGGCTAAATTAGCCTGGTAGTATTGTAAGCATTCTTCTGATGTTGCCTTTGGCAACTGAATATCTTGATTAATAAGTTGTTCTAAAATGGCATCCTGATATATTTTTTCATCTTGAAATGCGGTCACATCCAACTGCTTTGTCAGCTCTAATGCTTCTGCACGTTGTAATAATAGTTTTCCAATAATTAAGCTTTGTGCTGCCCCGACCATAGCAGTTCGGTGATCGTCTGCGGGGTGATACTGCATCTCGTTCAACACGGCTTGTTCAGAGATAGACTCTAGATTAACGCTTATCATAAGGTATCCTCATTTTGATAATTGCCCTGAGGTTGCCTCAGGGCAATATATATCATTAACGTTTTACACGAACGACTTGATAGTTTCGGGTTAAATATTGCACTGGCACACTCGCGATATGCACTAAGCGGCTAAATGGGAATAACACAAACAAACTCATGCCTAAAAACACATGTAATTTAAAGATAATATTCACATTTGAGATAGCATCGGTTGCTTCAACAACGTCAAATGTCACCACATTCTGAGCCCAACTCATTAGCAATAACATTTCTGAACCGTCGAGGTGCCCCAATGAAACGATGATTGAAATTAGTCCCAATACAAGCTGTACATAAAGCACCATCAAAATAATGATATCCATGTTACTACTTGTCGCTCTAACTCTTGGGTTATACAAGCGGCGTTTAATTAGAATCGTTAGTCCATACAAGCAAATTAAGCCAAATAATCCACCTGCACCCATAGCGATTAACTGTTTATCGCTCGCTTCAATTCCAAACAGATGCCACACTTCAGCTGGCGTAAGTAAGCCGACAAAGTGACCAAGTAAAATCGCGATCACCCCAATGTGAAAAGCACGACTTCCTCTTTTTAACTCCTTGCCCTCAAGTAACTGGCTAGAACCTGTTTTCCACGTATATTGTTCTCTGTCGTAACGCACGATAGAGCCAACGATAAAAATAGCGATGGCAATATAAGGGTAAATGCCAAAAAAAAGTGTGTTTAAATAACTCATGGTTTACTCCTAACTGGCACGTTTATCAAAACCAGTCCAGGTGACTGGCACAAACTGATCTTTGCGTTGGCTTTCACTTGGACGATTAACAGAGCTTGGGCAGTTTTCTGCATCAGGGGCACCAAAAGTCACCGCTTCTTCTTCCCATTCTTTATCAATAGCCTGCTTAGTATCATCACGTTTTTCAGTTACGAGTTGCGCCCGTATTGGCGTTAAGTCGACCTGGTTTTGCGCTACATGAAGCAAGGCATCAAGCAAGACCGCATAATCACTTTGTCGCTTTTCTAAGCGACAAAATAATAGTGCGATAATGTGCTCAACTTCTTGTAAGCCAGCCCTTGCATTGTCATCGCCTTGGCTTGATAGAAATTCTAGAAATAAAGGAATATAATCAGGTAGTTCCTTCTTGTCGAGTTCCAATCCGGCTTGTTTATATTGACCCACTAAATCAACCATTGCCTGGCCACGATCACGGCTTTCACCATGAATGTGCTCAAATAACCACAAACCAAGTGCACGGCCACGCTCAAACAAACCGTCATACTCTGCCTGCCAGTCCATTAAATCGCCGGCAAAGCGCTGCTCGATAAACCCAATCACAGCGGCTTGATGTTGCTTATTTAGTGGACTTTGTTGTACCACTTCGATTAGCTCATCGCGTGCAGGGATCATTTCCTGTTTGGGGTAATCCAATAGATGAGATATCACACTCAATACTTGCATGTTCTACTCCTTACTTAATTTCTACTGGAATAATTTGGCGAACAGTTTGTTTTTTATTACCAAACAAATTCACGCTATTACCACCATCACTGCAACCATTACCAAAACTAAAGCCACAGCCGTTCTTCATATCGTAGGCATTAGCGGCGTATGCTTTATGACTTGTTGGGATAACGAAACGATCTTCGTAATTAGCAATAGCCATATATCGGTACATTTCTTCAACTTGGTTTACAGTTAACCCCACTTGCTTAAGCACGGCTAAATCCTCTACCCCTTCAACTTGTTGAGCACGTTTAAAGGCACGCATCGCAATCATTCGCTCTAGAGCATTAATGACCGGGCGTTCGTCGCCCGCAGTGAGTAAGTTCGCTAAATAGCGCATTGGAATTCGCTGAGATTTTAAGTCAGGTATCACACCATTCATGCCTATGTGACCCGCTTTAACCGCACTTTGAATCGGCGATAAAGGCGGGACATACCACACCATAGGTAAGGTGCGATATTCAGGGTGTAATGGCAGTGCCACTTTCCATTCAACAGCCATCTTGTACACTGGCGATTGACGTGCTGACTCTAACCAATGCTCAGGTATACCTTCGGCTTTGGCTGCGGCAATCACTTCAGGATCGCTTGGGTCAAGGAACAAACTTAATTGAGCTGGATATAAATCGTGCTCATTAGGTACGCTTGCCACTTCTTCCACTCTGTCCGCATCATATAAAAGCACGCCTAAGTAACGAATACGGCCTACACAGGTTTCTGCACATACGGTAGGTTGTCCGGCTTCAATGCGTGGGAAACAGAAAATACATTTCTCTGATTTACCTGATTTCCAGTTGTAGTAAATCTTTTTGTATGGACAACCTGACACGCACATGCGCCAGCCACGACACTTGTCTTGGTCAATCAATACAATACCGTCTTCTTCACGCTTATAGATAGCACCCGATGGACAACTCGCCACACAAGTCGGGTTAATGCAGTGCTCACAAAGGCGTGGCAAATACATCATGAAGGTTTTTTCAAACTGACCGTACATGTCTTTTTGAACGACTTCGTCAAAGTTTTTATCTTTTTTGCGCTCAGAGAACTCGGTGCCAAGAATTTCTTCCCAGTTAGGACCCCAGTTAATTTTCTCCATGCGTTGACCGGTAATCAACGACCGTGGACGTGCCACTGGCTGATGCTTACTTTCAGGCGCATTGTGCAAATGCTGATAATCAAAATCGAATGGCTCGTAATAATCATCAATTTCAGGCAAATCAGGGTTAGCAAAAATATTGGCTAACAACCTGCGACGATTGCCCTGACGAGGCTCTAACGAACCATTTTTATTACGTTTCCAACCACCATTGTATTTATCTTGGTTTTCCCATTCTTTGGGATAGCCAATACCGGGTTTGGTTTCAACGTTATTGAACCAAGCGTATTCAACACCTTCGCGACTGGTCCAAACGTTCTTACAAGTAATAGAGCAAGTGTGGCAGCCGATACATTTATCTAGGTTTAACACCATGCCAATTTGTGCACGTACTTTCATAATTTTATCCTCGACCTACTCTTCGTCTAACCAGTCAACATTGTCCATTTTACGAACAATAACGAATTCATCTCGGTTACAACCCACAGTACCGTAATAGTTAAAACCGTATGACTGCTGTGCATAACCGCCAATCATATGAGTGGGTTTCATCACTGCACGGGTTACTGAGTTATGGATACCACCACGGGTACCTGTAGTTTCAGCACCGGGCGTGTTAACGATTCGCTCTTGAGCGTGATACATCATGCTCATCCCTTGTGGTACACGTTGCGACACAACCGCACGACAGGCTATGGCACCGTTGACGTTAAAGACTTCAATCCAGTCGTTATCTTTAATGCCGGCATCTTTGGCGTCGATTTCACTTAGCCACACAATTGGGCCACCACGGCTTAAGGTAAGCATGAGTAAGTTGTCAGAATAGGTTGAGTGAATACCCCACTTTTGGTGTGGCGTGATCCAGTTCAATACAATTTCTTTATTACCATTTGGTTTTTTACCCAACATTGGTTGAGTGGTTTTTAAGTTAACCGGTGGTTTGTAACTCACTAAGGTTTCACCAAAATCACGCATCCATTGGTGATCTTGATAGAACTGTTGACGACCGGTTACTGTGCGCCAAGGAATATACTCGTGCACGTTGGTATAACCTGCGCTGTAAGAAACATGCTCATCTTCAAGGCCCGACCAGGTTGGTGAACTAATAATTTTACGTGGCTGTGCTTGAATATCGCGGAAGCGGATTTTCTCCTCTTCCTTCGGCTTAGCTAAATGACTGTGGTCAAGACCGGTAAACTCACTTAACGCCGCCCAGGCTTTAACAGCAACTTGGCCGTTAGTTTCTGGCGCTAGACTTAAAATAACTTCCGCAGCATCAATAGCTGATTCAATTTTTGGTCTGCCTTTTTGTGGGCCTTCAGTGGTGTGCAGATAATTTAGCTCACCTAAGAACGCCACTTCTTTTTCAGTATTCCAGTTAATGCCTTTACCACCATTACCCTCTTTTTCCAATAACGGCCCAAGCGAAGTAAAGCGGTTGTAAGTATTAGGATAATCACGTTCGACTACCACAAAGTTCGGCGCAGTTTTACCAGGAATAAGGTCGCACTCGCCTTTCCACCACATCTTAACCCCATCAGGCTGGGCTAATTCAGATGGCGTATCATGCATTAACGGCACAGAAACAAGATCTTGCTCGACACCTAAATGTCCAACACACAGGGTAGAGAATGTGTTGGCAATACCTTTAAAGATGTCCCAATCAGAGCGAGATTCCCAAACAGGGTCAACTGCTTTAGATAAAGGATGAATAAAGGGATGCATGTCTGAGGTATTCATATCATCTTTTTCATACCAAGTAGCGGTAGGTAAAACGATGTCAGAGTACAAACAGGTCGTTGACATACGAAAATCTAACGTTACCCACAAGTCAACTTTGCCTTCTGGCGCTTTGTCATGCCAGACGACATCTTCAGGCTTTTTATCACCGCTTTCGCCTAAGTCTTTACCCTGCAGGCCATGCTTAGTACCGAGGAAATGGCGCAACATGTACTCATGGCCCTTGCCTGATGAACCCAGCAAATTTGAACGCCAAATAAACATGTTATGCGGGAAGTTTTTAGGGTTATCAGGATCTAAACAAGCAAACTGCATGTCGCCCGACTTTAGCTGCTGTACGGTATAATCTTTTGGTGACATACCGGCTTTAACCGCTTCTTTACACAATTCTAATGGGTTGGTATTGAACTGTGGCGCAGATGGCAACCAGCCCATACGTTCTGCACGGGTGTTGTAATCAAGTACCGATGCAGTCCATTTACTTTTATCAGCCAATGGCGATAACACTTCAGTCATTTCAAGTTTTTCATAACGCCATTGATCAGAATGGTTATAGAAAAATGAGGTACCGTTCATTTGACGTGGTGGTTTTTGCCAATCTGAGCCAAAGGCTAATGGCAACCAACCACATTGTGGACGGAGTTTTTCTTGGCCAACATAATGCGCCCAACCACCACCTGATTGACCAACACAACCACACATCATTAACATGTTAATTAGGCCACGATAGTTCATGTCCATGTTGTACCAGTGGTTTAAGCCAGCGCCCACAATAACCATGCTACGACCATTAGTTTTATGGGCATTATCAGCAAACTCACGGGCAACTTGAATCACATGTTCTGCATCTACGCCGGTTATTTGTTGTTGCCAACCCGGTGTATAAGGCACGTTATCTTGATAAGACTTAGCGGTATTTTCATCACCAAGACCATTATCAACACCATAATGGGCAATCATTAAGTCAAATACGCTGGCAACCAAAATATTAGTGCCATCTTTGAGGGTAATGCTTTTAACCGGCACTTTACGTACCTGAATCTCATCGTGATCAGTGTGTTGGAAGTAACCTAACTCGTGAGCTTTACTGCCAAAATACGGGAATTGCACATCAACAACATTGTCGCCATGCTGCTTTAAACTTAACGCAAACTTATGTTGTTGACCTGTTTTGCCATCACGCTGTTCAATGTTCCATTTACCCTTTTCACCCCAACGATAACCAATAGACCCTGTAGGAGATATCAGTTCGCCCGTGTTTTCATCAAGTGCAATGGTTTTCCATTCTGGGTTATTGTCTTGGCCTAAATTGTCAGCCAAATCAGACGCCCGTAAGAATGCACCTTGTACTAAGCCAGTGTCATTAGTGTCTAATCTGACTAGCATTGGCATATCGGTGTAACTGCGCACGTACTCAGTGAAATATTCACTCGGCTTATCGATATGGAATTCTTTTAAAATGACATGACCAAAAGCCATCGCAAGTGCAGCATCGGTACCCTGTTTTGGTGCTAACCAGATATCAGATAATTTTGAACACTCAGAGTAATCTGAAGTAATAACTACCGTTTTAGTCCCTTTGTAACGTACTTCAGTAAAGAAGTGAGCATCGGGTGTACGGGTTTGAGGCACGTTAGAGCCCCAAGCAATAATGTAATTAGAGTTATACCAATCGGCAGATTCTGGTACGTCTGTTTGTTCACCCCATACTTGAGGCGATGACGGCGGTAAATCACAATACCAATCGTAGAAACTTAGACAGTTAGCACCAATAAGCGATAAATAACGCGAACCTGCGGCATAGCTCACCATACTCATGGCTGGAATGGGCGAGAATCCCATAATGCGGTCAGGGCCATACTCTTTGGCTGTATAAATGTTTGAGGCGGCGATAATTTCGTTTACTTCGTCCCATTCAGAACGAATAAAACCGCCTAAGCCACGCTTGGTTTTATAGCTTTTTGCTTTAACAGGGTCATTAACGATTGAAGCCCATGCATCAACTGGATCGCTAAATTGTGTTTTGGCTTCACGCCACAGTTTTAGTAAGGCTTGACGAACTTTAGGGTATTTTAAGCGGTTGGCACTATAAATGTACCAAGAGTAACTTGCACCACGGGGGCAGCCTCTGGGTTCATGATTAGGTAAGTCAGGACGAGTTCTAGGGTAATCTGTTTGTTGTGTTTCCCAAGTCACTAAGCCATCTTTAACATATATTTTCCAGCTACACGAGCCAGTACAGTTAACACCGTGGGTAGAACGCACAATTTTATCATGCTGCCAACGACGACGATATCCATCTTCCCACTCACGGCTTTCATCGGTAGTCACACCGTGCTCATTGGAAAACGATTGCTTATTAGTCTTAAAGAAGCGCATTTTATTTAAGAAATGGCTCATGTTTACATCTCCTCACCTGCTCGGTAGTCGGCCTGTTACTCTTTTTACTTATGCCAAAACAAGTTTGTATTATGCTCAGCGATAGACTGTAATATATGATTAGAAAGCAGACTTTAATTTGACTCAGATCACGTCGGAATCAGTCAAAAAGGTGATGCATAACATGGAAGTACCCTCTTGTGAGTAGTGATAGGTATAGCTCTTTTTGGCGGTAATACTGATGGATATAACCTATTATGGCTAAACAGAAACACTGTTCTTTAGTAATGAATTCTTTGTGGGTAATTAGATGAAAAAACGTTTTCTAGGCTCAGTGATGTTCTATATCACCATATCGTTAACAAGCATCATCGCTATTGCAATAATGACGATGTTTGCGTCTTACTGGATTACAGAACAAGCTGATATCGATGCTTACGCGATTAATATTAGCGGCTCACTGAGAATGCAAACCTATCAGATGGGTTTTTATGCTAACGCCGGCCTCGTCGATGACGTGAACCAAACGATCTTACTATTTGAAGAGAAATTAAACTCGCCTGTTTTCAATAAAATAAGACAATCCCCCGAGGTTATATCCGTACTACATGAATTAACGGTCTTTTGGTACCAAGAGGTTAAACCGAGTCTGATCCCTGGCAATCCTGAGCTTACACAACATCTTGCCACTCAAGTGTCTTTGGCTAATCAAATTGTGACTCTTCTACAACAACATGCAGAGCAAAGAATTGTATTATTGAGAACCATTCAGCTAGTGGCGGTATTTATTACTCTCATTTTAGGTACGCTAATTCTTTACTTTATGAAGTTATGGGTACAAATTCCTATGACACAACTAACTAATGCGGCACATGCCATAGGTAAAGGGGATTTTACTCAAAGAGTGCATGTAAAAGGTGACGATGAATTAGCACTGCTTGCCGCTACCCTTAATCATACTTGCGATGCTATTGCGACAATGTATGGTCAACTTGAAAAACGGGTAAAAGAACAAACCCTAGAGTTAAAAAGAAACAATAAAGCACTGCTATTTTTATTCACTACAGTCAGAACCATGTTAGAGAAACAAGAGCATAAAATTGATTATCAAAAACTACTAGATGAGCTATCAGAATTAATTAGCATTGATAATATTGAATTATGTTTAATGACGGCACAGGGAGACAATCCATATTTACAGGTACAGAACCATCAATTAACGAGCCACTTGTGTGCTACAAAAAATTGCAATAAATGCCATGGTGATGCTGTATTTATGAATATAGCTCAACCAAAAGATACCTTATACCCACTAGTTTATAATGACATTAATTATGGCGTTTTAGTGGTAACAAATGACTTAACCATGAACCAACATAGTTGGCAAAACCAGCTAATTCAATCTGTTGCTGATCAAGTGGCTTTATCTCTTAACTTAGCAGATCAACACAATAAAGAAAGACGAATCGCATTAATGCAAGAGCGTAACGTTATTGCAAGAGAGCTGCACGATTCTTTAGCTCAAGCGCTATCATATTTAAAAATTCAAGTTACCCGTATAGATTTCAGTCAAAAAAGACAGCAGTATGATCAACAGCAACCAATTATTGATGAGCTTAGGTTGGGGTTAGATGCCGCATATCGCCAATTAAGAGAGATACTAACAACGTTTAGGTTAAAGGTACTCGATGAAGGTTTACACCCCGCATTAAATAAAACGTTAGAGTTACTGACAGAACAAAGTGAAATGCAGTTCAATCTAGATTTTGCTATACAACAGGTACCCTTATCTCCTATAGAAGAAATTCATTTACTGCAGATTGCTCGTGAAGCTTGTCAGAACACCGTCCACCACAGTAAAGGATCTCATGTGTGGATAAGCGTCAACCAACTTGAAGACAATAAAGTCGTGTTAACTGTTGCAGATGATGGGATTGGAATTAATAAAACCGCGAAGCTAAATCATTATGGTATGGCTATAATGCAAGAGCGTACAAAGCAGTTAAAAGGTGAGTTAAATGTAAGGACTAGGTTAGGTGGTGGAACCGAAGTTGAACTGACTTTTACCCCGCAAAGCGCGACATCTTAAGCATTGAGACTAATGTGATTTATAGAATTAAAAGCTTTACGGTCTGATTTTTAACTCACACCTAAACTGAAGGTATCCTTTTTAAATGAATACCTGTCAGTGTTAGCACATCACAGATTTTCGCTATTTTTGCTGATGTAGCATCCATACTGCCGCTTCTACGCGAGAGCGCATACCCAACTTCTTTAATAAATGTTTTACATGCACTTTAACTGTCCCGTCTGTTATGTCGAGTTCTCGGGCAATCAATTTATTAGTCAATCCTTTTGCAATCTGTTTCAGTATTTCAAATTCTCGTGTCGTTAGTGATTTTAGCAATAACGCCTTCTGTGATGCGTCAGGTTTACGAATTGCTTTTGCCAAAATGGCCGCCAGTTTATCTGATATGACCATTTCCCCATTAACAGCTTGTTTGATTTTTTCTAAGATCAATACTGGGTCCATATCTTTCAATAAATAACCATCCGCGCCAAAACTGATTGCTTGGATAACATCTTCATCATTATCAGAAACAGTCAGCATAATAATACGTGAAGTAACGCCTTCTGCACGCATGATACGTAACGTTTCAAGCCCATCTAAACCATGCATATTTAAATCTAAAATAATTAAATCAGGATCAAGCTCCTTTGCGAGTTCAATGCCTATTATGCCGCTATCTGCTTCCCCAATAACATCTAAGCTATCTTCTAATGCAATCAGTTGAATTAAACCTTTGCGTAAAAGAGGGTGATCATCAATCAATAATATCGTAGCTGTATCGTTATTCATTTTGTAGCCCTTTGATGCTTATAAAACATAGCCCAAGCAATGGTAAGTAACATTGATGAAACAAAAGTTGATTTACATCATAACTAATGAAGAATATTAGATACAGAAACTTAATCACCAATACTTAACGCGCGCACTAAAACACAAACAAATACACATATAAAACATAACCATAAAATAAATTATACCTATTGATGGGTATTCATTTTTAACGTAATACAACTAAAACTTACCCATTAATGTGCATTGTTTCAATATCTAACTCTAACCATAGTTATGCAAGATTTCATACAATTGGATGATAATAATGGCAGATATAAACAAATGGGAACCAGAAAATGAGCAGTTCTGGGAAGCAACTGGTAAATCAATTGCTCGGCGAAATTTGTGGATTTCGATACCCAGCTTATTATGTGGTTTTGCCGTATGGTTATATTGGGGCATTTTAACTGTACAAATGATGAATGCTGGCTTCAACTTCACTTCTGATGAACTATTTACTCTAACCGCCATAGCAGGGTTATCAGGCGCGACCTTACGAATTCCAAGTAGTTTTTTTATACGTTTCTGTGGTGGTAGAAACACCATATTTTTTACTACATCTCTATTACTCATACCTGCATTTTTTACCGGGGTTGCCTTACAAAACCCTGATACACCATTGTGGCAATATCAACTCCTTGCTTTATTATCTGGTTTTGGAGGTGGCAATTTCGCTTCATCAATGTCTAACATCAGTTATTTCTACCCAAAAAGCCAACAAGGATTAGCTCTCGGATTAAATGCGGGACTTGGAAACTTTGGCGTAACAACAATGCAAATTTTAATACCGCTATTTATGACTTACGGTATTTTTGGTGCCTTTGGTGGCGATCCGGTGACGTTAATTAGTCCATCAGGAAGTTTAATCGGTAAAGTGCCTGCAGGTGCTGATACTTGGATTCAAAATGGTGGATACCTCTGGTTGCTCATATTGGTACCATTATTCTTTGCAACTTGGTTTGGTATGGATAATATTCGCACCAAAGAAGTATCCCCAGATGTAGGCTCTCCAATTGGTGCAATGACAATGATAACTATCATGTTAAGTATCGGTCTGGTTACTGCCTCGGCAGGTTTATGGCTCATACTACCTGCATCTGAAAATGGTTCTGGATGGGATGTCCCTAAAGAATTGGTATTGGTATTGGTTGTCGCTACTACAGTATTTTGTTTAAAAATGCTTCCTGGCTCAATTGGCGATAACTTATCAAAACAGTATCAAATTTTTAATAACAAACACACTTGGGTGATGAGTGTTATTTACACTATGACATTCGGTTCATTTATTGGTTTTTCTGCCGCATTTCCATTAGCCATTAAAGTTATTTTCGGCTTCCAGCATGTATTGATCGATGGTCAAATGACTCATGACATGGTTAACCCTAATGGTCCAAGTGCATTAATGTATGCATGGATAGCACCTTTTATTGGTGCATTAATTCGGCCTGTAGGAGGATGGATAGCAGACAAATTTGGTGGTGCTTTAGTTACTCAAGTGTGTTCTGCCATCATGGTAGTTTCAAGTCTAGGTGCGGCGTACTTTATGAAGCAAGCTTACACATCGGCCACTCCAGAAGAGTTCTTTGGACCCTTTTTTATTATTTTCTTAGTCCTATTTGCTGCTACAGGAATTGGCAATGGATCGACTTTCAGAACCATTGCCATGATATTTCCTAAGGAACAAGCCGGACCGGTTTTAGGCTGGACATCCGCAGTTGCCGCTTATGGTGCTTTTTATATTCCAATGGTTTTTGGACAACAAATAAAATCTGGTGCACCGGATCTAGCCTTGATTGGTTTTGCTGTATTTTATGCTGTTTGTCTGCTTGTTAATTGGTTGTTCTACCTTCGCAAAGACGGTGAGTTTTATAATCCATAAAATCTAGGTTTATCAGGCGTATGTAATGCATGAGCTTGATAATATTTATTAAACGATCATTTGAATATCGAGTAATACTATGAGCGCATTAAAAGAGTTAATCACTATGTCAGGCCATCAGAGTGAGCCTGTTAAGCTTTTATTTTTGTTTGCTAAAGCTGAATATGAAGCATCTGAAAAAGGCCAAAATAAAGGTCATATGACACCCGTTATGTGTGTAGATAAACATCCAAATGAGTTAACTAATTTCACAGAGTTATGTGGTGAAGCAGATAATATTAATCCAGAGTGGGAATTTATTTTCGCTACAAGTATGTTAGCTGATGTCCCCAAAGATGCGTTAGATGATGGTTTAAAACGCATGGCTCATGACATAGAAAATGGTGAAAACACAGCTATGTACGTCGTGTTAGATAGGCAAGAAAATGTTATTGAAATGATGCGTAGTTAACTCATTTTAGTATCAGGTACACGTTATACATTGACCTACGCTCGTTTCTTACCAATATGGAGTAAAAATATTGGTAAGAAGCGTCATCATGGAAAGTTGATGACTAATACAACCCCAAAAATTGAAAAACGGATCTATCATTTTCTTGATCCTAATTTGTCGCATCAGAATACGTCATTGTAACAAATAACTCTGCTAATTCCTCTTTCGTTAATGCTTCATCTATTATCGGAAAATAAAGACTCTCTTTCTTTATATAAATCTGCTGGAGTAAGCCCTCTAGCTCATCAAAAACAGATATTAACGTTTCAACACTCCCACTCATCGTTAATTTATTGGTAGCACTATGGGCTTGCATTGGTATTGTTAGCTGCAAGAAACCTTCGTTAATATACTTTATTAGTATTTTGATATGCTGCACCTCTAGATGTAATGAATAGGTTGGATAAGTTTCAAATAACGGACTTTCTTTATCTTCAAACAATGGTAGTAAAACTCTCTCCTCCCAGAGAATAAAAAAGACCAAATCATTATGAATAAAATCAAATACTTCCTGCGCCTTAGTCACATTTTTCGTTAACAGATTTTTTGCATAACTAAATAATAAACTTTGTTTGTCGTGAATAACGGAAAAATAATTTGTGATTAACCCATTCATTATAATGATTCCTTGGTTAATGCTTATAAACCTAATAATTTAGGTTGTATGGCTGAATAAATAGAGGACAACAACCAGTGTTATAAACCAAAAGCCACTAACTAACTTCCAGAAGAATAGACTATTAGACTGCTTCGCCTCAGGCTTTTTCTTTAAAAACAATGGGTTAGGTTGAGTTAAATCCTTCATGAATTCTGCAATCGTGTTATAGCGTTCATTCAAATCAAACTTAACCCCTTTCTCTAACGCTTTATCAAACCATATGGGGATAATCGGGTTTTGTTCGGTTGCCGAGATATAACGTAATCTATCGTAATCCCTCATAGTTCGGCAGTCTTCTATACGTTTACCATAGGGCAGTGAGTTAGTAAAAATCTCATAACACAGGGTGGCGAGACTATAGATATCGCCTTGCACTCCTGGACTTTTGCCTTGTAAGTAGTTGGGATCTGAATAACTTGCCGTACCTAACACTCCTTGATATTCAATAGGGCTATAAAGCTCAGCAAGACCGGCTACAAATACCGAACCAAAGTCGACAATTTTTATCTTGTCTTGGTCTAAAACCATAATATTTGCCGGCTTGATATCCTGATGAACTGCATCATGTTGATGAAATGCCTCAAGTGCTAATGCAATTTTTTTCACTAACTCAATCGATCTTTTAGGCGAAATTGGAAAATGCTGCTCAAGCCATTTATCTAAACTAATACCCGGTAACCATTCCATAAGATAATACAACCCAGTTCTTGGGCGATGATGTTGAATAATATTAACGACATACTCCGATTTTATTCGGTTACCTACCCACTGCTCTCGAATGAATCGGTCTATATAATGAATATCATCAATAAAATTTTTTGAAGGAACCTTCATCGCGAACTGTTCATGAGTATCTTCATCCTCTACTAAATATAAATGACTTCTGCTAGACGCAAAAACTTCACTCAACACTCGATAACCATCAAGTTTCATTCCCGTTTTTAACATCGGTGGAAAAGGTAAGCGATTAAGCTCATCGTTTAAATCATCTATATGCTGTTGTGGTAATGATTTGATATGCAATACTAAACAGCTCATGTTGTCGTCGCTATTACCTTTTTCTGCCGCGACAATTAGTTGCTTACAGATATGGCTCATCGGTAACGATTGGCTTAGTATTTGAGTCAGATCGCTTTCAGCAATAAAATCATGCACTCCATCGGAACAAAGAAGAAAACTGTCGTTCTGCTGTAAGCCGAAGCTACTGAAATCAATGTGCAGTTTGTTATCCATTCCAACGGCACGAGTCAAGAATGTTTTATCCTTCTCAATACTAGCGCTGTGATCCTGCGTTAACAGCGTAAGCTTTTTATCTCGAAGAAGATAAATTCTGCTATCACCTACATGAAAAAAGTATCCTTTATGTCCTTTTAGTACAAGGATACTAAGCGTTGTTAGATATCCTTTATGTTCATTTTTATACTGATGGCTTTTACGAAATAGGCGTAAATTAATAGCTGATAATACTTGCTCTCCGCTTTTACTCACTGACCAAGTATCTGGTGTTTGATAATACTCCACTAAAAATCGCTCTACCGCGATATGACTAGCGTCACGCCCAGCTTCTGCAGAGCTGACGCCATCAGCAACAATAAAAGCGTATCCTTTGACTCGCTGCAAATAGTTATCCTTGGGCAATAGCAGATCAGTGGCATCTTCGTTGATACCCTTCACTCCCGCATGAGATTCACATGCCACATCAATGTCAAAATCAGTAACAGCCATAAATAAACCTTTCTTGTAGATTTATAATGATATTAATAACCATAACTGACTTATCCCAGTATCGATATGATGTTTGAGCCGCTAACGTAAAATATAATTCGGAATAAACCTCAAAAAAATACCTAATTCAAAACATAACAAATCATTAATTTTAGCGATGATAAACAGTAGATTAAAAAATTAACTATTTAATAATAGGTAATGGTAATTTAACAAAATAGTCTTGATGGATATTAAAGAGTAGTGCGATCAAACAACTAATAACTTGGGTAGACTCAGAATATTAATTGCTGATATAGGAGAGAATATGACTGACCAACATCCTATGGCCTGGCGTGCTTTATTATTCGCTACGTTAGCTTTTTCAGCTAACTTTTCAGTATGGACTTTATATGCCGCCGTGGTTATTCCTTTTGCCGATCGACTGGGATTCTCACTGACTCAATTAGGTATTCTACTCGCATCTCCTATGCTGACAGGCGCATTAAGTCGTATTCCCGCGGGATTACTAGTAAGCAAGTTTAATGCTAAAAATTTATTTAGCTTACAAATGTTATTTTGTATACCTCCATTGGTATTACTTCCTTTGGCGACTGATTATAACAATCTATTATTAGTAGGATTATGGATAGGATTAAGTGGTAGCTCATTTACCTTTGGAATCAATTATATTAATGATTTTTTCCCTCGCAAAAATCAGGGCACAATTATGGGCATATTCGGCGTAGGTAATGCTGGCGCAGCGATTAATTTAGTACTTGCGCCTGTGGTTATTGAGCTGTGGGGATGGTCATATTTAGGCCCGACATACGCCGTTGGATTAGTCATTATTGCCTGCTTGTTCTTCTGGTTTGCGCCAAATCCTCCAAGGCAAACACAACCATTAATCGTCAATATTCATTCTAGAGCAGGTGCTGGTATTAGCAACATTATGAGTACTATGAAAAACCTGCACGTTTGGGCTTTAGGACTCTACTATTACTTTGTGTTCGGCTCGTTTTTGGCCTTATTAATGTGGCTACCTTATTACTACATGCACGCATATCAATTGAACATTAAGCAAGCAATGGCTTTTACTTTATTCTTTGTTGCGACATCGTCGGTTGTTAGAGCCCTAGGTGGTTGGTTTGCTGATAAGTACGGCGGACGAACGGTCAATTGGAGTGTATTTTGGGTTTGTTTAGTATGTTTATTCTTTTTAAGCTACCCACCTACAACTATGACAATACATGGTGTAAACCGAGACGTTCATTTAAATGTTTCAATCAATGTTTGGGTATTTACTGGTTTGCTATTCATTATTGGCGTAGCGCAAGGCTTTGGCCGAGCCAGTGTTTTTAAAGTGATCTACGAACAATACCCAAACAATATTGCTGTTATTGGTGGCTTTGTTGCAGCTATTGGTGCTTTAGGTGGTTGCACTTTACCGATATTGTTTGGTCTATCGGTCGATATTATTGGTATATACAGCGCTAGCTTTATGGTGCTGTATGGGGTTTTAGCCCTTTGTATGATAACGATGTATTTTGCTATTCAAGCAGAAGCGCATCAAAAAAGGATTACAGAGGCTACAAAATATAATTTTTTAGAGGACGATATTTTATGATGACAACGATTAACACTGATAAACCTTTAGTTTATTCCTGTTCTGGTTGCTCTAATGTAGCGCAGTTAGCCAACGATTTAGCAATAAAACTCAATAGTATGGGGATAGCTGAAATGTCATGTATTTCAGGCGTTGGTGGAAATATTCGGCCGCTGGTTAAGCTTGCTAAATCAGGCCGGCCTATCATTGCATTAGACGGTTGTCCGCTAAGTTGTGTTGCTGCATGCTTGGCTCAGCATGACGTAAAAGCAACGCATCACCTTGAGCTAACAAGAGCCATGAATCTACAAAAACGACCAAATGAGCGATGCACCAATATAGATTTAAATAAGGCATTAACAATGATAATTTCAACAATTAATACTTAAGTCATAGCGGTAAATAAACTTCTCATAAGGGCTTTGTCAAATTTGAATAATTGTCATCACAATCAAGAGCATCAAAGTATTCTTTAATGCTTTAGTAGCTTATTTCTTTTCCGTGCCATAACTAAAGTGTGAAGCTTAGCTCGCAATAAACAATATCATCTTGAATAAATGTTGAAGCGACTAAAAAACGTTGTCGATGCCCCCCGTATCCCTTTTAAGTTGTTTCCTGCAAAACAAACATAAATTAATACTCACTTTGGGGTGCAAGTGTTAATACCATTGCTTTCCAAGCACTGAGCAGAAAAGTAAATATGAGTAGTAGACTTTCAGGGATAAAAAACGCTTTTAGATTAAATGACCTAAATCAATTTTTTTGTTAACGATTTAGTCACAATCAGCTATCAAGGCACGATTGGAGTTTGAAATGACTACTGAAAAATTTAACCTGTTTACATTTAGAGATAAAATGAAAATATTGCATCTTAGTTGGATGGCATTTTTTATTACCTTTTTTGTCTGGTTTAACTTCGCACCAATGTTAATAGCAGTTAAAGAATCGTTAGGGCTAACAACAGATCAAATTAAAACATTATTAATTTTGAATGTGGCATTAACCATTCCAGCTCGAGTCATCATAGGGATGTTGACGGATAAATATGGTCCCAGAATTGTTTACTCAGCATTACTCATAGCATGTTCAATACCTTGCTTCATGTTTGCTTTAGCGAATAATTTTATCCAAGCAGCCAGTGCTCGATTTTTACTAGGGTTTATCGGCGCAGGGTTTGTGATCGGTATTCGAATGGTATCGGAATGGTTTCCGCACCATGAACTGGGGACAGCAGAAGGGATTTATGGTGGCTGGGGAAATTTTGGCTCAGCGGCGGCCGCATTTACTCTACCATCAATAGCATTGTTATTTGGTGGTGAAGAGGGGTGGCGCTACGCCATCGGAATAACAGGCATTATGAGCCTGTTTTTTGGTTTTATTTACTATTTCAACGTAACCAATACGCCTAAAGGATCCACCTACTTTCGCCCTAAAAACTCTGCGGCAATGGAGGTCACTTCAGTAGGTGATTTCTATCTATTACTGATAATGAAAATCCCTATGTATGCCGCGCTTTCACTATTGACCTGGAAACTATCTCCCTACGGCGTAAATATGCTGAGCGATTTAGCGACTTACTTTATTTACGCTGGCTTGATACTTCTTTATATATTCGAAACATATAAAGTCTGGAGCGTTAATAAACATGTTTTCAGTGAAGATATACCTGAAATACACAGATACAGTTTTAAACAGGTTGCAGTGCTTGATATTCTTTATTTCACCAACTTCGGGTCTGAACTTGCTGTTGTTTCTATGTTGCCACTGTTTTTTTCAGACACCTTTTCATTAGATCCTGTTATGGCTGGTATGGTGGCTGGTGCTTATGCATTTATGAACCTAATGTCACGCCCTGCAGGCGGATGGATTTCAGATAGGTTCGGTCGAAAATCAACATTACTGATACTGACCGCCGGTTTAGCTGTTGGCTACTTCCTAATGGGCCAAGTAAACAGTGAGTGGCCACTCTGGTTAGCGGTTGTTACTGCGATGGGTTGCTCTTTCTTTGTTCAATCTGGTGAAGGTGCTGTATTTGCTGTAGTGCCATTAATAAAAAGAAGGCTAACCGGTCAAATAGCAGGAATGACTGGCGCATATGGCAATGTCGGCGCAGTAACTTTTTTGACTATTTTATCATTCGTGGACTATAAAACATTTTTCTTGGTAATATCAGCAACCGCAATGGTTGGCTTTATTACTCTGTTCTTTATGCAAGAGCCACGAGGTCAAATCGCCGAAATTAAAGAAGATGGAACCGTTGAATTAATTGACGTATCAAATAAAAAGCTAGCGAATAAATTAGGCTAAAAATCAGAAAACTACAAGCACCTGTTAGAACAGGTGCTTGTAGTCATCCAACATACTCATCACCAACAGTCAGCATGCAATTATTGGAAAATTAGACATATTTGGTACAAGGTAGCTTTAAGATTATACTTGTGACTTAAGCTGATTTTTTTGGATACTATATCCCTTAATATAAATACCCATTAGATTCTAATTGCCGTTTAAGCTTTTGCTCCGGTAATCTCCCCATTTTTAGCTGAGATCAAAAGTAGAGACTTA
>TARA_R110002050_G_scaffold114009_1_pt1 | contig 36814 bp, 30 predicted proteins | sample TARA_R110002050 | Tara Oceans TARA_R110002050 (sample SAMEA4396988) | marine metagenome | biome: Polar Biome; feature: [DCM] deep chlorophyll maximum layer (ENVO:01000326); material: water (ENVO:00002006), including particulate matter (ENVO:01000060) such as... | depth 25 m
AAGACTTTTCCTTTTCTTTTTATGTGAAGCTTGCGGATTTAAGGTATTATATTAAAAAACACTATTAAACGGGCAATCTTGAAAATGAGCAATATTTACACATAACACACTGATTACCAGAACGTTTTTACAGAATCAAAAACCCTACCTCCCCGATTTTAAAACAATTCGGTCTGTATGCATGGGGCTTTATTTCGCTTTTTCTGTTTGGTATAAGTTCTTCTGCTGTTTTGCACCATCCAGAAAATATCAAGATGGCTGATCAAATGGATCCTGATAAGGGCTGCCATGGTTGAAAATGCCTTTTTACTCTTAGATTTCACTCTTAGAACCTGCAATAGCAATTGTGCTATCAATGTACACCATATCTGGGTTTTGATGCCGTTCTCGGTCTCTGAATAAAAGTAGTGCAGCTGAAAGTTTTGTTTGAGTTTCTTGAAGAGCAATTCGATGTTCCAACGCAATTTGTATAAAAAAGCCACTTCTTCCCGGCTTATTTCAAAGTTATTGGTAATAAATTCGTACATCCGCCCTTTCTCGTCCCTGTAAGTTACTTTTCGCAGGCACAAGGTTTTTTCCCGTTCAGCTTCCTTATAGGCAAGGTGAATGTGGTCTTCTGTCAAGACCCCGGGCCTGCCGTCCTGCAAATCTCCGCTGAAAAGGACTTCCTGTACTTGATACAAAGCATTTTTTTTCAGACGGCATACAAAGTTTATTTGTTGTTCGGTCCATTTGGCAAATTGCAGGTAATGGTTGTAAGCCCTGTCAAAGACAATCATACTGTGGGCCGCCAACTGGAGGTATTGCAGGAAATTCTTGTCGTGCAGTTTGGCCTCGCTGATTTTTACAAACTCGGGCGTATCGCTGTGGGCATCGATCATCATGTGCACTTTGAGCCCGCCTTTCTTCTTGCCTTCATTTTTTGGGTTCCGCCCAACGCCTTTCATAATGTCGGAAAACAGCCTGATAGTACTGGAATCGAAGATGAAAAGTTTGGAGAAAGAAACCCTGTCAATTCGGCTGACCGACAAAAGCGGTTTGAAATGTTCCAACAGCATAAAATAAGCGTCTTTGAAAAACTCATTGTCCCTGCCCCGAAGACCATCACCAGCTGTACTCTTGGCTGGAGACTTTTCCAACCCCAAATGATTCAGTTTGCCTGCCAAACCCTGCATCCCATCGCATATTTCGCCCATAGAATCGCAACGGCTAAAAATACCGAACAACATGGTTGCCAGCTGCGTCCATGAACCAAAGGTCTTGTAATAACGGTCGGATTGGTGTTTGTGGACAAGCATATCAAATTTATTTCTCGGAATAAAATCCAATATTTGTTTGAAAATTGGCTGACCGACTAAATTCTTTTCTATATTTTTATTGCCCATATTTTTTGTCTTAGTAAACTAAAAATATGAAAAAGGAGCTAATCCAATTCTGGATAGCTCCTTAATATTTTTTTTGTCGGTTAGTAGTGATTTAAAAACTTAATTTAAGAATTTGTTAACAGTCTCAGGAGGGAGTAAATCGTATTTTTAAACTTTATTAATTAATCTTTAATTTTGACAATAATATGAAAAAACTAGTCTTATCAATTTTGGTACTAGCGATCTCTTTAACAGGATATGCGCAAATTGAAACGCCACAGCCAAGCCCTTCAAGTAAGTTGGAACAGAAAGTTGGATTAACGGATGTAACTTTAGAATATTCAAGACCATCAATGCGTGGAAGAACCATTTTTGGAGATTTGGTTCCTTACGGAAAATTATGGAGAACAGGTGCTAATGCAAATACAAAAATTACTTTTAGTGATGATGTCACCATTGGTGAAAATACCTTAAAAGCAGGATCTTATGCTATTTATACCATTCCAAATGCAGAATCATGGGATGTTATTTTTTATTCTGATACTGATAATTGGGGAACGCCTCAAAATTGGGATGACAATAAAGTAGCAGCTAAGATAAATGCACCAGTATTTGTGTTACCAATGAATATTGAAACCTTTACAATGGGCTTGGATAATTTGTCGAGTGGGTCAGCTACTTTAGGTATGTTTTGGGAAAATGCCTATGTTGGTGTCCCTATTAATGTTCCAACAGATGCTAAGGTAACATCTGCCATCACAAAAGTGATGAACGGACCATCTGCAAATGATTATTTTGCTGCTGCCGTTTATTATTCACAAGAAGGTAAAGATATTGCTCAAGCTCAAAAATGGATGGACAAAGCCATGTCTATGACAGAAAAACCTGCATTTTGGCAATTAAGACAACAGTCTTTAATTTATGCCAAAGCCGGTAATAAAAAAGCAGCAATTGAAACCGCTAAAAAATCATTAGCTGGGGCAGAAGCTGCTGGTAATCAAGATTATGTTAAAATGAACAATGACTCACTAAAAGAATGGGGAGCCATGTAAGTTTACAATTTTATATTTAAATTAAAGAGGCTGTCTAAAAAGTATATATTAACCGTCATTACGAGAAATTTTTATTTCGAAGTAATCTGTAAATCAACAACTTGCAATTTACAGATTGCTTCATTCCATTCGCAATGACGACTTTTTGGACAGCCTCTTTTTTTAGTCCTCATCTTCTAGAATAAATATATCTTCCACTGAAATTTTAAATAATTTAGCGACTTTGAGAGATAGAACTGTTGACGGAACATACTTATTTTTTTACATGGCATTTATGGTTTGTCTGCTGACACCATTCTTTTTATTCGATTAGTAATCTAAATGGATTTCTTTTCTAACGGAATCTAATACGGAAATAAGTTGTTTGCTAAACTCAAATGACATGATTGGGCTTTTGGTTTTTCCATTCCTTAAGAGTTCATTAAAATGCAGAACTTCATAATTATATCCGATGCTTTTGTAGTTGAAATCTAAAACCTCCTCAATTCCATCAACAATAATCGAAACTGTAGTAGGTCTATGAAATTGGCTGTTAATTTTAATAATTCCTTTTTCACAGTAGAAAACGGCTTCAGTTGGCAGTTCTTCAATAAGTGAACTTTTTAAATACGCTTTTACATCATGATCATAAGTAAACAACATGGTACACGATGAATCTGTGTCATTTTCAAAAAAAGTTGCAGAAGCTTCCAATTTATTTGGTGGGCCAAGGGTTGATAATGCTGCAAAAATAGGGTAGATGCCAATGTCTAAAAGACTACCACCACCCAACGATTTATTAAAAACTCTGGAATCAGTATTATATGCCCGTTCAAACCCAAAATCACATGTTATTTTTTGTATGTCTCCATAGGTTTTGTTCTTTAGCTTTTTAAGTACAAATTGATAATGAGGAAGAAAATAGGTCCAAAGTGCTTCCATGAGAAGCACATTTTTTTCTTGTGCTTTAGCAATCATAATATTTACATCGTCGGCATTCATGGCAAATGGTTTTTCGCCTAAAACGGCTTTCCCATTTTCTAAACACATAAGCGTATTTTCTTTGTGTAAAGCATGTGGTGTTGCAATATAAACAGCATCAATATTTGGGTCATTTGCCAGAGCTTCATAGTTGTTATAAGCAATTGTGGCGCCATATTTTTGGGCAAAGGCATCAGCCTTTTCTTGAGATCTTGAGGCTACAGCATAAAGTTCAGCATCAGTAATAGACACCAAGTCTGTGGCAAATTTATGAGCGATGGTTCCTAAACCAATAATGCCCCAACGGATAGTTTTAGGTTGTGATTTGTTTGTCATTTTGATTAATTAGTTGAATTAAACAGGCTATTGTGATAACAATAAAACAGCCAACAAAATTTAGCCATAAAAAAGGTAAATTAATAATGTCATATTGATTTAAGAAAAATAATCCAATAACAATGCCTTGTGTTATTAAAGCACTGAAAAAAACGGCATGTCCTTTTACAAATTTGAAGAAAAAAGCCAGAAGAAATATTCCCAATACATTGCCATAAAAAACAGACCCAATAATATTTACCAATTGGATTAAATTTTCAAAAAGATTAGCAACGCTGGCAACCCCAATGGCTATAATACCCCACATAAAAGTGAACCATTTTGAGGCTTTAACCATTTGTGCTTCTGTTTTCTCACCGGTATTCCGCTTGTATAAATCCATAGTTGTAGTGGAACCTAAAGCATTTAATTCACTGGAAGTACTTGACATGGCAGCACTTAAAATAACTGCTAACAATAATCCTATGAGACCGCGTGGTAAATTGTTCAGAATAAAATGTATAAACACATAATCTTTATCATTACTTTCAACCTTAATATTTTCTTTATTTGCTGCTTTTTCAATCAATAATTTAGCTTGGTTTCTAATATCATGATCGGCTTTATTTGCTTTTGAAATACCTTGTGAAATTTCAATGGATTTCCCCGATTTTATAAAATCATTAATAATCAATTTTTTGCCATCAAAAATTTCTTTTTGTTTGTTTTGAAGCGTTATATATTCCTTAGAATAATCAGAATTTAAGACGAGCTCAGTAGCTGTTGGATTAAAATTTATAGGTGCTTCATTAAACTGGTAAAAGACAAAGACCATCACCCCAACAAGTAATATAAAGAATTGCATGGGCACTTTAAGTAAACCGTTGAAAAGTAATCCTAATTGCATTTCTTTAACAGATTTTCCTGATAAGTAACGTTGCACCTGACTTTGATCAGTACCAAAATATGAAAGCATTAAAAAAGTACCGCCAATAATACCGCTCCAAAAAGTATAACGATTATCTAAAGAAAATGAAAAATCCAGAATTTTCATTTTACCACTGGCACCTGCAATATCAAGTGCTTTTGTAAAAGTAATATCTTCCGGAAGTTTATGGACAATTAAAAAAAAGGCAACAAACATACCTATAAAAATAACAATCATTTGATGTTTCTGTGTTACACTAACGGCTTTGGTACCTCCCGAAACCGTATAAATAATGACTAACAGACCTATGATAATATTAAGTGATAATAAATCCCAACCTAATACTACCGATAAGATAATAGCCGGAGCAAAAATGGTTATACCGGCAGCTAAACCACGTTGTATTAAAAATAAAATAGCCGCTAATGACCTTGTTTTTAAATCAAATCTGTTTTCCAAAAATTCATAGGCTGTATAAACTTTAAGCCTGTGGTATAAAGGAATAAAAACCATACAGATCACAATCATAGCTATGGGTAAGCCAAAGTAAAATTGAACGAAGCCCATACCGTCATTAAATGCTTGTCCGGGTGTAGATAGAAATGTAATAGCGCTTGCTTGAGTTGCCATGACAGATAACCCAATAGTCCACCATTTGGATGTGTTACCGCCTTTTAAATAATCCTGCACGTTTTTACTGCCACGGGTTTTCCAAGTGCCATAAATAACAATAAATAATAATGTTACTGCCAAAACTACCCAGTCTATCCAACTTAATGCTTGCATAGACTAGAAGGATTTCATGATTAGGTAAAACACTATGATATAAATAGCATTGGCAATCAAAACAATGGTGTAAAGTTTAAGCCAAGGTGATTTAGGTTGTTTCTCTTGATTCATATTTAGTCGTTTAGTTTTGCTTCAAGTTTTATATCCCCTTTTCCAATAGATAACATATTGGTGAATAATCGATAAGCACCTGCAACTCCAGCTGGGAATTCCCTAAAAAAACTAAGACCCGTATAGATAAAATAGCCTTTACCATATTTGGCCACTAATAAACTGCCTTCTTTTGGAGTTTCATCTTTATCATTCATGGATAGAATTGGAGTGAAGTCAGCTGACCATTCATTTGGAAAATATAGTCCGCGTTCCTGTGTCCAGCCTTCAAAATCTTTTTCAGTGATTTTATTTGGATAGTTAAGCACAGGATGTTCCGGATTTAAAAAACGTACTTCGGCATTTTCATCGGTAACTCTATCTCTTGACAGTTTTAAATTATAAGGAGCTAATTCATCTACCTGTAATTCAGAATTTGTGTTGTATTGAACAATCATATTGCCGCCCTTTTTAACAAAATCAAATAATATGGGTTGTTTATATTTTAAATCATCTATGATATTATAGGCTCTTATCCCAACAACAACGGCATCAAATTTGTTTAAAATTTCTTCATTAATATCTTTGGGAGCAATGGAGGTTACATGATAACCAATATGACTTAAACTTTCTGGCACCACATCACCTGCACCTTCAATGTACGCTATATTTTGTCCTCTTTTCTGAATATTTAATTTGACAACTCTACTTTCACTTGGTAATAATACCGTTTGAAAAGGAATGTGGTCATAATCTATTTCTATAAGTTCTTTTGTGTAAATACTATCTGCAACATGAACCATTGGAGTTATCAAACCTTCACTTTGATCTATTGGTGGAATTATTGTAAAAACAATGGTTTGTTCTTCATCTTTATGAGCAATTGAAATAATTTGTTTATCTGGATATACATTCCAGTCTCTAGGATGTGCCATAGAAACAAAACCTTCTACCTGATCTCTTCCTGCTTTTATAATTACCGGAATTTCCTTCCCCTTATCAGTATTAAAAATGATGACTTTTTCAGGTATTTTAGCCGATACTTCTGGAACAATGACAAAAGGTTTATATACTTCACCTTTAACGGGGTCGTTTGTTTTGTAAACAATAGGTCTGGTGAATTCAATGGGTGTGTTTTCAATGTTTAATTGAAATTGTGCTTTATAGGTTATTGGGGTTTCAGGTAAGCCAATTAAATTTTTATCAGTAACCTTATACATTCCTAGAGTTCCTTTTTTAGTGAGCCAATATGGTGTTGTTGGTTCTTGGTTTTTAGAAATGATTATAGTTTCATTAAAGGTTTGATTTTTGTTATTTGACAATGGAATTGGTTTATAGTCTTCTGATTTAGTTCCATCTGTTAATTTCAATCCGGTAAATATAATATTCACATGACTTCTGTTAATCATTTCAATGGCAACGGCAACTCGCGAATTATTAGTAGCATGATCAGTGTCTGAAACTGCTTCCAAATATAATCCAGCACATGCCGCAATGATGGTTTTTATTTCTTCGGATTTGATGGGTTTCCAATGGTTGTCATCTAAATTTTGAATTAATTTATAGGCCGTAATTAATGATGGAATGGATGCTGATGGGTTTGTGAAATCAAAGTCGGTTTCAACTTTTGAAAGAACTTGTCCAATGGCATCACCACCTTTTACACGATGCCATGATGTATCAATGCCATAGAATATATTTGATTTATCTTTAGGCAAATCCCCTTTGATAAGTTCAAGATATTCTACTGCTTCACCGCGGCTTCCAGTACTTCCAAAACCTTGTGATTTGTGACTGCTTCTGCTTAAAGCAGCAATTTCAGAATTACTCAAGCCTTTTGATGGAAAATAAACACCGGTATCAATACTTAATAAATTTGTTTTATCAGCCTTATCAAATTTTTCCTGGCTGCCATAAAACCACCATGACGTATTAAAAAATTGTCGTTGTGGTTGCCATAAACCAGTTTGTTTAAGTTGTTCTGGAAATACAGATTTGTCATTTGAACAATCAAAAGCCTCCACACTTAACATGGCAGAACTGGTATGATGACCATGTGTGCTTCTAGGACTTCTATGATCAAAACGATTGATAATGATATCTGGTTTAAACTTGCGTATGGCTAAAACAACATCACTTAAAACTTCATTTTTATTCCAAATAGCTAAGGTTTCTTCTGGGTTTTTTGAGTATCCAAAATCATTGGCTCTGGTAAAAAACTGTTGTCCGCCATCAATTTTTCTAGCGGCTAATAATTCTTGGGTTCTTATAACACCTAATAATTCTCTAATTTCTGGACCAATGAGGTTTTGCCCGCCATCACCGCGTGTTAATGATAAATATGCTGTTTGTGCTTTTGTTTCATTTGATAAATACGAAATAAGCCTTGTGTTTTCGTCATCTGGATGTGCAGCCACATATAATACAGAACCTAAAAAATTAAGTTTTTTTATAGATTCATAAATCTCAGAAGCATTAAGCTTTTTTGGTTGTTGGGATAAAACTATAAAAGGTGAAAAAAGAAGAATTACCAAATAAAGAAAATTTTTTCTCATAGTCTGTTTTTTAGCTAAAACTCAAATATAAAAAGAAAGCAGCGTAATAGCTGGTTTTAGTGTTTATTTAACGTATCATTTTTCAGGCTACAATCATTTTTCGTCAAAGGAATAACAACATAAAAAATATAAAAACCATGATGCAACATAACAAGTTTTTTTAGAGCCACTTTTTACGTTTAAAGTAATAAAGCATACCTACAAAAAGCACAATCATGACGCCCCACAAAATAAAATAGGAATATTTAAAATGTAATTCAGGGATATAATCGAAGTTCATCCCATATATGCCGGCTATAAAAGTTAAAGGAATGAAAATGGAAGCCATAATGGTAAGCACCTTCATGACTTCATTCATTTTATTACTAATGGTAGTCATATACATATCCATTAAACTCCATATCATTTCACGGTAAATATCAAGATTTTCAGAAACTTGAATTAAATGATCGTAAATATCCCGGAAAAAAGGTTTTGTTTTGGATTGAATAAGTGGGCTTTCGTGTTTTTCTAATCTATTTATTACTTCACGAAGTGGAAAAATAGCACGTCGAACCCTAAGTATTTCTCTTTTTAAGTCTTGAATATCTTTATTGATTGTGTTGTTTACATTTCCAGAGAAAATATCAGTTTCAAAATCTTCAATTTTATTTCCTAATGTTTCAATAATTGTAAAGTAGTGGTCTACAATGGCATCCATTAAAATATAAAGCAAATAATCAGATTGCATGGTGCGAACCCTGCCTTTTCCGTGTCGAACGCGTTCTCTGACCGAATCAAAAACATCCCCTTCTGCTTCTTGAAACGAAAGCACATAGTTTTTGCCTAAAATAAGACTAACCTGTTCAGTTACTATATTTTCATTTTTATCGGTATAAAGCATTTTAAGTACAACAAACAAATAATCATCATACTCATCAATTTTTGGGCGTTGTGAAATACTTACAATATCTTCCAGAACCAATGGGTGAATATTGTAATGCACACCTAATTTTTCTATTTCAGCAACATGGTTTAAACCGTTTAAGTTTATCCAGGTAACAGAATCGGAAAATTTAAATTGAAAAGTTTCTTCAACATTATTTAATTCTTTTTCAATACATTTTTCAATGTTGTAATCAAAAGCTTCAATAAATAGTTTTTTAGTTGATTTATCGCCTGTATAAATCATGCTTCCCGGAGCTTTTCCTAACTTTTTATGATGCTTTTTTATTCTAGTTTTACCCATTCTATAAATATATGGAATATTTAAATAGCATCCATATCGTCATCAATAACATCTTTTTCAATAAGGGTTACTGCTTTTTGCAGCATTAAATTATTAGGGTAGGTTACAAGATTTCCGTTTTCTATTCTTAAATGTAAATGAAAGGCCCTAATATCTTCAATAACGGCTGTTATTGGGAAGTCTTTATCATGAATTTCTATTTTATCTCCAACTTTATACGGGAAATTAAAAAACATAATTATCCCAGAAGTAATATTGCTCAAGATGGACCAAACTCCAAACAAGGCAATTCCAACTACCGCAAATACAGAAGAGAAAACCAACGCCAAATCTTTAGGCTCTGCTCCAAGAACAAAGGCTTCTAGAAGTATGGCTATTGATAGTAGTGTAACCGTAATATAACGATTAATTAAACCTATTCTAGCTTTATTTTTATTGTGTTTTTTGCCATCCAGCTTCATTAAGGTTTTGAGGATTAAATTTATTATAAAAAAAAACCCAAATAGAATGAATGTTTTAATTATTTCGGCTTGGTAATGTTGAAAAACTGTATCCATAATAGAGGTGCTGTGAGGACAGGGAATGTAGTGTTGTTTAAAAAATAATCTAATCAAGTTTAAGGGTTGTGCGCAAAACCTCATCCATATTGTGGTTTTTGGTCCAATATGGAGATTTAATAGAAACCAATTTGGATGCTTTGGTGGTTAAGAGTTTGGCTTTTGCACCAAAGCCACTTTTAAAAGTTTCTTCCCAACCAGTGATGTCATAAGGAAATTCGGGGTTAAAATTAATAACCAATGTTCGGTTCAAATCAGGATACGAAATGGTATATGAAGCAGCAGCCAACACCGCCAACGCTTTATAAGCCTTTAAATCTATATGGCTAAACCTTGTATATTCAAACGAAGGAATGATTTGCAAGTCTCCAATTGGTAATTGTTTAGGGTCTATTCTCAACTGTGTCCAAAGCTCATTTTCCAAGATTGTTTTTTCCAGCGTATATTTTTGATCGGCTTCGCCTTCAAAGTAAGAATGTGATGTAATTTCAAAATCACTTTTGTTATTAAGTTGGGTATATGCATGACCGCACCATTCTTGAACAGAACTGGAAACTTTTAAGGCATGTTGATTATTTGCAACAGGGTAAAACGTACTCTGCATTACAGAATACGGATAAATACCGGTATTGAAATTTTTTGTGGCATTCAGCTTTAAAACCGAAATGTTTGATGGATTTTCGTTGTCTGCTTTTACCTGTACATGGGGCAAAAAGTTTTCGGTAACAAAAATCAATACGGCTTTTCCTTGTCGCATTTCACCATAACGTGCTTGGTCTAATTGGTAGGATGTGATTTCGGCCTCACCTGAATACCAATAGCTTTTAAAGTCATTGGATAGCTTTTGAGCTGTTTTTTTTACTTCAGTATCTTTAAGTGGCTTTTCATGCTGTGTAACAGGGTTAGAATCTTTGGTGTCAACACAAGATGTGTGAAGTGATATAACTCCAATTAGTACCCAAAAAAGGATGCTGGTCTTACATGTTTTTTTCATTTTTTATTGATTTAATTACGACCACTTTCAAATTTGTAAGTCTCATGATTTTTTATAAAATTACAAGTTGTTTAGTAATTGACCATATCATTTAACGTTTTATAAACCAAATGAAGAGGAAGTCCCATCACATTAAAATAAGACCCTTCAATTTTAGTAACACCAATTTGCCCTATCCATTCTTGAATGCCATAGGCACCAGCTTTATCAAATGGTTTGCAAGTATCAACATAATAGTGGATTTCTTCATCTGTGAGATTTTTGAAGGTTACCTTAGTGACATTATTTAATGTTTTTTGCCTTGTTTTTGTTGTGAAACATACAGATGTGATGACTTCATGAGTGGTGTTATTGATTGATTTCAACATATTAATAGCAGCAACGGCATTTAGGGGTTTCCCTAAGGCTTGATTATTGTGCCAAACTATGGTATCACTGGTAATAAGAATTTCATTTAGCAATAATTCATTTTTAAATGGCAATGCTTTTAATTGAGACAAATAGTCGCTTATTTCAAAATGTCTCAAACTTGGGGGATATTCTTCTTTAACTGGTTTTATACGGATTTCAAACTCAATGCCTAAATCTTTAAAAAACGATTGTCTTCTTGGTGAACTTGAAGCCAAAATAATATGGTAATTTTTTAATTTGTCGTTGAGCATTATATGAATAAAATAAACTTGTATAGTAATAATGATAGCATTCCTAAAAGCATCACTAATTTAATCATGTTGCTTACAAAATGAAAATCCTTTTTTGTTTTCGCATTAAAAATCCTAATACTTACATATAAAAGTGGTCCCACAATAAAAACCAAAAAATAACCTACCACAAATATTTGTTTGTATAAATAAGTGTGGATATAATATATTACGGCAATTATAGGAATAAAGGACATCACGAAAAGTACTTTTGATGCTTTTTCTGAACCAATAACAATAGGTAATGTTTGCATTCCTGCTTTTTTGTCTCCCTCAATATCTTCTATGTCTTTTGCCATTTCACGTATCAGGTTTATTAAAAATGCAAAAAGAGCAAAGTGCAACAAAATTTTAAAGAAAACCAATTGAAATGGTTGGTTTTGGGATGTCATTGTTGGGATTAATTCAAATATGCCGACGATAACAATACTTAATGAAACTAACATGGAAATGATAATATTGCCAATTAAAAACGTTTGTTTTAAATAGGATGCATACACATAAAGTAATGCCGAAATAATAACAAATATTGAAAAAAATGTACTTTTCCCTATGGAATGTGATATGTAAAATCCAAGGCCAACACCAATAATATTAAAAATAATAAATAAGTTATATGCGGTTTTTTCAGAAATTGAATTTCCTACAATGATTTTTTCAGGTTTATTGATAAAATCTGTATCCACATCATAAATGTCATTAATAATATTTCCGGCAGCAGCAATACAGATAGTGGCAATTATTAAAAGGGTAAATTGAAAATAATTTAAGGTTGTTTGCACACCAAAAGGTAGAAAAAATCCATATTTTATGATAGATTGCATAAGTGCAATCATTATTAAATTTTTCCAACGGATTAAATTTAAATAGTTCAAGGTTTAAGTTTATAAATTCAAGATTAAAAGTTTTGCCAAAAATGCACCAATGTTTCAGTAATGAATAACTTTGCGTCTTTGCCACTTTGTAGCTTTGTAGCTTTGTAGCTTTGAGTCTTTGCCACTTTGTAGCTTTGAGTCTTTGCCACTTTAAGTCTTTACGTCTTCGCCAAATGCACGAAAGTGTCATATTTTATGCACTATTAACCGTAAGCCGTGATTGCTCACTGAACGCTCATTTCAATCATATTTGGCATTAAAGTTTTTATTCCATTTTTCCTGCACTTTTAAAACCTGTTCAATAACATCTCTAACAGCCCCATTGCCACCATTTTTATGTGAAACATATTTTGATATGTTTTTTATTTCAGGAACTGCATCTTGTGGGCAACATGGCAAACCAACAAGTTTCATGACGTGATAATCTGGTAAGTCATCGCCCATAAAAAGTGCGTTTTCAGATTTAATACTATGCTTTTTAAAATAGTTGTCCAACTGTTCTACTTTGTCTGGAACCCCTAAATAAATATTTTTTATGCCTAAAGCAGATAAACGAATGCGTACCCCTTCGTTGGAACCACCAGAAATTATACAAATGTTAAATCCTAGGTCAGCTGCAGTTTTAAGGGCATATCCATCTTTAATATTCATGGTTCGCAACATCTCACCGGTAGAGGTAACCTGTACCGTGCCATCAGTTAAAACACCATCAACATCAAAAATAAAGGTAGTAATATGCTGCAGGTATTCTTTATAACTTTTTTCTTCCATGTGTGCGTTGTATTGATGTTGTTAACAGCTCATAAATTTCTTTATGATGTTGATTTTCTAATTTTTTTAAATGTTTTTTAATAGTTTTTTTATCGTTGCGTTTAGCTGGTCCAGTTTGTGCCAAATAAGGGGATAAGGTTTGAACTTTATTGGCAGTTTCTAAAATAAGTGGCTTTAATGTATCAAATTCCGCACCATGGGATTCTGTGATTTCGTGCGCTATTCTGTATAACTGATTTGTGAAATTATTTACAAATATGGCGGCTAGATGCAATGCATTTCTTTGGTCGTTATTTACTTTATAACTGTGGCTTCCTATGGCGTTTGCCAATTGTTGCAAAGTTTTAAAATCGGACTTATTAATTGCTTCTATGCATATAGGCACATTTGAAAAATCTAATTCAGCATCTTTAGTAAAAGTTTGTAGCGGATAAAATACACCGCGGTGATGTTTTTTATCAATATCATATAAACTCACAGCCCCAGAAGTATGCACAACCAATTTGTTTTCAAAAGGAAGTTTCTCAGCAAGTTCCTTAATAGCATCGTCACTAACGGCTATGATATAAACATCGGCTTCTTTAAGAGCCAACAGATTATCAGTTGTCTCAACCAGGTTTTTGTAAATGCCAATTGATTTTAAATGTCTGTTATACCATTGTTTCACAACTATATTATCAGCCTTAACAAGAGCTTTAAACAAGTGTGTGGCCACATTTCCTCCACCAATTATAACTACCGAAATCATACTGCTAAAATAAGTAAGTAAAATGTTATATAAAAACCTATTAGCGTATCTTTGCCTACTATGGAAAAAAAAGATATTAAAACAAGAGAAGACGTTTTTTTATTAGTTTCTGCTTTTTACACGAAAGTTAAAAAAGACAGTTTATTGGGTCCGTTTTTTAACGATGCCATTAAAGACTGGGATGCACATTTAAATCTCTTGACAACCTTTTGGGAATCTAATTTGTTTTTTAAAACGAAATATTTAGGAAATCCATTAGAAGCACATGTTAAAGTGGATAGAGCGCATAACCATGCCATTACAGAATTACATTTTGGCATGTGGCTAAACCTTTGGTTGCAAACTATTGATGAGCTTTTTATTGGAGAGGTTGCAGAGAATGCCAAGTATAGGGCCAGAAAAATGAGCACTTTTTTATATATGAAAATTTTCGAGGCAAGACAAGGTTGAAAATTAAATCCGAAATTATTTAACATCTTTTTATATGATTAATATCATTTATTACTGAACTAAATGCCTTAAATTTGCCTCTTCTAATTGAATTTCATTATCATGTTAAATAAACTAACCAAATTTCTCTTTTCAACACGGTTTACAGCCTTTTTATTTTTAGCATTTGCTGCTGCCATGATTGCAGGAACCTTTTTAGATGCCGGTCAAAAAACGTCGCCAACGCCTTATACCAGAACATTAATTTATAATGCGTGGTGGTTTGAGGCTATTTTGGTGTTTTTTGTTATAAATTTTGTAGGCAATATTTTTAAGTTTAGACTTTATAAAAAGGAAAAATGGGCTACATTAACGCTGCATCTTGCATTTATTTTTATTTTGATTGGCGCCTTTATAACAAGATACTACAGTTTTGAAGGTGTGATGGCTATTCGTGAAGGTGCAACAGAAAACATCTTTTTAACTCAAAAAACATATGTAACTACGTATATTGACGGCGATTATAAAATTGATGGTGTTCCACAACGTTTGCCCATTGAAAAGGAAGTTGATTTTTCACCACGATTAAAAAATAAGTTCTCCATTCACACAAAATATGACCAGCAACCTGTAGATATTGAGTTGGAAAAATTCATTCAAGGAGCTCAAGAAGATATTGTTCCAAATGAAGCTGGAGAGAATTATTTAAAAATAGTGGAGGCTGCAGAGAGTGGTGCGCAAAACCATTTTTTAAAAGAAGGTCAGGTCGTGCTTATTCATAATGTGCTATATGCTCTTAATGTGCCAACAGAAGGCGCTATTAATTTCACCTATAATAATGAAGGTCTTTTTATTAATCCACCTTTTGATGGTGAGTTTTTGACTATGGCTACCCAGACAACAGGAACCGTAGTTAAAGACAGTTTACAGCCCTTAATGTTGCGTTCACGCTATGTTTTTGGGAACATCCAAATGGTGTTTCCCATGCCCGTTATTAAAGGAACTTTTGATCTGGTTAAGAAATCGGGTATCTTAAATACTCAAGAGGAAGATGGAATACTACTTAAAGTATCTACCAAAGGTGAATCAAAAATGGTTGCACTTCTTGGTGGAAAAGGATCTTATAATCCCTTTAAAAAAGTGCATATTGGAGGATTGGATATTAATTTTCAATATGGTTCCAAAGCGCTTAAATTGCCTTTTTCAATTAAGTTGAATGATTTTGAAGCCGAACGTTATCCGGGAACAGAAAGAGGCTACTCTTCATATTCAAGTAAAGTGACCGTATTTGATAAGGAAGACGATTTTGATTATAAAATATTCATGAATAATATTTTGGAACATAGAGGTTACCGTTTTTTTCAGTCGAGTTTTGATCAAGATGAAAAAGGAACTGTACTTTCAGTAAATCATGATTTTTGGGGAACTTGGGTGACCTATATTGGCTATTTTATGTTGTTTTTCGGGATGTTGGCTATCCTGTTCAGTAAACATACCCGTTTTGCTGATTTAAAAAGTAAATTGGATAAAATCAAAGCGAAAAAAGCTAAGCTTTTAACTGTTTTGGTGTTATGCTTTGGTTTAAATGCTTTTTCTCAAGAGCATTCCAAAGATGATGGCCATAATCATTTAAAACCATCAAAAACACAAATTGATTCTGTTTTAAAAGCAAATATCACTCCTAAAGAACATGCTGATAAATTTGGTCATTTAGTGATTCAGGATCTAAGTGGTAGAATGATGCCCGTTGATACGTATGCTTCTGAAATGTTGCGAAAATTAACCAAAAGTGATACCTATGAAGGCTTTGATGCCAATCAGGTATTTTTATCAATACAAGAAAGCCCCATTCTTTGGTATAACACACCAATTATATATTTAAAACTTCAAAAAGCAGATTCCATTAGAAAAATTATTGGCATTGATAAAACTGAAAAATTTGCGACTTTAGCCGATTTTTTCTCCACCAAAGGGGAATATAAACTAGCACCCTATCTTGATGAAGCCTATAAGGCACAGGTGCCTAACGCATTTCAGAAAGAATTTAAAGAAGCAGATCAACGTGTTAATTTATTATATAATACTATTGAAGGAAAATCATTGAAAATATTTCCGGTGCCTAATGACATAAATAATAAATGGATTTCGACATCAGATTTTAGAGATGCAAAATATAAAATAGAAGACTCACTTTACTCAAACTTTATTAGAAATGGTTTCCGTGCTTATTTAGCTACATTGAATGATGCAAAAAAAACAGGGAATTATAAAGATGCAAATAAACTGTTGGACGCATTCAAAAAGACACAGCATCAATATGGTGCATCTGTGATGATAAATGACAAAAAAGTTGATACAGAGGTTTTGTATAATAAATATGATATTTTTAAAAAACTGTATAGTTGGTATATGTATGCAGGCTCTTTATTGTTTATAATTCTTATCATCGAAATTTTTAAAAGTAGGAGTAAAGCTATGCGCATCACAGCAACAGTATTTAAATTAATCATTCTTGGCTTGTTTATTTTGCATACCGCAGGCCTTATAGCACGTTGGTATATTTCTGGTCATGCCCCTTGGAGCGATGCTTATGAATCCATGATATATGTGGCTTGGGCAACTATGCTTTTTGGACTGGTGTTTGGAAGAAAAAGTGACCTTACCATTGCAGCTACTGCTTTTGTAACAGCTATGATTTTAATGGTTGCACACTGGAACTGGATGGATCCAGCCATTGCTAATTTACAACCTGTATTAAATAGTTATTGGCTTATGATACATGTAGCGGTAATTGTGGCGAGTTATGGGCCGTTTACCTTGGGTATGATTTTAGGATTGGTAGCATTATTTTTGATGATTTTCACAAATAATAAAAATAAAGAAAAGATGTCTCTTAACATTAATGAAATTTCTGTTATTAACGAAATGTCATTAACGGTTGGTTTAGTAATGCTTACCATAGGAAACTTTTTAGGAGGTATGTGGGCCAATGAAAGTTGGGGACGCTATTGGGGGTGGGATCCAAAAGAAACTTGGGCTCTTATCAGCATCATGATTTATGCTTTTGTAATTCATATGCGGCTAATTCCTGGGTTACGCGGTCGTTGGTTTTTTAACCTAATGTCTGTAGTCGCTTATTCAAGTATTATGATGACTTATTTTGGAGTTAATTTTTACCTGGCCGGCTTGCATTCTTATGCAAGTGGAGATCAAATAGTAAGTGTTAAGTTTATTATTGGCGCTATTTTATTTTTAACCTTGGTGGGATACTTTGCTTATAGAAAATATTTAAAATTCTACAAGAAGTAGATTAATAGTTTAAAATATGGCCAAAACCGGACGGGATAAAAACACAAAAAACAAAGCAAAACACAGCAAATTACTTGCTCAAAAAGTTTGTAAAAAAAAAGCTAGTGTCTTGGAACGGAAAGATCGATTGAAGGCCATAATAAAAAAATCAAAAGAGCAAACAAACAATGATTCTGAATAAGATTAAATCGGTTTTCTGTTAAGTATCCTAATTTAAACTATACTCACAATAAAGACTTTGTTGCTGTTAATGTCTTATTTCAGACAAGCGGATTGAAATAACATTAACGATAATTAATCGCATAAAAAAAGGGTTCAAAATGAACCCTTTTTAAAGTGAATATTTATTAAATGTGTTCTGCTAAATGATGGTGCTCATCAATAAGTGGCCCACCTTCTATAATTTGTTGAGAGGCTTCATTAGCAAATTTTTCAAAATTTAAGTGGAATGAATGTGCTAATTGAATGGCTTTTCCTATGTAGGCTCCTTTTTGTAACCATGTGTTCATGGGGTCTAAAATTTCTGTTGGAACATTCGGGCAATATTTAGGCATAAAGAAACCAAATATTGGGTGTTGTTCATAATCTACATCTTCTAATTGTCCTTTAAGAATAGACGTAATCATGGCTCTTGTATATTTAAGTTTAATACGAGAACCAACGCCATAAGGTCCGGCACTCCATCCGGTATTGATTAACCAAACATTTACATTGGCATCAGACATTTTTTTACTTAACATTTCACCATAAACAGTTGGGTGCAACGGCATAAAAGGTGCTCCAAAACATGCTGAGAATGAAGGTACAGGTTCTGTAATACCAGCTTCTGTTCCTGCAACTTTTGCAGTATAACCAGAAATAAAGTGATAGGCAGCTTGACCCGGTGTTAATTTTGATACTGGAGGTAATACTCCAAAAGCATCACAAGTTAAAAAGAAAATATTTTTTGGGTTTCCTGCAAGTGAAGGCGTTTGAATATTATCTATATGATATATGGGGTAACTTACCCGTGTATTTTGAGTGATAGAACCATCCATATAATCAACATCCCCATCTTCTTTAAATACCACGTTTTCAAGTAAGGCTCCAGGTTTAATGGCTCTAAAGATATCTGGTTCTTTTTCTTCAGTTAAATCTATAACTTTAGCATAACAACCACCTTCAAAATTAAACACCGTATTATCAGCAGTCCATCCATGTTCATCATCTCCAATTAATTTTCTGTCTGGATCTGCTGAAAGAGTTGTCTTACCAGTTCCTGAAAGTCCAAAGAAAATAGCAGTATCACCATCATCACCAACATTTGCTGAACAATGCATTGGTAATACATTTTTTTCTACAGGTAAAACTAAATTCATAGCAGAAAAAATACCTTTTTTAATTTCACCAGTATAAGCTGATCCTCCAACTAAAGCAATTTTTTTAGTAAAGTTTATGATTGAAAAATTTCCTTGGCGTATGCCGTACTCATTTGGGTTTTTTGCAACATATCCGGGAGCACAAAGTACCAGCCATTCTTCTTGAAAATTTTCCAGTTCTTTTTCATCGGGTCTTAAAAACATATTAAAAACAAATAAACTTGACCAAGGAAATTCGGTCACCGTTCTAATATTTGTTTTATATCTTTCGTCTGCACAAACATAGCCATCTCTTACATAAAGTTCTTTTCCTGAAAGATAATTAACAACTTCGGTTTGAAGTTTGTCAAAGTTTTCAGGTGATACGGGTTTGTTAATATTTCCCCACCAAACTCTATCCTTAGTGTAATCGTCTTTTACAATAAAACGGTCTTGAGGTGATCTGCCAGTAAATTTGCCAGTGTTTACTGCAAGTGTTCCGTTTTTTGTTTCTCTCCCCATTTTTTTATCAACGGTAATTTGTTGAAGTTCTTGAGGAGTTAAATTCCAATGAGCATTCGTATCTCTTAATCCATACTTTTTCAAATCGTTTTTTGATATGGCTACTGATTCTTTCATTTTAATTAAGTTTAAAAATTAATATTTATTGGATCCTTTATAACAATGATTCTTATTGTTTTGTAAAATTACTATCGATACCTTTCAATATTTATGATAAATATCATACTTTTCAGAAAGGCTTCATTTTTCAATAATTATCATTCTTTCTTTAAATAAAATTAAGAAAATATGAACGCAAACGTGGGAGTGATATGGAGTTCTTAAAAAAATTAGCATTCTATTTAAATATATTAATGATATTCAATGTTTTTAGTGAAAAAAAAGTATAATAATTATTAAAATTATCTCAAAAAACATCAAGTTTGTAAAATAATAAAGGCTATAATTAATAGTTTTTCAGCAACTTATAAAAAAATATAGGAAATGAAATTAGATATTCTTGCCATAGGAGCACATCCGGATGATGTTGAATTAGGCTGTGGCGCAACTTTGGCAAAGGAAATTGCTTCTGGAAAAAAAGTAGGTATTATTGATTTAACCAGAGGTGAGTTAGGTACCCGTGGAACTGCAGAAACCAGATTTGAAGAAGCCGACAATGCTGCCAAAATATTGGGATTGGCCATGCGTGCCAATATGGAATTTGCTGATGGTTTTTTTGTCAATGATAAATACCATCAAATAGAGCTGATAAAAATGATTCGTAAATACAAACCTGAAATAGTGATTTGTAACGCTATTGAAGACAGACATATTGATCACGCTAAAGGAAGCCAATTGGTTTGTGATGCTTGTTTTTTAAGTGGGTTGTTAAAAATAGATACCAAAACCGAAGATAGTGAGGACTGGCAAGAACCTTGGCGACCAAAACAAATTTACCATTATATACAATGGAAAAATTTAGAGCCGGATGTTATAGTGGATGTTTCTGACTATATGGATAAAAAAATGGAGGCTGTGTTAGCCTACAAAACCCAGTTTTATGATAAAAATAGTAAAGAACCCATGACACCTATTTCAACAAAAAACTTTACTGATAGTATTAAAAACAGAGCTATTGATATGGGACGATTGATAGGAACTTCATACGGTGAAGGGTTTACGGTTGACAGAATCATAGCTGTTGATAGTTTATTTGATTTGAAATAAGTAGGTTTAATGATTGTTTTTTTAAGAAGTTAAAGCAAAAATTTTTGCATCCTGTTGTTTTCTATTGATGTTTCAATTTTAGTTTAAAATTTATCTTTAAAATATTAATAAATATCTTTGTAGAAAAACTGAAATCAGTTACATTTGCACTCGCATTGTAAAATGCAGTTACATGGTGGTTGTAGCTCAGCTGGTTAGAGCATTGGTTTGTGGTACCAAGGGTCGCCGGTTCGAACCCGGTCTTCCACCCAAAAAGACAAAGCCTTTCAATTAATTTGAAAGGCTTTTTTTGTGGGTTTAATTTAATTAAAACAACGTATTGTTATAAAGTTACCTTAATTCGGCCCCAAGTTCTTTTTCGAAATTATTCTTCAAAGCTCCCATTATTTTATCTATTTGCTTATCAGTAAGTGTTTTATTTTCATCTTGTAATGAAAAGCTCACGGCATAACTTTTTTTTCCAATGGGTAAGTTTTTACCTTGATACACATCGAACAGGCTTACTTTTTTAAGTAATTGTCTTTCAGTTTTATTGGCAATTGAATAAATATCCTTAAAATTAACATGGTCATCTATAAGTAAAGCAAAATCACGACGTACTTCAGGATATTTTGGAATAGCCTTGAAAGTGATTTTATTTCGTTTTACAATTTCCAGAATGCCATCCCAATTAAAGTCTGCAAAAACAACTTCTTGAGAAATATCAAAATGTTTTAAAATGGGGGTTTTTATTAAACCAAAGTCGGCTAATTTAATTTTGCCTAAACTCAATTCCAATCCTTCACTAAATAAATCGCTACTTATTGGAGATTCTTGGAATCGTGTAATTCCTAGGCGTTCCAAAATGGAATAAACAATTCCTTTTAGGTAAAAGAAATCACTTTTTTTATTTGAAGATAACCAGGTGTCATTATTTTGGTTCCCGGTTGCAAAAATGGTTAAATGCTTTTGCTCTTCTCTGTTATTATTAAAATCATGGTACGTTTTACCAAATTCAAACAGTTTTAAATCCAATCGTTTTCTATTAATATTGTAGGATACTGCTTCCAAGCCTGAAAATAATAAAGATTGTCTTAAAACTGACAAATCATTACTTAAAGGGTTTAAAATGGTCACATTGTGTTCTTCCTTTAATTGGTCACTTAAGTTGATGTAATTTGGTGTGGTAAGCGAATTGGCCAATATTTCAAAAAAACCTTGAGAAGCCAATTGGCTACCCACTACATTCTGAATTTTATGGTCTTCAAATTTAGAAGTGCTTGAAATGGAAGCATTTAGTTTTTCAGTGGTGCTAATGTTATTATATCCGTAAATTCTTAAAATTTCTTCAATAATATCAGCTTCCCTGTAAACATCATTTCTATAGGCAGGAACCGTCAGGCCTAAGCCAGTTTCAGTTATATTGTTAACTTTTATTTCTAATGATGATAAAATGCGCTTTATAACATCTCTTGGAATTTCTTCGCCTATTAGTTTTTCTGCATTTTCAAAACTTAAACGAACCTGAAAATCTTCTATTTTATTTGGGTAAATATCAATGATATCACTTGAAATTTCTCCTCCAGCTATATCTTGAATTAAAAGCGCTGCTCGTTTTAAAGCTAACTCAGTTAAGTTAGGGTCAATGCCGCGTTCAAATCTGAAAGATGCATCTGTATTTAAGGCATGCCTTTTAGCAGATTTACGAATGCTGATAGGATTAAAATAAGCAGATTCTAAGAAAATACTTGTTGTAGATTCTGTTACTCCTGAATTAATTCCTCCAAAAACACCAGCAATACACATGGGTTTTTTGGCATCGCAAATCATCAAATCTTCTTCAGACAATGTTCTTTCAACACCATCAAGGGTAATGAATTTTGTGCCTTTAGAAAGTGTTTTAACTATTATTTTATTTCCTTCAATTTTTGCAGCATCAAAAGCATGTAACGGTTGTCCTAAGTCATGCAATACATAATTAGTGGCATCCACAATATTATTGATAGGGTTCAATCCAATAGCTTTTAAACGATGTTGTAACCACGCCGGAGAGCTTTCAACTTTAATTCCAGAAATAGTCACACCGCAATACCGTGGAGCCAAATCTTTATTTTTTACTTCAACCTCAATTTTCAACAATCTGTTATCTGTGCGAAAAGCACTTAACGAAGGTGTTATAAGTTCTACATTAATATCTTTTTGTAAAAGACCAGCTTTCAAGTCTCTAGCAACTCCTAAATGACTCATGGCATCAGCTCTGTTTGGTGTTAAGCCGATTTCAAAAACGTGATCATTTTCAATGTCAAAAACTGTAGCTGCCAAAGTTCCAACAGCAATACTGTCATCTAAAATCATGATGCCGTCATGTGAATTTCCTAAACCAAGTTCATCTTCAGCACAAATCATTCCATGGCTTTCTTCACCACGAATTTTGCCTTTTTTTATGGTCCATGCTTCACCTTCTACGGTATATAACGTAGTTCCAATGGTGGCCACTGGTACTTTTTGCCCGACATCAACATTTGGTGCTCCACAAACTATTTGCAAGGGAGCTTTATCTCCAATATCAACCGTAGTTAATTTTAATTTATCAGCATTTGGGTGTTGAATACAGGTTAAAACCTTCCCGACAACAATACCTTCTAATCCACCTTTGACTGATTGATAGGTTTCAATGCCTTCAACTTCAAGTCCTAAATCAGTAAGTAATTCACTAGTTTGTTCTGGTGTCCAATCAATTTTTATAAATTGTTTTAACCAGTTATATGAAATCTTCATAAATGATTTTCTATTTAATCGAGCAAAGATAAAGTATTGAAGTTATCATTCAAACATTGAACTGCAATTTGTAATGTTTATTGGGTAAATGAATATCAGTTTTTAATCTCCTTTAATTTAATATCAACTTTTTAGTTGTTACTTCAAATTAATCAAAATCAATTAATCACAGATAACACGTAACTTCTAACCATGAATAGTTTCAGATTTCCCGTATCTTTTAATCACTTCCCCTTCAAAACCTATTAATTCTTTCCAGCGTTTATCAACATCAACGTCTTTTCCATATTTTCGAGCAAAACCAATAAATGTAGAATAATGCCCCGCTTCACTTATCATTAATTCTTTATAAAATTTTGATAACTCAGGGTCTTTAATTTCTTTCGATAACAATTTAAAACGCTCACAGCTTCGAGCTTCTATCATAGCTGAAAATAAAAGTCTATCAATAAGACTTTGGACTCTATTACCCCCTTTATTCATGAATTTATAAAGTTCATTTACGTAACTGTCCTTGCGTTCACGACCAAGTTTATAACCCCGTTTTTTGATAATTTCATGAACCATTTGAAAATGCTCCAATTCTTCTTTTGCAAGAACTAACAAGTCTGTAACCAAATCAGAATGCTCAGAATTTAAAGTAATTATTGTGATGGCATTAGTTGCTGCTTTTTGTTCACACCATGCATGGTCTGTTAAAATTTCTTCAATATTTGTTTCAACAATATTTACCCATCTAGGGTCTGTTTCTAATTTTAAACCAAGCATATGTTTTTTATTCAAAGATACTTATTATTTGAAATGGTTTTGCAATCTAATATTTTCTAAAAGCTAAACATAAGGATAAAACATCTAAATGGAATTAGAGAATAAGCATGAGGTTTTAATTCAAAAATCAATTAAGAATGACGAGATTATTCCAAATAACAATAATTAGGGAATTCAAAGCGATTCATGTACAATTAACTTTAAACAATCTGTTCAGCGAATTTAAATGGTCTAACATGTTTCATTCCCATTGTAATGGCTTCTTTATTGAGTGGTATAAGATGGTGATATCTTTCTGATAATGATTTTTTTAATCCGGTAATCACGTTTTCCAGTTTAACTATAGGTTTGATTTTTAGAAAAGCCCCTAAAATAATCATATTGAATATTTTTTTGTTGCCCATTTCTGCAGCTAATTTGGCGCCTTCAATCTGGTAAATTTGAATATCTGTTCTTGTTGGGTGATGTGTAATTCCGTTAGGGTCATAAAGTAATATGCCTCCCGGTTTCACAGTATTCTCAAACTTATCCATAGACTGTTGATTTAAAATAATAGCGCTGTCATACACCTTTAAATACGGAGAACTGATTTTTTCATCACTTATTATAACGGTTACATTGGCCGTTCCTCCTCGCATTTCAGGCCCATAAGACGGCATCCAACTAACTTCTTGGTCTTGCATGATTCCTGAATAGGCCAATATTTTACCCATGGATAGGACACCTTGACCACCAAAACCTGCTATGATTATTTCTTCTGACATGATTTTTTATTTTAATTTGCCATTTACTTTGATATCACCCAGTGGGAAGTATGGAAACATGTTTTTTTCCATCCAGGTATTTGCATCATTAGGGGTCATTTTCCATCCTGCATTACAGTTGGAAACAATTTCAACAAACGACAGCCCTTTTTTCAATCGGGTATTCTCAAAGGCTGTTCTAATGGCTTTTTTAGCCTTTCTAGTGTGCTTATGGGTATGTACAGCTTGTCTTGATACATAATATACACCAGGTAAATTAGATATTAACTCCGTCATTTTTAAAGGAGACCCCATATTTTCAATGTCTCTACCATAAGGTGAAGTAGTGGTAACCATACCTTCTAAAGTAGTTGGAGCCATTTGGCCACCGGTCATTCCGTAAATGCCATTATTAACAAAAATGATAACAATATTTTCACCTCGGTTACAAGCATGAATCGTTTCAGCAGTACCGATAGCAGCAAGATCGCCATCACCCTGATAGGTAAATACATATTTTTCTGGCCATGTTCTGGCAATGCCCGTTGCAACAGCTGGTGCACGACCATGTGCCGCTTGGGTCATATCAATATTCATGAAATCATAAGCCAAAACGGAACAGCCTACAGGAGCTACACCTATAGTATCTTCAACAATACCCATGTCATCAATCACTTCCATGGTTAAATTATGTGCAGTTCCATGACCACAACCAGGACAATACGACAAAGCCGTATCTGTCATTAATTTAGTTTTACAGAATACTTGATTCTCGGGTTTTATGATATCTAAAATGTCCATGATTTATAATTTTTTGTTCTAAAGCTTCTAAAACTTCTTCAGGGGTATGAATAATGCCTCCAGTTCTACCAAAATGTTCTACAGGAACTTTATGTTCCACAGCAAGTTTCACATCTTCAACCATTTGGCCAGTGCTAAGTTCAACGCTTAATATGCCTTTAACTTGGTCCGCCAACTTAAATAATGCTTTTTTTGGAAAAGGGAAAAGTGTTATGGGTCTTAATAAGCCAACCTTTATTCCTTTTTTTCGAGCTAATTCCATGGTTTTTTGACATATTCTGGCGCTTGAACCATAGGCTACCATTAAATATTCGGCGTCATCGCAATTCATTTTCTCATAGCGGAGATCTTCAAGTTCCATTTGTTCATATTTTTTCTGAAGCCTATGAACACGAGCCTCCATTTTTTCAGATTGAAGATCAAGGGAAGTTATAATATTTCTGTTTCTGTCTTTTTTTCCGGTAGTTGCCCAACTTCCATATTTTTTAATCAGGGTTTCATTACTAACTCTTTCTACCTGATCTTTAAGAACTACCTTTTCCATCATTTGACCAATAAGTCCGTCAGATAGAATGAGAACAGGAGCACGGTATTTAAAAGCAATATCAAATGCATCTGCTACAAAATCGGACATTTCCTGAACGGAAGCGGGAGCAAGGACGTATAATTTATAATCACCATGACCGCCACCTTTAACTGATTGAAAATAATCAGCTTGAGAAGGTTGAATGGTTCCTAGTCCTGGGCCACCTCTAACAACGTTTACAATAACTGCCGGCAACTCCGCACCGGCTAAATATGAAATACCTTCTTGTTTGAGTGAGATGCCCGGGCTTGATGATGAGGTCATCACTTTTTTTCCTGTACTAGCAGCACCATATACCATATTTATAGCGGCAACTTCACTTTCTGCTTGCAATACCACCATACCGGTTCTTTCCTCAGGTCGCTCAGTCATTAAATATTCAATTACTTCCGATTGGGGTGTAATTGGGTAGCCAAAATAAGCATCAACACCAGCTCTGATAGCAGCTTCTGCTAAAGCTTCATTTCCTTTCATTAATTTTAACTCTGACATATAATGATTTTCTTAAATTACTCAGATGTTTTTACTCGATATACGGTAATAGCCCTATCTGGACATACCAAACCACAGTTTATACAACCTGTGCAGTCTTCCGGATGATTCATATAAGCATAATGATATCCTTTTCGGTTCACTTCAGATGACATTCCAATAACATTTTCAGGACAAACAGGAATACAAACCTCACAACCTTTACAAGTTTCTGAATTAACAACTATTGCACCTTTAACTTTTGCCATATTGATAATTTTATATATTAATAAACCCTTGTAATTTTATTATATTCAAAAATATTGATAATATAATACGTAAAATATGATAATTGTCACATATTTCAATAAATACAAAATGAATTATTTGAATATAATTAACTAATATAATTCCATATATTCTTGTATTTACAAAGTTCTTTGTAGGTGTTAAGAAGTATTATATTATCTGGATTGGTAAGTGAAGGATCTCTGTGTAATATTTGTTTAGCATGATATCTGGCGAGTTGTAAAATATCTTTATCCTTGATAATGTCTGCAATTTTTAAATTTAAAACCCCGCTTTGTTGGGTTCCCATTAAATCACCGGGACCACGTAACCGTAAATCAACTTCAGCAATTTCAAAACCATCGTTGGTCCTTACCATGGTTTCAAGACGTGTTTTACTATCATCACTAAGTTTATGACTGGTCATCAATATACAATAGCTCTGTTCTGCACCACGGCCAACCCTGCCACGTAATTGATGTAATTGCGACAACCCAAAGCGTTCAGCACTTTCAATAATCATAACAGAGGCATTAGGTACATTAACACCAACTTCAATAACAGTAGTAGCCACCATGATTTGTGTTTCTCCTTTTATAAAACGTTGCATTTCAAAATCTTTATCTGCAGGTTTCATTTTGCCGTGAACAATGGATATTTGATATTCAGGCAATGGAAATTCTCTCACAATGCTTTCATAACCATCCATCAAATCTTTATAATCCATTGTGGAGCTTTCCTGAATTAACGGATACACAATATAAATTTGTCTGCCTTTGGCAATTTCATCTCTAATAAACTTAAACACATTCAATCGATTCTTATCGTATCGATGAACCGTTTTAATAGACTTTCTTCCAGGAGGTAATTCATCAATTACTGAGATGTCCAGATCACCGTAAACAGACATGGCTAAGGTGCGCGGAATAGGAGTAGCGGTCATCACCAAAACATGTGGAGGAGCCCCTCTAATCTCCCCTAAGGGGAGGCTTTCTTTTCCACTCCCTTTGGGAGGGGTTAGGGGTGGGCCTTTATGCCATAATTTGCTGCGTTGAGCAACACCAAAACGGTGCTGTTCATCAATGATAGCGAGTCCTAAATTCTTGAATTTTACCTTGTTTTCAAGTAGGGCATGTGTCCCAATTAAGATGTTTAATTCACCATTTTCTAAAGATTCATGAATTTTTCTTCTTTCTAAAGTTTTACTTGAACCAGTAAGCAGTTTAATACTGATATTCAATTTGTTACATAGTTCACATAATCCATTATAGTGTTGTACTGACAAAATTTCAGTCGGAGCCATTAAGCAAGCCTGAAAACCATTGTCAAGTGCTATTAACATTGACATGAGGGCCACAATGGTTTTTCCGGAACCCACATCACCTTGCAGTAGTCTGTTCATTTGTGCATTACTCCCTAAATCGGCTCTAATTTCTTTAATAACACGTTTCTGTGCACCAGTTAATTCAAAGGGTAAATGCGTGTTAAAAAAAGTATTAAAAAGGTCACCAACTTTAGTAAATGGATAGCCTTTTATTTTTGATTTATGAATGAGGTTTTTGATGATAAGTTGCAGCTGAATATAAAATAATTCTTCAAATTTTAATCGGAATTGTGCCCGTCCTAAAAGCTCCTGATTTTTCGGGAAATGCACATTAAAAAGGGCCTCACTTTTTTCTATGAGTTTTAATTCTACTAGTAAATTGTTGGAAAGCGTTTCTTTAAATTTTCCATTGGTTTCTAGAAATAATTGTTGCATGATTTTAATGATCACACGGTTGGTTATTCCTTTATTGGATAGTTTTTCTGTAGATGGATAAATGGGCTGCATGGCAGATTGCAGGTTTTTTTGATGCTCTTCAAGCAATTCCATTTCTGGATGCGGCATATTAAACTTTCCATTAAACCAGTTTGTTTTCCCAAAAATAACGTATGTTTTATTTAGTTTAATTCCCTCACGTATCCATTTGTGACCTCTAAACCAAACCAGATCCATAACGCCTGTCTCGTCTTTAAAAGTAGCAACCAAACGCTTTGTACGTCCATTTCCAACGTCCTGGAAGCCAGTTATACTCCCAATAACTTGTACGTCAGAAGTATTTCGTTGTAGCTCGTTTATTTTATAATAATGAGTTCTGTCAATATATCGATTTGGGAATAAATTAATTAAATCTTGATAGGTGTGAATGCCTAACTCCTTGCGCAACAAATCAGCACGATTTGGGCCTACGCCTTTTAAATAATCTATCGGTGTTTGGAGATTGGTATTCATGGAACTAAAATAATTCTTTTGTTTTTAATGACAAGGATTATTCTTATTTTGGCATAACCTTAGTATTTTCAAAAACATGAATCGACTTTTGCTTATTCTTTTACTTTTTTTTATTTCAAAAACGAATGCGCAACAAACAAAATATGTCGATTTTAAAACTGCTCAAGCTGATATATCATTCGGCGATTTAAAACAACAAGAAGTTATAGGTACTGTTATTTATGAATTTGATATTTTAAAAAAGACGGATTCCATTTATTTGGATGCCATTGATTTTACGGATGTATCATATGTTTTAGATGGAACCATTACTGGGGACTTATACGATGGAAAGCATTTGATTATTAAACAGTTGTTTAAAAGAAAAAGCCATCATAAATTAGTAGTAAATTGGAAAACAAACCCCAAAAAAGCCATGTATTTTATTGATTGGGAAGACCCTTCGGCAGGCTCAGGGCAGGTCTGGACACAAGGACAAGGAAAATACACGAGTAACTGGTTGCCAAGTATTGACGACATGAATGAAAAAGTAGAGTTTGATTTAAAAATCACTTTTAATAAAGACTTTGAAGTCATTGCCAATGGAAGTTTAACAAATAAGCAAATCGACGATTCCACAACAACCTGGCATTATGATATGAAAAAACCCATGTCCAGCTATTTAGTGGCCTTGGCCATTGGTAAATACCATAAAAAAGTGGAGCTATCTAATAGTGGTATTCCTTTGGAAATGTATTATTACCCTGATCCCGATAGCCATCGGGATTTAAAAGTAGAACCAACGTATCGTTACACCAAAAGAATGTTCGATTTTCTAGAAAACGAAATAGGTGTACCCTATCCTTGGCAAAACTATAAACAGGTACCTGTAAAAGACTTTCTGTATGCAGGTATGGAAAATACAAGCACTACTATTTTTTCTGATAGCTTTCTGATAGATTCTATTGCTTTTATAGATAAAAACTATGTAAATGTGAATGCACATGAGTTGGCACACCAATGGTTTGGAAATTTAGTTACAGAATCTTCAGGAAAAGACCATTGGCTACAGGAAGGTTTTGCAACGTATTATGCATTATTGGCAGAAAAAGAAATTTTTGGAAATGATTATTACTATTGGAGGCTTTTTGAATATGCGCAAGAATTAATAAGTCAAGACGAAGCAGATGAGGGCACATCCTTAATAAACCCAAAGGCAAGTAGTAGCACTTTTTATAAACGTGGTGCTTGGGTTTTATATATGTTACGCGAGAAAGTTGGCGATGTGGCTTTTAAAAAAGCGATTAAAAACTATTTGCACAAGCACGAGTTTAAAAATGTGACGACATCAGATTTTATTTCAGAAGTTGAAAAAACCAGTGGGCAGGATTTATCTAAGTTTGTAGGGATTTGGATAGAAACTGTTAAATTTCCGTCTGAAATGGCCTTAAATATTTTAAATAAATCAGCATTTATTCAAGAGTATCGTGATGTTAATTGTGGAATTGAATATGATAAATGTGTAGATTATTTAACTTCAGGTATTTCAGATGAAATCAAAATTAAAATTATAGGTCAAATACCTGATAAACTAACGTTTAAAGCATTTGATAATAGTCTAAAAGTACGTCAGGCAATTGCAAAAAACGTAGTGAAAATCCCTCTTGAATTAAAGAAAGATTACGAAACGCTTTTGCAAGATAAATCGTATCTTACCATAGAAATGGCTCTATATAATTTATGGGATAATTTCCCCTCGGATCGAGTGAAATACTTAGACAAAACCAAAAATATTCAAGGGCTTAATCATAAAAATGTACGTATGCTTTGGTTAGTGTTGGCCATAAATACTCCCGACTTTGAGCCCAAAAAAAAACAATTATATTTTGAGGAATTAAGAGGTTATACAAGTCCGGAATATGGTTTTGAAACACGTCAATCAGCTTTTGAATATTTAAAATTAATGAAAGCCTGTGATGCTTTTTGTAAAAATAATTTAATGAAGGCCACAAAACATTATAACTGGCGATTTTCGAAATTCGCAAAAGACATGTTGAATGAAATCTGATAAAAAAACTAAAAAAATGAAAGCATTGGTAATTTCTGGAGGCGGAAGTAAAGGTGCTTTTGCCGGTGGAGTAGCACAATTTCTAATTCAAGAATTAAAGCATGATTATCAATTATATTTAGGCACTTCAACCGGTAGTTTATTAGTTTCGCATTTGGCTTTAAATAAAATTGAAAAAATAAAAAGTGTATATACTAGCGTGAATAATGACAGTATTTTTAGTGTTTGTCCGTTTACGGTAAAACAAAAATACGGCACGCAAAACATTGCCATTAATCACATTAATGTACTTTTGAATATTTTTAGAGGCAGTAAAACCTTTGGCGAAAGCCATAATCTAAGAAAACTAATACAAGACACCTTAAGCGAGGAAGAATTTTTAATTTTAAAGAATTCTTCAAAAGACATTGTTGTCACTGTTTCTAATTTATCGTTAAACCAGGTGGAATACAAATGTTTAAAAGATTTTAGTTATAGTGATTTCATCGATTGGATATGGATATCATGCAATTATACACCCTTTATGACTTTAGTAAAAAAAGATGGTTGTGAGTATGCTGATGGAGGTTTAGGAAATATGGTTCCTATTGAAGAAGCTATCAGTCGCGGCGCTACAGAAGTTGATGCTATTATTTTACAAACTGAAGTGACACAATTAAATAGAATGCCTTCAAAAAATGCCTTCTCATTATTAACCAATATGTTCGGGTTTATGCTGGATAGAATAGAAACTCAAAATATTAGAATTGGCAAATATGTTGCAAAACACAATAATGCCATCATTAATTTTTATTTCGCTCCGACCGTTTTGACAACTAATTCTTTGATATTTGATAAGGAAAAAATGACCAAATGGTGGAAAAGTGGTTATGATTTTGCCAAATATAAAAATCAAAATTTAAGCACACTAGAAAATTAAATATGAGAGCATTGGTAGTATCTGGTGGAGGAAGTAAAGGTGCATTTGCCGGTGGTGTAGCGCAATATTTAATGGAAGAAGCAGGAAATGACTACGATATGTTTTTAGGGACCTCTACAGGTAGTTTGTTAATTCCCCATTTAGCAGTAAACAATATCCCGAAAGTGTATGATATTTTTACAAATGTTAGCCAAAAAACCATTTTTAGCATCAATCCTTTTATTCAGCGAAGAAAGGATAATCGTGAATATGTAACGATTAATTATTTCAATTCTATGCTTCAATTTATTAAACGAAAACGAACTTTTGGCGAAAGTAAAGCCCTAAGAAAAAATATATTTAAAAATTTCACTAAAGATGAATATGATACCATTAGGGCCACAAAGGAAGATGTAGTGGTAACCGTTTCAAACTTATCAAAAAACAGAGTGGAGTATAAGTCTATCAATGAGTTTAGTTATGAGGAATTTTGCGATTGGATATGGATTTCATGTAATTATATTCCATTTATGTCATTGGCTACTAGAAATGGATTTGAGTATGCCGATGGGGGATTGGGTTGTGTAATTCCAATACGTGAAGCCATTTTGAGAGGCGCTACAGAAGTAGATGCAATCGTGTTAGAAAGTGAAAATTTGGATTACAATAAAGTGTTAGGAAAAAATCCGTTTTCATTACTGATTAGTCTTTTTGGCCATTTACTGGATCAAGTTGAGAAAAGTGATATTTCTCTAGGCAAACTGGCAGCAGTTAATAAGAACGTAAAATTAAATTTGTATTACACGCCAACGCAACTCACAGAAAACTCTTTGATTTTCAGTAAACGATTAATGGTTGATTGGTGGCAGCAAGGATTTGATTACGCTAAATTAAAAAACCATGATGGATTCCCCTTGAAGGATTTAAACGATGATTCAATTACCACAAGTCACTAACTTCGTCCTTAATAAAAGATAATGCAGCATCACTAGGAGCGCGTCGTTCCATCATTTCCGTTAAAATTACTTCACGTAATTTATTTGCCGAATCCGTTTTTTCAAGTAAGCCGGCTTTTCTAATTAACTGAATAGTAGCATTTTTTGCAGTTAAAATAATACTCCAGCATTTATCAGTCACATAAATTTGTTGTGATAAATTGTGTTCAAATTCCTGTTCAATTGTTTGTATAAGTAAAGATTCGTAAGATTCTTTATTTGAGGATTTTGGACTAATTCTTATTAATATTTTTGAAGGAGAGATTCGTTCCAAAAAAATAGTCATTCTTTCATAAGCTTGAAGACGTAAAGGTAATGAGTTTACTTGCATATCTTTTTTTAGTAAAAAGCGTCTTCTGCCATCTTCATTTTTTGTATGCTCTTTAAAAAAATAATAAGCAATACATCCTGTTATCAATGAAGGAATGGTGTATAAAAATAAATCAATAACGCGTTCGGTATCCATACAAAAATGTTTAATGTTTATTAAATGTACCACCCAAATATACACAATCTTTTAAATGCTGCATACCTGAAAAAGGAACTTCTGTTTTTTCATGCATATAAGTTTTGTTTAGTGTTTTTGAAATATTATGACCATCAACATTCATTCTAATATCACTCATTTTAAATTGGCACGGATGCTCATAACCTGCAGCATGGGTTATTTCTACCAGCTCTTTTCTATAGGTTTTAAAATATTGTGCTAGACGCATCGACTTTAAAGTTGGATCAATGCCATTTTGTAGCCATTTGTTTTGAGTTGCAACTCCACTTGGGCAACGGTTGGTATGGCAAACTTGTGCTTGAATGCATCCAATGCTCATCATGGCTTCTCTAGCTACATTAATACAATCGGCACCCATAGAAAATGCCATAGCTCCTTTTGCAGGTAAACCAAGCTTTCCACTACCGATAAATACGAGATGCTCGCTCAATCCCTTCTTTTGAAATAATTTGTATAAGTCACTAAAGGCATAAACCCATGGTAATGATACATGATCGGCAAAACTTGGTGGAGCAGCACCAGTACCGCCTTCACCACCATCAATAGTAATAAAATCTGGTCCGTTACCTGTTTTCACCATGACATCAGTCAATGCTCCCCATTGTTCCAATTTACCAATGGCGGCCTTAATACCAACAGGTAAACCTGTTGCATTGGCTATAGATTCTATAAATTCAACCATTTCTGAAACATTTGAGAATGCTTTATGGTTTGGTGGTGATAACACACCTTTACCAATTTCAACACCTCTTATTTCAGCAATTTCTTTTGTTATTTTAGCTCTTGGAAGCACATCGCCTTTACCTGGTTTTGCGCCTTGTGAAAGTTTTAGTTCTATGGCTTTTATAAATGGGTTTTCTTCAACTAGTTTTATCATTTTTTCCATTGAAAACCCACCGTGTTCTGAGCGCACACCAAAATAACCCGTTCCAAATTGAAAGATAACATCTCCACCGTGACTATGATATGGTGATAATCCCCCTTCTCCCGTATTGTGATAGGCATCAGCAAGTCTAACCCCTTTATTTAAAGATTCAATGGTTTTTGCGGATAAAGACCCAAAGCTCATGGCAGATACGTTGATGATAGATGCAGGTCTGTATGGTTTTTTTCGTTTGTGATATAATCCCATTACTTTGGCACAAGGCAAAAAAGTTTTATCCTGACGGTTGGGGTGACTTTTATCAATTTTAAAAGGAATCATCGCATTATTAATGAAAATATGTTGATTGGCATAAATGTCTCTATCTGTTCCAAAGCCTTCATAATTATTTCCTTTTTTAGCAGAAGCATAAATCCAACCGCGTTCAATTCGGTTAAATGGTAATTCTTCCCTATTATTGGCTACCAGATATTGCCTGAGTTCTGGACCGATTTTTTCGAGCATATATCGTAAATGCCCACCATTGGGAAATTATGACTAATACTGTGTTTTTTTTGGAGAAAGATATCTCGAATAGCAACTAATACTAAAACAATTAATATCCATCCCCACCAACTTACGTGGTTTAAAAAATCAAGAAAGGATTCCATGAAATTAAATTTGTTATAAATATATTTAAAAAATCATGGTTCTAAAATTATATCTTTATAATATGAAAAAACGAACAAAACGCTTAATCATAGCTTTTTTTGTAACTCTGATTATTGCAATAGCTTTTTTTAATATTAGTGACTATGTAATAAGTTCTAAATTAAAGAATTACTTAAAAAACAATTTACCTGAATCGGTTGGACTTAACTATAGCCATTTGTCTGTGAGCTCATGGCAGGGTAAGTTAACTATAGTAAATCCTAAAATTGTTAAGAATGGAAATACTAGTAAAATAAAGTATTTACAAATGTCAATGGATACATTGCTGGTTGACGGTGTTAGTTATTGGGATTATTTGGCCCATGATAAAATTTCCATTAAAAAGCTAGTGATAAGTAGTCCAAAAGTTGTTTATAATCACGATAAATCAATTAATACTAAGCAGTATAAATATTCAAAATTAGCAGCATTAAATAAGATTGTAGAGATAGAACAGTTTAAAATAACCCATAGCGATATTACTGTTTTTAATGCGCAAACAGATTCCTTGTTACTGAATTCAAAAAATATCGACGTGAATATTCAGAATATTGAATGGCCCAATAAAATAACAAAAAATAAAAGCTCTTTAAATTTTAAAGCATATCAATTATCCTTTGATAATCTGTTTTATCAGCTAAATGATTTTGACAATGTAACTGTAAATAAATCTGAGATCAATAACGATAAAATAAAATTTAATACTGTTAAATTAAAAACCAAATACACTAAACAAAAACTATCAAGCTTTTTAATAACCGAAAGAGATCATTTTGACATTGCGATAGATTCCATAGTATTTAAAGAACAAGATTTTGGTTTTATACAGGATACCATTTTCTTTTTTCATGCACCAAAAACTATTTTGTATAATGCTGAAGCCAATATTTACCGGGATAAATTAGTGGAAGATGACCCGACCATTAAGCCCATGTATGGCGAGATGCTGTATGCCATAGATTTTGATTTAATGTTAAATGAAGTTGTTGTAAAAGATTCAAATATTAACTATTACGAACGCGCTAAAGTAGATAATTCTGGTGGAGAGCTTTCGTTTTCTAAGTTTGAAGCTACACTGCTAAATGTTGGCAATACATATAAGTCTCCAGAAAAAACAATAATTAATATTAATACGAACTTTATGAAAAGTTCACCGTTAAAAGTAGATTGGAGTTTTGATGTAAATGACTCAAGTGGTTCGTTTCTGTTCAGTGCAGATTTGGATGTATTTCAAACAAATAAAATAAATAAATTTTCTGGACCAAATTTAAATGTGCGTTTTGAAGGTGATATTTTAAAAACTTATTTTACAATTAGTGGTAATGCCAGTACATCTAGTGTCATGTCATTTGTAAATTGGCGTTATATTTTGTATTT
>TARA_R110002050_G_scaffold300280_1_pt1 | contig 36768 bp, 30 predicted proteins | sample TARA_R110002050 | Tara Oceans TARA_R110002050 (sample SAMEA4396988) | marine metagenome | biome: Polar Biome; feature: [DCM] deep chlorophyll maximum layer (ENVO:01000326); material: water (ENVO:00002006), including particulate matter (ENVO:01000060) such as... | depth 25 m
CCATTGAAAAGGGATACACTCACATTATTTGTGTTGGTGGCGATGGTACCCTACACAATATTGTGAACGGCATTATGTCACAAACAACCATTCTTTCAAGTGCCATTCATGTCGGAATGATTCCTGTTGGAACAGGCAATGACTGGGTAAAAACACACCATATCCCTCTGGATTATGAAAAGGCTATTGAAATAATTGTAAACGAAAATATTACTTGTCAGGATATTGGGAAAATTGTATTTCCTAATCAAACCATACCTGCTGTATACTTTAACAATTTAGCTGGAGTTGGTTTTGATGGCTTCGTAGTAAGTAAAGTTCATAAATATAAACATTACGGTGCTTTAGCTTATCTTTTTGGGGCTCTTGCAGGTTTGTTTTCATTTCACCCTTTTTCTTCAACAATACGTATTAATTCAAAAGAATATTCGGGAAAAACCTTGATGGTTTTAATTGGCCTTTGCAAATATTCCGGTGGAGGTATGCAACTCACTAATTCAGCTAACCCTTTTGACGGTTTATTTGACGTAAGTATTGCGGGAGATTTAAGCAAACTTGAAGTTGTAAAAAATTTAAAAAACCTATTTAATGGTAAAATTATAAATCATAATAAAGTAGTTTCCATAAATAGTGATTTAATTTGTATCGATATAAATCAAAAAGAGCTGCCATATATACAGGCAGATGGTGAATTGATTGGAGTTGGTAATATTCAGGTAAGTTTACTCCCTAAGGCATTTTCATTCTATCGCTAAAAACAAAAGAGGCTGTCTAAAAAGTCGTCATTGCTTCTCCCGATAGCTATCGGGAGAAGCAATCTGTAAATTGCAAGTTATTGATTTACAGATTACTTCGAAATAAAAATTTCTCGTAATGACGGTTAATATATGATTTTTAAGCAGCCTCTATTATTTAACTACCTGTATATTAGATGTTTATTACTTTTTATACGCCTTATTAAGTTCGTCCAAAATAGTTTGTGTTAAGTCATCTTCCTCTTTACCATATAATACATTGGAAGCCGCATCACTGGTTCCTAAAATATAAGTGTATCCATTTGTTTTACCATATGCTTTAACAAAATCCTTTACCTTAACAATTATAGAATCAATTTCTGTCTGAAATTCCTGTTGAATTTGTTGCTGTTCTGATTGCATTTGCTTTTGAAGCACTTGTTGTTTTTGCCCTAATGCCTGATATTTTTCTTGCTGCATTTTAGGAGACATCGTTTTAACTTGTGTTTGAAAAGCCTGAGCTTCTAATTGAAAAGCCTGCCCAATACTATCTGCCTTTTTTTGAAAAGCTGCGTCTTTGGCTTGATATTTTGCTTCAAGATCTTTTTTGTTCTGATATTCATTAATAACTTTCCCGTTATCAATAAATCCGATTTTAGCAGGTTTTTGGCAAGACGTAAGAGCCAACATTGCAATCATTACATAAAGTATATTTCTCATTTTTTTGGTTTTATAATTTGCACAAAAATAGGAAAGTAAAATAGAATATTAATACCGATTTTAACATATAAGCAAAACTTATTGAAACAAGGCGTTATAATTATTTTTAGCTATTTAAAAGCAGGTGTTTTTAAGCGATTTAAGCCAGTTTAAATAAATTGACAGGTGTATTGATGAAACGTCAGGAATTAATGTAATTATGTTAGTTTAATTTAATTATTGTCGTTTTTAACCATGTAAATTATAGAAGAAAACTCTTTTGAACTCAGAGCTTTCATATTTGAAATGAATCCAATAAAAAATGCCCTAAATAAATTCATGTGCCCGGTTCTATATTTTTCAGAAAGCAAACTCACATAAAATGCATCAAAAAGCATTGGATAAGATTTTACAACCTTCATGTTTTTATTGCTTACCAATTTACTCATCGAACTTTTTGAAAAATGCCAAAGATGTCTTGGCGCATCAAAAGCTGCCCAATGGCTTTTATAAAACTTCGCGTCATAACTATTGAAATTTGGAACTGCAATAATTAATGTGCCATCAAGTTTTAATAAATTTTTAAAAACCTGTATCTGTTCTTCTAGGTTTGGTAAATGTTCCAGCACATGCCAAAGTGTAATCACATCAAAACTATTCGGTTTAAATTTTAATAATTGATCAACATCAAAAACCGAATGGTCCGTTTTTTTATTTGCTATAGCCCGAGCATGTTCATTTGGTTCAATGCCATAAACCTCCCAAGTATCTTTTTTGGCAACCTGAAGAAAATCACCTGTTCCACACCCTACATCTAAAAGTTTTTTTTCTGATGAAGTGCAACTATTAATTAATCTCATTTTTTGTTTTAATGAAATTCCTCTTATCAAATGATACACGTTTTCAAAAAGATTTCTCTTTGAATCTGTATGAGAAATATAGTCTTCACTTTTGTAATAATTGGGTAACTTTTCTAACGAAGGCTGCGGTATTGTTTCAAGAAATCCGTACTCAGAATTTTTAATTAAATCAAATGTTTCACCAGAAACGGAATGATCTTTTACTGTTAAATATGCTTTCTTTTCATTCATTAAAATAGAATCCTTGAATTACAGAATATAGTTCCACGTGGAACATTGAGATTTATCTTCCCATATAAACCAAAAGAACGGAAATATCATTAGGTGATACACCACTTATTCTTGACGCTTGGGATACACTTACTGGTTGAATTTTCTTGAGCTTTTCACGGGCTTCATAACTCATGGATTTAATTTGGGAGTAATCAAAATTAGCAGGGATTTTTACATATTCCAAACGCGTTAATTTATCAGCATTGTTTTTTTCCTTTGAAATATATCCCGAATATTTAACTTGTATTTCAGCTTGTTCTATAACTTCATTATCCAGATGATTATCTTGTATATACTTTTCAACGGACGCAAATTTTCTAACATCATCTATAGTTATATTAGGTCTGGAAAATATTTTAAACATTTTATCAGATTGCTTTACCAAAGCTGATTTTTTTGATTTTAAAACCGGATTTGCTTCTTCAGGTTTCACACTTGTGTTTGAAAAAAACTGAACAAACTTCTCAGCATCGTTATGTTTTTTCTCCATTCTCTTTAATCGCTTCACACTTGCCAATCCTAGCGCATACCCTTTTGGAGTCAGTCTTAAATCCGCATTATCTTGACGCAACAAAGTTCTATATTCCGCTCTGGAAGTAAACATTCTATATGGTTCTTCCGTGCCTTTCGTAATTAAATCATCAACCAAAACACCAATATAGGCCTCATCCCTTTTTAAAGTAAACGGATCCTTTTCCTGAACTTTTAAACTTGCATTTATTCCAGCCATCAACCCTTGAGACGCTGCTTCTTCGTATCCAGTAGTTCCATTGATCTGACCAGCAAAATACAAACCACTCACTAGTTTAGTCTCCAATGTATGTTGTAATTGTGTAGGTGGAAAATAATCATATTCGATAGCATAACCTGGTCTAAAAAACTTAACGTTTTCAAAACCAACCACAGATCTTAGGGCTTTAAATTGTACATCTTCTGGTAGTGAAGTAGAAAAACCGTTGACATAAACTTCAACTGTATTCCATCCTTCCGGCTCAACAAATAACTGATGTCTGTCCTTATCGGCAAACCGATTGATTTTATCTTCTATGGAAGGACAATATCTGGGTCCCACACTTTTTATTCTACCATTAAACATGGGCGATCTATCAAAGCCTTCACGAAGCAAATCATGCACTTCCAGACTTGTATATGTCATGTAACAAGATCGTTGTTCTTTTAATGGTTTTGTGATATCGAGATATGAAAACTTTTCAGGATTTTCATCACCCGGTTGTTCTGTCATTTTAGAATAATCCAAAGATCTACCGTCTACTCTAGGTGGGGTTCCTGTTTTCATTCTACCGGAATCAAAACCTAAATTAACTAGCTGTTCCGTGAGACCTGTTGAAGCTCTTTCCCCAGCTCTTCCTCCTCCAAAATTCTTGTCGCCAATATGAATCAGCCCATTTAAAAAAGTGCCATTTGTTAACACCACAGACTTGGATCTGATTTCAATTCCTAAGGATGTTTTCACACCTACAACTTTATCCTTTTCTATTAACAGGCCACATACCATTTCCTGATAAAAATCCAGGTTCGGCGTTTTTTCTAAAAGCAACCTCCAATCTTCAGAAAACCGCATTCGATCACTTTGAACCCTTGGGCTCCACATAGCGGGTCCTTTGGATTTATTTAGCATTTTAAACTGTATGGCAGACGTGTCACTTACAATACCGCTATAACCGCCCAACGCATCAATCTCCCTAACAATTTGTCCTTTTGCAATGCCTCCCATAGCCGGGTTACATGACATCTGTGCTATATTTTGCAGATTCATGGTTACGAGCAATGTCTTACTCCCCATATTTGCAGCAGCAGCTGCAGCCTCGCTACCAGCGTGACCAGCTCCAACTACAATAACATCATAAACCTCGTTAAACATATAACCTTTTATAAATTTAAAATTCCAATTAAATTGTTCCACGTGGAACAATTTAAAAACTTTTTTAAAAATGAGTTTGCAAATATACTTCGATTTTGCGAATTATCAATTTAGTAACTGTAGATAGAAATTTTCCTTTTCGCGCATTACTTTTGTGTCTGGTTCTGTCTTATCCTTATATCCACAATAGTGTAAAACACCATGAACCATAACCCTATGTAGTTCATTTAAAAAAGAAACCTTAAACTCTTCAGCATTATCCCGTACTCTTTCTATAGATATAAACACATCGCCTTGTAATGTTTTTCCAACAGAATAATCGAAGCTAATAATATCCGTTAATGTGTCGTGCTTTAAGAATTCAACATTTATCTTGTGTAAATAATCATCATCACAAAAAATATAATTGATTTCATCTTCTTTAAATCCTTCCTTCTGTATAATCCCGGAAATCCATGATGCCATAGAAGTTTCATCTTCTAAAGAAAATTTGGTTTCATAATTAAAATTAATCATCTGCTTTATTAAAATACTCTTGAACCTTTCTTTTATAACTATGCCGCAAAGGTAGGCTTTGCTTGTTTAATATTTCGGTTGTGTTAAAATAATCCTTCGCGGTTGGAATCTGATTGTTTGTGTTGTTATTAAAACCATCAGAATTCGATTTTGATTCTCTTTTCTTTTCTTCTCCTTGTTGAAATGTGGCGTTATCTAATTTTAATAACTGATGTTCCAAATCCATCATTTTTTGAAGCGTTTGTTTGGAAAACCCCTTATTCAACAAATCCAGCTCTACCTCTTCCATTTTTTTTAGAACATTTTCACCATGACCATTGCCTCCTTCTTTACCTAATTTGTCTTCCAAAGCCTGTCTTAATTCCTGTTGTTGCCTATATATTTCATACAACTTTCCATTCATATCATCACTGTCACCTTCGCCTCCATTTTCATTTCCAGACTTCCCGTTTTTATCTTTTCCATCTTCACCTTTTTGTTCCCCTCCTTTTTCTTTAGGCTCTCCTTTTTCACCTTTTTTCAATCCTTCTTCCATCATTTTATTCAACTCTTCCTGACTCATAATAATATCCGGTAATTGCATGTTTCCCTGACCCTGTCCTGGTGAAGGGTTTAACTGCTCTTGCATGTTATCTAAAACATTACTTAAAAAATCAGCTAAATTATTCGCCCCTGTAACTGTAAATTGTTGATTGGATATTCCCTGATATAATTGGTTTTCTGCCAATTGACTTAATGACTTATCCATATTAAAATAGACTTCAGTGATTTCTTTATTTACGGTTTCTGAAAGTTTAGGCTGTCTTAACGATAGCGCAAATAAACTATCATCAACATGTTTAAAATGCTCTTTCAAATCACTCTGCTTTCTTAAAAGTGTCGCGTATTTGTTGTTATTAATTTCTATGGAAGCAAACTGATTCATCAAGGTTTCTTGTTCAAATGAAAACAACAATACATTATCTAAAATCTGTCTCAACATATCGGTGTCCTCTTGCAATTGTTCTCCGCTTCCCATTTGCATGGACTCTTGCATTTTTTGACTCATTTTCTTCATTTTTTGAGCAGCCTTTTTTTGACTTTTTTGAGCGTTTTTCAAATTTTGCTTTTCTTTTGGAGCATCACTTTTTTCATCAGAGGCATCTTGCTTTTCCTTTATTTCTAACTCTTCTGAAGCCTTTTGTTGTTCTGATTGAATTTCATTTTCATCTAACTTGTCTTGTGGAACTTCAATTGGTTTCTTTAATTCTTCGGCCTCCTTTTTTAAATCTTCAAGTTGCTTTTTAAATTCTTTGAACGCCTTATTAAGTTCATCCTGCTTTTCGCTCGTGTTTTTTTCTTCAGATGCATTGGATAATTTCTCTTGATCTTGAGCAAGTTTTGCCAATTCCTGTTGTAACTTCTCTAGCTTTTTCCCTACATAAAACCGTTTTGTTAATTCCAGCAATTGCTCCAAACTTCGTTTTTTGTTTTTGTTCTGCTTTGCCAGCTCATCCAGTTTTTGGGTAAATGCTTCTTTATTAATCTTCTCCTGAAGTTTTTCAAATTCTTCCAACAACTTCTCATCCTTTTTTAATTGTTCTTCATGGTCATCCAATCGCTTTTTTAAATCCTCTTTAAAAGAATCTTCCTTCATGTTTTCCTTTTGGAACTCTTTTAAATTTTCTTTAAGTTGTTTGTTGAAGTTTTTCATCATGTCATCCTGTTGCTTTTGACGCTTTAGAAATGCTTCCAACTTTTTCTTATCATTAAAATTTAAGCTCGCTTTTTCCTTTTGGGTTTTTGACAGCTCTTCCAATTGTTTCTCCTGTTCACCAAATTTGTTTAACGACTTTTTTAAATCTTTAATAGTTTCGCTTTGCTCATTTAGTTTCTTTTGATCTTCTTCTTCTTGAGTTCGCTTTCTATAATTAAACACATTGCTTTTAGTGCTTTTGTTATGATGAATGGCGTCATTATCAAAAACCTGAAAATACAAGCTATAGCTAATGCCTTGCTGAATTTTAAGATTGTTTGGAAACGCGCTAATAAATTCTGAATAATTAGAAGACGGTACTGGTAGGTTCATATATTGTTTATTAGCCTCATTATCAGACGGATAATATACTAATTGCAACTTATTAAACCCATAATCATCATTAATTTGACCATAAAAATAAAGCGATTGCAAGTCTAAACTGTCTTTCTCCATTTTAAGATTGAGTTCCGGAAACGCATCTTTTACAACATCAATACTAAACGCCAAACTTTCATAATTTTTTAATTCTGAATTACTTGTAGTTAAACTATAATCATAATTACTGAAAATACGTTTTGAAAACTCAAACTCATCCGCTTTAATTTTAGTAAAGGAAACGGTGTCATTTGCAAATAACTGTACCCTATCCGTTGCTTTTGTGGCAAGTTGCCATGTAATGATAGTACCTTCGGGAACGACAGCATTTCCGGTACTTTTCAAAATGTCAGTAGTTTTATTAATATATTCCGGATACTTTAAAATCATATCAAAACTTAACAAGGTAGGCGCTTGAATAACATGTAATTCATAAGGTTTTGATGTTACATTGTTTGCGGTTAATTTAAAAGTAGTATTCTCTTTGGGTTGTGAAAAAACATACTCAAACCCACCCATGCTTTTTTGTTGTAAGAAATAAGATTCTCCGTTATAAATAATTTGAACATTATCGGGCATAACGCTACCATCAATAGTTACCCGCAAATTAAAATCAGTGTTTTCTACAACATTCAAATTATTATTCACCACATAAAATTGAAAAGGCGCAGGTGGTTCATAGGCAGTTGAATAATGGGACACTCTATCAAAACTGTCAGTAAACAAATTAAAATTACCGGATATTATGCTCAATAAAATAATCAAAACGGGGATGGCTACATATTTTATATACTTTAGGTTAGCCTTAAAATTAACCGCCAATTTAAATGGTATTGGATTTAATTCATTTGATTTCTGATTGATACTTGCAATGAGCAGTTCGGTTTTGGAGGTATCATTATGCAGCTGTAATACATTCAGTAGCTTGTCATTTACTTCAGGGAAGTGTTTACCGATAATTTTTGAAGCAGCTTCATAATTTATACCTTTTTGAAGCTTAAACAATCTGGCCAAAGGGATAAAAATAAACTTTCCAAGTAAGGCTAATTCAACCAATACAAACATCCAAAACAATATGGTTCTTGCGGTGGTATTTAGCCATAAAATATATTCCACAAATAACGTGAACAAAAAATACAGCAAGCCCATGGCAAAAAACAATATGGTGCCTTTAATGAGTTCATTAGTATAATATTTTCTAATAAACGCCTCAAGTTTAATTTGTATGTTATTAAAACCCTCCAAGTGTTTGTAAATTATATAGATTTGTATATGATAACATACGAAATTACAATTTTATTTCAAGCTATAATTGACTAAATTTGATATTATCAGTCCGCATTTAAATACAAACCTTATTATATAACGCCAAATAACATGAAAGATTTAAAATATTTAGCAGCTTTTTCCATTCCATTGGTGGTGCTTTTAGGAATATATTTTAAAGGTATATTTACGTTTTTAACGCCATTTTATGCATTTGTGATCATCCCCATTTTAGAACTTATTTTCCCTATAGATAATACTAACTTAAAAGAAAATGAATCTGAAAACTTATTACATAAAAAAATATTCGACTGGTTATTATATCTTAATGTACCTGTAGTTTACGGTTTGCTTTTTTATGCCTTGTTAACGGTAACTTCAACCTCATTACAAACTTATGAGTTTATTGGTTTAATTATTTCCATGGGAATTGTTTTAGGTGTAAACGGAATAAACGTGGCGCATGAATTAGGACACCGACAAACCACCAACGAACGCTTTTTAGGCAAAGCATTATTGCTGCCTGCCCTTTACATGCATTTTTATATTGAACATAATTTTGGTCACCATTTACATGCTGCCACCAAAGAAGATCCTGCTACGGCAGGTTATAACCAAAGCGTCTATTCGTTTTGGTTAACTTCGGTTTTCAGGCAATATGCAAGTGCGTGGAAAATTCAAAAGAAGCTTTTAATCAACAATAAATTGGATGCCCTTTCCTTAAAAAACGATATGCTTTGGTACTTCTTTTTGCAAGTTGTTTACCTAACACTGGTAACCCTGTTTTTTGGAAGCCTAGGGTTTCAATTTGCATTGTTTTCAGCCATTATTGGTTTTACACTTTTAGAAACGGTAAACTACATTGAGCATTACGGATTATTGCGATTAAAAACAGCTTCGGGAAGATACGAGCGCGTTAAAGAAATTCATTCCTGGAATTCCAATCATGTTATTGGTCGTATAGTGCTTTATGAATTGACAAGGCACAGTGACCACCATTATAAAACTTCAAAAAAATATCAAATATTGGATTGCCATGAGGAAAGTCCGCAAATGCCTTATGGGTATCCAACCTCTATGGTGTTGGCTTTAATTCCGCCACTATGGTTTACCATTATGAACAAACGCATTCCTCAAGAAATGGTTATTTCATAAAACAAAAAAACTTATGGGTTCTGGCTTCCGTCTTATAGCGTAATACGTATCTTTGCAGTCTTAAATTACAAAACATGACCAAAAATGTTCGTGTGCGTTTTGCACCAAGCCCAACAGGACCACTTCATATAGGAGGGGTTCGTACGGCGCTATTCAACTATTTATTTGCTAAAAAACACAAGGGTACTTTTATTTTAAGAATTGAAGATACCGACCAAAACCGTTATGTTGAAGGTGCTGAACAATATATTATTAATGCCTTAAATTGGTGTGGGATTCCGTATGATGAAGGCCCTTCGACTGCGCTCAGGGCAGGTGTTAATAAGAATGAAAAATTTGGTCCTTACCGTCAAAGTGAACGCAAACATTTATATAAAAAATATGCTGATGAGTTGATTGCTTCCGGTAATGCCTATTATGCTTTTGATACTTCTGAAGCTTTGGATTTCCACAGAACAGACCACGAAACCAAAGGAAAAACCTTTATTTATAATTGGCACAACCGTTTAAAATTGAGCAACTCTTTATCGCTTAACGCGGAAGCAGTAAAAGCAAAATTAGATGCCGGTGAAGATTATGTTATCCGGTTTAAATCGCCTCAAGATGAAACCTTGCATTTAACAGATATGATTCGTGGTGATATTAAAATGGACACCAACGTTTTAGATGATAAAGTATTGTTTAAAAGTGACGGGATGCCAACCTATCATTTAGCGAATATTGTTGACGATCATTTAATGGAAATAACCCATGTTATTCGTGGAGAAGAATGGTTACCCTCTTTGGCGTTACATTTTCAGATATATAAAGCATTTGGTTGGGAAGCTCCTGAATTTGCACATTTACCATTAATATTAAAACCTACAGGAAAAGGGAAATTAAGCAAACGAGATGGTGATAAATTAGGCTTTCCTGTATTTCCTTTACTATGGACAGATCCAAAAACCAATGAAGTTTCCAGAGGTTATAAAGAAGACGGATATTTCCCGGAAGCCATGATAAATTTTTTAGCGCTTTTAGGTTGGAATCCTGGTACCGAACAGGAAATTTTTAATCTGGATGAACTAATAAATGCATTTGAATTGGAACGCGTAAACAAATCGGGAGCCCGTTTTGACCCTGATAAAATTAGGTGGTTCAATCATCATTACATGCAAGAACAATCTAATGAAGATTTAGCAGAATTATTTTTACCAATTATAAATGAAAAGTTTAATGTCACCTCGAGCGCAGTCGAGAGGTCTCAGCAGAATACGATTTCTCCCTCTGGTCGAAATGACATTGACAATAATTATGTAGCATCGGTTCTTGGTTTAATTAAAGAACGAGCAACTTTTATTTCAGACTTTTGGGCATTGAGTTCTTACTTTTTTGAAGCTCCAAAATCATATGACGAGAAAGCTTCAAAAAAAGCATTTAAAGAAGGAACTCCAGAAATTTTAAATTCAGTTGTTTCTATTATAAATTCAATCGAAGATTTTTCAACAGAAAACCTTCAAACCGAAATTAAAGGCTGGATAACCACCAATAATATTGGTTTTGGTCTGGTAATGATGCCTTTACGTTTAGCGCTCGTTGGGGCTTTACAAGGGCCCGATGTATTTGAAATTATGTTTATGATTGGTAAAGCAGAAACCATGAAGCGTATAAAGAAAGCTATTGAAGTTTTGTAACAATATGTGCATTGATAGCTACTAACAATAAATGACATTTATCTTGGATACGCATGGGTGTATATCATGATAAATCACATAAATTTTGTATCTTAACATTTCTAACTTTTTTAATAAAATATCATGACTCAAATTTTTTTTCCTATCGTAATTTTCTTCGGATTAATTATCTTAATCTCGTCCTTTTTTACAGTGAAGCAACAAACCGCTGCTATTATTGAGCGTTTTGGAAAATTCCAAAGTATTCGTAAATCTGGACTTCAATTAAAAATTCCTTTAGTTGATAGAGTTTCTGGTCGATTAAGTTTAAAAATTCAACAATTAGACGTCATTATAGAAACCAAAACATTGGATGATGTGTTTGTAAAACTTAAAGTCTCTGTACAATATAAAGTACTCCCCGAAAAAGTGTATGACGCTTATTATAAGCTAGACTATCCGCATGAACAAATTACTAGTTATGTTTTTGATGTGGTACGGGCTGAAGTTCCTAAAATGAAATTAGATGACGTATTTGTAAAAAAAGATGACATCGCCATTGCTGTAAAAGCCGAGTTAAACGATGCCATGATGGAATATGGGTATGATATCATTAGAACTTTAGTAACAGATATTGACCCAGATGCTCAAGTAAAATTAGCAATGAACCGAATTAATGCTGCCGACCGTGAAAAAACAGCTGCACAATACGAAGGTGATGCCGCTAGGATTTTAATAGTTGAAAAAGCAAAAGCGGAAGCTGAAAGTAAGCGTTTACAAGGCCAGGGTATTGCAGATCAACGTAGAGAGATTGCACGTGGTTTGGAAGAATCTGTTGACGTACTGAATCGCGTTGGAATCAACTCCCAAGAAGCTTCTGCTTTAATTGTTGTTACGCAACATTATGACACCCTTCAAGCTATTGGTAGCGAAACAAATAGCAATCTTATTTTATTACCAAATTCTCCACAGGCAGGAAGTAACATGCTTAACGATATGGTTGCTAGTTTTACGGCAAGTAACCAAATTGGTGAAGCCATGAAAAATGCTAAAATCACGAAAAAGAAATAAGGAATAAAACGGTTTTGCAATCATAAAAACCTCTTAAAATATTTAGTTTTAAGGGGTTTTAATTTTTAAAATAATGTTTCCGTTAGATGTTAAATATAACTGAAAGTATGATATATGCTTCATTTTATAGTCATTTGAAGAAGGTTATTCGGTAACAACTTTAGCCTCTTCCACTAAAATTTCGTTAGTATCCTTTAAAGCTTTATTAATAAAATCGTTCACTTCCTCCGTTCGTTTTAAACCTTTTTTAAGCAATACCCCTAACGTAATCATCACAGCAATACGAGTTCCAACTTTCTTGGTAGCGGTATTAAAAAGTGGTTTTAAATCATCATAACTCACATTTTCTGCAAGCTCTTGAATTTCTGATTTTGATTTAATTTGTTTTGCCTCAGGTAAATTAGTGTACTTTTTTCCTAATTGCTGAATCACATCTATGGCTTTACGCTCATTTTGTTGTGGTTTAGCTTGTGTTTTATTAACACTTTCAGCGGGTTTTTGTTTTGCCCAAGTATCTCGTAATCCAACCGTTTTATTAAATACTAAATGATTCGACGTTGAATCATCATCTACATTAAAATATCCTAATCGTTGAAACTGAAACCGCTCCCCGGGTTTAGCATCTGCCAAGCTTGGTTCAATAAAAGCCTCCACAATTTTTAAAGAATCCGGATTAATAAAAGTCATAAAATCTGTATCCTGATGACTATCAGGAGTTTCATCTAAAAATAATCTATCGTATTCCCTGACTTCTGCTTTAACCGCATGATTTATAGATACCCAGTGCAAGGTTCCTTTTACTTTTTTTGAAGTGTCTTCAGAATACGTACAATGAATTTCAACAATATTTCCTTTCGTATCTTTTACTACACGTTCACCCTTTATGATATATGCGTTTTTAAGACGGACTTCTTTACCTAAACTCAATCGGAAATACTTGCTGTTTGCAACTTCTTTAAAGTCTTCTTTTTCAATATATAATTCCCGTGAAAATGGTACTTTTCTAAAACCTGCACTGTCATCTTCCTGATTATTTTCGGCCTCTAACCATTCAACTTTATTTTCGGGATAATTGGTAATAACAAGTTTCACCGGGTCTAAAACAGCCATAACCCTAGGGGCTGTTTTATTTAAATCTTCACGGATAAAAAATTCTAAAAGAGATACATCAATGATATTATCACGTTTAGCAACACCAACCGTTTCAATAAACTTTCTGATGGCAGCAGGCGTATACCCTCTTCGGCGCAAGCCAGAAATGGTTGGCATTCTTGGATCATCCCACCCTTTTACAATACCTTCTTCAACCAATTGCAGCAACTTTCGTTTACTCATAATGGTATAACTAAGGTTTAAACGCGCGAATTCCCGTTGCTTAGGAAGCGCAGGATACCTGTTTTTACCATAATTATATACTTGCTCCTTAAACCAATCATAAAGCTCTCTATGAGGCTTAAATTCCAAAGAACATAAAGAATGTGATATTTGTTCTATATAATCACTTTCTCCGTGAGTCCAATCATACATGGGGTAAATACACCAATCATTACCCGTTCTATGGTGATGCTTTTTAAGAATACGGTACATAATGGGATCTCGCATCAGCATATTGGGATGTTGCATATCAATCTTGGCACGTAAAATATGTTGGCCTTCATTAAATTCACCAAGTTTCATTCTATTGAATAAATCAAGGTTCTCTTCAACGCTTCTATTTCTAAAAGGACTATCAACACCAGGTTGGGTTGGTGTTCCTTTTTGTTCTGCCATGGCTTCTGAAGATTGGGAGTCCACATAAGCCTTGCCTTCTTTAATCATCTTAATGGCCCAATCATAAAGCGTTTGGAAATAATCCGAGGAATATAGTTCCTTATCCCAGCTATATCCTAACCAAATGATATCATTTTTTATAGCATCCACATATTCCTGTTCTTCTTTGGTGGGATTGGTATCATCAAAACGAAGGTTTACCGGGGCGTTATATTTTTCGCCCAAACCAAAACTAATCCCAATAGCCTTTGTATGACCAATATGCAAATATCCATTGGGTTCTGGGGGAAAACGAAAACGCAGGTTGTTTTCACTCATTCCATTAGCTAAATCTTCTTCAATAATTTGCTCTATAAAATTCAGAGGTTTTTTTTCTTCAGACATAAAAAATAGCTGTTCGTTATTTGTAATTAGAAACTGGTGTTTTATTCAAAAATATTGTGCAAAATTAGGTAATTTTGACGACTTAAAATACCATACTATGGGAATTATAAAAGTTGAAAATATTCGTGTATTTGCGCATCACGGGTGCTTAAAAGAAGAAACAAAAATAGGGAGCGATTATGGTGTTGATTTAGAAGTAGAGGCCAATTTGCAAACATCTGCCAAAACAGATAAACTTAGTGATACCGTCGATTATGTTTTTTTAAACAAAATTGTTAGAGAAGAAATGAGTCGACCCTCCTATTTACTTGAAACCGTTGGAAAACGTATTTTAGACCGTATTTTTAAAGAAGACAAACTTGTTACTAAAGCAACCGTTTGGGTAAGTAAATTAAATCCTCCCATTGGTGGTGATGTTGAAAAAGTAACGATTAAAATGACCGATGCTCGTAAAAAGTAATTTTAAGTACTGAAAAGTGTGATTTTTTATTAAATTTGCACAGCATTTAAGGCGTTGTGGCCGAGTGGCTAGGCAGAGGTCTGCAAAACCTTCTACAGCGGTTCGAATCCGCTCGACGCCTCTAAAACCTTCAAGTTATCTTGGGGGTTTTTTTTATTTCAAATTTATTTGTTCAAATTTTTCTTTTATCATTTTCTTTTCCTTTGGGAAAAAACCCTGAATTAATAGCAAAAAACCAAACCCAAAAATAACCAAAGCAATTATTTTTTTTGTTTTATAAATAAGTCTTGGTGTGAGCTTATTCTTTAATTTTTTTGAAATCACTATTTTAACAAGGTCCACTAAAAAATAAGTGATTAAGATGGTTGATATAAATAAAATAACCCCTTCTTTGGTTTCTGTTATTGAGTTGGCGATAACAATAAACCCGACCCAACCCACCAATACACCAATATTGATAAAGTTGAGTAAAAAGCCTTTTAAAAAAAGCTTGCCGTATTTTTTTTGAATATTTATTCTATGATATTCTTTTACAATATCCCTAAAAGATTTTGAGGTTTTTATAAAAGATATAAACCCATAAACCACTAATAACACGCCGCCAAAAACCAAAAAATTTGGGTCGTCTTTAATTTTATCCAAGAGTTTATTGGTACTGTAAAACGCTACTAAAATAAATAGAATATCAGCTAGCATGACGCCTAAATCAAAAATTAAGGCACTCTTAAATCCTTTAGTCACACTTGTTTCAAGAAGCACAAAAAAAACAGGACCAATTGTAAACGCTAGTAAAAGACCAAAAGGAATCCCTCTTAAAATATCTTCAAACATAAATTATTACAGATTTACACAAAGTAAAGAAATATTTTAAACAATCTGTATTGCTTTATATTGGATTTCATTTAAAACCAAAAAGAGGCTGTTTGAAAAAGTATATATTAACCGTCATTACGAGAAATTTTTATTTCGAAGCAATCTGTAAATCAACAACTTGCAATTTGTAGATTGCTTCTCCCGATAGCTATCGGGACTCGCGATGACGCCTTTTCAGACAGCCTCTTGGTATTTTTAATCTAAAATTTTTATTGCACACGAATTATTCTACCACCTAAAACGGTACTTTCATTAACAGTCTCAGGATTTCCGTAAATATATACATCACCACCTGCTCTTATTTTAACGTCAATCAATTTAGATGCTTTTACATGCGCTTCTCCTGCAGCATTTATAGACACTTCTGTGCTTTCAGAATCTGTGTTTTCTCCTTTATAAATTCCACCCGTTAACAAACTTACTTTTTGTTTTTTTGCTGTTCCGGCTGTTTCAATAATACCACCAGTTACCGCTTTAATATTTGCGTAGCTAACATCATAAATTACATTGATTTTTCCTCCTTCTTGTGCTCTTAAATCAATTTCAAATTGTTTTATTTTATCATTAGAGTAAATTTTCGCGCCTTCATTAACGTCAATAATATCTACAGACGTGTAATACAACATTACTTTTGTGCTACTGCCATCAAAAATTTCTTCTAAATTCATTTTGATTTTAAGCTTTCCACTTTTGTTGTTTACCAATACATCGGTGTTGTTTTTCCCTGAAATAACAACTTTATTTTCGTTAGATTTAACTAACTCAACTTCTATTAAATCATAAACCTTTAGTTCTGTAAATTCTCCAATTGTTTTTTCAATGGGTTTTTGTGAATAAGATACTAAAGAAATGAATAAAATAATTACGGATACAAATGATTTCATAATAATAGTTTTTAATTATAAGTAATAACTGAAATAGTTCTTAAATAGTATAGAGTGTTTTTATTTTATTTTGTTACATACTATTGGTGATTTTAGTGATTAATTTAAAATCTAAATGTTTTTTAACCAAATCGGTGTTTTTCACTCTTACAACAACTTCGTCTCCAAGTTGATACATTGTTTTTGAGTTTTTTCCAACCAAAGCATATTGTGTTTCATCAAATACATAATGATCATCTTTCATATCTCTTACACTTACCATGCCTTCACATTTATTTGATATGATTTCAATATAAATTCCCCAATCTGTAACTCCAGAAATAACACCAGCAAATTCTTCATCCTTATGGTCTTCCATATATCGAATCTGCATATATTTTATAGAATCCCTTTCTGCTTTTGTAGCCAGATTTTCCATATTACTTGAATGATTGCATTTATCTTCATAAATATCTTCATTGACTGATTTACCACCATCAAGATATAATTGAAGTAAGCGATGTGCCATCACATCCGGATAACGACGAATGGGCGATGTAAAATGACTATAATAATCAAATGCCAATCCATAATGACCAATATTATGTGTTGTGTATTCTGCTTTACTCATGGTCCGAATGGTTAAAGTATCAACAAGATTTTGTTCTTTTTTACCAACAACATCTTGTAATAATCCATTTAATGAAGCGGAAGTGGTTTTTCTATCCTTAAAATTCAATTTATAACCAAATTTAGATACAATACCTTGTAACGTTGCTAGTTTACCAACATCAGGCTCATCATGTACTCTATACACAAAGGTTTTTTTAGGGGATTGTTTCCCAATAAATTCTGCTACTTTTTTATTGGCAAGTAGCATAAATTCTTCAATTAATTTATTGGCATCTTCACTGGTTTTAAAATAGACACCAAGCGGATTTGCCTGCTCATCCAGGTTAAACTTTACTTCTACTTTATCAAATGAAATAGCTCCGTGACTCATGCGTTTTTTTCGCATCACTTTTGCCAATTCATTCATTTTTAATATGGCTTGAGCTATTTCTGGCGTTGTGTGGTATGCTTTTCCTGTAAGGGATACTTCTTGTGGAATAATAGAATTGATTGATGAGATTCCTGCTTTCGCAGGAATTGCATTGTTTTCAATAATTGCTTGAGCTTCTTCATATGCAAAACGCGCGTCACTATAAGTCACGGTTCTACCAAACCACTGATTTTTAATTTCAGATTTATCATTCATTTGAAAAACAGCTGAAAACGTATATTTCTCTTCCTTAGGACGCAGTGAGCATGCGTTATTTGATAGCACTTCAGGTAGCATAGGTACCACTCTATCAACTAAATATACAGATGTGGCACGTTCATAAGCTTCATCATCTAAAACAGTACCTTCTTGTAAATAATGGGATACATCGGCAATATGAATTCCTATTTCAAATAATCCGTTATCCAAAATTTCAAAAGAAAGGGCATCATCAAAATCTTTTGCATCTTTCGGATCAATGGTAAAAGTTAATACCTCACGCATATCTCGGCGTTTTGAAATTTCTTCCTTAGTTATAGACGTATCTAATTGATTTGCATACGCTTCAACTTCTTTTGGAAATTCATATGGTAAACCATATTCTGCCAGTATGGAATGAATTTCGGTATCATGTTCTCCTGGTCTACCTAATACTTGTAAAATTTCACCATTTGGTGAATCTGCATTTTCTGGCCAATCTTCTAAACCAACCAATACTTTATCACCATCTTTTGCATTATTGATTTTGCTTATAGGAACAAAAATATCTTTATACATTTTATTGCTATCTGCAATAACAAAAGCATATTTATCATGTAATTGAATAACACCAACATACTCTTTTTTGGCACGTTTAATAATTTGTGTTATTTCACCTTCCATTTTTCCTTGTTTACGACGCTTGTAAACATAAAATTCCACTTCATCACCGTTTAAGGATTTATTTATATTATTGGATGAAATAAACACATCTTCATCAAAATCATCGCTAATTATATAACCAGATCCTTTTGCTGAGATATCTAAAATCCCAGTATGATATTCTGCATTCATTATAGCTTTGAACTTACCACGCTCCACTTCTTCAATTTCCTTTTTACCTGTTAAATCGTGAAGTTTTTTTATAATTTGATTTCTGCTGCTGGCATCATTTACACCAAGTTTTGCTGCAATTTGTTTATAGTTATAGGATTGGTTTCTATCTTTTTTTAAAATACTTAGAATGGTATTTGTAAGGTTGGAAATACCTTTATTGGATTTCCCTTTTTTCTTTCTTGTCATTTATATTATAATCATTTATTCTACTTAATGTAACTGATTTTTATGCATTCGGACGAACGCTAGTTTTATCTGAAGTCTTTTTAAAAATTTGATGAATTATTATAAATCAATTCATTAAGATTATTACAAAGTTACTATTAATAAATCAAATCAATGTTTATTTAATATTAAACTGTAAATAGAGGTTATAAACAATTCATATTATAATCATAATTTCTTTTTAAAATTTAAAAAAATAATGATGGTTATTATAGTGTGTTAATAGTTGTAATAACTTTTTTAACTTTTATTTTGATACCAATTTATTTACGTTGTATTAATAGGATATGAACAAGTTATATGAATTTAAAACATTCATTTTTAACGACTTTATCATTTATATTAACTACTGTTAACAACTATAATTTTATCTATTTAGATGATAAGTATTTTTGTGATTATTGTTTGTATTTCTCTAAATTATTGTCATAACATTTATAAAAAAAGATACTTAAATATTAGGTGGTTAAAGTTTGATTTTTGATTGTAAAAAAAATTGAATTAATAGTTAATTAGTTATAAAAAACGTTAAGTAGTTATTAACAAGTAATGAATGTTTTAATACACAGTTATTATAGTATTATTATCACACTTAATTTTAGTACCTTTAAACCTTAAAAAATTTATAAAAATGACTATTTCAATTGGTAATGATCACGCAGGTGTTGATTATAAATCCGCTGTTTTAAAACATTTAGAATCAAAAGGTTATGTTGTAAAAAATCATGGAACCAATACTCTTGATAGTGTTGATTATCCTGATTTTGTGCATCCTGTTGCTAATGATGTAGAGCAAAATAAAGTAGATTTTGGTATTATTATTTGCGGAAGCGGTAATGGCGCTAACATGACCGCTAATAAGCATCAAGGGGTGCGTTCTGCTTTATGTTGGAATAAGGAAATTGTAACCTTGGCAAGACAGCATAATAACGCAAATATTTTGAGTATTCCAGCACGGTTTACGGCCTTACCGCAAGTTTTAGACATGGTTGATGCATTTTTAGAAACGCCTTTTGAAGGCGGTCGTCATCAAGCACGTATTAATAAAATACCAATGTCTTGTTAAATGAGTAATTCACATTCGCATAAGCATGATCACTCTCATACTAATTTAAAAGGACGGAATCTTTTCATTTCTATTTTTTTAAATATTATTATTACCGTTGCCCAGGTAATAGGTGGTTTGATTTCCGGGAGTTTATCATTATTAAGTGATGCCTTACATAATTTTACTGATGTATTATCTCTTATAGTAAGTTATGTAGCAACGGTTTTATCAAAAAAATCTGCTTCTTCACACAAAACATTTGGTTATAAACGTGCTGAAATTTTAGCGGCATTTGTAAACGCAGCCACCCTAATAATTATAGCTATTCTGTTAATTAAAGAGGCTGTTATTCGATTTAAGCACCCACAACAAATAGAGACCGGTATTGTTATTTGGCTGTCTTTATTAGCTATTATTGGCAATGGTTTAAGTGTTTTATTATTAAAAGCTGAAGCAAAAAAAAATATGAATATGCGCTCAGCATACTTGCATTTATTTACAGACATGTTAGCCAGTGTGGCGGTGTTATTTGGTGGGCTATTGATGAAGTTTTATGAATTTTATTGGGTTGATAGCGTTCTTACATTTGTTATTGCCATTTATTTAATATGGGTTGGTTTTGATCTTTTAAATGACTCTTTTAAAGTGCTTATGTTGTTTTCCCCAAAACACATACCGGTTCAAGATATTGTTGAAGAGGTACAAAAAATAGAAGATGTTAAAAATGTGCATCACGTGCATGTTTGGCAGTTAAATGAAGATGAAATACATTTTGAAGGCCATATTGATTTTAATAATGATATTACCTTGTCTCAGTTTGATGAGGTACTCATTAAAATAGAAGAGCTTTTATATCATAAATTTAAGATTAACCATGTTACCATTCAACCAGAATACGGTAAGTGCGGACATAAAGATGTGATTGTACAAGATTAATAAATTTCTATGAATACACGAATCCGTTATTAATGGGATTGAATATTATCTTTATTTAAAAATATTTTAAAAATCTGCCACAAATACAAGAATGTTTATTAATTATTTATTCGTGTATTTGTGGCTAAATGAAATCATTATTCAACAAATAACTTTTTTATATAAAACAATTAGAAGTACAAATTAAAAGATTGTCACAACTTTAAAAAAGTCTCGTAATATATGATACAAACCCAAGTAAAAACCTTTTCAGAATTAAGTCTTAAAGAATTATATAGAATCCTACAATTACGAAGTGAAGTATTTGTTGTTGAACAAGATTGTGTTTATCAGGATATTGACGGAAAAGATGAAAAATCACTGCATGTTTTAGGTATTAAAAATAATCAGATTATTGCTTACACGCGTATTTTTAAACCAGGTGATTATTTTAAAGAATCAAGTATTGGGAGAGTGGTTGTAGCTAAAAATGAGCGCCAATATAAGTATGGTTATGATATTATGAAAGCCTCAATTAATGCCATAAAGGATTATTACGGTGAAACAAAAATTAAAATTTCTGCGCAAATTTATTTAAAAAACTTCTATAATAATTTAGGCTTTCATGAAGTAGGAGAAGCATATCTGGAAGATGGCATTCCTCATATTGCCATGATTAAAGGTCTACCTTTTTAGAGTAAAATGTCCTTTTAAGGTTATTTAGAGAATTTAAATTTAATACATATAGACTCGTTACACCGCAAATGTTAGTAGTAGGTACAAAATCATCCAAAGGACCAACATCATAACCTAAATCAATTAATGCTTGTTCAAAATTATCATCCGGAACAAAGGTGTTTTGAGACAAACCATGAAGGCTAATTAATAGAAAACCAAGGATACTTACTACTTGTTTTATCAAACTAACATGTGTTAAATTAATATATGGAATACTACTAATTTAATTTTTTACATAGGTAATTAAAATCTCAACACGTCTGTCATCTTGCGGATCTCCACCTAAAGGGAATAGTCGTCTTAAACCCATATATTTCATTCGTTTTGGATTAACTCCTTTTTTAACAAAGTAATCATACACATATTTTGCCCTTGCTACGGACAAATTTCTTTTTTTTGTTTTCCTGTCAACGGCATCTCTGCTATATTGGGTGCAGCACACATGGCCCTGAATAGTAAAATAAATATCTTTCCGTTCTACTAAAGATTTTGCAATAGCTTCCAATACGGGTTTAGATTGAGGTATTACGGTGCTATAACCGGTTTTAAACAAGATGTTTTCAAATACTATTTTATCACCTATGTTAAGTTTGCCTTTAATAATTTCAGGAACGTTTTTCTTTGTTTCCTGTACAATTTCTTTTTCTATTATTGGTTGTGGTGGTTTTGGTTTTACAATAATTTCCACCTTTCGGTTTAAGCCCCTAATTTTTATAACATCTTTTTCATTGACTATTTTCAATAAAATTTCGCCTTTACCATCCACATTTGTTATTAAGGATTCACTTATTTCATTATTTGCAAAAATGGCTTTTATGGCGTTGGCGCGCTCTTGGGAGAGTATTAAATTATATTCAGAAGCACCAATATCATCACAAAAACCAAAAATGGAAATGGATTCGATATTTATATCAGATAATTGAGAAATGAATAATAACAGGCGGCTCTCTTCTATTTCAGGTACATCAAATTTATCCGTTTCAAAGTAAACCACATGGGTCAATTCATTTTGAGCAAATACAAAATTACAGACGAAAAATATAAATACGAATAGTTTATTCATTACAGAGGCATATAATAAAACATAAATATACTGATTTTAATTATTTCTAGGTCTTGCCGTTACCTTAAAAAATCTAAGTAAGCAGTTGGACTAGCCAGAATTTCGGTAGCTTTCTTTATTTCTGGATCGTGAATTTTATTGTAGTTGTAAAAGCCTTCTCTGTAAACATAGCGTTTTACAATTTCTTCTGTTAAGAGGTTTAAAATATACTCTTTATTGTCATCTAAAGCCTCAATTTTAGATTTACCTAAATTAGAAATTAGGATGTTATAATCATCTTTAATGTCATTATCTAGTTTTTCATCTTTAGCAACAGCCATGGCGTTTTTAAGGGCTTTTTCTGTATTGGTTTCAAACGAAAATTGTTTTGTTTTCATAAAGTTTTTAAAATTTATGAAATCAGAATCCTTTAATTTGAAATCATTGATGTTTTCAACCTTATTTTTATAATAGAAATCGGTGGCATAGTCAAAAATCAAATTATCATTTACAATAGCTGATGTAAGTGCGGTATTTTTTAATTCAGACATAACTTTATCGGGAAAAATACCACCACCATCAAATACCTTCCTGCCATTTTTGGTTTTGAATTCATTATAGTTTTCTTGCGTTACCCTTACCGCTTCTCCTTTGTCATTTCTATGCCAGTAATCAAGTGCTTGAATACATCTGCCGGAAGGGGTATAATATCTTGAAATGGTTATTTTTACCTGCGTTCCATAACTTAATAGTTTTGGGCGCTGTACCAAACCTTTTCCAAAACTTCTGGACCCCACAATGACTGCCCGATCTAAATCTTGTAAGGAGCCGGAAACAATTTCGCTTGCTGAAGCACTATTTCCATTAATCAATACCACTAATGGAATTTCAGTATCAATAGGATCTTTTTGTGTATAATAGCTGCGGTTATATTTTTTAACCTTTGATTTTGTGGTTACTACCAATTGCCCTTTAGGTACAAACATATTCACTATATCAATAGCTTCATTAACCAATCCGCCAGGGTTTGAGCGTAAATCCAAAATGAGTCGTTTAGCTCCTTGTGCTTTTAAATCCCTTATGGCATAACTGGTTTGTGAAGATGCTTTATTACTAAACTGACTTAACACAATATACCCGGTTTTATCATCAATCATAGAAAAATAGGGCACTGCATTTATTTCAACTTCGGCTCTATTAATGGTTGCTGTTTGGGCTTTTCCTTGTCGTTTAAAAGTGACTTCTACTGAGGTTCCTGGTGAACCTTTTAATAAATCACCCGCATCCTCTTTATAATTTTCCACTAAGGTGTTGCCAACTTTAATAATTTCATCACCGGCTTTTAACCCAGCTTTGTCAGCCGGATAATCCCTATAAGGCTCTATAATAACCAGTTTATCTTTAAGTGTTTTAACTTTGGCTCCAATACCAATATAATCTCCCGTATTATTAATTCGGGCCGCTTCTACATCTTGCTCGTTCATAAAGTTTGTATACGGGTCTAAATCCTTCAACATACTTTTTATGGCGGTATCCATTAGGTCACCCGGATTGGTGTCATCAACATAATTCATGTTGATTTCTTTATACAATGTGGTAAAGATTTCTATTTGTTTGGCGATTTCAAAAAAATCATTTTGAAAGGCTGTTCCCGTAAAAAAAACAATCAGAACCAGAACAGGGATGTATATTTTCTTTTTTAGAAGTTGCTTCATAATACTGTAAATTTATGTAGATGTTACTTTGTCTGAAAACTTTTCAAACAACTGTTTCATTTTTGATTCAACCATTTCCAGTGTTGGTTTTTCTTTGCCAATATACATAATCATAAACGCATATGGAGTTGAAATGTTGTTAAAATAAATGGCTTTATGAAGCCGGAATGCTTCTCTCAAGAGACGTTTGATGCGGTTTCTATCCACTGCTTTTTTAAAATTCCGCTTGCTTACAGAAACCCCTGTTTTAAATAAAACATCATCGTCAAAAGTTGTTGGAAGATATACTAAACGCAATGGAAAGGCACTGACTGATTGTCCTTTTTCGAACATCTGCTCAATAAGCGTCCTGCTTTTAAGTTTTTCTTTTTTATTATATGTAAATTTCAAACAGGTTGTATTAAAAACCAAAGGTACTAAATTATGAAAGCCGAATCGCGTCTTTTATGTAACTGTTTTATTGGATTCTTATCAGAAGGGGTTAATATAATTGTCTATACTACAGAAAAATTAAAGCTTAACAAACTTATAGATGAGTGTTGGCAGCACAATTAACAGTAATGGTAAAGCTATTATGAACCCACCAACAACCGCAATAGCCAAGGGTTGGTGCATTTGGGCACCTGTACCAATACCTAATGCCAGCGGCATTAAAGCAACAATAGCACTGATAGCGGTCATTAATTTTGGCCGTAATCTGGCTGATATTGAATAAATTATAGCCTCTTTTTTATGTATTTTATGAGTTTGTTCTATAAATAAATAAATAGTGAAAATGGAAGCTTCGCCAATAATACCTATAATCATGATGATGCCAGTATAACTCCCAACATTTAGAGGTGTGTTTGTGAAATATAATGCCAAAATACTGCCTGAAATCCCTAATAGGCTAACAAATATTACTAAAGCAGAAAGCAATACATTTCTAAACATAAATAAAACAATGGTAAACACTAACAATCCGCCAAGGATTAAAATCATTAACAATTCGCTAAATGATTTTTGCTGTTCAGCATAAGAACCACCATATTCTATTTGATAGGATGGCGGTAAACTTATTTGAGATAATTCTTTTTTTATATCCTTTATAACACTTCCTAAATCCCTATTGTTAAGACGCGCCGTTACAACACCCATGGTTTGTAGGTTTTCACGTTTTATTTCTGAAACACCTGATACCATAGTAAATGTCGCAAAATTTGAAAGCGGTAAATACGCGCCAGTACTGGTACTTATTTTAGCGTTTTTTAATTTTTCTATAGGGGTTTTATAATTTTCGGGTTGTAACACGCGTATGTCTGTTAACTGTTGTTTTTCAAGAATTGTTCCTGCAACGGTTCCTGCTAAATACGTTTGAACTTGATTTTGAAGGTCGATATCCGTTAAACCATATTGCTTTAAAATAGCTTCTTTTGGGTGAATATTAAACATGGGTCCTGCAATGATAATACCATCAAAAACATCAGCGGTTCCTTGTACCTGCTCTACTTTTTTTGCTATTTGTTGTGAGAGTTCTTTTAAAGTTTCATTGCTTGTACCAAAAATTTTAATTTCTATAGGCTGTACACTGCTCATTAAATCACCTAACATATCACCAATTACCTGACCAAAATCTACGGTTAAACTTGGGATGCTTGCTTCTACTCTGTGTCGGATAATATCTGTAACCTCGTTGGTGGTTTTGTTTCTTTTTTTATGTAATTCTATTAAGTAGTCACCTCTGTTCGGTTCCGTTATAAAAAACCCCATTTGGGTTCCTGTTCTTCTGGAATAGGCCTTAATTTCAGGTATTTTGTCTAAAATGTTATCAACATCAGTAAGCATGCGGTCTGTTTCTTCAAGAGAAGTTCCCGGGGGGCTGTTATAGTCTAAAATGATGGAACCTTCATCCATTTGTGGCAAGAATCCAGTTTCTAACTTTGGAAGAATATAGAAGATACTGGCTATAAAAACACCCATAAGCAAGTAACTATAAATTGGTTTTTCAATAAAAAAACGAACCCATTTTCGCTCATGTACGGTATGCTCTATGATTTCTTTTTTACTTGCATTGTTTTTTGAAAAAAGCAAATAAATTACCGGAAGGCCAATCCAGGTTACCAGAAATGAAACCGTAAGGGTAATAATCATGGTTTCGGTTAAAATTTTAAAATAGGCTCCCGCTACACCTGTCATTAATACAAAAGGAAGAAAAATAACAATAGTACTTAATGATGAACTTACCATGGCCGGGAACAGAAACTTAATGGCTTTACCTACTAACTCTTTTGGTGTTTGTTTTGGAAACTCTTCATGGGTTCTATGAATTTGCTCTACAATAATTACGGCATCATCTATTATTAAACCAATGGCTGCAGCAATGGCACCTATGGTCATAATATTCAAATCATAACCCAACACTTTCATGACCATAAACGTAAGCCCCAGCGTTATGGGTATAGTAACCAACAACACACTACTCGCTTTAAACGAGCGTAAAAAAAGCATGACTACTATGATTGCTAAAACAAGCCCAATCCAAAGCACGTCAATAATACTTTTTAAACTATCACCAACAAAAGACGCTTGATTGTAGTATAATTTAAGTTGCACCCCTTTGGGTAATAGTTTATTGAGTTCTGCAACTTTTTGAGTGACTTGGTCAGCAACATCTATTAAATTACTGTTGGGTTGTTTTAAAACCCCAATAAGCGGTACATTTTTACCATCGGCTTTAATCTTTATAAATTCTGTTCTTTCTGATATTTTTATGTTTGAAACATCCTTAACCGTAATTTTACGTTTGGCATTATCAAAAATCACTAGATTTTCCAATTCATTTTTGTTTTTAATATTGGCATCAGTAACGGTAAGATATAACCGTTTATAATCAACCACATAACCATTTGATTGAATAAACCCTGTTTGCTGTATGGCATTAATAACCTGTTGAGGAGAGAGTTTTAGCAGGCTTAATTTTTTTTGGTCCAAAAGTATTTGGTATTCTTTTGTTTTACCACCAAGAACTTCAATAGCAGCTACACCTTCTATTCTTGACAGATAAGGTTTTACAATATATTCACCAATCATTTTTAATTCTACCTGATTTTTGGTATCTGATTGTAATGAATACCCCATAACCCATAAAATAGATGGGTTCATTTTTTCAACAGTTATCTGTGTATTTGGTGGTAAGCTGTTTTTAATTTGAGCAATTCTGGATTCTATTTGTTGCTTATCAACATTAATATCAGATCCCCAATCCATAAAAGCAGAAATTTCACAACTTCCCATGCTGGTAATGCTACGAATGCGTTTTAAATTTTCAACTCTTTTGATGGCGTTTTCTAAAGGAATTGTCACCGTTACCATCATTTTATCAACAGGCTGTTGACCATTATCTGCAATGATTTTAACTTTAGGAAAGGTCACATCAGGAAAAAGTGAGGTGCTTAAATTTTTATATGAATAAGCGCCTCCAAATAAAATAAGTAATAAGATGACTGCAATTGGACTTTTATATTTTACAAATATTTTATCCATTGTTAATTGATTTTTACTTTAGTACTGTCTGGCAAACCGTAGCCACCTTTTTCAATTATTTTATCTGTCAATTTTAATATTGGCTTAACAATTTCAACCTCGTGGTCATTTTCAAGCCCCTTTACTATTGGCACAATTACAGCCAAAGAATCATTTGTAATGGTCATTATCCAAAATTCATCTTGAGTTTCATTGGTTAACACTGCATCTTTCGGAATTATCATGACATCACTTTTTGTTTTTACTGGAATTTTAATAAGCACATTCAAGTTTTCTGGTAACAGCTCATAGGTATTCAGCTTAAACAATATTTGCTGGGTTTGTGAAATGGGATCTACTATGGGCATGGTTTTGTAAAAAGAAGCCGATTTCATTTCTTGATTTGGTAATTCAATGATTATGTTATTTGATCCGTTTAATAATTTACTAAATTGAAAAGGGGCATTTACTTGAATGGCTAAATCTGAACTTTTTACAATGGTTGTTAAAGGGCTTCCTTCGGAAATAAAAACACCGGAATCGGTTACATCAAGTGTATTTATATACCCTGAAGCAGAAGCATAAATAGGGATAATGCCAAATTGATTTGAAGTTTCTATATTGCTGTTTTCCAAAGCCCTACTTTCTTTGGTTTGGATACTAAAAAGCCGGCTCCCTTTTTTAACTACATCTCCTAATTTTGCGTTTACATGACTTACATAACCAGAAATTGGAGCGGTCATAATGGTTTTGTTTAAATAGACCACCTGACCATTTATTTGCTCAGTTTCATGAAGTGTTCCTTTAACAGGATGAATAACTGTTACAATTGGTAGAGGTGCTGCCAAGGATTCAGTAGAGGTGTTTTTGTTTTTACAGGATTGTATAAAAACTAAAACAATAATCATGACGATATGGAATGTTTTATTCATTAGGATATAATTTTTTACTGATTCCAATAATTGTAGGAGTTGATTAATATTTCTTTAACTATCAAGGTATTAGTTTTTACTTGTTGTTTTATGGAAATGTCTTTGATTAAGATTTTTATCTCTAAAACAGAGACCAAACTTTGTTTTAATTCAATTTGGTATAATTCAAGAAGTTTTTGGTATTCGGTTAATTGATTGTCAATGAGTATTAGTTGACTGTCCAAATTGTTTATTTGGCTTAATATATTGTTTTTTCTAATAGTATTTTGGTTTTCAAAGTATTGTTTATCCGTTGCAACGTTTGATAAAAACAACTGTGACTGAGCATTTTTGTATTGTTTTTGATGGCCATCAAACAAATTCCAATTCAATGAGATTCCAGCACTAAACCCTAAACGATTTGGTTTTGGTAAATAGGTCGCATTTAATCCGGCATCCCCAAAAGCACTGATTTTTGGCAAGTATTGAAGTTCAAATATTTTTTGTTCCGCTTGTATAGATAAGCTGTCCAATTGGAACTGATTAACAAATAAACCAGATTTTTTAAGAGGCGCCGTTAATTGTAAATGAATATCTTCAAGCTTTGGTAAATTGGTGGCTTCAATGCCAGAAAGTAAATTTAGGCCACTAAAATTATTGAGATATTCACCGTTTAATCTTTCATATTCAATTTGGTTGTTTTGCAATTCAATTTCCAATAATTTTAAATCAATCAATTTATAAATACCGGCATTTACCAATGGTTTCATCTGGTTAATTTGATCTTCAATGATTTGAATTATCTTTTGGGTGTTGGTTTTTAATTTTTCTGATTGTGTGCAAAGTATATATTGGTGGGTAACTATTTGTGCTATTTCAGCTTTTGTAAGTTGTACATCGTTCTCGTTTTTTGCCTTTGTAATAGTTGCCTTGTTTTTTTGTGTGTTATAATATTTATTGGTAAATAGAGGCTGGTTTACCGACATAAGTGCTTGAAATTGTCCGCCATTGGTCGCCCCTAAATCATAACCAACATAATCAGTACTTCCAGAAGAAACCAATTGTAATTTAGTGTTGTTATTGTCTTTTGATAAAATAGGCGAGAGCAGCACATTGCTGTTTAAACTGATTTTTGGCGATTTATAAATGGCATTAAATTGCTTTAAATCTAAATCAATAATTTTATTGTTATTGGATTGTTTTTTAAGTAATGGACTTGTTTCTAGAGCTTTGTCCAAATAGTATTGCAAGCTATTTTGTGAATAAACATGCTCAAAAAAACTTATTATCACAATAAGTACTATAATTAATGGTCTTTTCATTTATAAGTAATTGGCATAAAAGAGGCTGTCTAAAAAGTCGTCATCGCGAATGAAATGAAGCAATCTGAAAATTGCAAGTTGTTGGTTTACAGATTACTTCGAAATAAAAATTTCTCGTAATGACGGTTAATATATACTTTTTAGACAGCCCTTGGACTTAATTATTCTAAACTTTATTAATCTTTATCTTCTTCATCATTTTTTTTCATTTCTTTTTTCAGCACTTTTCCATCTGGTGAAATGGCAACTTCCATATCCATTTCATCTTTTTCTAAAGCAAACTCGTACACCGTGCCTTCAGGTGTTTCAGAAACTTCAGCTTCCTCTATGTCATATCTGGCAAACTCGGTATCCAAGGTTTTTTTAACGGCAGCAGGAATTGCAGATTTCTCAATTTCATGTTCCGTTTCTTTCCAGATTCCTTCATTACTATAGTTTGCAGAATATGCTTCCCCATTCATTTTAAATTCTGCCTCCCATTCTGTTTCATTTTCTTTATCCCATTTAACTTTTTTTGCTGTTGGGAATTTTTTAGAGAAACTTGATGTTATTTTTGTAGGTACTGCTGTATTTTGGGCACATGCTTGTGTTAATACCATAACGGTTCCAAGCATTAAAATCACTGTTTTTTTCATTGTATTGTTTTTTTATTATTAATTACAGGGCTAAGGTGCAAAACAATTTAGAAGAAATCTTGAATTGTTAAAAGCGTACTGAAAAAATATGTGTTTTATCTGAAAATTGATATAAAACGCCCCATTTGTTTAGAGCTGCTATTTTTTTAACAATGGCCAATCCTAAACCATTTCCTTGAGTGGAGTCATTTGCTTTTGAAAAACGGTTAAATAGTTTGTCAGTCAATAATTCTTCGTTTTTACCTGTATTCATTACCTCAAGAAAACCATCAGAAACAGATATGGTTATAACCCCATTTTTAACATTATGTTTAATGGCATTAAGCATTAAATTGCTAATTAAAATTTCAGTTAAGCCTATGTTGGCATTGACAAAACAATCAGATAGAAAATTGGTTTTAACTGTTACTTTTTTTTGCTTTGCTTGTTCTGTAAAAAATTCCAGTTGCTTTTCAATGGATTCCTTTATTGAAAATGTTTGGGTTTTATGGAATTGGTTTTTATCAATTTTAGACAGTAATAATAAATTTCTGTTTAACCTATTCAGTTTAGAAACACTTTCATTAAGCGAAATAAGTATTTCTGATTGTCCTTGTGTTATGTCCTCACGCTGTATGAGCATATCTATTTTGGCCTGAAAAACAGCAATAGGCGTTTGTAGTTCATGCGCCGCATTTTCAACAAATTCCCGTTGATTTTCATAAATAACAAGGTTTTTCTGGATAAGACTTTCGATGCTTTTATTTAGTCGATTAAATTCTTCAATATTGGTTTTGGAAAGTTGAGGTAGTTTGTTTTTATCAATTTCAAAACTTTCAATTTGATGTAACGTTTCATAAAACGGTTGCCATAGACTCATTGATAATTTTTGGGTAATAATATAGAGACCAACTAATACTAATAGTATGATTACAAAAAAAAGCAAAACGATATTCGTTATTAAATCTTCTGATTCAACCAAACTAATAGTAGCAGAAAACAGATAGGGTTTGCCGGCAATTGTAATAGGGGCATTCAATGCTCTATAAGGCTCATCTTCTTGTTCTAAATGATTAAAAATGGACGTATAATATAAGGAATCTGTATGTAATCCATTTGGTTTTTTTATTTGAATACGTGCATTAAAACGATTCCAAACAGGTATATCCCTTTCCGTTAATGTTGGAGCAGAATTCTGTAAGAATTCGGTTTTGTAAAGCACCAAAGTTTCATCGGTATTTTTGATATAAATTTTTTGGGAAATGACATAAAACAAGGGCGCAACAACCAGGAATATGGCTATTAAAAAAATGAGATACACACGTCGTGTTTTATATAACAGCTTTTTATTCATGTCCCCATTTATATCCTATTCCGTAAACGGTTTTTATATAATTACTCCCTTTCGCGGTTATTAATTTCTTTTTCAAATTTTTAATATGAGCATATACAAAATCATGATTATCAAGCATATCCGCCATGTCCCCAGAAAGATGTTCTGCAATGGCGGCTTTTGAAAGCACTCTTTTTTTATTTCCTATAAGAAACAACAATAAGTCCATTTCTTTCTTTGTTAGGTCAATAGTTTTATCATGTACGTTCACCATTTTAGAAAGCAGGTCTACAGTTATTTCATTATATATAATTTTCGTATCACCATTAAACTGTTTCCGCCTAATTAAAGCTTGGATTCTTACTAATAATTCTGATAAATGAAAAGGCTTTGTCAGGTAATCATCTGCCCCTAAATGAAAGCCTTCAATGCGGGATTCTAAGGTTTCTTTTGCTGAAATAATAATAATACCTTCTGTTTTATTTTGTTTTTTTAGTTCAGTCAAAATATCAAAACCGTCACCATCAGGAAGCGTTAAATCAAGTAAAACACAATCATAATCATAACTTGATATTTTATTAATAGCTGATGCATAGTTGCTGACCCACTCGCAAACAAAATCATGTCCATTCAGATAGTCTTGAATGCTTTTTGCTAATTCTATTTCATCTTCTATAAGTAAGAGTTTCATTTTATAAAAATACTTATGAATTTTGAATAAATATGGAACGTCCTAATTATTTGTGAGATGTATATATGGGGAAGTAAGAACAAACAACGAAGCATTCCTAATGATATTTTTAATTTTCTTATTCTTAAAAGGACATGGATAATCCTAAACCGTATTCTTTTCCATTATAAAATGGTATCACAATTCCATTCATTGTTTCTTTTCCTTTAAAGATTTTTTTCTTAATAAAAGGATGTATCCAATATGCTATTTTCGTGCTTAAAATTCCTATTCCTGCACCAGCAACAACATCTGTAAACCAATGTTTGTCGTTATACATTCTAAAGAAACCTGTTCCAGTTGCTACTACATATCCTGATATGCCGTACCATATAGAAACATCTTTGTATTCCTGATATATAAATTCGGCACCCATAAAAGCGGTTGCAGTATGACCTGATGGAAATGACGTTTTCCCTGAACCATCTGGTCTTTGAACTTTAGTTAGTTTTTTCATTCCATATACTGTTGTACCCATAATTAAATAAGCAGTTCCTAAAATAATAGTTCTATCTTTAAAATTGTTTTTCCCTTTGATTCCCAAGGCATTTAATCCGTATACCGATAAGAATGGAACATATTGTGAAATGTCATCAATTGAAAATTTATCATCTATATTCTCTCTTATTTCTTCTTTAATATTAGCATTAAAAAGTTTTAAACCATCATTTTCAATACCTATAATCCCATACCCAATCAAAGCGGTTGGAATAATTAATGATTGGTATTTAAATGGCATATTTTTTATTGGTTGCAAGGAATCCGTTTTGGTGTTTTGACAAAATAAATTTGAAGATATTATAGCAAAAAGAACTATAAATTTTGTGTTTTTCATATTGCTTAGATTCATTAAACTATTTATTAGATTGGAAGTTTAAAAAAATTGATTCAAATTGATTTCATCCATGGCAGCAAATAATTTTACTTAACTTAACGTTTTTGGTAAAATAACCTTGTATGCCTTCTGTTGGTCCTGGTTAATCTTTAGTATGAAACTTTCATTTCGCAAAAATACAGGTCAATTTTGAATAAATTTTGAATATGCAGGAGTCTTAATAAATTCTTTTGCTAATTAAGAATTAGCCAATGACTTTCCTTTATTTTAAACACTTTGGCCAAATGTTAGTAAATTGTTATCGGGATCAAGCAGAGCAAATTCTTTTTGCCCCCAAGGTTTTATTTGCAAATGTCCCGCAGGGTGGATACTTAAATTCTTTTTCAAGAATGATTGATAAAGGGTATCAATGTCATCAGTTCTCACATAAACTTGTCCATAATTCTCTTTGGGATTAAGTGCTTTAAATTCAAAAAAATGGATTTGTACGTGGTCTTTTTGAACCATTAAATAGCCCTCATAATCTGCATTTCCAAATTCTTCAAAGCCCAACTTGTTTATGTAGTAGTCTCTGGTAATAGTTTTGTTGCGCATTGGCAGTTTTGGATTGATGTCTGTAAGCATATTTGTAATAATAAATAACGTGTTCCTTTTGGATGTTGATTTTTGTGCAGTCTGTTAATACTTTTCCGGGATGAAAGTTTGATAATCTAAGGGTGGTCTAACATAACCCTTGTCCATAGGTAAATCTGGAAGGGTTATAGGTTTTAAATCCATCTCTTGGTACGGTATTTTGTTTAATATATGACTAATGCAATTTAATCTGGCCTTTTTCTTATGATCGGCATTTACAACATACCAAGGCACTTGTTTGGTATCAGTATGAGCAAACATGTTGTCTTTTGCTTTAGAGTATTCTAACCATTTTGAACGGGATACTAAATCCATGTCACTAAATTTCCAACGTTTCACCGGGTTTTTAATCCGATTTTTAAAACGTTTTTCCTGCTCTTCATCACTCACTGAAAACCAGTATTTTAATAGGATTATCCCTGATCTAACCAGCATTCTTTCAAACTCAGGGCAAGACCGTAAAAATTCATGATATTCCTGTTCGGTACAAAATTCCATGACTTTTTCTACACCAGCTCTATTGTACCAACTTCTATCAAACAGAACAATTTCACCGGCAGCGGGTAAAAAATGCACATATCTTTGAAAATACCACTGTGATTTTTCTTTTTCTGTGGGCATGCCTAAAGCGACTACTTTACATACACGCGGATTTAAAGGTTCTGTAAATCGTTTAATGGTGCCACCTTTACCCGAGGCATCCCTGCCCTCAAAAATAATGACTATTTTTAATTGTTGTTTTTTAACCCATTCTTGAAGATGAACCAATTCAATATGCAGTTTAGCAAGTTCATCCTCGTAATTTAATTGGTTACCAGTGTTTTTATCTGCCATTCTCAAATTTAATAATAAAACAAATACAATCAAGTACTGGTTTACTTAAAGTTTTTAATATTTGATCTTTGCATTGGTGTTATTCAATTTCTATGTTGTCAATGTCTTTCATGAGTCTGTCCGTTTCATATAAGGCAACAATGACTTTTTGATAATGCAAAATATCATCAAATTCCAAAGTGCGTTTTTTTCTGTCTTTTAGCCATTTTTGAGCAGGTTGATAACCGCCAATGTAAAACGCCCAAGCTATTAAAGGAACATTATCAAAATACTGTGTGTCGTTGATGTAAACTTTACCCGTCACTAATTCGTTATGGCTTTCTGTAGTGAAGCTATGTGTTTCCTTTGGGTTAGAGGTTGCTTTGTGGTTAGCACACCTTGTAATGACAAATCGTGGTTTTACCACCACATTATCTCCATCTTTTGGATACGTGGTTATGTAATCTTCAACTTTTGGTGATTCCAGTAAATGCATTTGCCGTATTTCTGCACCTAATTTTACCAATTGCCAAAAGGTGCTTTTGTCTTTAGGATATGGCACTCTAGGGAAATCTATTTTTAAAAACTCTTTGTATTTTTCTCTGTAGGTTGGTGAGTGTAACACGGCATAGATGTAATCTAAAATATCTATTGGTGCAAATTCGCCTCCTTTTGAGTCTTGATTCTTCACGGTATTAAATTCCCCTCCTTTGGAGGGGTGTCCGAAGGACGGGGTGGATTTTCCTCCTTTGGAGGAGTGGTCAAAGTCCATGGTGGATTTTCCTCCATAAGTGCTCATAATAAACTGTTCAAGTTCTTGCATAACCACGCCTAAATTTTTCTTAATATCACCATCTGAAATGCGATATACTTTTAAGCCTAAACTTTCAAGAAAAGCTTGTCTTTTTGCATCATATTCCTGTTTGTTGTCGTGGCTATTGCCATCAATTTCAACAATTAAACCGAGTGTTTTAACATAAAAATCCACTATGTAATTTCCAATAATCCGCTGTCTGTCAAAATCTATTTTATGAAATTTTCCTTTGTGAACTTGTTGCCAAAACAAAACTTCTGATAATATTCCTTCCTTACGTTTGTCTTTAGCCAGCTGGTTTAACTTAGGGTTATGTGGAAGGTTTTCTACAAAGTTTCTGTAAATGGGTTGGTTGTTAATGTGGGAAAGAACCACCCCGCCCGTTGGGCACCCCTCCAAAGGAGGGGAATTTAGCTCCCTTTCTGAAATAGGGCGGTTTTCTACTTTTTCATTTGTAAAGGCTAAACCTAGCTTTTTAGCTATTTCATTGACTATGTCTTGGTTTAAATTTGGGGTTCTTTCTGTGGTTTGGTTTATGGTTTGTTGTGCGTTAGTTTCTGGATAAAGGTAGAGGGGAAAAGCATTTCCAGTGCCAAATAATTTTGCGCTAGCTGTAATATTTCCTTCAAATATTTTATTAGTGATAAAATTATGCCTATATTCTTGAGTAGTCTGTCTTGGCACAATTAATCCTAAATTATCTTTTAAAAAATGTTTCATCACATTGTATCTACCATTACATACAAAACCATTTTGTTTTCCAGAATAAAAGGTTTTACGAGTATCGAAAGGGCGATAATAAATTTCTTGCCAAACATCTGGATTATTAATATTCCTTAAATCCGCAAGAAGGTTTAAAGGATAATTTATT
>TARA_R110002050_G_scaffold281600_1_pt1 | contig 36766 bp, 20 predicted proteins | sample TARA_R110002050 | Tara Oceans TARA_R110002050 (sample SAMEA4396988) | marine metagenome | biome: Polar Biome; feature: [DCM] deep chlorophyll maximum layer (ENVO:01000326); material: water (ENVO:00002006), including particulate matter (ENVO:01000060) such as... | depth 25 m
CCATGCTTCAAGATGTTCCTTTATTGGCTATTTCTGCCATGCTAGGACACTTTTGATACATAAATAGGCCGCTTTGCCCCGGATAGGAAAGTCCTGAACAATAGTCCGATCGTAAAACCCTTTGGACTCGTAATCTTTTGGGCTATAAAATTCCGGTAGTTTATTCCTCTCGTCCAGATAGATGTAAAAGCAATCCTTCTTGGTCCGGACATCCCCAAGTATATGTAAAGAAACAACCTCGAAATGAGCCAGCAATCCTTCTGGCAAAAACAACGATAACATAGATATATCCACTTACTTTTTTTTAAGCAAATATATCATTACTCCCCAACTTTTTTATGTGACCCATTAGTTCTTTGAACAAGTAACAAAACTGTAATTGAGATGAGAGGATAGTTTTATGAGGACTATGGTCTCTCGGCTGGGATGTATAGGCAAATCAGTCAAACCGCCTTATGGGGCTTAGTTTTCACGACTTGGTCTTGAGCGATAAGGTCAAAGGCACTACCGCTGTTGTATTGTGAGTAGATTGCTATGGTGGGACTCCGCCAACAACACATAAAATTGATAAGGTTTGAACATAAGATGCTCATGGTCCTTTCCAATTTTTATAACGGATTTATCACTTAAGTTCAATAGTTTTTGAGTTTGTTTTCTAACCGAATTGAATACATAATACGTCAGTCCCTGTGTTTCTGCGCTATAATTAAATAAACAAAACACCTGTTGGTTTCCTAAGGTTCTTTTAAAACCTACAACCGATGGGTTATGCGATTCCAACCACTCCAGATTGTTTGTATCGGAGAAGATGTTGTTACTTTTTCTAATATTTAAAATATGTTGTATCCCTTTAAAAATTTGATTTTCAACAGTCCCCTTTTTCCTGATTTTGGCATTTTTTTTCCAATCAATCACCGGGCGATGCATCCAGCGGTTATCATAACTTTTTGATGGGTCTTTTAAATAGGAGTAGTCATTTGTACAACCAAATTCATCCCCATAAAAAACCATGGGAATGCCACCAAGCAACACACTGTTTGCCTGCATGAGTAAAATTTTATCTATGGATGTTTGAATAGCCTTGGCATCCTTTTTATTTATGGCTTTTTCCAAACCACATAAGGAAGCTAAGGTGCCTGAAATACGGGCGTCATTCGTTTTTGGGTTTACGCCAAATAAATCACCTGATGACGGGCTGGTTACCAACCTGCCCCCTAAATAATTTTTTAAATAGTCTCTGTGGAGATATGGCGTATATCCAACGGCTTCAATATAAGAATCCTCAAACCCCAGACCAATATCATCATGGCAGCGTGTGTAATTAATCCAGGTGCATCCCAATGGTTTTTGAAGAATAACCGGTTGATTTGCCAGCATATTCCGGGTATCTGCTGTTGCTAAAGCATCCCACTGAAGTGCCATTTGTGTGGCATTATAAGCCAGGTCACATTCATGCGTGGTCATAATACCTTTCCCAAAATAGTCCATGATTTGCTTAGGCGCAACAATGGATTCGCCCAATATGGCCATTCCCGGTGTCGCAGTTTCTAAAGCTATTTTTATAAATTGTAATATGATATGCGCTTCAGGAAGATTCTGGCAGCTGGTTCCCATTTGTTTCCAAATAAAAGCGGGCGCATCCACCCTTAAAATATCGATTCCTAAATTGGCATAAAAGAACACATTGTCCAACATGGCGTGTAACACATGCGGATTGGTGAAATTTAAATCCCACTGGTAATTGTGGAACACAGACATGACCCATTTGTTGGTCTTTTTGTCATAAGAAAAATTTCCGGGAGAACTCTCTGGGAATACTTCTGGCATCGATTGTTCCATTTGGTTTGGAATGGTCCGGTCATCATACAGGTAATAAAAGTCCTGATAAAAGGAATCACCTTCGCGTGCTTTTTGTGCCCACTCATGTTGGTTGGAGGTATGATTGAGTACAATATCAATCATTAAATTCATGTTCTTTTCCTGTAGTGATTTTTGCAGGGATTTTAAATCATCAAGCGTACCAAAACGTTTATCAATAACCCGATAATTTGACACCGCATAACCACCATCACTGGCGCCTTCCGGACTTTCAAAAAGTGGCATCAGGTGCACTAAATTTAAACCAAGTTCCTGTAAATAGTCCAACTTTTCAGGCATAGCTTTTAAACTCCCTACAAATCGATCCACATATAAACTCATGCCTGCCATGTTGTTGCTTAAAAACCAAATGCCTTGTTTTTCTTTTTCTTTATCTCTTTTAACCAGTGTGGAATTTCTTTCTAAATAAGCATCTGAAATTAATTCAATCATCTCCATAAATCGTGTTTCAAAATCTGCTCTTTTTGAATACAGTTGCGAGAATAAAGAATGAAGGAGTATGGCGTTTCCAATGAAACGGTCTATAAAAGGTTGATGTGCCTTTCCTTTGATTTTTTTGTTTGTAAAAACAGAACGGATGGTTGAAAATAAAGCGCTGTTTGGCATTGTTTACTGAATAGTGGTTAGTTGTTTCAAGACAAAGCTAATATACTTATTTAAATAGAAATATTTTTTTAAGGGTTTTTACGGTTACCAGCCATTTTTTAGATACGCATCAGGTTTTTATAAACCACAAACATAATATCTCTCAGGTTTTATTAAAACTGTCTTAAATACTTCATATTAACAGCTTAAACCTTTATTTTTGATGCATTAAAGAGTAAAAAATGAAAAAAATTGCGTTATCAATAATCCTTCTAACTGTTTTATTTGGACAATCACAGGTTCTTAAGCCAGTAACATGGACGACTTCTGTTGAAAAAATTTCAGATACAGAGTATTATTTAGTTTCAAAAGCGTCCATAGAAACAAATTGGCATTTGTATTCTCAACATGTACCGGAAGATGGCCCCATCCCAACAAGTTTTACTTATGATGCTAGCGATACTACCTTTAAAATAATAGGGACCACATCAGAAGAAGAAGGGCATACCATTGATGATCCTGTTTTTCAAATGAAGATTAAGTTTTTTGAAAACAATGCCGTTTTTAAACAAAAAATTGAAATACTTGGAGACACCAAAACCATAAATGGTTTTGTAGAATTTATGGTATGTGATGATACCAGATGCTTGCCACCAACAGAAGTGGATTTAGTGTTTAATCTTTCTAAAACTGAAGTGGCATCTATAGTGACAGCTTCAAAAAACAATGAGGTATCGGCAGGTTCAAACACTCATAAATCCAAATCAAAGTCTAAAAAAGGACTTTGGGGCATTTTCATAATTGCGTTCTTTTCAGGTTTTGCAGCACTATTAACGCCTTGTGTGTTTCCTATGATTCCCATGACGGTCAGTTTCTTTACCAAACAAAGTAAAACCAAAGCGGCAGGCATAAAAAATGCCATTATTTATGGGTTATCCATCATTGTGATTTATGTGCTCTTAGGGATTTTTGTAAGTTTTATTTTTGGACCCAATGCCTTGAATGCTTTATCCACCAACGTGTGGTTTAATTTGGCATTTTTTATATTGCTATTGGTATTTGCGGCGTCATTCTTAGGAGCCTTTGAAATTATGCTGCCTAATTCATGGGCAAACAAAGTAGATAAACAAGCCGATAGAGGGGGTTTAATTGGTATCTTTTTTATGGCATTGGCACTTGCTATTGTGTCGTTTTCATGTACAGGCCCTATCGTGGGAACCTTATTAGTGCAGGCCGCTGCCGGTGGAAGTCAGATTGGGCCCATTGTTGGGATGCTTGGTTTTTCTTTAGCCATTGCATTACCTTTCGCGCTTTTTGCCGCATTTCCAGGATGGTTAAATTCACTACCAAAATCCGGAGGTTGGCTAAATACGGTTAAAGTGTTTTTAGGGTTTTTGGAATTGGCGCTGGCCTTTAAATTCTTGTCGAATGCCGATTTAGTATTACAATTACATTGGTTGGAACGCGAGGTTTTTATAGCTATTTGGATTGCCATATTTGGAACTTTGGCGTTTTATCTGTTCGGAAAAATACAGTTGCCACATGATTCACCCATCAAACATATTTCGGTAGGTAGATTAAGTTTAGGCATGTTGTCACTGGCATTTGCGCTGTACATGATTCCGGGGCTTTGGGGCGCTCCACTAAATTTGATAAGTGCTTTTCCGCCTCCACAACATTATAGTGAATCGCCATATGGCGTTGGGTTTACCAATAATTCAAATCCAAGCAGCCATGTAGATATTCCGGATGGGGCTCATTTAATGGCACCTCATAACATTCTGGCTTTTAATGATTATGACAAAGGTTTGGCGTATGCTAAAAAAGTAGGCAAACCCGTGATGCTTGATTTTACCGGACATGCTTGTGTGAATTGCAGAAAGATGGAACAAAATGTATGGATAAAACCCAAGGTGCTGGACATCTTAAAAAATGATGTGGTACTTATTTCATTATATGTGGATGATAAGCGCAAATTAGCACCTGGTGACGTGGTAGACTCTAAATTGAAACCTGGAAAAAAATTAAAATACATTGGACAAAAATGGAGTGAGCTTCAAACCATTAAATATGAAACAAATTCGCAGCCCTTTTATGTGCTTATGGATCTTAATGAAGAAAACCTTATTGACCCTGTGGGTTATACCCCCGATGTTGATGCATACTTTAATTGGTTAAAAGAAGGTCTTTCAAAATTTAAATAAAATTGGATTATTCTTATGTTTTGATGAAGTCTGAAGAAAATAGCATGAATCGAAGTAACACTAAAACCATAGACTCAAATCTAGAAGCCTATTTTAAGGTTTTCAGGGATAATATTGTAGGTTTAAACCAGACCTTTGAATCGCCCTATGGAACCCAAAAAATAATTTATGCGGATTGGACGGCCAGCGGAAGGTTGTACAGACCTATAGAAGAAAAACTACTGAATGAAATTGGCCCTTTTGTGGCAAACACCCATACAGAAACATCTGTAACCGGTTCAGCCATGACCATGGCGTATCATGAAGCGCGAAACATTATTAAAACCCACGTCCATGCATCAAAGGATGATGTGTTGATAACCGTTGGAACTGGAATGACCGGGGCCATCAATAAATTTCAACGTATTCTGGGTTTAAAATTAAGTGAAAATTTAAAAGACCACACGCAAGTACCAGAGGCGTTAAGGCCTATTATATTGGTGTCACATATGGAGCATCATTCCAATCAAACCTCATGGTTGGAAACCATTGCAAAAGTGGAAGTGATTCCATCCAATGAACACGGGTTGCCTTGTTTAAAAAGTCTTCAGGTTCTTTTAGATACATACGCTGATGTTCCTATTAAAATAGCCGCCATAACAGGGTGTTCCAATGTTACCGGAATCAGGACCAATTATCATGAAATTGCTGAAATCATGCATCAAAATAATGGTTTGTGTTTTGTTGATTTTGCATGTTCAGCGCCGTACACTGAAATTGACATGCATCCGGAAAATGAAGATGAATATTTAGATGCCATCACCTTTTCCCCACACAAATTTTTAGGCGGACCAGGATCTTCAGGCGTATTGATCTTCAACAAAAAACTATATAAAAACGTGGTACCGGACAATCCGGGAGGCGGCACGGTATCTTATACCAACCCATGGGGAGATCATGACTATATTGATGATATTGAAACCCGGGAAGATGGTGGCACGCCAGGATTTATTCAAGCCATTAAAATTGCCCTTTCCGTAAAATTAAAGGAGCAAATGGGTGTGGATAACATATTAAAAAGGGAGCATGAACTGAACGCCATTATTTTTAACAGACTTTCTAAAATAAGTAACTTAAACATACTGGCTCCTGAACATACCGATAGATTGGGGGTGTTTTCTTTCTATATTGAAAATGCCCACTTTAATTTAGTTGTTAAAATGCTAAATGACCGTTTTGGGATTCAAACCAGAGGTGGTTGTTCCTGCGCCGGAACCTATGGTCATTATTTATTGCACGTGGACCAACTGACCTCAAAAGCCATTGAGAAAAAAATTCTGGAAGGCTGTTTGATGGAACGCCCGGGTTGGGTTAGAATGTCCATACATCCTACCATGACCAACGCAGACATTGAATTTATTTGTGATGCTATTGAACTGGTTGCAAAAAACTTCAAAAAATGGGAAGCAGATTATAAGTATGACCCAGTAAAAAATGAGTTTTTACATGTAGGCAATAACAATACGGAGCAACAGATTACGTCTGCTTGGTTTAATCTTTAAATAATGGGATTCTAAATGAAGAACTTAATATAAATTGTTAAAAATCAGAGCGTTTAACGATTTGGTTTGTGGCAATCTATTTGTTGTTGTTTGTCATTGCGAGGCTCTTTGGTCGAAGCAATCTGTTTAATTTGTGTTCTTTATTATGAGATTGCCGCGCTTCACTGCGTTACGCTCGCAATGACTCGGCTTGTTGATTTTTAAAACAATATTTGTTTTTTATATTGAACTCACATTAAACACCTATTTTAAAGATATTTTTTTTGATAAAATGATAGTATGTTTTTCTTCGGTTTTGTCATTTTTTACATGTTTTTTATGAATTATTTTTTCCCTTTTGAAGGAGTTCAGGTCTAAACTATGGGATATGGTTTCTAAATCATGATAATAAAAATAGAGTTTATCTCCGGTGCTTCCTGTTTGATACCCACTATTTTCATACGCGCCTTCAACAAAACTTAAGTATAATATTCCGGAAGGGTAAAGTAATTTCCTGGAATCTGAGATGAGTTTTAAGCAGTCTGATTTTGATAAATATGGTATACTGAAACCACAAATAATGGCGTCAAAAGTTTCATGAAGGCTTCCTATATTTCTGCAATCCATCACCATGCATTCAGCAGCAGGGTTATTGTTTTTTGCTAATTCCACCATAATTGGAGACACATCAATAGCTTTAATTTGATATTGAGGATTTTTATTAAGTAGATATTTGGTAATATTTCCTGGACCGCAACCAATTTCCAGAATCTTTGCATTTGGCTTATTTATGAGCCCTGAAAAAACATCGTAGGTGTCATTATATAAGTCTAAACTCATAAACGTATCCTGATACAATTTGGCAATTTTATCCCAGGTTTTTATTGATTTTTGTTGCGCATCCATTTTTAATATCTGTGTATACAAATCTAATAGTTTTTGAATCGTCTTTTGAATACGGATAAAATGAAATTTGGTATCATTAAATATATCCTTAAATTTAGACTGTTAAAGAACAAAAAATATACCACCTTAACACCATAAATGAATATTTCTAAAAAACGGATTGGTTTGTTTTTGGGGCCATTTGCATTTTTGATGATTTTATTATTATTTCATCCTAAAGGCCTTAATGATGCCGCCAATGCTGTGTTGGCATCAGCTATTTGGGTTGCTATTTGGTGGATAACGGAAGCGCTTCCCATTGCCGTTACGGCGTTATTGCCCATTATTCTTTTTCCGTTGACGGGAGGCATGGGTTTGACCGAAACCACAGCGTCTTATGGGCATAAATATGTGTTTCTTTATATTGGGGGTTTTATTTTGGCCATAGCCATTGAAAAATGGAAGCTTCATAAAAGAATAGCGTTAACCATTATTAACATTGTAGGAACCAATGTGATCAATATAATTCTTGGATTTATGATTGCTACGGCATTTTTATCCATGTGGATCTCCAATACTGCCTCTGCGGTCATGATTTTACCTGTAGGAATGGCCATTGTATCCCAATTAAGAGATAATCCGGACACCATTGAAAACGAAAATTTAATTTTTGGAAAGGCGCTGATGTTGTCCATTGCGTACAGCGCATCCATTGGAGGCATGGCAACTCTTATTGGGACACCGCCAAATCTGGTGTTGGCAGGGGTTATAAAACAAACCTATAACATAGAAATTTCTTTCTCTCAATGGTTTATGTTTGGATTCCCCATATCTATTATCCTTTTATTTATATGTTGGGTGTATTTAACGCGATTTGCGTTCAAGTTTAAACAGAAGGAATTTCCGGGCGGAAGTCAGGAAATTAAGAGACAGTTACAGGCATTGGGTAAAATCTCATACGAAGAGAAAACAGTTTTTGTGGTTTTTTTATTAACTGCTTTTGCTTGGATTACCGGATCATTCCTGATAAAACAATTCATTCCCGGAATTGACGACACCATAATTGCTGTATTCTTTGCTGTGATTTTGTTTATACTGCCCGCCAAAGAAAAAGGCATACCCATTATGAATTGGGAAGATGCCGTAAAATTACCTTGGGGCATTGTGATATTGTTTGGAGGAGGCATGGCCTTAGCGCTTGGGTTTGAGTCCAGCGGACTAGCGGTTTGGATTGGGAGTCAAATGACAGCGCTAGAATCTGTGCCGCTTATTTTATTGTTATTAATTTTAATAGCATCGGTTAATTTTTTAACTGAAATAACATCAAATTTAGCAACCACGGCCATGTTATTGCCTGTATTAGTGTCATTAGCCACAGCCGTGGGAGTACATCCGTATTTTTTATTGGTAGGCGCTACTTTAGCAGCCTCTTGTGCCTTTATGCTTCCTGTCGCAACACCACCTAATGCCGTTGTTTTTGGGTCGGGGTATTTAAAAATTGAAGACATGGTAAAAAAAGGATTCTTCATGAATATTCTTTCTATCATTCTAGTGACACTTTTTGTTTATTATATACTTCCTCTTCTTTGGGATTTGAGTGCGTTAGGTTAAATAAATACAATATATACTCTAAACTAGAATGGCTTTCTATTTCACAATGTTGCAATAAACTTGAAACAGAAATATCTATTTTTTACCCATACAGCATTGCAACAATTTTACAATAAAGTTCTATTTTTAATTGATTTTAAGTACATTAGCACCCAAACATAGTATTACAATGGTCTATCATAAAGTATTTAGTTATAAATGGCTTGTTGTTATGTTGTTGCTTAGCACATTCCATTTATTTTCGCAAGAATTACCGTTGATTGAGGTCTATACGCCTAAAGACTATGGGGCTGAAAATCAAAATTGGGGTATTTCACAATCCAAAGACAGAAATATTTATATAGCAAATAGCAAAGGGTTACTGGAGTTTAATGGGGCTGACTGGACATTGTATCCATCTCCAAATGAAACCATAATAAGATCGGTTAATGTGATTGACGATTTGATTTATACAGGTTGTTATAAAGAATTTGGATTTTGGAAAAGAAACGACTATGGCACATTAAATTATACCTCGATTTCTCAAAAACTTCAAATTCCCTTTTTGGAAGATGAAGAAATATGGAATATCATCAGCATAGATGAATGGGTCTTGTTTCAGTCGTTAAAACGGATTTATGTTTATAATGTAGAGGCATCATCTTTTTCCATTATTGATTCAAACAATACTATTTATAAAATATTTAAAGTCAGCGATGGCATCTATTTTCAGAAGACAAAAGAGGGCATTTTTAAAATTGAAAAAGGAAATTCAGTTTTAGTTTCCAATGATAAAATAGTTAGGGAAAATTTATTGGTTAATATTTTTTATCAAAACGGGAAACTCCTATTGGAAACTGAAGATAATGGTTTTTATACTTTAAACGACAACAAGCTTGAAAAATGGAATATTGCTGCAAATGAGCTACTTTCAAAAGTAAGCGTTTATAGAAGCATTCAATTAAAAGACAACAGTTTTATTTTGGGGACCATATCTGATGGTATGTTGCACGTATTGCCAAACGGTGATATAGATTATCAAATTAATGAAAGCAATGGTTTAAGTAATAATACGGTACAAGCCATATTTGAAGATATTGATAAAAATATATGGCTTGGGTTGAACAACGGGATTAATTGTGTGAATGCCGATTCTCCTTTTATGGTTTATAACGAAAAAAATGGAAAACTGGGAACTGTTTATGCCTCAAAAATTTTTAATAATATCCTGTATGTTGGAACCAATCGTGGGTTGTTTTATAAAGCCTATAATTCTAAAGAAGATTTTACTTTTATTGAAGGAACTCAAGGTCAGGTTTGGAGCTTGGTAGCATATGATAACACCTTATTTTGTGGTCATAACACCGGAACCTTTATAATCGCTAACGGGAAGGCCATCTTGATAAGTGATGTTCAAGGCACTTGGAACTTTATTCCCGTTAAAAACCATGACGATTTGTTGCTACAAGGAAATTATGATGGGCTATATATTCTTGAAAAACTAGATGGAAATTGGAAGTTTAGAAATAAAATTGAAGGTTTTGATATGTCAAGCAAGTTTTTTGAGATGCCAGAAAAAGATGAAATTATTGTAAGCCATGAATATAAAGGTGTTTTTAAAATTAAAGTAAATCAAAGTTTTACGAAGGCACTTGAGGTCGTTAAGGATACTTCTATAGATAAAGGAGCCTCTTCCAGTCTTATTCAATACAATAATGGTATATATTATTCCTATAAAGAAGGTGTTTTTAAATATAAGCCCCAAGAGCAAAAATTTGTAAAAGACACGGTATTGAGCAATCTTATTATTAAGGAGGAGTTTTCTTCAGGAAAATTGGTATATGATAAAGAAACTAATACGCTTTGGAGCTTTTCGGCCAATGACATAAATTATATGGCTCCTGGGAAATTTAATAATGTACCCAAAGTCAATAAAATTCCATATCCTGAATCATTGTCAAGAGGGCTAACCGGATATGAAAACATCTCCCATTTAGAAAACAATAAATTTTTGATAGGCACTGATTTAGGTTTTCAAGTTGTTAATTTAAATAAGGTTAAAGAAAAACCTTATAGCATATATATTAATTCTATTATAGTGAGTGATTTAAATGCTATTTCAAAACCTGTAAAAACAGTTGAGAACGGTGTTTTTAAAAACAGAAACAATAGTATAGAATTTACGTTTAGTGTGCCTGAATTTAATAAATATTTAGATACAGAATACCAATATCAGCTGGTTGGAATTGATGATCATTGGAGTGTTTGGTCAAAAAATGGTAATGCATCTTTTAAATATTTGCCATTTGGGGATTACGAGTTTAACGTGAAGGCTAAAGTGGGAAATACAGTTTCAAATAACATAGCATCTTATGGTTTTCAAATTGAAAGACCCTGGCTGTTATCAAATGTCATGATAGGGGTGTATTTGGTTTTACTGTGGTTAGTATTCTTCATCATTCATAATATTTATAAACGATATTACAGGAAACAAAGGGAAAAACTACTTTACCATACAAAACAAGAGCTTGAATTAAAGGAACTGGAAAATCAAAAACAGCTCATGAAGTTTAATAATGATAAGCTGCGTCAAGATATAGAAAATAAAACCAGGGAACTGGGAATCTCAACAATGAGTTTAATTAAAAAGAATGACTTTTTAAATAATGTTAAAAATGAGATTAAAAATATTGAGGATATCAAGAACTTAAAGCAAGTTGTTAAAATTATTGATAGAAATATAAACAATTTAGATGATTGGAATTTATTTGAAGAAGCTTTTAATAATGCAGACAAAGATTTTTTGAAAAGGATAAAGAATGATCATCCAACACTTACTCCAAACGATTTAAAATTATGCGCATATCTTCGCCTTAATTTATCATCAAAAGAGATAGCCCCCTTACTTAATATATCACCAAGAAGTGTAGAAGTAAAGCGCTATCGTTTGCGCAAAAAGTTAGGATTAATGCATGAAGCTGGACTAACTGACTATATTTTAGAATTTTAATACCCCAACAATCCTTATAATTACCCATACAAAACCACAACATTGTTCTTTTTTTTTGATTTGTTCATAAAAAGGACTTCGCAATAAACCCATGCCATTATTAACGTTTTGTTAACAATATGTCTTTTTTTTATGATGTATGTTTTTTGTTGAGGTAAAAAATATGGATTCTTTAAATTCAATAATTAGATTTACAAAAACTCAAAAAAACTAATTTCATATGAGACACACTCTCTTTAAAATTCTGGCTTTATTTTTCATGGCATACTCAAGTGCACAAAATGTAGAAGTGAGCGGAACAATTCAGGACGAAAGCGGAATACCAATCCCTGGAGTTAATGTTTTAGTAAAAAACACCACAAAAGGAGCCGTATCCGATTTTGATGGTAATTTTACTATCAAAGATGTTGAAACAGGTTCAACTCTTACAATCAGTTATATAGGTTATGTAACCAAAGAAGTTATTGTAACTGATGGTTCAAATTTAACAATTACACTTCAAGAAGACATTGCTAAGCTTGATGAAGTGGTGGTCATAGGGTATGGCTCACAAAAAAAGAAGGATGTCACCGGTGCGGTATCCATTGTTAGTGCCGAGGCCATTGAGGAGTTGAGGCCTATTGATGCAGCGCAGGCCTTACAAGGCACATCAGCGGGAGTCTCTGTAACGGCACCTTCCGGGTCACCGGGTGGCGGGTTTAACATCTTAATCAGAGGGGTCAGCTCCAATGGCGATAATGGTCCTTTAGTGGTTATTGATGGCTATAAAGGAGATTTGAACACCATAAACCCTAGTGATATTGAAACGTTTTCAATATTAAAAGATGCACAAGCTGCTATTTATGGTATTGAAGGTGCCAACGGTGTTATTTTGGTTACCACAAAATCCGGTAAGAAAAACATGGCGGCTAAAATCAGTTATGATGGTTATACCGGGATTCAACAAACCACCCGCGAACTTCCTTATTTAAACGCCACCGAATATGCGCTTTTGCTTAACGAAAGTTATGCCGCCAATGGCAATGCCTTGCCATTTCCAAACGTGAGTGGTTTAGGTACTGGAATCGATTGGCAAAAGGAGCTTTTTAAAACAGCGCCCATTACAAGCCACAATGTGACCGTAACTGGTGGCGGAGATAAAAGCACCTATTATGTTGGAGGCTCCATTTTGGAACAGGATGGTATTATTGCCAGCGATAAATCGAACTTTCAAAGAGCTAACATGAAAGTTAAATTAGCCTTTGATATTACCGAAAAATTAAAATTCACCACATCTGCCAATTATTTTAATACCAATAGAAAAACAATCGGCGAAAATGCGTTGGGAACCCCTTTGTTCAACGCGCTTAATTACGCTCCTACCTATAGCTTAGATCAAGAGGATCTATCGGGCTTTTTAGGGAACGAAGTCATTAACCCATTATCTCAAATAGCCAACACATATAATGAATATAATGGTAATTCCATTGAAGGAACGTTTCAATTGGACTATAAACCCATAGAGGGGCTAACAATAACCTCACGTATAGGGGTCAAGGCATATAACGACAAAGGCAAAACTTTTAGCCCTATAATAAATTATGGTTCTGGAAAAGTGTTTAATACTGATAGAAGCAGTGTAAATCAATACCGTAATACCAATAACAACTATACATGGGATACCTTTGCGACATACAATAAGACTTTTTCAGAAAAGCATAATACAACGTTTACCTTAGGAACCACGGCCCAAAGAGCTTGGGGAGATAATTTAAGCGGAACAGGCTACGATGTGCCAAACAACTCCTGGGAATTTGCCGATATTTCATTGGCGCCCGGCATAAGTGAAGCCAAATCCGCAGGGTCCTATATTTATGATGGCAGACAATCATCGTATTTTGCACGAGCGCAATACGATTTTAAAGGCAAGTATTTGATATCTGCACTGATCCGTAGGGATGGCAGTTCAGATTTTGCTGCTAAAAACCGGATTGATTACTTTAAGTCTGCAACCGCTGGTTGGAAAATTTCTGATGAACCCTTTATGGCAGATTCAAAAACCATAAATTTCCTTAAATTAAGGGCCAGTTACGGAACATTGGGAAACAACAATGCCGGAAAGGATCTTTATAGGGCACTTCTTGATGGCGAGGCAACCTATGTTTTTGATGGGTCATTGATATCGGGTGTGGCAACAGGAAGAATCCCAACGCCGGATTCGGTTTGGGAATCGGCCGAAAAACTGGATATAGGGTTGGACATAAACCTATTCAATAATAAAATAGAAATAACCACCGATTATTTTGTTGAAGACCGAAACAGATTGTTAATACCAAATCTACCGGTCTCCGGAATACTGGGCGGCTATGCCCCTGGGGCCGGATTGCCAACAACCAATGCGGGTTCTACAAGAAATAAAGGGATAGAACTTTTTATAAACTACAAAGAAGAACTCTCTGATAACCTGTCAATGGGCATCAGTTATAACGTTACCAAAATAGATGGTGAAGTTACCGCCGTTAAAGACGATATTTTTTCAGAAGGAGGATCCTTTAGTGTGGGGCAACCGGCCATTTCAAGGCTAGAGGTTGGGCAGCCTATGGGATATTTTTACGGCCTTAAAACAGATGGTATTTTCCAAAACCAGGCTGAAATAGACGCCGCTCCATCCCAAACGGAATTGGGCGCAGCAACAGCTCCGGGCGATTTCCGTTTTCAGGATATTAATGGCGATGGTGTTATAACCATTGATGACAGAACCTATTTGGGCAAGCCACAAGCAGATTACATCATGGGGCTGAATTTAACCTTTAAATATAAAAACTTTGATTTTGTATCCTATATGTATGCAGAAATAGGTAAGGAAACCGTTCGTAACTATGAGCGCGACCAACCCAATGTGAACAGGTTGAATTTATATTTAAACAGATGGACCGGTGAAGGGACCAGCAATAGTGTGCCAAGAACAACTATTGGAGGCACAAGCAACAAACTGTTTTCAGATTTTTATGTGGAAGAATCTTCATTCTTAAGATTGCAAAACATTCAAATAGGCTACTCCTTATCACAAGACGTCGTTGAAAAACTGGGAATAAGCAAGTTCCGTTTATATGCAACGGTGAACAATCCGTTCACATTCACCAAATATAGAGGGTATGATCCCGCAGCAACTAATGGTGATGCCATTGGTGGCGGTATAGATTATGGGTTTTACCCAATTTCCAGACAGTTCATTCTAGGTTTAAACCTATCCATATAAAAAATCTGCGAAATGAAATGAGCATAACAATAAATTTCCAAAATTAACACGGGTTTTATTATGCGAATGACATGGAACCATTAAAAAAAACAAATATAAAAGGATGAAAAATTATATAAATAAAATAACAAAAACGCTCTTAACCTTATTGATTCTGTTTGGGGCTAATTCTTGTGGCGATGCTTATTTAGAAGAAGTTAATATATACAGTATAGATTCTGAAAGCTACTTTAATTCAGAATCCGATTATTACAATGCTTTAATCGGAGCTTATGATTTATTGCAGGCAACCTATGTAAATGTCATGTTGGGAGAAATTGCTTCAGACAATACCTTGGCAGGTGGCGAAAGTGCCACGGACGTTGTTGGTTTTCAACAAATTGATGATATGATCCATACCCCTGTAAACAGTAACCTAAGGGATATCTGGAACTGGATGTATGCCGGCGTAAACAGGGCCAATTTTATTTTGGAGTTTCAGGACAAAACAGATTTTGTCGGTAGAGAGGTTCTCATAGGAGAAGCCCGTTTTTTAAGGGCATATTATTACTTTGAATTGGTAAAATGGTTTGGACCCATTCCATTGAAAGAATCTAGATTTAATTTAGGAGATGAAGCCACATTACCAAGATCACCAGTATCTGAAGTCTATGCGCTAATTGAGCAAGATTTGCAGTACGCAGTCAACAATTTGTCTTATACTGCGCCACAAGTTGGTAGGGTTACCAAAGGAGCCGCTCAGGCTTTATTGGGAAAGGCATATTTATATCAAAACAAATTTTCAGAAGCAGCCACTGTTTTGGATAATTTAATTCAAAATGGCCCGTATGATTTGGTAACAGATTATAATACCATTTTTGAAAATGAAGGTGAGAACGGTATCGAATCGGTTTTCGAAGTGCAGTATTCAGATCAAGAAGGCGCTGGGTTTGATTGTTTACAGTGTAGTGAAGGAAACGTGGCCGTAGGGTTTAATGGCATAAGGAATTATTCCGGTCCTGTGTTTGATTCAGGCTTTAGTTTTAACGTGCCTACACAAGATGTGGTTGATGAGTTTGAAGTTGGCGATTTGCGTAAAGATGTGGCCATTTTGGACATTGATGCCTGGGCGACACAAACAGGAGCTACGTTTACTAAAGGAAATGAGCATACAGGATATTACAATAGAAAATATATTGCCCGTAAAGGTGATTTAAATACAGGCGACCCCAATTTAACCAACCCAAACAACTACAGGGCCATACGATTTGCCGATGTGTTGTTAATGGCGGCAGAGGCGTATAATAGAGGAGACATTGACGATATGAAAGCGCAGGGATATCTAAACAGAGTGCGTGAAAGGGCCTTTGGAACCCCTAATAATGTAACCTCAACTGGAGCAGCGCTTACAGATGCCATAGCACATGAAAGACGTATGGAACTGGTTGGGGAAGGCCATCGGTTTTTTGATTTGGTTAGAACGGGTAGAGGAACACTAATCCCTGGGTTTACCACAGGTAAAAATGAAGTGTTTCCAATCCCTATTGAAGAAATTCAATTTGCCAATGGCAATTGGGAACAAAATCCTAACTATTAATTTAAAAATAATACTATGAAGATTATTAAATATACATTGAGATTATGTCTTATCGCGCTAACAATCATTAGCTGTACGGAAGACGATAATACAGATTATGTAAAAAGCATAGCGGCGCCTACTAATGTTTCGGCAGCAGTGAGGGTTACACAAGACAATACTGGGCTTGTAACCATTACCCCTTTAGGTGAAGGCGTGGTAAGTTTTACTGTAAACTTTGGGGACGGTTCTGAAATTTCCCAGCCAATAAATTCAGGAAAAAGCCTAGAACACGTATATGCCGAAGGAACTTATGAAGCAATCATTGTCGCAACCGGTTTAAATGGATTGACAACTACAGCGGTACAAAACATTGTAGTATCGTTTAAAGCACCGGAAAATTTAGTGGTTATCATTGAAAACGACCCAGCTATTTCCAAACAAGTAAATGTTACGGCCACGGCCGATTTTGCGCTCTCTTACGAAGTGTATTTTGGTGAACCCGGTAACGATGAACCAATTGTAGGTAACAACGGGGACACCGTGTCTTATCAATATCAACAGGCAGGAACTTATACCATTAGGGTGGTCTCCATGAGTGCTGCCGTAGAAACCACAGAATACTCTGAAGCGTTTTTGGTAACGGCTATATTACAACCATTAGCACCGGCACCAACACCTACAAAAGCACAAAGTGATGTTGTTTCTATATATAGTGATTCTTATACAGACCCAGACCCGATAGATTATTATCCAAATTGGGGGCAAACAACCACCTATACCCAAATAGCGGTTAATGGAAACAATATGATTCAATATGGTGGGTTAACCTATCAAGGGATTGATTTTAATACAGTTCCCGTGGATGCTTCGGCAATGGAGTATCTGCATGTTGACATTTGGACAGCGGATGCTTTTGACGCAAAAATCTCCCCTATTAGTCCAGGACCTAATGAAGCTGCTTATGATTTAATCCTAACAGCAGATCAATGGAACTCGTTTGATATTCCTATATCTTATTTTACAGATTTAAATGCATCTTTAGATTTTAGCAGTATCTTTCAATTTAAATTCGACGGCGTACCATCTGGTGCGGGGACTATATTTGTAGATAACCTATATTTCTATAAAGCGCCATCAACAACTGGCAGCCCACTTATTTTTGATGATTTTGAAGGAAATGGAAACATTACAACTTGGTTTGGAGATGCCGCTGGAATGGATAATGCTTTTGCTAACCCATACCAAGAAGGAATAAACACTTCAAGTACCGTTTTACAGTATAATGATACAGGAGGACAATATGCCAATGTTCGTTTTGATGTGGTGCCAAATTTTGATATGGCAAACAATTCTACATTTTCATTAAAAATTTATGTGCCTTCATCTAGTATTTCTGGAACGCAACCCAATCAAATTTCATTAAAATTACAAGATGGTACCGTAGCAGAACCTTGGGCACAACAAACAGAGATTATAAAACCTATTGTTTTAGATCAATGGCAGGAAATATTCTTTGATTTTGCAAATGACGCAATTGTGGGAGCTTCAAATCCTTTAAGCCGTACAGACTTTAATAGAGTTGTTTTACAGGTAAATTCAGAGAATAATACCGATACGGTAATAGCATATTTTGATGATATAGCTTATGGTGAAGCTACTATTGGGGATTCAGCCCCATATGTAACAGATGATTTCGAAGGAAACGGAACCATTACTACTTGGTTTGGAGATGCCGCTGGAATGGATAGTGCTTTTGTAAACCCATACCAAGAAGGAATAAACACTTCAAGTACCGTTTTACAATATAATGATACAGGGGGGCAATATGCCAATGTTCGTTTTGATGTAACACCAAATTTTGATTTAATGGCTAAAAGCAAGTTTACGCTAAAAATTTATGTGCCTTCATCAAGTATTTCCGGAACGCAACCCAACCAAATTTCATTAAAATTACAAGACGGTACTGTCGCAGAACCATGGGCACAACAAACAGAGATTATCAAACCGGTTGTGCTAGACCAATGGCAAGAAATTACCTTTGATTTTGCAAATGATACAACCGTAGGGGCATCAGGTCCTTTAAATCGAACAGACTTTAATAGAGTTGTTTTGCAGGTGAATTCAGAAAACAACACCGATACTGTAATAGCATACATTGATGATTTTAACTATTATAATTAAAAATATAAAAAATGAAAAACATTAAATTAATAAGTATTTTTCTTTCGCTGGCATTATTACTTTTCAGCTGTCAGGATGACAGTAATTCCATAGGAGACATTGTTGCACCCAATAATGTTTCAATTTCGGCTGAAGTTGTTGGTGTAGATACAGAAAACCCATATGGAGATGGTAGCGGGTTTGTAAATATTACGGCATCGGCCGATAATGTTATAAGCTATAAATTCGATTTTGGTGATGGCTTAAGCAGCGTCGCCCCTTCGGGAGAGATTATGCATCGTTACAGCGTGGTTGGGGTCAACACCTTTACAGTAGTTGTAAATGCGATTGGCACTGGCGGTGTTTCTTCAAGCACTTCCATGGAAGTGGAAGTATATAGCTCATTTGAAGATAAAGAAGCCGAAGAGCTTTTAAGTGGCACCTTAGTGGGCGATAGCAAAACATGGTATTGGGCTTTTGATAAGCCACTCCATGTAGGTTTGGGCCCTGTAACCGATGATTATGGTAATGGAGAATTTGCCTATGAAGCTTGGTGGAATGGCATTCAACCGTTTGATTCTGAAAAATCTTGTATGTATGATAATGAATTTGTGTTTACAAAAACGGCCAATGGGATAACCTTTGAACAAACCGTAGGTCCAGCATTTGTTCCTGGAGCTTATGCGGGCGTAATTGGTGTTGATGGAGACGTTTGCCAGGGAGCAGATGTAGCCACTACAATGTTTGGAGTTAAAAACGTGTCGTTTGCACCTTCTTCATCAAAAGCGGCACTTGAAGGCTCTTATAATGGGAACCCTTACAGAGGCACCAGTTTCACTATTTCTGACGGTGGCTTTTTGGGTTGGTATGTTGGCGAAAGCACCTACGATATTATTGCTATTAGTGAAAATTTACTTCAAGTAAGAATAATTCAAGCTGGAGGAGGTTTTGCATGGTACCAACTGCTTACTTCAAGCAAACCGGGAAGTTCTTTTGAAACACAATACACCAATTTGGTTTGGTCGGATGAATTTGATGCCAATGGTGCACCCGATGCTGCCAACTGGGGTTATGACCTTGGTGCCGGCGGTTGGGGCAACGGTGAGTTGCAAACCTATACCAATAGTACCGATAATGTTATTGTTGAAGACGGATTACTCAAAATCACGGCAAAAGCTGATGGTAGCGGAGGTTATACATCAGCAAGGTTGAAATCTGAAAAACTATTTGAGTTCACTTACGGAAGAGTTGAAGTAAGGGCCAAATTACCGGCAGCCCTAGGGACTTGGCCCGCTATTTGGATGTTGGGTGCAAATTTTGATACGGTTGGTTGGCCGGAAAGTGGAGAAATTGATATCATGGAACAAACGGGTCAAGATAAAACATCGGTTTCAGGTACCTTGCATTATCCTGGTAATTCTGGTGGTAATGGCTCAACGGCATCAACAAGCGTAGATGATTCTACATCTGCATTCCATAATTATTCTGTAGAATGGACTCCCGAATTTGTTAAAATTTTAGTAGATGATACTGTTTATCAAACAGTGCCAAATACCTTAGACCTACCATTTAACAAGGATTTCTTTCTTATATTAAATGTGGCCATGGGAGGTACTTTAGGAGGAACAATCGAACCAGCATTTACACAAGACACCATGGAAATAGATTATGTAAGAGTATATCAATAATAGTTGAATTGTTCGTTTGAATTTTTCTTTAAGAAGGTCGGTAAATAAACTTGCCGGCCTTTTTATCTTCATGAGATATTTATATAGGGTTTTATTTATACATCCTTAAAATTAGCAATCCAATTATTGATTCATAACACATATCAGTAATGCAATTAACCCCATATACAGGCAACAGATTTAAAATAAATGACTAGTTAAATTAATAAAACAATGAGAAAAATAATTCTAAAATTAGCTTTGTTTTTGTTTACAACAGGGGTATTTGCTCAAGCAGATAAAGTATCAGTTGTAAATAATGATAAAGGAATGTCACTTTCTGTCAATGGAAAGGAATTTATGATTAACGGGATGAACTGGGATTATTTTCCTATTGGGACTAATTTCAATTACAGTTTATGGAAACAGCCTGATGATTTTATCAAAGCGGCTCTGGATGCAGAAATGGGCCTATTAAAAAATATGGGAGTAAATACCATAAGAGTATATACAGGAATCCCGCCAAAATGGATTACATACATTTATAAAAATTATGGCATTTACACCATGCTTAACCATGCTTTTGGTCGATATGGATTGACTTTGGATGGTGCATGGACTCCAAATACCGAATACTCAGATGCCAAAACCAGGGAATTACTTTTAAAGGAAGTAAAGGCCATGGTTCAAGAATATGAAAACACCCCGGGCGTATTGCTTTACTTATTAGGAAATGAAAATAACTACGGTCTTTTCTGGGATGGAGCTGAAACTGAAGATATACCGCTTGAAGACAGAAAATCTACTGTTCGTGCGCGTCATTTATACGCACTGTTCAATGAAGCGGTAGTGGAAATGAAAGCTTTGGATAAGTCACATCCTATTGCTATCTGTAATGGTGATTTGCTTTTTTTAGACCTTATTAAAGAAGAATGTAAAGACATAGATATTTTAGGGGTTAATATGTATAGAGGGATCTCTTTTGGAGATGCTTTTGATAGAGTTAAAAAAGAAATTAATAAACCCATTTTATTTACAGAGTTTGGTTCAGATGCGTTTAATGAAATAGAAAAGGCCGAAGATCAAAAATCTCAAGCTCAATTTGACTTAGGCAACTGGAAGGAAATCTACGAAAATACAGCAGGTTTAGGAAAGGCAGAAAATGCTATAGGTGGGTTCACATTTCAGTTTAGTGATGGCTGGTGGAAATATGGTCAAACTAAAAACCTGGATATTCATGATGATAATGCCTCTTGGAGTAACGGAGGATACACCAGTGATTATGTTTTGGGAGAAAATAACATGAATGAAGAGTGGTTTGGAATTTGCGCAAAAGGACCAACAAATGCAAGAGGATTATATGACCTTTATCCTCGTGCAGCTTATTATGCCTTAAAAGAAGCACACCAATTAAATCCTTATGAAGATGGCGTTACGCTTGATTATGTTGATAATTATTTTTCAAATATCCAAATTATGGATGCCGTTTTAAGAGCTCGTGGGGACAAAGCTGCTTTATCTAGTGGAAGTTCCGATAAAATCAGAATTAGCAATTTAAGGGCAGAATTCACTACATTCAACACTGGAGGAACATTGATTACAACACCCAATAACCCTGATCCCGATACCAATGCTTATCCAAATCAATTGGGCTTTGACGACATGCAATCCTATTATGTTGGTGTGGAAGGTAACCCGACATCTAATATGCGTGCCAATGTAAACTTTAATGTATTGGGGAATGTAGCAGAAAATCCAATAAATGAAATTTTTTACGAGAATGTAGGCCGTCCTATAAAAGTAATCAATTCAAACGGTGAGGAAGTTACAATTACCGACAATAATCGATTACGCGTTTACAATGCTGAATTTGAATGGAATGCCAAAGATGCCGATGTTAGGGGGTTTTACAGAACAGGACATTACCATTGGGGTTACGAAGGAGACTTTTTCGGTTTATACCCAGAAGCCAATTATGGACCAAACTTAGATATTTATAATGGTGAGATCCTGGGCATCGAGATAGATGGAAAAAGAGCCTTTAAAGGTTTAAAAGCGGCATTTGGCCCTCAACTTTGGTGGGGCGCCAATCCTACAATGCTTTTTAAATATCGCACAAGCTTAAAACATTGGGACATTACAGGTATTTATCACAGAGATATAAATACAAACTTACAATTTGACGATAATGGTAGACGAATTTTGGATGCAAATCAAGTTCGGAGCGGTGTTATTCCGGCTTGGCCCACAGAACGTGCCACTTTGGTTATTGAAAAGGAATTTGGAAGCTTTGGTCTTTCATTGGGTGGTATTTGGGGTGGACGACCCTTAAATGGTAGTTCATTTCAAGATGTAACTGGAGAATCAGGAAATTATGTTGTATATGAAGATAAGATTAACTCTAACGATAACTGGGGAGGAAAGGCAAAGCTAACATTCCAAAAAGGAAAGTTTAATTGGTATGCCCAAACTGCTTATATGGGCTTAGTAGCCTATGGTGGAGCTGATCAAACCCAGACATTTACAGGTTGGAAACTAAAAGATACAGGAAGTGGTAACCAAACAAACATACTTTCAGGTTTTACTTTCACGGCAGGTAACTGGCAGATTGCACCAAACTTTCTCTGGCAAAAACCATTGGTTGCCCCAATGCCCAACGATGTACAAGCTCCTGGTAGATTAAGAAACTATATAGACGATCCTTTTGCCGTAAGAGCCAATAGGGAAACCACAGCAGGGGAATTGCTTTTAACCTTCGATCCAACACCAGGCACCTGGTTTTATGACTGGGATAACGACCGTTCTGAAGATGCAAAATTAGCCTTTAATATAGGGTTTGTTTACAGGAACTATCCAACAGCACAGGATGCGGCTATTGGATTTGCAGCCGATCGTAGTTTTATCACCTTTGGAAAATCGGCACCAGCAAAAGATCTATGGGAATTAAGTTCCCGAATTGTCTCAAAAATAAGTCCAGGCTTAGGTTTAATTGCAAATATATATGGCGGCACGGCACAGGCCAATGGAGATAGTGAAAGAACGATTGAACGCTTTGGAGGCGATATTAAGATGATATACAAGAAATGGAAGTTTGAATATGGTTTCAAAGTTAACGACTGGGGCCCTTATGATTATTACAAAGATTTTAACCTTACGTTCCCTGTACAAAATACAATAGATATTTCTACATTCATTGGCAAACCTGATTGGTTTATCCTTCCAGATACTAAAATAGGTATTCAAGGTATTTGGCGCTCATTAAATCAATATTCATCCCGCTATTCACCAAATAACGTGCCTCCAAACACATTTCCGGCAGTGCCTACACTAAGTCCTGTTGGATTTGATGATGGACAAGAATGGGAAATCAGGACCTACATACACATCAATATTGGAAAATAAAAAAAAATTAAAATGAAAAACATAAAATTTATTTATTTAAAAATAACATTTCTTTCGGTATTGCTTTTTACAATTACTGTAAGCTGTGAAAGGGAGTTTTCAAATGAGGTGACGTTTGCAAATTCCCCTGCAATAGCCGAGGTGTTTACTGACACTCCAATTGGTTTAGGTACCAATTTTTACTTTCCTTATAATGGCTCTAAACCAACAGCATGGTCTGTAGATACTAAAGTAAGCTATAAAGGTTCAGCCTCTATGCGATTTGATGTGCCAAACGCCAACGACCCAGAAGGCAATTATGCAGGAGCCATTTTTAGAATTGATGGTGATGGATCTGGAAGAGATTTATCAGGGTTTGATGCCTTGACTTTTTGGGCAAAAGCTTCGCAGGCAGTTACGATTGCCGAAGTTGGATTTGGCGAAGATTTTTTGACAAACAAATTTATAACCACAAGAACAAATGTTGACTTAACAACTAATTGGGTAAAATATATTATTCCTATTCCTGATCCCTCTAAATTAACCCAGGAACGAGGCATGCTAAGATATGCTGCTAGAGGTATTGGGGCTGTAGGACAAGAAGTGGGTTATACGTTTTGGCTAGATGAAGTAAGGTTTGAAAAACTAGGGACAATTGCACAACCACAACCAACTATTCTAAATGGTGAAGATGTTGTTGAGCAAACATTCGTTGGTAGTGACATAGATATTGCAGCACGAGGTCTTACACAAACCTTTAATGTTAATGGTAGAAATATAACAGTTAGCACAACACCATCTTATTTTACATTTATGTCATCAAATACAGATGTTGCTATAGTAAATGAAATGGGGTTAGTTACTGTTACAGGAAAAGGTACTGCAAAAATTACTGCGCTTTTGGGTGGTGTTGCCGCTAAGGGTTCTTTAGAAGTAACATCTAGCGGTGCTTTACCCTCTGCCCCAGTACCAACAAGACCAGCCGCCGATGTTAAATCTATTTATAGTGATACCTATACACCAGTAACCACAAGTGATTTTAATCCGAATTTTGGTGGCTCAACAACTCAAACATCTGAGGCAACATCTAATGGGAATTCGGTTTTATTGTATGCAAACAACAATTATACAGGTATTCTTTTTACTGATACAATAGACGCTTCTACACTAACGAATCTCCATGTTGATATTTATACACAGCTATCAGGTACAGAAATAGGCATACAAATACGGGATATTGGATCTAACGGAGAAATAAACACTAATATTTTTACTGGGAACCCTGAAGGAGACGATAAAGATTTTAGATTCACAGCAACTGGTCTTACTGTGGGAGGATGGACTTCTTTTGAAATTCCTCTTGGCGGCGATCTTACTTCGCAAAAAAATAATTTAGGTGCCCTCATTATAACAGGAGGCCCTGATTTTATATTAGATAATATATACTTCTACAAATAATAAGGTTGAGTATAATAACATTCAAAAAACAAAAAATGAGCAAAAAAAATAAATACAGAAAAAGAGCAAAAGCGACACTATTTATGTCTTTTCTATTGGTAGCATTTTTAGTGATCATAAGCTGTTCTACAAGTGAAACCCAAACCGTTGCTGAATTCACAGAATTGGTAATGGCAGATGAGTTCAGCACAGACGGAATGCTTAATAGTGCTATTTGGGATTATGAAATAGGTACTGGTGAAAATGGCTGGGGCAATAATGAGTTGCAGTACTATACAGACCGTACTGAAAATATAACGGTACAAAACGGAATATTGATTATTACAGCTTTAGAAGAGTCATTTAAAGGCTCTTCATATACCTCTGCAAGAATTGTAACAAAAGGAGAACAAGCATACGGACGCTTTGAAGCGCGTATTAGACTGCCTTATGGGCAAGGTATATGGCCTGCTTTTTGGCTTTTAGGAGCAAATTGTGGACCAGCAGTAGTTTGGCCACAATGTGGTGAAATTGACATTATGGAATATCGCGGGCAAGAACCAACTACAATATACGGAAGTGTACATGGCAATGGTTTTTCAGGCGGGGAAGCTATTACAAAAAGGTATAGTTTGGAAAATGACCGATTTGATACAGGGTTTCATGTATTTGGTATTGAATGGGCTCCAGAATATATAAATTACTATGTAGATGATGTTTTATACAATCAAATTACACCAGCTGACGTGCCCGGTGAATGGGTTTTTAATCATCCATTCAAGATTATTGTTAATCTAGCTGTTGGAGGAAATTTTGTGGGGGCTCCTAATAGTGAAACGGTTTTTCCTCAAACCATGCTTATAGATTATGTAAGAGTATATAAAAATGAATTAATAGACTAAACAAATAATATAAAAAATTATGAAACAATTACTTAAAAAAATTAAGCAAATTTCAATATTGCTTTTAGTGATATCCTTAATAGGATGTGAAAATGATGACGATAATTCCCCGAAAATTATTTCGGGTTTTACCTACACTATTAGTGCTGATACAGGTACCGTAACTTTTATCAACACATCAGTAAATTCAAAGAATTATTTTTGGACTTTTGGAGACGGAACTAGTTCTACTGAAATTAATCCTATAAAAACATATACAACAGGAGAATACACAGTTACTTTAAAAGCAACCAATGTTGCAGGAGCATCTGATACTTCAGAGGATATAATTGTAATTTCAGATGCTGGAGCACCGGTAATCACATTGCTTGGGGATACCACGATAAATATTATGGTTGGAGAGACATTTACTGATCCAGGAGCAACGGCTACGGATGATGTAGATGGAGATATTACCGCTAACATTGTAATTGCAGGAGATACTGTAGATGAAAATACAGCAGGCACGTATATCATTACCTATAACGTAAGTGATGCCGCAGGAAATGCAGCGACTCAAAGAACAAGAACAGTTATAGTTGCTGAAGTTGCTCTAACGTGTCCAGAAACACTTTTAGTATTACCAATAGATTTTGATTGTGACGGGATAGATTATGAATCAAAAAGGGTTGCTGGAGATATTGGTTTTAGCATCATTGATAACCCAGAGTTATCTGGGGCTAATGCAGTTGCTTCCAAAGTTGGTGAAATTGTTAATATTGGAAATAATTGGGAAAACCTTAATTTTACTTTAGATACTCCTATTGATTTTTCAACTAACAAATCAATTAAACTTAAGTTATATTCAACAGTAAGTGTAGCTATTAAATTAAAAGTTGAGAATGGCGGTACTCCAGTTGAAAACGATCAAACACATGGAGGAACAGGATGGGAAGAGTTAACATTTACACTTACAACTTCAGAATCATTTAGTAATATAATTGTATTTATTGATGGTCCAGGCAATACTACTGGTACGTTTTATATAGATGATATTGAGCAAGTTGCTGCTGCTCCTAGCCCTACAGGAGATTATATATATGCTACATCAGGGACTGTAACGATTCCATCGACAATCGCGAATTGGGATTCCGGAACAACCATTGTTTCAGACTATAGTGGAGACGCAACTTACAATCCCAGCATACAACTCACTTCAGGAACAGGCTGGGGGGGTCCAGCAGCAGCTGTAGCCTTTACAGAAATGGAAGTAGGAATACTTTCGAACTATTCAACTCTTGAGTTTAAAATCAAAACAACCGATTTTACCACCATAAAAGTAAAAGTGCCTGAAGTGGAAGTAGAATTTCCAATAGCGGATGGAACAGCTTTGACAGGCGGATGGATTCAGATGAGCATTCCGTTATCAAACTTTAGTGGCGTTGTGGATGCAGCAAATCAATTTGCAATACTTCAGCAGGCAGCTGGAACTATGTATATCACTGATGTAATGCTGTCAGGCGACGGTAATGTTACACCACCAAGTGACTGCCCTGCACCTCCAGCGGGTGATTTCATCTCAGATGGAGATTTTGAAGCAAATACTGGATGTTGGCAACTAGTTGATAATGGTGGTACAGTAACAATTTCTACAACCATTAGTAATGGCGGAAGTAATTCGGGTCAAATAAAAACAGTGACATTTAAAAATCCAGCCTTAAAGCAAGAAAGATTTGGTATAGGCGTAATTCAGCCAAATACAGCATATGTTGTTAAATTCGATATTCAGGCAAATGCCAATGATTTGCCAGCAGATGGTGCCGTTTTCCAAGCCTTTGCGTTTTCTGAGACAGCTGAAGGCTCAGGTCTTCCTGCTGCACAGCATATTTTGGTACAAGGAGATGCAACTTTTCCAACAACCTGGCAAACCAGAACATATACTTTTACTACCGCTGCTAATGTAGATGGTGGATTGTCCTTGTTGTTAGAATTGGTTTGTGGTGGAGCAGGTACATGTACAGGGACTGTGAATATTGATAACGTTTCTCTTAAACTAGCACCTTAATCCAATAAGAAATGTATTAAATCAATGATATAAATAAAGAACAATTATTATATATTGAGTAAAAAAGGCTAGCGCAAAGTTATTTTCTAGTTAGCCTTTTTTCTCTAAATTTTGTCTATTAAATTTTTAAGAACCAATAATAAACAGTTTTTTTGTTGGAGCTGTATATTATTAAACTTAAATGTTAGATTTGAAAAACAATTTAAAATGGATCTGATGAAAACGGAAATTAATATTGTGATGTCAAAAATAAGTGTTGTAATGCTACTAGTGTTACTGTCAAGTTGTTTAAATAATAAAAAAGGCGAAAAAATTATTGAAATTAACAAACCGGTTTTTAATGTATCCAATATGAAAAGCCAAGTATTTACAACGGCGCATCACACCAATTTAAAACTTTCACTTACAGACGCTCTTCAGTTTAATGAATTTGAACAACCAAAAGAAACGGATGCTTCCATAATTGTTGATGAAAGTAAACAATTTCAAACCTTAGTAGGGATTGGCGCGGCTTTAACTGATGCTTCTGCCGAAACATTTTATAAGCTCCCAAAAGAAAATCAAGAACGATTTATGGAGGCCTATTTTAATGTTGATAAAGGCATTGGCTATTCATTGGCCAGAACCCATATTAATAGCTGCGATTTTTCAAGTGAAAGTTATACATATGTTGACGAAGGCGATACAGAACTGAAAACCTTCAATATTGAACACGATAGAAAATACCGGATTCCATTTACCAAAAAGGCCATAGAAGCTGCAGGAGGAAAACTGACTATGTTTGCCAGTCCTTGGAGCCCACCGGCATTTATGAAAACCAACAATAATATGTTGCAAGGCGGTAAACTAAAACCGGAATTTTATCAACCTTGGGCAAACTATTACGCTAAGTTTATAAAAGCATATGAGGCTGAAGGGATTCCCATTTGGGGCTTGACCATTCAAAATGAACCTATGGCAGTACAGCGATGGGAATCATGTATTTATACAGCTGAAGAAGAACGCGATTTTTTAAAGAATTATTTAGGGCCAACCTTGAAAAAAGAAGGACTGGGTGATAAAAACATTATTGTTTGGGACCATAACCGTGATTTATTATTTCAACGAGCCAGTACTATTCTGAATGACCCCGAAGCTGCTAAATATGTTTGGGGAATAGGCTTTCATTGGTATGAAGACTGGAAAGACGGAATCCCGATGTTCAATAATGTCCGTGCTGTTAACGAAGCCTATCCCGATAAAAACCTGATTTTTACCGAAGGCACCAATGAAAACTATAATTTGGAGAGAATAGTAAACGAAGACCCTAAATTGGCTGAACGTTATGGAAAATCCATGATAAACGATTTCAATAATGGTACGGTTGCCTGGACCGATTGGAACATTTTACTGGATGAAACAGGTGGCCCAAACCATGTTGGTAATTTTTGCTTTTCTCCGGTTCATGGCAATACTCAAACAGGAGCATTAACGTTTACCAATTCATACTATTATATGGGTCATTTTTCAAAATTCATCCGTCCGGGTGCCAAAAGAATTATCAGCGTCTCTAGCTCTAATGATTTAATAACAACAGGATTTGAAAATAATGACGGTAGTGTAATCATTGTGGTTATGAACCAAAGTGATAAAGAAATAAGTTATAGCATAACCATGCAGTCTAAAACCGCCCAATTAAAGGCCTTGCCACATTCCATTCAAACCATTGTTTTAACCAATTCATAATAGATTAGGGCCTTTTAATTATGTCAAAAAAATTAATATTTATTGCATTTGTAGTTTCTTTAGGAGGGTTTTTATTTGGGTTTGATGCAGGTATTATTTCGGGTGTGATGTCCTATGCCGGACCGGAGTTTAATTTAAGTGAAGGACAAGTTGGTTGGGTTGTAAGCTCGCCATCCTTTGCCGCCATGTTAGCCATGCTTTTTTCAGGTCGCTTAAGTGACATGATCGGGCGAAAAAAAATACTGTTGGTTGTTGCTTTTTTATATGCAGTGTCCGCACTATTTTCTGCTTATGCGACCTCTTATGAGATGCTTTATATAGCAAGAATGGTTGGTGGACTTGCATTTGGTGCCGCACTTGTTTTAGCACCTATGTATATCGCTGAGGTGTCAACGGCTGAAAACAGGGGGAAATTAGTTGCCATTCAGCAATTAAATATTGTGCTTGGTTTTTTTGTGGCGTTTTTAAGCAATTATTTTTTTAACAAATACAATACACCAGACAGTTCATTTTTAAATGATGACAATGTTTGGCGATGGATGCTAGGGGTAGAATTAATTCCTGCCGTATTATATTTTCTCGCCTTATTTTTTGTACCAAGAAGTCCGCGTTGGTTATGTCTAAAAAACAAGTTTGAAGAGGCAAAAAAGATACTTAATGATTTACATGGTAAAGAAAAGGGTGAATCAGAAATTGAAGCCATTGAGAAAAATTTACATACCGAAAAAAACACAGAAAAAGTTGCTATTAAAGATTTACTAAAACGTTCCTTGAGGTATATATTAGTAGTTGGACTCATTGTAGGGATACTTCAACAAATTACAGGTATTAACGCGGTTTATTTTTATGCCACATCTATTTTTAAACAAACGGGAATTGGTACAGATGCTTCGTTTTCATCTGGGGTGTTACTCAGTACTGTGACCGTAATTTTCACGTTTGTTGCCATGTATTTAATAGATAGAACCGGAAGACGTCCTTTGTTATTGGTTGGCACCGCCGGAATTGCACTGAGTTTATTATTATGTGCCTATGGTTTTAAGCAGGCAACCTATACATTAACTTCTGAAAAAATTGCCACATTTCAGTTTGCTGATGCAAAAAAGTTACAGCCTTATGTAAATCAACTGTTTGAAAATGATGTAGACTTTAAAAACAGCATGAAACAAGTTTTAGGAAATCAGGTGTACAGTAAAAATGATGGCGCCATTTTGGAAGCCGCAACAAGTATGAATGCAACCCTTGTATTAATTGGTATTTTGGGGTTTATAGCCTGTTTTGCATTTTCTTTAGGACCCGTTATGTGGGTGCTGCTTTCTGAATTGTACCCTATTAAATATAGAGGTTTGGCTATTGGGGTGATTGCGTTTGTAAATTCGTTTATCAGTTCGGTAGTACAACTTATTTTTCCATGGGAATTATCAAATTTGGGAAATGCCATGAGTTTTTTCATATTTGGAGCTATTGCGTTTATAGGATTCTTCATCCTTTTAAAAATATTACCGGAAACCAAAGGAAAATCATTAGAGCAAATTGAAAACGAATTTGTTAGAAATTAGTAAAAGTTAGATAAATGAATCACAGTAAAATATACATAGGAAATAACGAAGCTTCCTTTAAAACAAAAGACATTACAGGAAAATTGGTAAGTTTTGATAACGAAAATTATTATAAAATCCAGAATAATGACGCCATGAGACCGTTCTTTATGAGCATTGTGAGCGATTCAAATCATTGGATGTTTATTTCAAGCAACGGAGGGTTAACGGCAGGAAGGAAGGACAGCGGGTCTTCTTTATTTCCTTATTATACAGATGATAAGATCACGGAATCTGCCGAAATCACCGGAAGTAAAACCATTCTTCAAGTACATTCAAAAGATAAAATTCATTTATGGGAACCTTTCTCTGAAAAATATGAGTGTGTTTATGATATTCAAAGAAATCTGTATAAAAATGCACTTGGCAATAAAGTTGTTTTTGAAGAAATCAATAATGATTTAGGTCTCACATTTAGATATCAATGGAGTTCAAGTAATAAGTTCGGGTTTGTAAAAAAATCTACTGTAGCAAACCATACAAAAACGGATATAAAGGTAACCGTATTGGATGGCATTCAAAACATTCTTCCTTTTGGCGTCTTTGAAGATTTACAGGCCACACGTAGCAACTTAGTGGATGCTTATAAGAAAAATGAATTGGAAGCTGAAGTAGGCATAGGTATTTATGCACTTAGTGCCATTATTGTTGATAAAGCAGAACCCAGTGAGGCTTTAAAAGCAACCATAGCCTGGTCAATTGGAGTTGATAAACCCACCTATTTGGTGTCTTCAAGACAGCTTGACAAGTTCAGAAAAGGAGAAAAAATTAAACAGGAAGTAGATGTAAAAGCCGAAAAAGGGGCTTATTTTATTTGTGCGGACTTAACCTTAAAGCCAGAAATTGAAAAGAGCTGGATGATCATTGCCAACGTGAATCAATCCATGGTTGGGATTGTTGAAATTTCAGAAAAAATAAAAAATGAAAAGTCGCTTTTAAACTTGGTTCAGGACGATATAGCATTAGGTTCAAAAAATCTGTTGGAATTGAACAGTGCTTCAGACGGGATTCAACTTACGGCTGATAACTTACGGAATACCAGACATTTTTCAAATACGCTTTTTAATATCATGAGAGGTGGCATTTTTGATGATAATTATCAAATTGAAAAAAAAGATTTTGTAAAATATATGGAGGCTGCCAATAAAAAAGTATTTAAGAAAAAAGAAGACCTTTTAAAAAATCTACCCGAAGTCTTTTCATTAAGTCATTTAAAAGAATTGGCTGAAAAAGATGACGATAAAAATTTCAAAAGATTGTCTTTTGAATACATGCCTTTAAAATTTAGCCGAAGACATGGAGATCCAAGTCGTCCTTGGAACAAATTTTCCATCAATACCACAAGTGAAATTGATGGTTCAAAAATATTGGATTATGAAGGAAACTGGCGTGATATTTTTCAAAACTGGGAAGCATTAGCACATTCATATCCAGAATTTATTGATAGCATGATTCATAAATTCCTGAATGCTACAACATTTGATGGCTACAATCCGTACCGGGTTACAAAGGGTGGTTTTGATTGGGAAACCATTGAACCAGACAATCCGTGGTCGTACATTGGGTATTGGGGCGATCATCAAATTATTTATTTATTAAAGTTTTTGGAATTTAGTGAGCACCATTACCCAAATAAATTAGCAACGTATTTTAATCAGGACATTTTTGTTTATGCCAATGTACCCTATCGAATAAAAAAATATAAAGACATTCTGGCCAATCCTAAAGACACCATAGAATTTGATCATGAAGCCGATGAAAAGATTGCTCAAAAAAGATTGGAATTGGGCGTTGATGGTGCCTTATTGAGAGATATCAACTACTTTATTTATAAGGTTAATTTAATTGAAAAATTATTAGCAACCGTACTCGCAAAAATCTCAAACTTTGTGCCTGAAGGAGGCATTTGGATGAATACGCAAAGACCGGAATGGAATGATGCCAATAATGCTTTGGTTGGAAATGGGCTGTCCATGGTTACCCTGTATTACCTTAGACGATTCATCAATTTCTTTGAAGGTATGGTTGAAAATACACCAGAGGTAAAAAGTGAAATTTCAGAGGAATTGGCACTGTTTTTCAATAAAACTGTAAACACCTTAAATACTAATAGTCATATTCTTTCTGGAAAAGTTTCCAATACGGATAGAAAAAAAGTATTGGACGGACTTGGAAATGCAGGAAGCGAGTACAGAACTTCCATTTATGAAAACGGTTATACAAGCAATAAGGCCATTATTCCAAAAAAGGAGTTACTGCAGTTTTTCAAGATTACCAAAATGTACCTTGATCATACCATCAATGCTAACAAACGCGCTGATAATTTATTTCATGCATACAATTTAATAACCATTCAAAGTGATACTGAAGTATCCATCTCCTATCTACCTGAAATGCTGGAAGGTCAAGTGGCGGTTTTAAGTTCAGGCTATATTTCAGGAAAAGCCTCTTTAGAATTATTAGATGCCTTAAGAAGCAGTGCGTTGTTCAGACCAGATCAATACAGCTATATTTTATACCCAAACAAAGAACTTCCACGGTTCTTTAAAAAGAACAATATTCCTGCTAAAAAAGTAGAAGCTTCGGCCTTATTACAGCAACTTTTAAAAGAAGGCAACTCTCAGATTGTAGAAAAAGACATCCAAGGCCATTATCACTTCAATGGAAATTTCAATAACGCCGGAAGTTTAAAGAAAGCTTTAGCTGAATTACCTGAGAAACATCAATCTCTTGTTAAAAAAGAGAGAGACTTATTATTAGATGTGTTTGAAGAAATTTTTAATCATAAAGCCTTTACAGGTCGTTCAGGAACCTTTTATGGATATGAAGGGTTAGGATCTATTTATTGGCATATGGTATCAAAATTATTGTTAAGCGTTCAAGAAACCTGTTTGCTGGCTGTAGAACACAAAGAAAGTGACGTAACCATTGGTAAATTGCTTGAGCATTATTATGAAATCAATGAAGGCATTGGTGTTCATAAATCACCTGAATTATATGGTGCGTTTCCAACAGACCCTTATTCTCATACACCTTTCGGAAAAGGAGCACAACAACCGGGTATGACTGGGCAGGTAAAAGAAGATATTTTGAGCCGTTTTGGTGAATTGGGCGTTTATGTAAATAATGGAAAGCTATTATTTAATGCACGTTTATTGAGAAATGAAGAGTTCTTAAAGGAAGCTGTTATTTTCACATATACGGATATAAACAAGCAAACAAGACAAATTGAACTGGAAAAACACTCACTTGCGTTTACCTATTGTCAGATTCCAATAATTTATAAAAAAGCAGACAAGGAATATTTAGAAGTCTTTTATAATTCTGGAGTATCAGTTGAATTTGAAAATTTGAGCTTAGATGTAGAGACAAGTAAAAAAGTCTTTGGTAGAACAGGAGAGATACATCAAATTATTGTGTCGTTAAAAAAATAGGTATTTATGGAATGAGCCATAACAATTCTTGATACCAACCGAGATGTTTAATGGCGAAATCGAAGATTCATGAACGCCTTGAAAATCAATGATTTAAGATGTGAATAATTACATCTGACCGATAAAATTTATAGTGAGCTTGTCGAACTAAACAATAAAATTTAAACAGATGAAAACGTGTATGAAAATAGTTTTTTACTTATTAGTAGTAATCTTTGCGTTTTCATGTAAAAACACCAGCAAAAAAGAAAGCCATATAAATACAGTGAAAGAACAATCAAGTTTAAGTGCAAAAGACCTTTTAGGCAATCCAAAGTATTTGGCCATGTCCTATGGAGGCTATAGACATGTTGATCACGATATAGAACCTACATTAGATGAACTCAAGGAAGATATGAAACTATTATCTGCCATGGGCATTAAAATTATACGCACCTATAAAGTAAACAAGCCACATGCCTCAAACGTATTAAAAGCAATAGCTGAATTAAAAAAAGAAGACCCTGATTTTGAAATGTATGTTATGCTTGGTGCATGGATTAATTGTAAAAATGCATTTACGGATGAAGTGCCAGATCATAATGTGGAAAGTGAAGCTAATGCAACAGAAATTGCAAAAGCCGTCTCTCTGGCAAATCAGTATCCGGATATCGTAAAAATAATGGCCGTAGGAAATGAAGCCATGGTAAAATGGGCGACAGGTTATTATGTTCAACCTGGGGTGATTTTAAAATGGGTTACCTATTTACAAGATTTAAAGACATCCGGAAAGCTAAATAAAGACTTATGGATTACGAGCTCCGATAATTTTGCCTCTTGGGGTGGCGCTGGTGCAGAATATCATGTTAAAGATTTGGAAAAACTTATAAAAACGGTTGATTATATTTCCATGCACACCTATCCGTTTCTGGACACCCATTATAATCCTGAATTTTGGGGAGTCCCTGAAAATGAAAACAATTTGTCTGATATTGAAAAAATTAACGCGGCTATGCTTAGAGCTAAAGAATTTGCTATATCGCAATATGATAGTGTATATCATTATATGAAAAGTTTAGGGGTAAACAAACCCATCCATATAGGCGAAACTGGGTGGGCTAGTTCTGCTGATGGTTTTTTTGGAAAAGAAGGATCTAGAGCAGCTGATGAATACAAACAAGCTTCGTATTATAAACATATGAGAGATTGGACGAATAAACATGGGGTGTCTTGTTTCTTTTTTGAAGGATTTGATGAGCCATGGAAAGCGGCATCAAACCCTTTAAATGAAGAAAACCATTTTGGCTTATTTACTGTAGATGGTCAAGCAAAATATGCCATATGGAATAAAGTAAATAAAGGAGTTTTTGAAGGTCTTACAAGAGGAGGTCAACCCATTACAAAGACTTATGAGGGGAATATAGACGCACTTATGAAAGAGATATTAGTACCACCATCGGTAAGTGAAACGAATGCACCTAATTAATTGTGAGTTTTAAAACATGAAAACATTCAAACCATTATTATTCCAATAAAAGATTAAAAAAATACTAACTAAACCGTAACAATATGTCAGAACATAAAACAACATTAAAAGGTAAAGTGCCAATGGGGCAAAAAATTGCATTTGGTATAGGGATGCTTTCCAATCAAATGTTCCCAGCTGCTTTAGCTATTTTTATGGTGGTGCTAGTTCAAGATTATGCCTTTCCAACATGGATGTGGGGAATTTTATTTTTTGTTCCTCGTGTTTTTGATTCAGTAACTGATCCAATTATGGGTTTTATTTCTGACAATACAAGATCTGTTTGGGGTAGACGTAGGCAGTATGTGCTTATAGGAGCGTTGATTATGGGGGTTTCTTTTGCGTTGTTATGGCAAATATATTTAACAGATAGTGTAAGCTATAATTTTACATATTTCTTGATATGGTCTTTAGTGTTTTATTTAGGACTTACTATTTTTTCTGTG
>TARA_R110002050_G_scaffold225447_1_pt1 | contig 36691 bp, 25 predicted proteins | sample TARA_R110002050 | Tara Oceans TARA_R110002050 (sample SAMEA4396988) | marine metagenome | biome: Polar Biome; feature: [DCM] deep chlorophyll maximum layer (ENVO:01000326); material: water (ENVO:00002006), including particulate matter (ENVO:01000060) such as... | depth 25 m
GGGCTACAGCAAATGAGCTAGATGCAGGATTTTCGCTTTTATTGGGAAAAACTTGTAAGCCTCTTCTAAAAAGGAGTTTTTGGCGCCTTAGCCCTTCGCAATACCCCGCTATTGCTTCACTGCTTCGGCTTTGAACCCACTATTCATAAGAGATCTGAGGCCTAATTTTACGCCGAACTCAGGTTATTAAAAAATAAATACTGTTTTTTAATAGAGGCCACACAACTCGCGTTTCGGATGACTGAATTTCTCTCTCCTTATCAAGTTTCCTTTCTCACTGAATTTTCCTCCTTCGCCTCCGAGAATTTTAGGAAGGGTGTTTTACGATTTTCATTCGGAGGCAGAATCATCTATAAATGTGCTTAATGATTTGACTAACAACTACTTAATGCTAATTACTAATCAATTACGAACGCGAATTACCACGCCATCAAAAGTGCAACGATATTCCATCAAACTAGTAACCGCGTCGGTGGAAGGGGATCCATCGAAGAGAAGATATTTTTCACCACCACAAGCACATTCGGCAAATGTATTATCGTCGCTAATTTCCAAAACCGAACAATCTTGTGCATAATGCGTTGGACAAGCGCGGTCAAAAGCGCCGAAGTCGTTTTGGTCATTATTATTAAAACGACGGTAGATTAGTAATCCGCGGTAACCACCACTATGGGTGATAGCACCGCCAATATTTAAAAGGTCGAGACTAGAGGGGTTGTTAAGGTATATGTATTCATCAAAAGACACGATAGGAAAATCCCGGTTGCTATTTTCTTTACATCCCGAGGCAACCAAAAACAAGGATAGAGTCCATAAGAGTAATAAGTGTCTTTTCATAGCTGCAAAATTGCTTAATTAGACTTAAAACTGCGCTTTTCATGAAAAATTTTAGGCAGAATTAAGCAAATCTTAAATTTATGTTAACACTTAGAGGTTCATTATCAATATTTTATTAATAAACCTAAGATTTCTAGTAATTTAGGCATTGCTGCCTAGGGCTATTTTATGTTATATTTACGGCCTTTTAAAATTCAGGAGAGATCTTAATAACCGAATAATTAGTATGGGAAAGAAACTACTCTTACTGCTTTTCACCACTTTAGCTTCAGTTGCGATTGCGCAACAGCGCCCCGGGTCACTACGCGGGACCGTAATTGATAAGGGAACAGGTGAAACAGTACCTTTTGCAAACGTTGTAGTTAAAGATGCGTCAGGCTCTATTTTAACCGGTGGAACCACCGATTTCGACGGAAAGTACAATATCAACCCAATTAGCCCAGGGTCTTATTTAGTGGAAGCTTCTTTCACAGGATTGGCCACAGTTAAAGTTCAAGGCGTTGTTATTTCACCAAGCTCAATCACCATTCAGGATTTCAAACTGAGTGAAGAAAGTGAAATGTTAACTGAGGTGGTAATTAAATACGAGGCACCTCTTATTGACAAAACTAAAACTTCGAAGGTGACCACCGCCGAAGATATTTCCAATATGGCGGTGCGTGATATTACTTCCGTTGCGGGTCAGGCTGCGGGTGTTACTCAAGATGCCAATGGTAATGTTAACATTCGTGGTTCTCGTGGCGAGGGTACAGTCTATTTTATTGATGGGGTGAAAATGCGTGGTAGCGTAAACATTCCACAAGCGGCAATCGCACAAACTGAAGTTATTACCGGTGGCTTACCCGCCCAATACGGTGATGCAATCGGTGGTGTAATTAATACGACTACTAAAGGACCTTCTGGTGAATGGTTTGGAAGTGCGGAAGTTTTAACTTCTTTACCTTTTAAATATATAACTCGTAGTGATGGTAGTCCAATTTTGGATGGTCAGAACTCTAACCTTGCAGCCTTCACTTTAGGAGGACCTATCTATAAAAATGATAAGGGACAATCGATTGTTGGTTTCTTATTTAGCTCAGAGTTTTTATACACCGAGGAGCCAAGACCAGTGCCAGCGGGCATTCCTTATATTAAGTTAGACGAAAATGTTTTAGCTTCCATCCAGGAAACACCCATTTTGGTAGATCCTAATGGAGCTGCAATTAATCTTGCCTCTGAGTATGTTACGGAAGATGATCTAACTAACATCTGGCAAAGACCAAATTCGTATACAAATGATATACGTTTAACCGGTAACGTTCAGATTAAAACTTCACGTAACACTAACTTAACCGTTGGTGGTCGATTGGTTTACTCCAACGATCGTGCTGCCAGTTATGGTAGTCATATTTTTAACTTTGAAAACAATATGAAAACGGTAGCTTCCGACTGGCAATCTTACGTTCGTTTCCAACAAACTTTTGACAACGATACTTCAGCTAACGCTCTGATTAAAAATGCATACTATACTATTCAAGTAGATTATACTCGTACTTTTAGAGAGACTTCAGATGCAGTGCATGGGAAGAACTTCTTCAATTACGGCTACACTGGTAAGTATGATGTAGCTACTCGTCCGGCTTATGTGCCAGGAACAGACACTACTTTAGGCTTAGATGGCTTTTTATATGTAGGTGATTTTGATATTGGCGTAGACTATACCGAAGGTGGAGTTAACCCTAACCGTGATAACTATATTTCCGAGTTCTTCAATATCGCTGCTTCTAATCCAGGTATAAACGCACGAACACTAGATGAGATTTTAGGTTACGGAATGCCTATTAATGGTTTCAACCCACGTAGCGTATTTGGTTTATGGACTAATACTGGCACCCAACAAGGTGGTTATAATGTTAGTCGTAACAGTCAGTTTAGGGTAACAGCGTCTACTACCTTTGATATCGGTGATCACTCATTAATTGCTGGTTTCGAATACGAGCAGCGTATTGACCGTGCATACGGTTTAGCGGCGCAAGGACTTTGGACTAGAATGCGTTTGTTGCAAAACCAACCTAACTCTCAGTTAGATTTGTCCAATCCAATTCCAATTTATGATGCTTTTGGTAACTTCCAAGATACCATCAATTATAATTATGCCTATAATACTCAGGATGCGAGTCAATTCTCAGAAAGAATTAGAAGCGCTTTAGGTTTAGATCCTTATGGAGTGGATCAAATCAATATTGACAACCTAGATCCTTCAATGTTCTCTTTGGACATGTTCTCTGCTGATGAATTAGTTAACCCGAACGGTGCGGCTAGTGTCACTTATTATGGTTATGATTATACTGGAGAAATTAGCACTGACAATGCTTCTGTCTCAGACTTTTTCCAAGCACGTGATGATCAAGGTAGATACTTGCGCCCTGTATCTGCATTCCAGCCAATATACATTGCTGGTTATGTTCAGGATCAGTTTGCCTTCCGTGATCTTACATTTAACGTTGGAGTTAGGGTTGACCGTTTTGACCTAAATCAAAGTGTTCTTAGAGATCCTTATATCTTGTATCCATATTATACTGTTGGTGATCTATCTGGATCCCCCCTTTCGGAAGATGCAGTATCCAATATTCCTGCGGGAATTGGACAAGATTATGCGGTATATGTAAGTAGTTTCGATTATGGTAGTGCGTCAATTGTAGGTTACCGTAGTGGTGATCAATTTTATAACGACGCAGGGGAGCCAATTACCGATCCAGGTATTCTTTCCGATGCTGCAGGCGGTGGTATTAAGCCATTCTTAGTAACTCCTCCTGGAAGTGAAACTAGCGTTGGTAGCGATATTCCTGCGGAATCATTTGTTGATTACGAACCACAGACTGTTGTAATGCCTCGTATTGCATTTAACTTCCCTATTACCGATGAGGCAATTTTTATTGCACACTACGATGTATTAGCGCAGCGTCCTACTACTGGTTTCTCGCGCTTAGATCCATTTGATTACTTAAATCTTACCAACCTTAGAAATGGTAATATTTTAAATAATCCTAATCTATTGCCCCAGAAAACTACTGAGTACGAGTTAGCCTTTAAACAAGCGCTTACTAGAAAATCAGCTCTTAAAATTGCTGCCTTCTATCGCGAGTTAAGAGACTTATTGCAAGCCGTAAACTATCCGGAAGCATATCCTATTACTTACATTGCTTACGGTAACCGTGATTTTGGTACAGTGAAAGGGTTCCAGTTAGAATATGAAATGCGTCGTACTAATAATATTAAAATTGATGCGAACTATACCTTACAGTTTGCCAATGGTACAGGTTCTAGTGCAACAACAGGAGCCAACTTGGCAAGAGCTGGTGCAGCGTCATTAAGAACTCTATTACCATTCGATTATGATAACCGTCACCAAATCTTACTTCGCTTAGATTGGAGATATGGAAGAGGAACTCAATACAATGGTCCGAAAATTAACGGAAAAAGAATACTTGAGAACTTTGGTGTTAACGTAACTACTAGTGCATTATCCGGTCGTCCTTACACTCGTCGCGACCGTGCCTACGCTGTTACTGCTGCTGCATCTTCAAGTGCACAAACTCAAGGACAAATTAATGGTGCTCGTCTACCTTGGCAAGTAACCTTTGATGTTAGAATGAACAAATCCTTTATGTTAGACCCTCGTGGTCGTAAGTCTGTAGACGTTTACATTCAGGTTTTAAATGCTCTGAACACAATGAACGTCGTAAACGTTTATCCTTACACTGGTAGCCCAGATGATGATGGTTTCTTAGCCTCTCAAGCTGGTCAAGCCCAAACACAGGGTCAAGTAAGCGAGCAAGCTTATATCGATCTTTACAATCGTGCAATGGTTAGTCCATTTAATGTATCTCTGCCGCGTCGCTTCCGTTTGGGAGTTGCGTATAATTTCTAATTTTAAAGAAGTAACTGCATGAAATTCAGAAACTTTTTAGCATATTCTTTAGTACTAAGCCTGGGCCTTGGCGGTCTAAGCGCTAAAGAAAAACCACACGCTAACAACAATAAGAAATCCGCTCTGCAGGCTCTTGCAGAAGGTTGTGCTCCGGCTACAGCTCAAACGGATTTAAATATTAACAACGTAAGAGCGCGTATCCTTGGTGGCGGTGATATGTGGTGGGATTTAAATGATGCCCAGTATGAAGTGCCCAAAGGAAGTAATAAACACTCGATGTTTGCTGGTGCTCTTTGGCTTGGCGGTTATGATGATGCCGATCAGCTAAAGTTAGCGGCAATGACTTACCGTCAGGATGGAGTAGACTACTGGCCTGGACCGCTTGATGATAATGCTTCCATTACCGAAGAAACTTGTCAGGAGTATGACCAGCATTGGACTGTTTACCGTTCAGAGGTTGAAACTCATAAAGCTTGGATCGATTGTAAAGAAGATCCTGCTTGTGATCCGGAAGCACGTTTTCCAGGTTATGCAGGTAACATTCCACAAAGCATCATTGAATGGCCAGGTAATGGTATAAGAGGAAGTTTGCCTTATAAATTGGCACCTTACGAGGAGTCCGATACGAATGGTATTCCTGGATTTTACGAATATGAGTGGGATTACCCTGGTTACGACTTTACCCGTGAGGCTGATTGCCAAGATAAAGAAGTAGACTTGTTATATGGTGATCAGACTATCTGGTGGGTATACAACGATAAAGGTAACATCCACACTGAAACTAATGCTGCGGCTTTAGGATTTGAAATTCGTGCTCAAGCTTTTGCTTTTACAGCGAATGATGAGGTGAATAACATGACCTTTAACAATTACCGTATTATTAATCGCTCCACTTTCCGATTAAGAGATACTTATTTTGGAACTTGGTTTGATGCGGATTTAGGTAACCCATACGATGATATTATCGGTTCAGATATAGCACGTGGATTAGGTTATGTTTATAACGGTGATAACGATGATGAAGGTGCCTTAGGTTATGGCGCAAACCCACCCGCGGTAGGTTTTGACTTTTTCCAAGGTCCTTTTGCTGACTATTTTGATGGTCAAGATAATGATCGTGACGGTTGTGTTGATGGTGTGCGTATTGATGGTATTTGTGTTGGTGAAGACCCCACTATCGGATTGAACGAAAGAATTATTATGTCCGGTTTTATGTATTACAACAACAGCTCCAACTTTAATGGTCCTGCTGGTACAACTGATCCAAATACGGCTCAAGAATTTTATAACTTATTAAATAGTATTTGGAAAGACGGTCGTCCTTTAGTAATTGAAAGTCCTGCTGGAAAAGGAAATACTGGCAATGGCGATGGCTATAACACCAACGATCCTTCACTTATTCAAACACGTTTTGCTTATCCAGGTAATTCTTTTGATACGACCTTTGCCTATGAGCCGTTTTCGGATCAGAACTGGTTTGAGTCGCCTAATAACCAAGCGGATAAACGTGGATTGCACTGTGCTGGTCCTTTCTCATTGGCGCCAGGGGCACTTAACTTTATTACGACTGGAGCTGTTTGGGCGCGTAACTTCTCAAGTCAGGATTTATTTGCTTCGGTAAATGATGTAATTGTGGCCGATGATAAAGCGCAACAGTTATTTGATAACTGTTTCCAAGTATTGGACGGTCCTAATGCTCCAGATATTGAAATCGTTGAATTAGATCGCGAGTTACTTATTAATTTAATTGACCCATTCAATGCTTCAACTATTGGATACGTTCAAAAAGACCCAAGAATTCCACCAGATCCCAATTGGACTGCTACTCAAATCGATAGCGCAGATAGAGCGAATTATTTCAACTATTTGTTCGAAGGATTCCAAGTTTTCCAAGTATCTAACGCTGATGTTGGTGTTGATGAACTGTATGATGTTTCTCAATCGCGTTTAATTGCGCAGTCAGATTTAAGAAATGGAATTACACAATTGGTTAACTACTTTGAATCACCTGATTTAATTGGTAATCCATTAATGCCACAGGATATGACCTTGGCAGCAGAAGATAATGGTATAAAATTAAGCTACCGTGTGTTAGAGGATGCCTTTGCGGAAGGTGATCGTGGCTTAATCAATCATAAAGAGTATTATTTTTATGTATTGGCTTATGCTCAAAATGATTATAAGACATTCGTTCCTGGTGTAGCTGGAGATAACTCAAACGCTCAAAAAACTCCGTATTTAGCAGGACGTAGAAATATTGGTCAAAACTCTAAACCTTATTTAGGTATACCTAGTAAGACAGAAAGTCGCAACAATGGTACTACTCTAAATGCCGAATGGGGAGATCTTGTTCAGATCACTCGTGTGGCAGGAAAAGGAAATGGAAGTTCTTATTTACGCGTTTCTACAGAAACTGAAGAGGCTATATTAGCCGCAGGAGCATCGCAAAGAGTTACTTACAATGCAGGCTTTGCCCCCATAGAAGTTAAAGTTATTGATCCTTACAAAATAGGGGATGGTACTTATCAATTGCGCTTTACCGATGTGAATACGACTCGTTCTTGGGAATTGATAGATGTAAGGACGGATTCTGTTATCGCTGAAAGCGAGCAAGGTATTGACTATACGGCGGAACAAATTATCACTGACGAAATCACCAAGAAAACTTTGGGCTTCAGTATTACCATTAACGATGCAGTTGCTCCAGGATTAGAGCGCGAGGGCTCTATTGCGAATGGTGTTATAGGAGGATCAATTACCTATGAGGATCCTACTAAACAGTGGTTCTCGGGTTTGCCCGATTCAGATGCGAACAATCCTACTAACTGGATACTTGCAGGAGCTAATGATATTCAGGATGATCAGAATTTACCAGCTTGGTATTATAATGATTACACGGCAGGTGACAATAATGTAGACCCATTTGGGGAATTCGAGAATGTACTTGGTGGTACATGGGCTCCTGTTTCTTTAGCTAGTAATGTGCCTTTAGCTGGTACTGGTGGTACCCCTTCAAGTCCTGGTTATCCTTTGAGAGATGGTAATAACTTCAATGTTATGTATCCAATACAGGATTTACCAAACATTGATGTAGTTATCTCACCAGATCCAGAAAAATGGTCGCGTGTTCCGGTATTAGAAATGGGTAACTTCGCAAGTGCAAATGAAGGAGGAGCAGCCACTTTCCGCTTACGTTCAGATGCAAGTTTGAACAAAGTGGGTAATCAGTTATTCCCAGACTTAACTAGTACAGGATGGAGTTACTTCCCTGGGTATGCGTATAATGTCGAAACAGGAAAGAGATTAAATTTAGTAATAGGAGAAAACTCTTGGTTAAAGAGTGAAAATGGTGATGATATGCTGTGGAATCCAACAGCGAACGTACAACCTAAATTAGGTGGATTAGCACAAGGAAGCCAGTATGTATTAGGTGGCATGCATGTATTGTATGTTTTAGCTGATTCAGCTGTAGTAGATAACCAAATGCTCGATCTTACCTATCAAGGAGATGCCATTGAAGATTATCCTTTGAAAAGTGCGATGGAGAATATGAATCGTGCTATTATCCGTTCTAGTGTATGGGGCGCAATGACATGGTGTACGATTGGAATGGTATCAGGAAATCAATTTGCTTTTGATAGTTATGACCAAATTCCTACCGAAGTTAAAATTGAGGTACGAGTACAAAGTCCTTTTGCTAAGTCTTCAGACGCTGAAAATGATGGTAATCCACTGTACGAGTTCTCAATGGATGGATTTCAGTCTGTCACTAATGATTTATCAGTTGCCAATAGTGCTTTAGATCAAATTAGAGTCGTGCCGAACCCGTATTATGGTTCTTCAGGTTATGAAGATGGCCAGCTAGATAATATCGTTAAGATTACCAATTTACCGCCGCGTTGTGAGATCAATATCTTCATGCCAAATGGAACCTTAGTAAGAACCATTAATAAAGACAACACTCTTACCTATACAGAGTGGGATCTTAAGAATGAGTTTAATGTACCTATAGCTAGTGGAATTTACTTGATTCACATCGATGCTGGTGCCGCGGGACAAAAGGTTGTTAAATGGATGGGTAGCTTGAGACCTGTTGACCTTAACGCATTTTAAGAACGAATTAACGTGATCAAACACATGAGATACCTTAATAAAATTGCAATCACTGCTTGTTTATTAGCCGCTGGCTTAAGCGTAGAAGCAGGTAACCCACAGCGTGCTGGTTCAGCAGGTGCTCCCGAGTTATTAATAAACCCCTGGGCCAGAGCTTCTGGCTGGGGAGGTGTTAATATTGCTGGTGTAACTGGAGTAGAAGCTACTTTCATTAACATTGCTGGTATAGCCTCTACAGAGGGAACAGAAGTTTCTTTTACCAATACCCAATGGTTAGTTGGGGCAGGCATTAATATAAATGCAGCAGGCTTTAATCAATCGGTAGGTTCAAATGGAGTCCTTTCGGCTAACTTCGTGTCTTTCGATTACGGTAGTTGGGAGCGTACAACCATTAATAACCCTGATGGAGGAATTGGTGAAATCAGTCCTTCTACAGCCATTATTGGTTTAGGCTATGCACAACGCTTTATAAAATCCATCCGCGGTGGTGTGAATGTGAAAATTTACACGACTAGCATGGTGGATATGACTGTAACTTCGGCCAGTGTGGATGCAGGTGTACAATATGTTACCGGTAAAAGAGAACAAGTGAAGTTTGGAATTACCTTAAGAAATATTGGTCCAGCCGCTCGATACGACGGTGAAGGCCAATCTGTTTCTTTAGTAGTTCCTTCTGGCGGCTACGCACAAGAGTACAGCGAAAGAAGTGAAACTTTTGAACTCCCGACTACCTTATCCATTGGAGGTAGTTATGATTTCGAATTCGATCAACAAAGGTTAACTGTAGCCGGTGCGTTCCAGTCTAACTCTTTCGAAAAGGATTTATACACCGCTGGAGTAGAATATTCTTTTAAAGAACTATTGAGCTTTAGAGCAGGATATAGCTTTTACGATAATCGTGATTACGAGGTTACTACTACCGTATTTACAGGTTTTAGTGCTGGGGTTTCTCTTGATTTAGCTATGAGTAAAAACAATGATAATGTCTTTGGACTAGACTACTCTTATCGCAGCACATCCTTCTTTGATGGAGTGCATAGTATCGGAGTATCTGTATCTCTCTAAATCATATAGCGAAGTCAATATTTTATATATTTGCAAAAGGAAAAGACCTCTCTGAGGTCTTTTTTTTGTTGGCTAAAATTTAAATAAAATGGCAATAAACTATTACAGTCCTGAAGGTCTTGAAAAACTTAGGAAGGAGCTTGAACATATGAAATCGGTGGAACGTCCCCGAATTTCCAATCAAATTGCGGAGGCACGCGACAAAGGTGATCTATCAGAAAATGCAGAGTACGATGCAGCAAAAGAAGCGCAAGGACTCTTGGAGATGAAGATTAGTAAGCTGGAGGATAGTTTATCCAATGCCCGCCTTTTAGATAGCTCCAAAGTGGATACTTCTAAGGTAATGGTGTTGTCTAAGGTCGTGATTAAAAACACCAAGAATGGGGCAGAAATGACCTATCGCTTGGTTAGCGAAAATGAGGCCGACCTAAAAGCGGGTAAAATCTCTATAAACAGCCCTATTGGTAAAGGACTAGTGGGGAAAAAGGTAGGCGAAACCGCCGAAATTGCTACGCCCGCTGGTTTAATGAGTTTTGAAATAGTTAAAGTAAGCATGGATTAAACATGGCATCTATTTTTACAAAGATTATCGCGGGAGAAATTCCAAGCTATAAAATTGCTGAAACAGAGAACTGCTTGGCTTTTTTAGATATCATGCCTTTACATGGCGGTCATGCTTTAGTAATACCTAAAAAGGAGGTAGATTATCTCTTCGATTTAGCAGATGAGGAGTATCAGGAATTGATGCTCTTCTCTAAAAAGGTGGCCCATGCAATTGGCCAAGCAATTCCTTGTAAAAAAGTAGGGGTGGCTGTAATAGGTTTAGAAGTGCCCCATGCACACATTCACCTTATCCCAATTAATGCAGTAAGCGACATCGACTTTAGTCGTGAGAAGCTACAATTTACCCACTCACAGATGGAAGATTTTGCGGTTAAAATCCGCTCTAAATTTAATTAACCTGAGTTAAGATCCAACTCAGTTTATTCGATCGGGGTTATTGCGGAGAAATTTATCCCAAGAATCTTTTCCCTTTAATCCCGCTAGTGGGTTGCTAGCCTGATAATGATGGCATAGTGCCACGGCCAGGCCATCTGAGGCATCCATGTACTTTGTGTCTAGCTTTCGTTCTAAAGTCTTTTCTAGCATGGCGTAAACCTGCTCTTTGCTGGCGGCTCCTTTACCAGTAATACTTTGTTTGATTTTCCGCGGTGAATATTCCTCAATAGGAATGTTGCGATACAAACCAGCGGCCATTATTACGCCCTGAGCACGACCAAGTTTCAACATACTTTGCACATTTTTCCCAAAGAAGGGCGCTTCAACCGCCATTTCATCGGGCAAGTATTTGTCGATTAGACCTAAGGTGCTTTCAAAGATTTCCTTGAGCCGCAATATGGCGGAATCTTTCACCTTAAACTTAATGCTATCCAAGTGTATCAATTCGGCCTTTTTCGATTTGATTTGTAAAACGCCGTAGCCCATTATCTGGGTTCCAGGGTCAATACCTAAAATTATTTTTTCCATCTCTTAGGCCAAAATTAATGTAATACTTTTGGGCATTATAGTCATTATGGGATTATCTATTCTGCTTTTAAGCGCCTACCTCGCCTATTTAAATCTCATCCTTATTTTAGGGCGCGGCTTGAAAAGGCTACAGCATGATACGCAGCACCAAAAAGACCTAAACATCATCCCCCATGAGGGTATCGTTATTTTAGTGGCCCACTATAATGATAGTGAGAAAATTCCGGCTCTTTTACAATCTCTGGAAAGGCAAAACTATGCTGGCACTTTCAGTCTTTGTGTGATAGATGACCATTCTGCACCTGCGCATTTAAGGAACTTAAAGGCAAGTTTAAACGAAAGTAGCTTAGAGACGCTTCTTTTGCAAAATGAACTCCCACCCGGGAAAAAGAATGCTTTAGAAGATGCGATAAATGGCCTGAAGGAAAGTTTTATTGTGCAACTAGATGCAGATGTAGTTTTAGATGCAGATTTCTTAAACATTTTAATTTCGACTAAAATAAAAGAGCAAGCCGATATTCTATTGGCTTTGGTAAAGATGATCCCCGCCAAAACTTTCATCAGTAGTTTCGCGGCTTTCGAGTTTCTAAGTTTACAGATGAGTGGAATGGCACTTGGGGCTTTAGAAAGACCGATCATGGCAAATGGTGCTGCCATGGCCTATCCTGCTGCTACCTGGCGGCGCTTTAAAGAAGTGGGAAGAGCTTGGGATAGTGGTGATGATAGTTTTTTAGTACAGGCAGCTAGGCGGGCTAAAAATGTGAAAATAGTTCCTGTGCCGCGTGCGGCAGTAAAGACTGATGCTCCGCTAACATTCAGATCATTTATTAACCAACGGGTCCGGTGGGGAGCGAAAGCAGTATCCTACCCCAGTTTTTTGGCTAAAAGTGTAGCATTAAGTGTGGCCTTTATCAATATCTGCTTAGTATTTAGTTTGCTTTGGGCTTTGATGTTTAGCTGGTCGGATTTACCGCTGGTTTTATTGTTCTTCCTCTTAAAAGCAGTAGTGGATTATCCTCTTTTGAGAAAATTCGCTCAGATGACAAATCAGGAAAGTTTGCTGAAAAGATATACCTTAGCCGCGGTTTTTTATCCGTTTTATATAGCGTTGAGTTTGGTCTTTATGATGGTCCCCACCAAAAAGAAGTGGAAGGGCCGGCAGTATACTTAGTCTTTGAAGGTATTGTTAAAGTTATTGCCCGAGGGTCTTTGGAATACGGCCAATTCAAAATAGCTTACCGCCGAAAGTAAATGATCCATAATATCACTTTGAATGCCTTCGTACTTTAACCACTCGATATCTGCACTAAAACAATAAATTTCTAAGGGAACCCCCATTTCGGTAGGTTGCATTTGTCGTACCATTAAGGTCTCTCCTTTGGCTATTTTCGGATGTTCATTTAAATAGGCTTCCGCATAACGACGAAACACCCCTAAATTGGTCATTTGTCGACCATTCAAATAAACACTTTTATCGCTCTTGTTTTCAGAATTGTATAGATCAATTTCTTTTTGCCGTTCATTAATAAAGCCTCGCACCCTTTCGAATTTAAGAAAGCGTTCACGCATTTCGGGGCTGATAAACTTTACTGTTTGCAGATCTATATTAATGCTGCGTTTTATCCGTCGCACCCCTAAATTGGTCATGCCTCGCCAGTTTACAAAACTGTCGCTGATAAAGGCATAGGTAGGCACAGTGGAAATAGTTTTATCCCAATTTCGCACCTTAACCGTGGTGAGGTTAATTTCTAAGACATCTCCATCAGCGCCGTATTTGGGCATACTAACCCAATCGCCAATGCGCACCATATCATTCCCCGCTATCTGAATACTGGCAACAAGGCCTAAAAGGGTGTCTCTAAAAATTAAAAGTATTATTGCGGTGGCAGCTCCAAAAGTGGTTAAAATGGCAACGGCACTTTTTTCTACTATGGTAGATATGATAAACACGCCACCAGCAATATATACCACAATCAGAATTACTTGAATGTAGCTGCTAATGGGTTTCCCTTCAAAGTGTTCACTGGTCAAGGCCATTTGTTCAAGGGCCTTGAGAAACTTGTGTACCACGCCAATTACAACCACTAAACCATAAACGATTACTAGTTTTTGCAGCAAAAGAACCGTCGAACTTAAATCGTCGAAGAGCCAAGGAAGGCTGTAGTAAATAACTATTGCCGGCAGCAGATGAGCGAGTCCCTTAAAAACTCGCTTCTCAAGTAAGATATCGTCGTAGTTATTTTTGGAGTGTTTTACGTAGCGCGTCACTACTCTAAGAATGATCCTTCGTGCAATTAAATCTGCCAATAGGCTAATTCCCACAACGATAAGGATATCTATTGCTAAAGTTAAGGTTGCGGCACTTGCTTGGTTTAGGCCCTGATCTAAAAGCCAGTTTAAGGCCCAATGACTGATATTAGTTTCTTTCAAGGTTTTATTTTTGCCAAAGCTACAATTTTACCACTAGGGCTTATACCTTAATCCGTTGCTATTAGTGCCAACCACGCTAAAATAACCAAAGGCGTACTCTCTCTCATTATCCTTGCGGTGAATATTTCCAACCACTAAAGCAGGGGGTGCATCGAAGGGTGATCCAACCTGATCTTGACTACTAACCAAGGTTAAGAAACTTTGAAAATCATCAGAAATACTTTCAACTCGTACAACCAAAGTGTCTTTTTCGAGATCCATTTTATCTTCTTCAAAGGGACCATATATTGAAACAGGTGGGAACTCCCCGCCGCCAAAATAAGCACCATCTAAGCCAAAGTCGTCAAAAATTATTATCTCTCTAGCAAAGGCAGAATCGTTTAGGGTTCTCTTAACACGGTAGTAATTTTTTGTGTCTGGAATATCACCAAAGAACATAAGAGCGTACTCTCCCTCTTCAAAAGCGCGTGGGGTAGTGGTGCGACTGAGTGTAGCTTGAACAAGGCTATCCAATGGTGGGCATGCGCGCAGGGTGTCGCTTTTCGAAACCCAAGTTCCTAAAGTACTGCGAGGGTAGTCGCCCGAAATATCCACTTCGATATGATAAATTTCGCCTATACTCCCTTGAAAGTTACTACTGTAAAACCCTGGCTTAGAAATACTCTCACTTAAAAGTGCCATCTCCGCGTTACCTTTCCAGATACTGACCCGAGCGCCGCTAATTACACGGGTCTCTCCCTGGGAAAAGTAGGGCGAGGTTGTGCTTAACTGCACATAGGCACTGTCTTTATCAGAGATTTGCCCGCTAATAACTAATTCGGTGGCACCTACAGGAACATCGATTTCTATCACGTCTTGGCAGGAAGCGAAAATTAGGCTAAAAACGAAGAGATTTATTTTGATAAATGTTTTCATGCTTAAAAGTTGAAGTTCCAAGTTACAGAAGGGATAATAGTCCCGAAAATGGCGAGCCGTACTGCTTGAGTATTGAAATTAGGAGTGCTAGCACCAGCGGTTTCTTCGCCTTGTTCAAAGAAAATTGAATAAGCATTACGACGGGCATAAACATTGTAAATGCCAATGGACCAAGCACTATAGAATTTTTTATTCGGGTCTTTCTCAGGAGTGTAATTTGCTGATAAGTCCAAACGATGGTAATCGGGAATGCGCAGGCTATTGCGACTGCGGTAAATAGGAACACTATACTCTTCAAAGGTATATCGACCTTCTGGTGGGGTAATAGCTCGCCCAGTTTGATAGGTGAAGTTCATCCCTAAGTCCCACTTTTTAGTAAGCTGATAATTTAGAACTAAGGAAATATCATGGCGCTTATCATAATTAGCGGCATACCACTCACCCGCATTAATGGCTAAAAGAGGATCATCGTTCTCTACCTTCAATTCAGTTTTAGAAAGGGTGTAGCTTAACCAGCCACTTAAACGACCAGTGCGCTTTCGCAGATAAAATTCTAAACCATAAGAGCGACCAATGCCTGGCAGGATTTCGGTTTCAATGGTTTCATTGAAAATTAAATCCGCACCATTGCGATAATCAACTATATTTTTGAAATCTTTATAGTATCCTTCAACCGAAACTTCGTAGCGGTTCTCAGCAAAGTTTTGAAAATACCCAGCTGCTATCTGGTTAACCGTTGCAGGTTTAATATAACGGCCGGCTGGTCGATATAAATCTACCGGAGTGGGAGTAGAAGTATTGCTAATTAAATGGATATACTGTCTAGTGCGATTATAACTTGCTTTTATACTGCGCTCATCATCAATACGATAGTTGGCCGAAAACCTTGGCTCTAAGCCTTCTAAACCATTATAGGCTTCGATAATATCTCCATTACCATATTTTTCGCTGCCTATTAATTCTTCGGTAAGGGGTAAATCGGGATTTCTGTAGTTCCTAACGGTTTGGGAGCCTAAATTGTAGAAGGAAGAGTAGCGCAAGCCGTATTGCAGCGTCCATCGCGTGCCTAATTCTAACTCCTGACTAAAATAAAGAGATGGTTCTAAGGCATACTCTCTTTGAAGCTCGAGCTCTACGCTTCCCGTAATTTGGCCAGGCTTCATGCGGTAGTAGATACCTTCAATTCCAAACTCAATTTCATTTTTACTATTGATGTAATAGTTGTACTGATTTTTAAAATGATAATCCTGAATGGTGGACTCTAAGCGAAAGTTAAATTCAGAATCGTCTGCCGTTCCTAAAGAGTAGGTATAATCGCTAAAAACTAGTGTGAAGTTGGAGAAAAGCTTGTCGCTAAAAAGGTGATTCCAGCGTAAAGAAGCGGTGGTGTTTCCCCAATCAAATCCAAATAAGTTATTGATTTCAAATACATCACGCCCAAAATAGCCGCTAAGGTAAAGGCGATCTTTGTCGCTAATAATATAATTTAACTTGGTGTTTAAGTCGTAAAAGTAAAGGGTGTTGTCACTAATGGTGGGATCTGGACTTAGCCCCAAAAAAATATCAGCATAGGAGCGACGCGCTGCCACCATAAAAGCTGACTTGTCTTTTTGAATCGGTCCTTCTAAGAGCAATCGACTCGATAAAAGACCAATACCGCCAGTGCCGCTAAACTCTTTATTATTACCATCTTTCTGTCGCACATCTACTACCGAGCTTAAGCGGCCGCCGTAGCGTGAGGGAATTCCGCCCTTGTAGAGCTTAACATCTTTTACGGCATCAGCATTAAAAATAGAAAAGAAGCCAAAAAGGTGCGAGGAGTTATAAACGGGCGCCTCATCTAATAGAATTAAATTTTGATCTGTATTCCCGCCTCTTACATTAAAACCATTCGAGGCCTCTCCAATAGTGCTAATACCAGGTAAAAGGGTTAAGCTGCGAATGATATCAACCTCTCCTAGTAGGGCTGGCATTTTTTTTACATCCTTAATATCCAATTGAGCAACGCTCATTTCCACGCTACTTACATTCTGATCTCGTTTTTCAGCTATTACCGTTACCTCGTTTAGCTCTGTAGAATTTTCACTAAGTTCAATATTCATTTTTAGATCATTATTAAGATCTATTTTAAAGGCTTTGCTCTGATAACCAATGTATTGAATAGATACCTCATAAACTCCCGGTTCCATGCTCAAGGAGTAATAGCCATAAAGGTTGGTGCTGGTGCCGTCCCCTAATTTCGGAATAACTACATTTACGCCAATCAGTTCCTCCCCTGTTTTGGCATCTCGAACATAGCCGCTAAAAGTGTGGAGTAGATTTTGGGAAAAAGCTTGAAAGCTTAATGCTAAGAACAGGAGGTTTAGTAAGAATCGCATTTTAACTAAGAATTAGCGCTTTGTAGATTGAGTGATCTTTAAAAAGAACTTACTTTTACCTTTCTGGTTCTGTTTATAAATCGGGGCAAAAGTAATGTTACCCTTCGGGAGGGGAATTACTTTAAAGCCCTTTTTAACAAACTTTTAAGTAGAAGGTTTTATATGCAATATATTAAGATAGTCAACAAGTATAGATACCTATTCTTGTTAGTGGTAGTTGGTTTAGGATTAGGGTTTTACAACCCGATAGGTCAAGAGGAAAAAAAGGATAAGGTAATTTTAAATCTTATTTATCAGGTTTTAAATTCAAATCATTTTTCTCCGCAGGATTTAAATGATGAGTTTTCACAAAAAGTTTTCGATAATTTTTTGGAAAGCCTGGATTACAATAAAAGATTTTTATTGGCGGAAGATGTGAAGTCTATGGAATCACATCGTATGGATATCGATGACCAAATTAGGGTGGCCCAATTGGGCTTTTTTGAAAGTTCCTACCAAATTTACCAAAAGCGTTATGAGGAGGTGAAGGGTTTTTACAAAGAAATCTTAGACAAACCTTTTGAATTAGAACGAAAAGAGCAGTACGAAACCGATGATGAAAAACTTGATTTTGCGGATGATACGGAGGAGTTAAAAGATCGCTGGCGCAAGTACTTTAAGTTCCGGGTTTTGAATCGCATTGATGAAATGCTGGATGATAGTAATGATAGTTCAGATGTAAAAAGTAGTGATACTCTGACTTTAGCCGATATGGAGATTAAGGCACGAAAAAAGGAATTGGAACTGCATATAGATTGGTTTAAGAGCCTCGACGATATGGAACGTATGGATTGGCTCTCCGCTTACCTCAATGCTATAACTTTAGTTTATGATCCGCACACGCAATATTTTGCGCCCGAGAAAAAGGAAGATTTCGAAATCAACATGACTGGGCAACTCCAAGGTATTGGGGCGCAGCTGGCGCAGAAGGGTGATTATGTTACTATTTCTAAAGTGATTGTAGGCAGCCCATGTTGGAAGCAAGGTGACTTAGAAGTGGGCGACAAAATATTAAAAGTAGAGCAGGAAGACGGTGAAATTGTAGACCTCGTAGGTTTAGGAGTACGCAAAGCGGTTACCCATATCCGTGGCCCCAAAGGGACGGAAGTGAAACTGACAGTTCGTAAAATGGATGGTACTAAAATGGTGATTCCCATCATTCGTGATATTGTAGAGCTCGAATCAACTTTTGCTAAATCGTCGGTAATTGGCGAAGGCGAGGACAAAGTAGGTTATATCCGCTTGCCAAAATTCTATGTAAACTTCTACGGTGATTCCAATCACGACTGTGCGGAGGATGTGGCGAAGGAATTAGAAAAGCTTAAAGCAGAAAATGTAAAAGGTGTAATTCTCGACCTTCGTAATAATGGCGGAGGAAGCTTGCAGAGTGTCATTGATATTGTTGGATTGTTTATCGATGAAGGGCCAGTGGTGCAAGTGAAGGCATCTGGGCGCAGACCACAAGTATTAAGCGATAAAGACCGTGGAGTGGCTTATGATGGTCCCTTGGTTGTAATGGTAAATCAGTTCAGTGCTTCTGCCTCGGAGATTTTTGCCGCCGCTATACAAGATTACAAAAGAGGTTTGATTATCGGCAGTCAGTCGACCTTTGGCAAGGGAACTGTGCAAAATGTTGTAGATATGGACCGTGCGGTAAGCATGACCTATAACAACCTTAAACCATTGGGTGCTCTAAAGTTAACCATCCAAAAGTATTACCGCATTAATGGCGGAACGCCTCAGCTTAAAGGGGTTACCCCCGATATAGTTTTGCCTGACAATTATATGTATATCCCTTCCGGGGAGAAGGAGCAGAATTATGCTTTACCGTACGATGAAATTGAAAAAGCAGACTATGAGGTATGGGGCCCGGGCGTTAGTCAATATCCAAACTTGGTGCATAAGAGTAAATTAAGAGTGGATACAACAAGTAATTTTGCGTTAATCGAAAAATATGCCCGCTGGATTAAAGATGAGCGTGAGAAGTCTGAGGTTAGCTTAAATTTAGACAACTTTAGAAAGGAACAGGCAGAATACCGCGATGAGGCGAAAAAATACAAGGGTATGCGCGAAAGTCATCAACTTCTAAGTATTAGTACCAATGCCGCCGATGTTGAGGCAGTAGGCTCTAATGATGAGTCGAAAGTAAAAAATGAAAACTGGCATAAAAGCTTGCGTAAGGATCTGTATTTGTTTGAAGCCGTGCAAGTTTTAAGTGATTTAACTGCCGTGTACGGTTCTTGAAAACACTAAATAAAATAATTAAAGACCCTTTAGGAGCTATCGGAATATCCATTATTCTGATAGCTTCTTTTTTAGCTCTATTTGCATACCTATTGATTCCTGATAAAAGCAGTAATGCGAATGCCATGAATCTTAGCATAGCTAATAAGGATCCGGGATTTAAGGTTCAATTTCTATACCTCCCCTTAAAAACAAAAGACAAACAATCTGCTTGGGATGCTTGGTTTTTTGGTGTGGAAAAGTCAGGGGAACTTATCCCAATAAGCACCGTGCGTAGGGAAAAATCTATTCTTTATTACCGTCCATTTCCAATAGCGGAGGGCCCAGAGAGAAGCCTCGATTTGAGCGAATATTATGCGGCCGATAAGATTAAATCCAAGCAATACCTGCAGGAAAGAACCTTTTGGTTTGGCAGCGACCGCTTTGGCAGAGATATGCTAAGCCGATTGGTAGTAGGTGCAAGAATTTCTTTGATGGTTGGTTTTTTAGCAGTCTTCATTTCACTATTAATCGGAATTCCTCTCGGGGCTTTTGCAGCTTATTACGGTTCTTGGCCCGATAAACTGATTATGTGGCTGATAAATGTAATCTGGTCAATCCCAGGCTTATTAATGGTTATTGCCATCACTCTTGCTTTAGGGAAGGGCTTTTGGCAGGTTTTTATTGCCATTGGCTTTACCATGTGGGTAGAAGTGGCCAGAGTAGTGCGCGGTCAAGTGTTGAGTATCAAAGAGAAGGAATACATTCAAGCGGCTAAAGTGCTTGGCTTTAGTGATACCTCTATAATCGTCAAGCATATATTGCCAAATATTATGGCTCCCTTAATTGTTATTTCGGCCGCTAATTTTGCTTCGGCAATTTTAATTGAAAGCGGTTTAAGTTTTTTAGGAATAGGTGCGCAGCCGCCAACGCCTACTTGGGGAACGATGATTAAAGATCACTATTCTTATCTGATAATGGGAAAAGCACATTTAGCCATTATTCCTGGTTTGGCGATAATGCTTTTGGTCCTAGCGTTTATGCTTATTGGCAATGCTTTGCGCGATGCTTTAGATGTGCGAAAAACCTAGCTTAAAATTGCCAGAGGAAGCCAACACTATTTGAGCTTAATTGAATGCTTTCGAGTAATGGGATTAAAATGCTACTCTCATGGCTGGAATGCATATAATACATGATGCTGTCAAAAACGAGCAGAAATGCACCATTAACAATTACCGCTTGACCAAAGCCTTTTAGTCGGTCCTTTTGTTCGCTGTTTTTAGATCTTTCCATCAAATAAGCTCCACCAACCATATATCCTAAATCTAGGGCTGCATTGAAAAGAAGGACTTTAGAAATTTTATTTTGTTCTAATATGCTTTCGGCTAATGACAAATCTGCGGAAGCGTTTAAGGCACTGTAGTATCCAAAGCCAGCGATGGCTAAATTAACGGCATTCCACGCGAGATTCATTTGATGATAGGCCTGCGTTTCGCGATTTTCAGCCTGTAACCTAAAGCTGGAGACAGCCATATTGCCGAGAGCCCAGGAGCCCAGAATAAGCATGCCTTTTTGATTATAGTCTAATCTTTGCTCATTAAAATTTAAAAGCTCGCTCGGGTTTTGCGCACTGGCGTAGATGCCAATAAATAAGAGGCAAGTTAAAATTGGCCATTTAGTTTTCATTGGAAGTTTTTGTGTTACTAAACACTTCATCCAAGTCAAGGTTCTCATAACGAGCTATTTCTAACTCTTGGAGAAAACGCTTGCGTGGCATGGTGTAAGCGCCCAAGCTTGCTAGGTACTTATTATAAACTTGGCAATCGATTAGACGAAAGCCCCAATGATCAAGCCTTTGACAGAGCGTTATGAAAGCCATTTTCCCGGCATTACTTTCTTTAGAAAACATGGATTCCCCCATAAAGCATGAGCCCACGATAATACCATAAAGTCCCCCGACTAATTTATTCTCACGCCATGCTTCAACACTTACGGCTTCGCCTAGTAGATGCAATTTTAAAAAAGCCTCTACGTGCTCATCGGTAATCCAGGTGCCGTGTTGATCTTTGCGTTTTATACGCTTACAGTTCAGTAAGACTTCTTTAAAAGCTGTATTGTAGCGGATCTCAAATTTATTTTGGTTTAAGAGGTTGCGTGAACTTTTGGTGATATTCACTTCTCTGGGTCTTAAAACCATTCTTTCCAAGGGCTGCCACCAAAGTATTTCGCTATCAGGGTCATTCCAAGGGAAGATTCCTTTTTGATAGGCTTGTTGTAACCTCCGATAATCTAAATCGCCACCCACGGCAATAATACTATCTTCTTTGTCCCATTCGCTGGCATCGGGAAACCAGAAGAAATCTTTATCTAATTCGTGAATTGGCATTAAAAAAGGAATAGGCTTGTGGTAAAAATAAGAATTCCCATTAGCATAATGATAAGGGTGTAGGGAATAATATCTCTGGCCTTTAATCCGGTTATCGCAAGAAGGGGTAGGGCCCAAAAGGGTTGTAGCATATTGGTTAATTGATCGCCATAAGCGAGAGCCATTACCGCTTTACCTAAAGGGATGTCTAAGCGAAGGGCGGTTTCGATTAATACGGTTCCTTGAATGGCCCATTGCCCACCACCGCTAGGGATAAAAATATTGACAAGGCCGGCACTAAAAAAACTGAGAATGGGAAAACTAAGGGGACTAGCAATGGTACTGAAGAACTCACTAAGCTGCGAGATTAAACCGCTATTGCTCATTAGCCCCATAATCCCAAAATACAAAGGAAACTGAATGAGTATTCCTGCTGCGCCACTTATCGCTTGGTCTAAGGCTTTTAAAAATGAACTTAGACTACCGTGTAAGATAAAGCCTAGGGCTAAAAGGGTTAGATTGATAAAGTTAAGCGTCATGAAGGATAAAGCTTCCTCCGAAAAAATAATTTTTAAGTTAATGGCTAAAATGGCCAAGCCCATGGCAATACCTAAATATTTGGAGTGATCTAGTTTTTCAGCACCATAGAGTCTAAGAGTTTCGATTTTCTTTGCCTTTAGTGCTTCCATAGGTCCTTCGCTGCTACTTTCGGCATAGAATTTAGCAAGTAGGAATATAAGCCCCGGAAGAATTAGCAAGAGCATTAGTGAGCTAAAGATATTCATGGGGCTGAATAATGTCTCGGAAAGAGGGATAGTTTGAGGCAGCAAATCCACATAAGCCCCTAAATCGATGCCTTGCATTAATTTATGCAAGTGATCTTCTTCCGCAACTTTTAGTGGAGCACTACCACTTAGACCACCATGCCAAACCATTAATCCAGAATACCCTGCCGCTCCTAAAAGGCCATAATTAAACTTTTGATTTAAACTTTTGAGTTTTAGACCTGCCTGATGAGCGAAGATGGCGCCAAAAACAAGACCTAATCCCCAATTAAAAAAGGAGACTAAAAGACTAAAAAAGCAAACCATGGCACTGATGGCTGCAGGGCTATTTGCTAAACTTAAAAGCCGAGCAATTAATTTTTTAATGAAAGGAGCAAGTGCAAGGATATGGCCTAAAACTAGGACCAGCATCATCTGCACCATAAAAACAAGAAGAGGGGCTTGCCAAAGCCCCTCTATCCAATAGTCGATTGATTTTGTGAAATTTTGGCTCAGGCCAGCGGGTCCTAAAAACCAAACTAATGAAAAGGCAAAAAGGCTAAGAAAAAGTGCTATAGTTAAAGGGCTTGGCAGTAAATACTGGAAAGCACCTTCGAAGCTTTTTGCAAATCCTTTAGCCATTCTGCGGTTTATTCACTTAAAAGGGTAAATCGTCTTCAGCGTCATCATTTAAGGGAGCCATGGTAGGGGCATTGCCAAAGCTATTGCTCGTTGGCGCACTTCCCATATTATCTGCTGGATTAGAAGGTGCTGGCGCTCCACTCATTTTATCTATTTTCCAACCGTTAATGGTGTTGAAATATTTCACTTCACCTTGGGGGGATGTCCACTCTCTGCCGCGCAGGTTAATGCCAATGTTTACTTTTTCACCTTCGCGAAAACCATCTAGTAAACTAGTCTTGTCTTGAATGAATTCGATACTAATATGCTGTGGATACTGTTCTTCTGTAGTAACAACAATTTCTCTCTTTCTAAATTTGGCGCTCACTTCTTGAGTGCCTCCAATCCGCTTTACGATTCCGGATACTTCCATCTTATATTCTATTTAATTTATCACACAATAAAGCTTTCCAAGCTTTAATTACTTTATTCTTATCTAGGAGTTCTTTGGCATATTGATGCAGGGCTTCACGCACCTCCATGCCATCGCTTGAGCTCTCAAAGATTTCTTTGATTTTATAATTTTCAGCAAATTCTTCCAGCTCTTGTTGATTGGGTAACCTTTCGATATTACCAAGTTTACCGAGGTCATTACCATCTAAAAACATGCTGCTGCGTATCCTTGGCGGGATTTGATCTACACCAATGCCTTTGGTAAGAATGGGTTTTTCGACTTCAAAAAGTGCATCACCGTTGGCTCTACAATACCAATCACCACCCATGCGGGCTACTAAATCTAATTTTGTGCTATCGGTTATCCCTTTTTCATTAAACATGTCTTCATCAACATGCATTCGTATTACTTCACACATAATAAGATTTCCTGCACCACCTTCGTCCCCTAGTGCTATAATGTCCGTCACCTTGCATTCAAATTGTACTGGCGATTCTTTTACGCGAAAGGGAGCAACTAAATCTGACTCAATGGGAGTAAGGCCCGCTTTTAGAAATTCATTTACGCCCGTATCGTATTCGGTAGAGGCCAAAGACATCTGCTGAACGATATTGTAGTTCACTACATTTATTACTACTTCACGGGTAGCTTCTGCATTATGCAGGGTGTCTTTGGTAGTATTATTTCGTACTCTTCTGGCAGGAGAGAAAATTAGAACCGGGGGCTTCGTGCTGAATACGTTAAAATAGCTGAAGGGACTCAAGTTAGGGTTGCCTTCATTATCTATAGTGCTAGCAAAGGCGATGGGGCGTGGGCCCACTGCAGCCAGTAAATGACCGTGTGCTTCTTTACCAGGAAGATCGTTTAAATCGAATGATTTCATGCTTGAATTATGAGAGGCAAAACTAAGGAATTCATGGTGCTTTAGAGACTTTTAAGCAATTAGAAATCTCTTTCTATAATTAGAGACTTGAGATTCATTCGATATTTGGCCTCAGACTACTGGTAAAAAGTGGAATTCTAGCTAGCCTAAGGAAAAAGTATGGGATTATTTTAAAGAGGTGAAGCGCAGCAATCCACTACTTTAAAAGGACTCGGTAAAAGTTTCCCCCAAAAAGTGAAACGCTTAAGGATTAATTTGCCGGTGATCTCAGCATAGATATAAAAAAAATTAAAAATCTTGTTTGCGATTTGGTAAAAGATGTATATTTGCCGCCCTGATGCAGGCGTGGTGGAATTGGTAGACACGCTAGACTTAGGATCTAGTGCCGCGAGGTGTGAGAGTTCGAGTCTCTCCGCCTGTACCAAACAAAAAAGGCTGTCTCTTATTAGACAGCCTTTTTTTATGGATTAAATTTTATTCTGCCAATTTTAAGGTGATGGGCACCACGAAACTCATTCGCACATCTTTCCCTCTTTGGCTCGCAGGCTTAATATAGGGAAGCGCCTTAATTACTCTAATGGCTTCATCATCTAGCCACGGATCAACTCCTCTTAAGATTTGAGCATTTGTAACTTTGCCATTTTTTTCAATCACAAATTGTACAATCACTCGGCCTTGAATTTTCAATTGCCTTGCTGTTTCCGAGTAATTGAAATTAGCTCCTACAAATTCGAGGAGCTTCTGTTGGAAACATTCTTTGCGTTGTTCATTATTGCTTAAATTCTCACACCCAGGAAAAACAGGAACAGATTCTACTAAAGCAAAGGGAATGGGGTCCTCAAGTTCTTCCAAAACCTCGGCTTCTTCACCAATTACTTCAATAGGTCCATCGCCCTCTACATAACGAATGTCTTTATCGGTTACATACTCACTTTCATCCGTTTCTGTAGCGCTCATATCAAGCTCTTCATTTACTTGACTGTCATCTTCAATAATATCTAACTGACTAGGCAAGTCTTTTGGAGGAGGGCTACTTGATTTGGGTGGTTCTCGACGGGTGATAGGTATTACAATTTCATCGCCATCTATGACAATGGTTTTTGGAGCCTCAATTTCTTCGTCATAAAAGCGAATATTGAAGAGGTAAATTACCGCTAAAAGTGAAAGCACTAAGCCAACTAAGAAAAAGTGAACCCGATACTTTTCTAAGTCTATTTTAGGGTTCTTTTTGTTGATCATCTTGATTGAGAGTTAGGGTTCGGGTGTCTAAACTGATGCGTCGGGCTGAAAGTCTCTTTCATTCCGTTACTAGTAGTGTAAAGTTCTAATAAAAAACTGAAACAACTTAAAAAAAGAGCTCAAAGCAACATGATTTTTGTCGCCTTGAGCTAAATCTTATTTATGTCGTAGAGACCTTATTTTAGGACTAAGTTAGATTGGACTTTGAACTATCCTTTCCCCAATCACTTTACTTAACAAATAGCTTCTTCAATAAATAGCCATAATTACTCTCTAACATTACCTGATAGATACCTGGGCTAAGCTTACTTAAACTAATAGTAGTCTGTTCATCTTGCTTCACAAATTCTTGGAATAGCACTATTTTGCCTTGTGTGTCAAATATTTTCACGGCTTTAAGCTCTAAATCAGGACTATCATGATCTATATTTAAATAGGTTTCCGCGGGGTTTGGATAGATTCTTACGCTCGCATGAGCTTCAAACTCTTCTAAACCAATTTGATTTAGGCGAAACTCTCTTATATCTATTCCTCCACAATTATTGGTCACAGTAAGCTTTACTTTATACTGAAGTCCAGGGGTCGTATAAATGTGGATAGGATTAATTCCCGTGCCAGTATTCCCATCTCCAAACTCCCATGCATAATTACTACCGCCAGTGCTTGGGCTAGCGTCAAACTGTACACGTAGGCCTGAATTTATCGGACTGAGAATGGTATAGGTCCAATCAGCTTTTGGCGGTAAACAGCCAGGTATATTTCGGGTATTTCTAACCGTATCGCCACATTCGTTCCAGCTTGTTAGCGTAACGACCTTCGTGTTAGCATCCCCATACTTTACTGCAACACTATCGCCAGTAGCGCTAAGGCCATCATCTAAATCCCAACTGTATCCCGACGCATTATTAGCCGGGTGAGCAAAGAAGCGGGTAGAATCGTTGCTGAAGCTATTGGTGAAATTCGCCCGTAGCGTATCACAGACCGTTATTGAGGTGACAAGGGTATCTGAATTGCCACAATCATTGAAGGCAATTAAGGTGATGGTATAAACACCACTTGTTGGAAAGTTATAAGTAGGATTTTGCACGAAGCTACTATCGAGTGCTCCAAATTGCCAGAATAGGGAATCGGCATTTGCGGAGCTAGATGTAAAACGACGTCTTAAAAATCTTCCACTAAAAGTAAAGTCGGCGGTTACCGTATCACACACTAAAGTAGATAGGGTATCTATGAGGCTATTGCTTGCCAAGGTAGAACAACTGTCAAAAAGCTCGATCACGTAATCTGTAGTGGGGCTTAGTCCGCCTAAGTTGTAAGGACTAGTGACGCTCGGAACAAGAATTGCTGCGGTTGGTCCTGCAGCAGCTGGATACCATCTTAAATTAGTAGCAGCGCCAGTATTGGTGCTTTGCCAGCTAAAGTCAATACTATTATAAGTAGCGTTGGTTAAGCTTAAATTTATCGGAGCCCCACAACTAGGTCCTAGGTTTTCAATGCGCAACTCATCTACAGCAATGTCTCCTCTGAAATTTAAAGCTTCCGCTCGGAAAACAACCACTATGGTATCTCCAATATAAGGGCTTAAATCTACCGAATCTTCAAGCCATGGGCTTGTTTTACTAGTTTGCTGCTGCCCTGTAATGGTTTTAATGGTTATATTATTTCCGTTATTCTGTGTATTTAAACGTACTTGTAAATTGTTTATGCCGTTTCCGTACATGTGGTATTTAAAGTACAAATAAGGATTACTAGTATTGATTATCGCGATTTGCGGACTGGAGATTGTTCCATTGGTCGCAGCAACACTGGCAGCTTCAAAGTTGATAAACTTCCCGCTACCACTGGCGTCAGTATTAGGGCCATTATTAAAAGCAGGGTTGTTAGTGCGACTGCCCCAGCGGTTGGTAATTGTACTGCTAGGTCGGTTCCAGCAAGCGTTTATTTGGTCACCGAAATTTGTTCCACCCAGACCTTCGACCCAAGTGCCGTTGTCAAAATTTTCTGAATATGGCATACTACTTACCCCACAAGCTGTTTGTCCTAGTTCTGGTCCTTCCCAAAAACTAACATCACCTGCGGCACAGGAGTCGCGAATAAAAATCTCATAACTAGTACTTGGGTTAAGACCCGTAATAGTAAATGGGTTGCTGCTTACACTTTGGATAGTGAAAGGTCCAGTACTTCCGGTAGGGCGATAACGAACAAGCCAATTAGTGGCACCGCCAGTGGTCCAGCCGATATTAATTGAAGTTTGGGTGGAGCTGTTTACGTTTAAGGCTGTAGGATTGGGGCAGGTAGGGGTATTGTCGATCCTAACATCATCAATAGCGCTTTCTCCAAAAAAGGCATTACTGGTTGTTCGGAAAAACCTAAAGCGAACACTAATTGTATCGTTTAGATAGCTGCTTAAATTAATAACTTTTTCTAGCCAAGCTGCTGAAGCCGTAGTTTGTTGCTGACCGCTAATTGTGCTCAATGTAGTATAGCCTCCTCCAGTTGAAACTGCCACTTCCAACTTGTCAATTTCATTACCATACATGTGGTACCAAAAACGCAACTCAGGGCTAGTCAAACTAGCAAGATCAATTTGAGGGCTAATAAAATCGGTAAAGAGATTCGTTGTTCCGAAACCTTGTCTTTGACTATAAATGTATTTACCTGAGCCAGAAGTATGGTCGGCAGACGGACCAGTATTCGCAATGGCAGTTGCACCCTGGAAAGGAGCGGGAAAATATCCAGATGTAGCACTTCGACTCCAGCATGCATCAATGCTTCCAGCTGTTGTAAAGCTCGACGGAAGCCACGCTGAACCATCAAAATTTTCAAAGTATGGAGCGCTAACAGCTACGCAGGCAGTTGTGAAACTTACAGGACCAGTCCAAATGGACACATCTCCTACGGCGCAGCTGTCACGTACATATGCTTCGTAGCTGGTGTTCGGACTTAATCCTGAAATAGTTCCTGGATTAGTATTACTATTAATAATTGTCCCGCTATTTGCGTTAAATCCAGGACTGCCGTAGCTAATATTCCAATTATTAGCACCACCACTGAGCCATTGTAAATCTGCAGAATTACTGGTGACACCCAATAAAGCAAGGTTTTGAGGACGAGGACAAGAAGGAGCTTCATCAATAGTTACGTCATCTATGGAAATATCGGATAAGGTTGAATTACCCGATTTCGCTCCTACAAAACGAATACTGATGGTGTCATTTACATAAGATGATAAGCTAATAATAATTTCTTTCCAACTATCAGTTTTACTATTCTGTTGCTGCCCCGATTGGGTATCCTTCAAAACCCAGCCGCTGCCATTGTTTATGTAAGTTTTCAGGTTATCAATGCCACTGCCATAGGCATGCAGATAAAAAGTAAGCTGCGGGTTGGATAAGCCCACCAAGCTTATTAAAGGAGATTCTAACTGAGCTCCAGGGCTGTTAGTTGTAAAGCCAATAGTCTCGGTATACATATAATTGGCAGAACCAGTAGTATGGTCTCCCTGCGGGCCAGTTGTGGTTGCCGTAAACTGAGGCGGACCAGTTGCCCAGGCAAAAGGTGTTAAGGGGCTTCGAGACCAACAAGAATTAATGGATCCAATACTATTAAAGCCTGTGCCAGGCGTAAAACTGGACCCATCAAAGTTTTCCGTGTAAGGCGTGCTTACCGGGTTACATTTGGTTTTGAAACTAATAGGCCCTGTCCATGTGGATACATCACTGCTTCCGCAACTGTCTCTGATATAGGCTTCGTAGGTGGTATTTGGGCTTAAACCCGAAATGCTAGACGGGTTTGAATTAAGATTTACAATGGTGCCTGAATTTGCACTAAAATTGGGTGCGCCATAGCTTATTTGCCAGTTATTGGCTCCACCGGTAGTCCAATTGAAAAAGGCTTCAGTGCTGGTAGTGTAGGTGCTCGAAAATTGTGTTGGCCTAGCACAGCTAGGCGCTTCAACAATAGAAAAGTCATCAATGCTGGCTGCATTTTGAAAGCCAGTGCTTGCTTGAGAATAGGAGAATTTTACCCTAATTGTATCATTGGCGTAAGCATTCAGGTTTATTGGGCTCTCTAGCCAACTATCGGTGCCCGAGGTTTGTTGTTGGCCGCTTAATGTTTGTACTAAGGAATAAGTTTGGCCTAAATCGGTTGAAACGTAAACTTTTAATTCATCTATGCTGCCGCCAAACATATGATACCAAAATTTTAACTGCGGATTCGTAAGTGGGCCCAAGTCTACCAAAGGAGATTCGAATATTGCAGTATCTGGAAAGGTATTAGTGAAGCCAGCACGATTAATTTGCATGTATTTTCCGCTGCCCGATCTAGTACTGCTTGGGCCAGTCGTGGCATTTGGAAAGGCAGGTGGACCAGGCTTCCAAAGCATACCTGTGCTGTTGGGGGTTCTAAGCCAACAAGAGTTTATAGAACCTTGTGTGTTGAAGTTTCCAACAACCCAAGCGCCACCATCAAAGTTCGCCGTGAAGGGGGCGGCTTGTACCGCACAGGAGGTAGTCGCTAAAATAAAAGATGGCCAAGGGTTTGATCCCGAGGTGCAAACTTCACGCACTTGAATGGCGTAAGTTGTATTCACGTTAAGGCCAGTAATAGTGTAGGGATTACTGCTTATGGTACTAACGGGTGCAAAATTTATATTACCTCCTTGGGTAATGTAGCGCAGTTGAAAAGAGGTGGTGCTAGTGCCAGACCAAGCAACGGTAATACTATTTGGGCCATATGCAATTGCCCTTAAATTTGTTGGGGTGTTGCAAGCAGAAACGGGATTACTTTGGACGAGAAATCCGATGAAGAAAAGAAGTACCAGGTTAAAGCGGCAGAGACGAATGGCACTCATAGTATATTCTTATAGTTGTTTAGCTTATATTACTTAAATATAACGCGAATTGAATAAATTAGTTGGTTTAAGCAACGGCTCAATTAGGTAACGGCAGGTAACAATACTTTAAAGCAAGATCCATGGCCAATGGTTGAGCTAATTTCCATATTTCCAGACATTTTATTTAAAAAGTCTAAGCTTATCTTCAATCCGAAACCAGTACCCATTTCGCCCGATGTGCCATGTTTGCTAATTTGAGATTCTCCTTTTAATAGTTCTTCAATCATTTGGGGTTCTATCCCGCTGCCTTGATCATTTATTTCTAGTTCAATAAAGTCATCTAATCGCTTAATGGTGATGCGAATCATTCCTCCCTTGGGGGAGAATTTAATGGCATTATTGGCTAAATTACGGATGACGGTCATTAGCATTCTTTCATCTGCAACGGCAAAGCAATTTTCTTCATATTGGAAATCCAAGCCAATCCTTTTTTGGTGCAGTGTTGGTTGATTTAAAGCTATTATGTTTTGACAAAGCGCCTTGACATCTATTTTTTGTTGCTTTACTTCTAGGCTAGAATCGCTTGCGTAAGACCAGCTTAATAAATTTTCCAAGAGGCTAAAGGTGTTTATTGTGCTGGTTTGCAGCATGTCTAAAAATTCGGTAGTTATCAAATTTTTATCGTTTCGCATCAAATTTAAAGCTTGGCCGAGGCTTGCAATGGGACCTTTTAAATCATGACCGATGATGCTTAGTACTTTGCTTTGTTGGTTATTAAGCCTCTCCAAGGCTTGATTTTTAATTTCTAGCTCTTTGGTTTTTTCTGAAATCTTAGACTCCAACACTTGGTTTTGAATTTCTATGCTGAGCTTGTTTTTTTCTAAGGCGTCAAAGGCTTCTTGCCTTGCAAAGTCGCGCTCTTTTTGCAAAAGATTAATCCGATCTGCCAAAGCGGCAAAAAGTAATATTACATCAATAGCAGAACCGATCTGACTGGCATGAAGGCTGAATTCTGAAAGCGGAATTATGGAGAGGCGTTCTAAAATAGTGATCATCACACCCACCAAAAAGAAACTCCAAGCGAGGATAAAAAAACGGGCGGGTTTATAACCTCGAAGGTATAAGATAATACCAGCAATCAACATCAATAAGCAGCCTAAAAGGCCCACTATTTGTACAATCTGATTGGCAATACTTATTTCTCCAAAAAGTAAAAGTGGAAATACAGAAAAATTGACTATTACTGATATCCAAAGTAAACGATTAAGTTTAGGTGCTTGAATTCGGGTGTTTAAGAACTCCATGCTGAAGAGAGTTGAGAAAATTCCCAAGCCAAAAATCCAAGGCTCATAATAATTAAAGGAAGGGTAGTTTGGCCACAAATACTCGAAAGCGTATCCGCTAATATGTAAAACAATAAAACTCGTGCCAATCAGATGCCCGATATAGGCGAAAAACACTCTCGATCCTCGGTTTATAAGGCCTATAATTAAAGACCCGAGAATGGCGAGTATCATTAAGCCCAAATAAACCGCCTGTAGGAAATCACGCTTCGCTAAAACTGTGTCAACATAGTTTTGGTCAATTATCTTTATGGGTAATTGTAGGTTCAATCTTGATCTGGCCTTCAGATAGATTAAAGTGGTGTTCGGGGGGATTTTAAACCGGAAAAGGTTATCCTTTATAGGTCTAGAGTTAAAAGGTAAATGGCTGCCTGTAACGTAACTAGTTTTTAAGCTGTCTCCTACATAGCTCCAAAAACTTAAGCTATCTATTAAGGGGTAGTCGATAAGTAGGTAACGGCGATTTTCTTCACTGGGTTTTAAATAAATTTTAAGCCATAAGTTTTTATCGATATCCGCGAAGTTTAATTCTTTATCTCCAACAGGGTCAAAACGCGCATTATCAATGGTTTGTATGGAAAAACTATTTTGATCATCTACCAAGAAGTAGACTGAATCTCTATACCATTGAGTGGAAGCGAATAATGAGTTTATTGGGCCTAAATTAAAAAGGCAGAGAATAAAAATTAGGCATAGAATATTTAAGTTTTTCAAGAAATAGCAGTATTGATCGTAAATTTACACAAATAGAATACAACTAATACAACAAATTCCGCAGTTGGAATATAAAATATGGATTCAAAAGAAGAGAACCAAGAGGTAATTGCCATCTTAAAACAAAACTTCCCAGTCTTTCATAATCAAGATCTTATCGCTAAAATGGCGAAGGAAGCGCGCTGGTTTAAGCATGAGAAGGAAGAGCCAATAGTTGAATTTGGCGAGTATCCGAAATGGATACCATTAGTAATTCGAGGGGCCATTAAAATAAGCCGTGCCGACGATGAAGGTGGGGAGATTTTTTTATACTACCTCTACCCGGGGCAAACTTGTGCAATGACTTTAAATTGCTGTATGGTAGACAAGCCCAGTGAGGTGAAGGCTATAGCTGAAGAAGGCACAGAATATTTGGGTTTACCGCGAAAGTCTTTGCCACAATGGATGCTCGAATTTGATGAATGGCGTCAGTTTACCTTAGAAACCTATAATGAGCGCTATGAAAACCTATTAGCCACCATCGATGCAATTGCTTTTCAAAAGTTGGATGAGCGCTTGCTCAACTTGCTAAAGGATAAAAGTATCGCGAAGGGCACCAACGAGATTGATGTTACGCATAAGAGCTTAGCAGAGGAGCTGCATTCTTCTCGTGAAGTGATTTCTCGGCTGCTCAAGCAGTTAGAGAAAATAGGCAAGGTTCAACTGAGTCGGAATAAAATCACTGTTAATTTAGATTAGTCCTAAAACTTTGACCATGTGACTTTTGTCATATTTTTTTATTGCATTTTTTAGGACCTTGTAGTAAAATTCAGGCCATGGAAACAATAAAAGATTTGGCTCAATTAAAGTATAATTTAAGTCTTGGCCCTGGGTATGGTGGTTATAGTGAACTCTTAAAAGCAATTGATTTTTCTCCCGAAGAATTAAGCGAATATTGTCAGTTTTCCGACCAACACTACCAAAGGGTTCGATTATTTGATAGCAATTTAATTGAAGCTGTGTTGAGCTGCTGGTTGCCGGAACAAGAAGGCGACATTCATAATTTCAACAATTCAGTCGGTTGGTTTAAGGTTTTACAGGGAAAAGTAGTTTTAGAGAACTTTGATTTAAATGTAGATACGCTCGAGCCAAAGTACAGTCAAAATTATAAGACGGGCGAAATGGGCTTTTTAGATGATGAACTTGGTTTTCATCGCTTTAGAAGCAATGGCTCAGAAAAGGCCGTAATCCTTCACTTTTATACAGAAAAGCTTAAGCACCGTGGCGTTTACGATCCGGTTAATGGGGAGGTGAATATTTTAGAAGCTATTGTTGATAATAGTTTCGACAACTAATGCAGCAAGGTGATAAACGTCACCACCCAAGCCAAGCTTTTAAATCAAATTTGCCTAAAAATAAAGTGTATGGGATTTTTCTCCTTTTTAAATTCAAAGAGTGATAAGATTAAAGAATGGAGCGCACTAGGCGCCGTAATTGTGGATGTTCGTAGCAAAGAAGAGTTTCGCAGCGGTCACATTAAAGGAGCAAAAAATATTCCATTACCAGGCTTAAATGCAAAGTTAAAAGAGCTGAAGTCTTATGAAAAGCCGATTATTTTTTGCTGTGCTTCAGGGATGAGAAGTGGTCAAGCAACTGCTATCTCCAAACAAGCAGGTATTGAATGTATGAATGGTGGTGGATGGAGTAGCTTATCAAGAAAGTTGTAGTTTTTTGGTTTATGTTTAGAGAGGGGCTTTTTACTTAATGTAGAAAGCCCCTCTTTTTATGAGCTTGTTTAGGCTTGCAACTGTTCAAGCCCCATTATTTGATGCTGCGAAGGACTCAAAAACTATCTTTGTCACATATAAGTTAGCAATGTTCGAAAAGATAGATAATTCACTCAGTAGTTTGGTGGTGCACCAAGTTGGAAATAAGCTAAAAGAAGAGGGTTTGGTTTTGAGTAAGTCAGAAAGTGGTCTCGATTTACCTACCCTGAAGATTGTGCAAGACTACCTTGCTTCGGCCTTTTTGAGCCCAGAGTTTTATCGCTTCACGCATCCCGCTGATCTAAAGTTGAATAGCGTTTACTCTGTTCTCTGCGATATTTTTGATAGCCCAACAAGCTTTGTGGCTAAATCGGCGCAATTGGCCAAGTTGCTTTACGATGTGTCGGATCACCCTAAGGTTAAAAGTGGAGAGTTATTGGTGATGTATCTCGAAAATGCAAGGGCCTTTGGACAAGAAGCACCGGCTATCGCTATCTTTAAATCGGAAAAAAAACGCCCCTTCTTATTTACCGAAAACCAAGGCGACATTATTGAGCTTTTCAGTTATAAAGGTATAAGTCCATCTAAAGTGGACAAGGCGGCGCTGATCTTTAATAACGATCGTGAAGACGGCTTTCAAGTATTATCGGTCGACAATATTAATCGCGGCGAAGAAGCGAAGTTTTGGTTTGAAAGCTTCCTGAAATTGGAAATTAGATCCTCTGAATTCTCGAAAACTACTGAGCTGATTGGCCTAACCAAAAGTTTTGTGGATCAAGATCTACAAGGAAGTGAAGTACTAGACAAATATGGTGCAAGCGAATATTTAGAACGTTCCAAAGGTTATTTTGAGGAAAACGAAAGGCTTGCGCCAGATGACTACACCGAAAAGGTTTTTGATGACCCTGCCGTGGCAGATCGGTTTAGAGAGTATGTTGCGCAAAGGGAGCCGAAATCACTAAACTTTGAAGAGGAGTTTGAGGTAAGTCCCGAAGCCCTGAAAAAGAAACAGTCCGTTTTTAAAAGTATCCTAAAACTAGACAAAAACTTTCATATTTATATTCATGGAAAGCGCGAATGGATTGAGAAAGGCCAGGATGATGATGGCCGTAAATTCTACAAAGTTTACTACGAAGAAGAGAACTAATTCCTAGGCTAATTTTACATCAATAAAAAAACGGCTGCCTTGTATTAAGCAGCCGTCTTAGGTTTATTATATCACTGATGCCCGATTTAGTATGGAACATCCCTTATTTTTTTGGGATTTTATAGTACATCCCTACATAAATGTTTCGTCCAAAAATAGGTCCCCAAACAAAATTGCTGTCAAAGTAGGGGCTAAAAGCTTGAGTTGAATTTACAATGGGATTGCTCTGACGGAAGTTGAAAAGGTTGTTTACACCTGTGAAAAATTCAAAGTTTTTCCACTCTTTATTAATTTGCCCATCTACCGTAAGGTAAGAAGGCGAGAAGCCCCTTTGTTTAAACTCCTCTGGACTGTCGCTGCTATTCGGTAACCTTTTGGCGCCGAACCAGTTAATGCTCATGTCAAATTTCCATTTTTTTGCACTTTCGTAAGATGCATTCAAAAATGCACGATGCTCCGGAATTTGATAAGCAAGGTTCAAGCCTTCTAAAAATTGCTCTTCCGAGCGAAGGTATTTATAAGCCAAGCGCAGATTCAAACCCTTGATCAGCTCATAATCAAGTTGGTTCATAAAACTCAGGGAGCGACTACCTCTCTGGTAAAAGATAAAGGCCTCGTTCGGGTTCAAGTCTAGATCGGTAATTAACTTTGTTTCAAACCAAGTGTAAAAAACATCGGCAGTATAGCGTAATTGCTTTTTACCCAGAGGGATAAACTGATCAAAACTAAATCCCGCGTTCCAGGCTACCTCGGGTCTAAACTCTTGGTTTACAAAACTCAGTTGCCTAGATGAGGCTAAAACGGCATTATTTTCCGCTAATTTGTTCGCCGTTCGTTGACCTCTTCCACCGCCAAGTCGAAAAGTAGTAAGTCTACCTGCAGCGTACCTTAAATTTAGGCGCGGAGTGAAATAGGCCTTCTCGAAGTAGGAATTGTAATCTAAACGCATTCCTGCAATTAAGGTAAAGTCATCATTCGGCTCGAAGCTATATTCTGCGAAAGCCCCAGGTACAATTTCTTGCCTTTGATGGCTGTAAAGCTGAGTACCAACGCTATCTAAAGCTTCAGAATAATCATCTACTAAAAGTGATAAACCGGTGTGATATTTATGGGCGCTAGTGCCAATTATATCTTGAAAAATA
>TARA_R110002050_G_scaffold90270_3_pt1 | contig 36673 bp, 31 predicted proteins | sample TARA_R110002050 | Tara Oceans TARA_R110002050 (sample SAMEA4396988) | marine metagenome | biome: Polar Biome; feature: [DCM] deep chlorophyll maximum layer (ENVO:01000326); material: water (ENVO:00002006), including particulate matter (ENVO:01000060) such as... | depth 25 m
GAAACTAAAAATGTAAAACTATTCAAATTGTTAGAAGAATATTGGCGCACATGTGGAGTGCAACTCATTTGTCGGGTTTTGTCATGGAAGTATCTATTCTAGGGGATTCTCAACATTTTTAAAGTGGGATATCTGGGAAAGTGGGAAAAGAATATAAACTGCTATTGTTATCCATTTTGAAGTTTGTACTATCAGTACAAACTATTGATTTTTAATAATTATTTATCAAAATAGCTTGCATTTTACTACCTCCATGCGAATCTTTATAAAGCAGGAGGTAATCATGAAAAAATACCCATCTTTATCATTAATCGCTTTATGTGTGTCCTTGTCTGGTTGCGTAACTGGACCCCGTCATTATGCTCAAGATGAATCTCGGGCTTTAAATCTAGCGCGAGCCGGGGGCATCTACGATTTGGATTTGAGAGATTCCCACGATGGTGTCCACTCTTATAGCAAGGGTATGTTGGTTCCATTGCTTGATCTCGCCAGGCTAACGACTTCATTTGATGATCCGCTTAGGCGTCTTTCTGGTACGCAGACGTTCGCGTTTAACGCTACCGATATAATGATGACACCAGACAATCCCTCGGCTAGACCAAGTCTAATGGGATGGATGCCCGCATCTGCTGCTACTTCAGAATCTCAGGCTTATGAGAAATACGTGCATCTTGTCGACCAGGCTATCCAGCATGTGGCCGATGATATGGCGTTGAATGTCACTAAACTGAGTAATGTAGAAACACCGGAAATTGATGGCCATCCCATGATTCTTTGGTCTGTTGAAAGCGCTGAGCATGGATGCGGTATTGGTCAATGTGTGGTTGCTTACAACATTACGACTCCTTATCTCTGGAAGAGCCCGCTCTATATTAAAGGTGGTGAGTCCGAAAGCTATAACATCGTCGCCAATCACTCGAAGAACTATTCTCGCTTTGTTTTCCGCCAGTCAGGCCAACAAGACTTTCCAGTTGATGAGTTTTATAGAGCCGTCAGTGCTGCATTGCCATCGTGGATGGCGATCTATTACCCACCTAACCTTGTGGTTCAGGACGGCCAATCTCTCCCATATCCAGTGCTGTATGAACAAGGAAAACAACTGTTGTTTAAGGAGCCTGCTTTATGAATAGTGAATATCAGGATCTAGACAATATTGTTCTGGCGATGGATGAACTCCAAACGGACCCCATAATTATTACCTACCTGATCAGTCATCTACTGACGAGAGATTCGGTGTTTCATCAACCTAGAGTGGGATGTGTCAAATGCAAGAGCACGGGAGAATTAGTCTATCCACATAGTTGGATTGAGCTTCCTGGCGGTTGGATTGTTGATCTCAGACTGAATCAGACTTTCAACACATTAGACAGCTATCCGCACGGTATTTTTGAGCCATCATCCTATCGTAACCTTCAGTATTTTGGCATGCCTCTTATAGTTCCTGAATTCGAATTATCTGAACTCGATGAAATGACTGATTCTATGTTTTCCAAGTTATTCAGTTTACAGGGAATGGATATTCGAGTGAGCGGAGGTCGTTATGACTGCATTTGACTGGGGAATGCTTGGGATATTCCTATTTTTTAGTTTGGTCACCTTCTGGTGTCTTTACAGCTATAGAGCCAATCAGAAATTGTCAGGCCAAGACAAACCTCAAACCGAAGAGTTGGAGGGGAAACATGAGTCAAAATCTCAAAAATGATTTAGTAAATATAGTGTTGCTTGGTGTTTTGCTGCTGGGATTGATGCTAGCTCAAGACTCTGGATGGGGATTCTTGCTCGCAGGTTTGCCATTGGTCATTTGGTGCTTTAAAGCTTTCGCATTTATCCAACACAGATGGTGGTTAGCCGTTCCTTTTTGGTGTGCGCTCACTTATTTGTGTTGGCAAATGTCCTTGGCACTTTGGGCTGGCTATCTATTCGTTGCGTTTGTCAGAAATATGATGAAGTTAAATAAAACCTACCCAATACCAAGTCGTCATAAACGAATGAAACCAGATAGTTCCGTTTTTATGGATAGTTTTGATTACGACTATAGAAACCATATTGGGTTTGATGACTGATTTTGGCACTTAGCTGGTTCATTTTGAGTACACATCAATGGAACTAGCCATCAGACTGGTTTTACAACCAACAGAACCACCTAAACCAGACCAGAGATAAAGCACCACTTATAACAGACTGTGGAGATCAAGATGTTCATTCGAGCTTACCTTCGCGCATCAACCAAAGAACAAAATGCTGAACGGGCGCGAGAATCCCTTATCCAGTTTACTGCTCAGCATGGCCAGCGAATCGCCGCTTTTTATATTGAGAATGTTTCTGGTGCAACGTTGCACCGACCTGAGTTGATGCGTTTGATTGCCGAGTCAGGCGAGGGGGACATTGTACTGGTTGAACAAATCGACCGTCTGGCAAGGCTTAAACAAAGTGATTGGGATACGTTGAAACAAAAGCTGGCCAGCAAACGCCTAGCCATTGTTTCACCGGAACTTCCCACCAGTTGGCTGGCTTTGCAACAACATAGCGAAACTGACTTTACCGGTGCTATTTTACAGGCGGTGAACGCCATGATGTTGGATATGCTCGCGGCCGTTGCCCGCAAAGATTATGATGACCGGCGACGTCGTCAATCACAGGGGATCGCAAAAGCTCAATCTGATGGGAAATACAACGGGCGTCAGCCAGATTTTAAACGGCACCAGCATATAGCTAGCCTATTGAAAACAGGCCATAGCTATAGTGACATCCAAGATATGTTGGGTTGTTCGCGGCACCTGATTGCTACCATCTCAAAGAATATCAGCAGCGCAGAGCAGTAATTCAACTACTTTTACTTTCTGCCGTATCATTTTCTTGATTACGGCAATTCAAAATCCTCACACTGATAATCTGTTCTCATTACCCTAAAAAATTACATTTCAACTCAAATAAGTTGAGAAAAATCATAATCGTGATAGGGTAAGCTGTAGTGATTACCCTAAGTTTTAATGGTTAAAAATCATACTTCAATCAATATGTTGTGATTGAACTTTTCAATGTAATAAAACGCAAATGTGTGAATACTCTCGTGGAGAAAGCATGATCCGCTGCCACCTTGCCCGTTTGATGGGCGAAAATAAAATGCGTATTAGCGATGTGATGCGTGAAACCGGCCTAAGCCGCACCACCATCACACTACTTTATAAGGAAACCGCGCTAAAAGTGGACTTAGAAGCGCTCGATAAGCTGTGTGATTTATTTAACTGTCCATTGAGCGACATATTGGAAAAAGTGCCGAGCGATAGCCAAATCTAAAAGCATCAAGGAGTGATGACATGTCGTCAGAAGCAGATACCAGAGCAAACTACATTGACCCAGCGTTAAAAGCCGCACATTGGCAACCAGGCAACATCATTCGGGAACACTACTTTACCGATGGTCGTAAGCTCGCCGGAGGCGCCCGTGGTCGCCGTTGTTTTGTCGATTATTTGCTCCACAAAGACAATCGTTACCTAGCTGTCGTTGAAGCAAAAAAAGAATCTGAGTATCCAACCAAAGGCCTCCAACAAGCCATCGACTATGCCAAGAAGCTACTCGTTCGCTTTGTTTATTCAAGTAACGGCAAACAAACCTATGAGTTCGATTTAGAAACCGGTAAAGGCGACTACATCGAGTTTTACCCAACTCCACAAGAACTAGAAAACCGCTACGCGGGTGTTAATTCAGATCTAGGCCAACAACTTCGTAATGTGCCTTTCCATCTAGAAGGCGCTATGCAACCGCGTTATTACCAAGAATTAGCGGTACATGCCGCCACAGATGCTATTGGTAAAGGTAAGCCACGAGTGTTGTTAACGCTGGCTACTGGTACAGGTAAAACGTTTATTGCCTTTCAAATCGTCCATAAACTGTTTCAGTCCCGTTGGAACAAAGAATCTCCGGGTACACGTAGGCCTCGAATCTTGTTTTTAGCTGATCGCAATATTTTGGCAGATCAAGCCATTAATACCTTTAATCCGTACGAAAAAGATCTAATTAAAATTAATGGGGAAGAGGTTCGAAAACGTAACGGTGTTGTGCCCACCAATGCCCATATCTTTTTTGCCATCTATCAAGCACTAGCAGACCGAACTGATAGAGAAAAAGAAAATATTGATGGTTATTATAAGTCCTATCCAACCGACTTTTTTGATTTGGTAATGATTGATGAGTGCCACCGAGGTAGCGCCAACGATACTGGCTCATGGCGTGCAATTTTAGACCACTTTGGCAATGCCGTGCACATAGGCTTAACTGCAACGCCTAAACGAGAAGATAATGTTGATACTTATGACTATTTTGGTACACCAGCTTTTGAATATTCTCTAAAATCAGGTATCAATGATGGCTTTTTAACACCTTATAGAGTTAAACGGGTACGTACTAACTTAGATGAGCTTGTGCTGACCAAAGATGATCAAGTGATCGAAGGCGAGTCAGGGCAAGACGTGTATCAGGTGGAAGATTACGACAAGAAGATAATCGTTGATGAGCGTACTGAACTGGTTGCAAAAGCCATTCTGGACAATATCAATCCACTAGAAAAAACCATCGTCTTTTGCGAAAACCAAAATCATGCACTCATCATGCGAGATATGATCAACAAACACAAAAAGGTGAAAGATCCGCACTACTGTGTGCGAGTGACCAGTGATGAAGGCAAAATTGGCCGCGAACTACTGGAAAAGTTTCAGGATAACGACAAAGACATACCCACCATTATTACCTCATCGCAAATGCTCACCACTGGGGTTGATGCCCGCAACGTGCGAAATGTTGTGCTCGACAGAACCGTGGGCTCAATGGTGGAGTTTAAACAAATTGTCGGTCGTGGAACCCGTGTTTTTGATGGTAAAGACTACTTCACCATTGTCGATTTTCGTGGTGCAAGCAATAAGTTTTACGATAAAGACTGGGATGGTGAACCAGAAGCACCAGAGCCTGATGGTATTGATGAGCCAACACCGCCACCTTATACGCCAGAGCCGCCCGGAGGAACAGATGGCCCAGAGCCTGATCCAGGTGAACCAAAGCTACGGTTAAAAGTGAAACTAAGCAAACATCGTGAACTCAAAGTGATTGATGTGGAAACCCGTTATATCGATGAAAACGGCAAACCACTCACAGTGCAAGAATTTGTTGAGCGTCTAATTAGTCAATTACCAGGGCTATTCAAGTCGGTGGAAGAGCTAACAACAATTTGGTCTGACCCAGACGAACGTGAAACCTTACTCAGCAAACTCGTACAAGTTGGCTTTGATAAAGATCAGCTCGCCACAATGCGCCGCATATTTGAAGCAGAAGATTGTGATGTTTTTGATTTACTAGCCTTTTTATCCTTTGAGCAGCCAATGGCAACCCGTAAAGCTCGCGCCGACAAAGTACGCGCCAAGAACTCCTTCTTTAGTCAATTTCAGCAAGAAAAAGCCCAGCAATTTTTACACTTTGTACTGAATCGTTACGAGCAAACAGGCAGCACAGAGCTATCTCGCGATCGCTTACCTGCGCTGATTGAATTGTCAGGCTTAGGAACAACCAAAGACGCTTCTAATGCCTTTGGTGGCAAACCAGCCTATTTATTAGCGGCTTTTAAACAATTACAACAACAGCTTTATCACGCGAACTAAATAAAATGGAACTAATTCTAGCACCTAACCCACTACATAATCAGCCACAAACCCTTAATATTAATAAGGTCGCGACCTTAATTGGCGAAAATGGCAGCGGTAAATCTAGTATTTTGCAATCAGTATTTGAGCAACGGTTGAATAATCGTGCTTATCAACATTTGAACGTAGTGTGTTTTTCTTCTGGCCAAAATGAAAACTACTCTGAAAAGTTCAGTACTTACTTAAAGCGTGAACGTCAAGCCGGCAGAGGGCTCGGTTTAGAGTGCATGTATTTTGATAAACCTTGGTCTAAGTTACTCATTTTTCTTGCGACGGCAACTAAGCGAAGCGGTAAAGTACGTTCTTTTTTACGTGAACGAGGCTACGTCATTGAATCTGAACCAGCAGGTGACGACCAAACCACTTTTTTAAAATGTGCGTTCAAAATTGACAGAAATTATATCAATCGAGTGCAAGATGCATTGAGACGAGAAGAAAATGGCGAAGTAGACACACTTCGTAGTACACCTTATTTCAGAACTTTGGATAGCTTCATTAGCCAGTTATTAATTGAAGATTTTGATTTTAGTGAACCACTCAAAAAGCGTAATATTGAGATAAAAGCAGATGCACTTATCAATGTTTCGTTTGACTCTACACCCATTTTCGGATTCGGAGAGGATGACTCTGGATTTGGGCAAGGGGGCTTTGCAAGAGATTCATTCAAACCAGAGGTCAGCTTTTTTACTCAGGCAGCTGATAATGATTACTTTATAGATAAGAGTAAATGTAAGCTCTTTTTTAACAATGGTCTGGAACTTGACCATTTAAGTGATGGTGAGTACCAACTGCTCTTTCTTTATGCGTTGATAGATCTTTTGGATGCGACGAATACATTATTCCTGTTTGATGAAGCCGATTCACACTTGCATTACAAAAATGTAGAAAAGCTATGGTCGTTGCTACACAGCATACAAGGCAACGCTATTACCACTACACATTTATTGGACTCCATTTCAGCAAAAGAAAACCGCATCGAGCACCTGAAAGTCGTGGAACATGGGCGCATTAATGAAGACAACAAAATCAAGCAATTAATCAGCCGACTCAGTGTGCTTTCCCGTGCCAAATCTGTTGAATTTGAAGTGTGTGGCAAGTTGCCTAGCATTGCCATTTTGGATAATGAAAATGATTGGGCAATATTCGTCAAGTTGGCAGAAAGGAAGGGGCATGATGTCGCTAGAATCGCATCAATAAGCCCGTTGAAACAGTCTTCAAGCTACAACAGCGACGAGGACACGCTGGGCGACGTTAAGGTTAGTTGGGTCAAAGCGCTAGGTTCGTCAGAAAGTCAGATTTTTACAAGAAAGATCTTTTTGATATGTGATAGGGATGAGGCCAATCCAAACTGGAAGCCTAACGGTGTTCAGTTGGCTGGTAAAACCTACGGCGAGCTAATTAGGTCTATTAAGTGGGCGGAAGGTTATCGGGTAGATACATTTCTGCTAGCTTGGAAAAGGCGTGAAGTTAAACACTACTTATTAAGCTTCACAGCTTTGTCTCATCACAACAAAATCAACACCATTAATAACGACCTCTTAGCAGCAGGGTTTCATCTGAGACCAAACGACAGTGGCGATAACGATGGAATTAGAAAGCTATCGTCGGATATTGCTAAAGCAGCCTCGCATAGCCTTATTAATAACCTTACAGGCGCTGAACATGAAAAAGGGCTTTGCATGGAACAATTGCAAGCCTATATCAACCTCATTCCACCAGACGAAATCAGCGAAGACATCACCAATATGTACAATTTTATTATCGGAAAACTATAAACCATGTCACTACAACAAAAGATTGACCGCATTACTGACATATTGCGCCGCGACGATGGCATCAGCGGCGCTATGCACTACACCGAGCAAACCTCGTGGGTGCTATTTTTAAAGTTTTTGGATGATTACGAGTCTGAAAAAGAAGACGAAGCCGTACTATCAGGTAAAGACTATCAACCCGTATTGGATGACGAGCACCGCTGGTCGACTTGGGCCTGCCCGAAAAACGCTGATGGAACCAAAAACCTGAAAGCAGATTCGGGTGATGACCTAATAAAATACGTCAACGAAGAACTTTTTCGTTATCTGAAGAGCTTTGCAAATAGCATTGTGACTGGTGGAGCTGATCCTAAGTCATTTGCTTATAAAGTTGGTGCTACATTCCAATACTTAGATAATAAGGTGGCTTCCGGCCATACCTTGCGGGAAGTACTGGATATTGTGGATACACTCAATTTCCAATCCAGCGATGAAATGTTTGAATTGTCATTGGTTTACGAAGGCTTATTGCAGAATATGGGTGATGCTGGTGGATATGCTGGCGAGTTTTATACGCCGCGCCCTGTAGTACGTGCCATGATTAAAGCCATTGATCCTCAGCCAGGCCAAACCATTTATGACGCTGCGGCTGGCTCCTGTGGTTTTTTAGTTGAAGCTTTTGATCATCTGAAAACTAAAAAGAACGAACTTTCTACGGAACAGTGGGACTTTATCCAGCGCGATACCTTCTACGGCTTTGAAAAAACCTCGTTGGCATACGTGATGGGTATGATGAACATGATCCTACACGGTATAGAGTCGCCTAACCTGTACCGTGGTAATACCTTGACGCAAAATATCCGCGACATCCAAGAGAAAGACCGTTATGACATCATCCTTGCTAATCCGCCTTTTGGTGGCAAAGAGAAAGACCAAATCCAACTGAATTTTCCAATTAAAGCGAATGCTACCGAATTGCTGTTTATGCAGCACTTTATGAAAACGCTCAAAAGCGGTGGTAAAGCGGCGATCGTGGTGCCAGAAGGCGTGCTGTTCCAAACCAACAGTGCGTTTAAACAAGTCAAACAGGAACTGCTGGAAAACTTTAACCTGCACACTATATTAAGCCTGCCTGCTGGGGTATTTTTGCCATATTCGGGTGTTAAAACCAATGTGTTGTTTTTTGAGCGCAGCGGCGGTACTAGCGATGTGTGGTACTACGAATGTGAGCCGGAGCAAAAGCTTACCAAAAACAAGCCGATCACCGATGAGCATCTAAAAGAGTTTGTTGAACTTTACAACAGACGTGAAACCACTGATCGCTCATGGACGGTATCGGCCAGTAAGCTGGCCGAAGATTACGACCTATCTGCCAAAAACCCAGCCAAGCAAAAAGATGCCGAGCATTTAGCGCCCAGCGATATTCTTAATCAGATCCGTATCAAAGAAAAACTAGTATCTGGCCTCTTGGATGAAATTGAAAGCCTGTTGGTGGGGAAATAGGCATGGAACAGGTTTTGTATAAACTGCCAGATGGGTGGGAGTGGCATTCAGTCAAGAAGCTTAGTCATAACATCCAGTACGGGCACACAGCTAAAGCAGAAAGTAACGGTAACGCAAAGTTCTTGCGTATTACTGATATTCAAGATGGAAAGATCGACTGGCAGGGAGTTCCAACAGTATCCCTAGAAAAAAAAGAAATCAGCAAGTACGCGTTGAATGATGATGACTTAATCTTTGCTCGTAGTGGTGCAACTGCGGGAAAATCTATTCTAATCAAGAATGCGCCAAAAGATGCCGTATTCGCATCTTACTTGATTAGAATTGTTCCAAACAAAAAGGACATTATTCCAGAATATTTAAGTTATTTCTTTCTAACACCTGCTTACTGGGAGGTTGTTAGTCAGAATGCCGCTGGTGCAGCCCAGCCTAATATCAACGGCACAAAGCTTTCTGAGTTTATTATTCCTGTAGCCCTCCAAGAAGAACAAAAACGCATCGTCGAAAAACTCGATGCGCTGCTCACCCGCATCGACACCGCTATCGAGCATTTGCAGGAAAGTGTCACACTGGCTGATGCGTTGTTCAGTTCAGCTTTAAATAGAGTATTTAATCCGTCCGAATCTAAAATCAGTTCAGACAGTAACTACATATTACCTGAAGGCTGGTGCTGGATGGCAGTAAAGGAGCTAAGTACAAAAATCCAATATGGGCATACTGCAAAGGCGGCAGATAAAGGAAACGCCCAATTTCTGCGTATCACTGATATTCAAGATAATAATATTGACTGGTCAGGTGTTCCGTTTGTTGAGTTGTCAGAGAAAGAAATAGAAAAATATGCTCTTACTGAGAACAACCTCGTTTTTGCACGTTCAGGTGCAACAGCAGGTAAGTCCATCTTGGTAAAGGAGCCACCTCATAATGCTATATTTGCCTCGTATCTAATAAGAATAATACCAAATAATGAAATAATTCAGCCCGAGTATTTAGAGCTGTTTTTTAGATCTCCGGCTTATTGGGATATCGTAAAAGCAAATGCAGCTGGAGCCGCCCAACCCAATATAAATGGTACTAAGTTGAGTGAATTTAAAGTTCCTACACCTAATCTTGAAATTCAAAAAAGAATTGTTGATGAAATGTCGAGCCTTTCGGCTCGGGTAAACGACTTAAAGAATGAGCTCAGAAATAAAAAATTATTTTTGGAATCAGCAAAATCATCAATTCTCGATTCGGCCTTTAAAGGCGAGCTCTAAGGAGGGAGTATGGCATTCGATACCACAGTTTTTGAACAAAAGGAGTTCAGAGCAGCAATCAACAAACTCGAAGAATTGCTCTCACACTCAAAAGCGGTTCTGTTAGGTGCGGGCGCGAGTTTTTGTGCTGGGCTTCCATTAACAAACCAGCTAACAGAAAGAGCACTAAAAAATGACAAGCTCTCTGATAATTCAAAGCAGATATTGACTGCCATACAAACTTCTTTTACTGGCGCAAATCCAGCTTCACACATAGAAGACTACTTAAGCGAGCTAGTCGATTGGCTTGCTATTACAGCTCGTAGAGCAAATCGTAAAGTAACCGCTAGTAATGTATCTATTGGTGGTACTGAATATAGTAACGATCAGCTATTACAAGCGATCAACGAGATAAAACTCGCTATTTTTGACGTAATTAATGTTGAAGTAGATTCTGCTGTACATGAGCGTTTTGTTCAGGCACTGCATCGACCAATGCGACCAGGGAAAGAGAGCCTACCGAGCACCATCGATTATCTGGTGATGAACTACGACACGTTAATTGAAGACTCACTCGCACTATCACAATTGAGATATGCCGATGGTTTAGAAGGCGGTGTATCAGGATGGTGGAACCCTTCGACGTTTGAACAGAACAATCTAGATGCCCGAGTATTTAAGCTACATGGTTCCATCAATTGGGCTGAACATACTTCTTCATCAACACCATTGCGTATTGCTCCGCATTTGAAGCGCTGCCAAGATCAAGCTGCAAAGATTATGATTTGGCCTGCATCGACTAAATACCGTGAAACACAACTCGATCCCTATGCGAACTTAATGCACAGAGCGAGATCAGTTTTGAACCCGCGAGGTGGTAGCCAACGGGTTTTGTTGATCGCCGGTTATAGTTTTGGTGATGCGCATATCAACCTAGAAATCGAACGCGGTTTAAGGGCTTCAAATGGCAATTTAACCGTGATTGCGTTTACGAGCGACTCTGAGCCTAGTGGCGTGTTGCAAACTTGGTATGAAGACAGCTCGATCAATGAACAAGTACTTATTTTTGCCGATAAAGGTTTTTATCACGCCGATCACAAGGCAACCTCAGAAAATAGCATTGCATGGTGGAAGTTTGAAAACCTAACGCAGATCCTTGAAGGAGGTATTTGATATGGATAACAAATATCTAAAACCCATTGATAATCTCTCTATCGGGAAAATTATTGAGGTGGATGGTTCGCGCATTATCGCCGAGCTCGACCCTACTATTTCAGACTTGTCCCGAGTATTTGCTGGTGAAAACTACCCAATTGGCCAATTTGGATCAATCATCAAAGTCCACTTTGGCCGCCGCTCTATCTATGGTTTAGTCAGCCGATTGCGTATGAAGGCTGATTATCAGATAGAAAAGGGCTTGCCTGTAGCCTCCTCTGATGAGCGTATTATTGAAGCTGATTTATTTGGAGAGGGTGAATGGCGCAGTAAGGGAGAAGATGAATTTTCTCTTGAGTTTGAACGTGGTGTAGCTACTTATCCTCTGCCGCAGCAAACCATTTATCTGACACCCAAATCAGAGCTTAGGTTTATTTACGGTGATGCCAAAGGTGCGGTTATTCAACTTGGTGAGCATGTTGGCTCTGGCGGTGCCCCTTGTTACGCTGAGTTGAATGAATTACTAGGTAAGCACACTGCCATCCTTGGCTCCACCGGTGCCGGTAAATCAGGCACTGTTGCGGCTGTTATTCACAGTATTCTTGAGCGTGGGGAAATAGCTAAACACAGACACTGGCATCCACAAATTATTATCCTCGACCCACATAATGAATACGGCAAAGCGTTCCCTGCTCACCAACGTTTATCGACCGATGAAGGTTCGCTAAAACTACCGTATTGGTTACTCGATTTAGAAGAGTCATTGAGCTTGTTTATCGGCAAAACCGAGTTTGCAGCAACCTCACAATCAAACATTGTTAAAAATGCTCTGATTGCGGTTCGTGAGGCATCTGCTGAACAGCTTGGGCTTGATAAGAACCAATTAACGGTTGATTCCCCCGTCCCTTATGTTTTAGGTGATAGCAATGGACTCGATTATTTCGGAAAAAAAGACGGTGATATCTACACAGAAGGCTTAATCGGGGCAATTAACCAACAGAGGCCGTTAGGTGCAGACAAAAAAGCTCACGAGGACTTTAGCAAAGTTATTCGCAAAATTGACTCATTGTTAAAAGACGGTCGTCTCAAATTTATGATGGAAAGTTGGGATGGAGCAGAAGATCCGTTACCTACAATCGTCAATCAGTTCTTAACTCAGCAAACCACAGTGCAGATTGTTGACTTGTCTGGTGTACCTAATGAAGTAGCTGGGGTAGCTAGTGCTGCAATCGCTAGAATCGTATTTCAACTTAAAGTCTGGCAAACCGAGACTGAACGGCAAAATAGCCCAGTACTTTTGGTGTGTGAAGAGGCACACCGATACGTACCGAATCGTGGTGAGGCACAGTATGAGGCCGCGCAATCTGCTATCCGTAGAATTGCAAAGGAAGGTCGAAAATATGGCGTTGGACTCTTACTTGTTTCGCAGAGACCGAGTGAAGTTGAGGCAACGGTGTTGTCGCAATGCAATTCATGGATTGTACTTCGAATAACCAATGATGCCGACCGCGAGCATGTTCGTAGTGTGTTACCTGATTCGATGTCTGGGTTAACGAAGATGCTTTCCGGTTTAAGGCGACAGGAGGCGATCTTTGTTGGTCAAGCAGCGACGTTACCAACTAGAGTGATGATTCGCAGCTTATCTGATGACCAATTGCCTCGCTCAAACGATGTTAATTTCGATAAAGGTTGGCAGAAACAGGCGATGACTATCGAGCAAATTGGTGATGTGATTACGAAGTGGCGTTATCAGAGTAAGTGATCACAGCAAGACTTACGGTACTACACACAAGAATAACAGTACTCAATAGGACTTAGAGGTTGAGTGAATGACAGATAATATCCCCCAAGCTCCTCAAGGTGAGTTTGTTCTTTTTACCAGTGTTGACGGTCAAACCCGCGTCGAGTGTCGTTTTGAATCAGACACCTTGTGGCTTTCTCAGGCTGCAATGGCAGAGCTTTATGATAAAGATGTTCGCACAATTAATGAGCATCTAATCAATATCTACAACGAGGGTGAGCTTGAACAAAACGCAACCATCCGGAAATTCCGGTTAGTTCGATTGGAAGGTACTCGCCAAGTATCTCGCGAGATTGACCACTACAATCTCGATGCTATTTTGTCTGTAGGTTACAGGGTTCGTTCGCTACGAGGTACACAGTTTCGCCAATGGGCAACGCAAATCCTGAAAGAATACCTTATCAAGGGATTTGCAATGGATGACGAGCGGTTGAAAAATCCGCCCGTTGGTCATTCTGCGGTGCCAGATTACTTTGATGAAATGCTGGAACGCATTCGCGATATCCGTGCCAGTGAGCGTCGCGTTTATCTGCGGGTGAAAGAAATCTTTACCATGGCCGCCGACTATGAGCCATCGAACCAAGAGACCAACCGCTTCTTCCAAACTATTCAGAACAAGTTGCATTATGCCTGTACGCAAATGACTGCCGCTGAGCTTATCGCCAACCGAGTGGACGCCAGTAAACCGGATATGGGCCTAACCAGCTATAAAGGTGATGAAGTACGCAAGACAGACGTAACCATTGCCAAGAATTATATGCGTGAAGACGAAATCAAAGAGCTCAATCGTATCGTCAATATGTGGCTCGACTTTGCCGAAGATCAAGCGCTGCGTCGCAAGCAGGTATTCTTACAGGACTGGGCCGATAAGCTTGACCAGTTTTTAAGTTTTAATGAACGTGACGTACTAAGCGGAGCAGGAAAAATATCCAAGAAAGACGCTGATGACAAAGCGAAATTGGAGTTTGACCGCTTTGCCCAGCAGCGCCGCCGTTTAAAAGAAGCCGAAGGCGCACGGGCTAATATTGCAGCACTCAAGGCTATACTCAAAAAAGATAAATAGCCGATATAGTACAGCCCTGATCTCTAATGAGTTGAGGGCTGTGTTGTAAGAGGATAACTATAAGGGATTATCCATCTTAAAATCGTCGATATCGCCTGCCATTTTGAATAGATTGGTATCATTCCAACGGCACAGTTGTCTAATCCGCATCAGATTAGCGTTAGCTCTACGGATGACGGCAAAAGCGTCCTCAACTACCTCTATCACAGGTTTTTCCCAGTCTTGTGCTCGGGTAAACGTAGTTTTGGGGTATCGGAAATGCCCATCTCGCGGAAGATAATGGCTGATCACCTGGAATCCGTCAGCATTTTTTTTAGGCTTAAACTGGTTATAAACCCAGAAAATTTCGAGTTTTTTGTTTCTTAGCCTTACACGACAACCAAAATGGCCCGGATACCCTGGAGAGTCTTTCCCTCTATGAGCTCGGTTGTGCTGCCAATACAGATCGGCTATTCGCTGGGCTATGTAGTAGTAGCGTATTTGCTCTATTTCGGTCGATTTATGGGTGTAGTGTAGATATTGCTCTGAGACTGATAATGAAAAAAGCATAGCATCGTCTTGATTAACATTTGTGCTATTGGCAATAAAGGTTTCCCAAATATTAATTTGTGTTTCTAGCCCTTTAAATGATTTTGAGAAGGCTTCTATGTACTCAGATTGCGGTTGATTTCCCCCATTTAGTGCGGCACCAAATGTAGCTATCTGTTGTTCTAAAAATGAATGATTTTTGATCATGACATAATCCTCGGTATGTTGAATACAGAGTGAGTCTATTGTCTCATGATCTAATTCATCGCCTGCCTTCGTGCCCTTTTGGGGCACACTGGTCTTTTGTTGTCGCGCCTTAGCCAGAAGACCTAGCCAATTCCTTTCCAATAACTATCTGATGGGGGACCTTGGACGATTTATTCCATACAACTGCTATCTTCCTCAAAAGACCTAATCCAAACGATTCCACTTTTTATGGGGGACCTAGCTTTGTTCAGTGTAAATCGTCAGGTCTCTAAGCTTTCACATGTGAAAGTTTTTTCACTGGCGCACAAATTGATACGGTAATGTCGGCCAACTCATCAATGGCTTAGCTTTTTTGTACTCCCGAGGCTGTTTCTCAAGTTGATACTAAATAAATTTCATTAAATATCAGTATATTGACAGTTTTTATGAATGTGTCCAAAAAGGGCCGTTCCAGCGGTCTGTTTAGTTAGCCTTTTTCGAGATGATTGCTCCTGCAAGCTAGATAATAAACAGGAGTTATCATGAAGGGTAATAACCAATCTAAAGAAGAACGGTTACTAACTTATGCAGAAGTGTGTGACGTTTTGCAAACGTCACAAGCGACACTTCGTCGCTACGTGCGAGATGGACGCTTTCCTCCTCCAATAAAACCCAATCCCAATGGTCGCTCTGTGCGGTTTAGGTACAGCGATATTGCTACATGGTTGAGTGATTTATAAAAGGGGGAAGTGATGCAAAATAAGTTGCAGGATGATGGGATCTATTGCTTGTCCTCTGATCGCTGGCTGCGAATAGGCGGTTGGATTCAGGTTTTGGCTCGCACTCGTTTAACTGACAAACGACATGGGCATGGAGCGCTGCTGGAATGGCAAAATTTTGATGGGGTTAGGTTACGAGAAGTTGTCTACGCCCGTGATCTTAACAGCGATAACGCCCGCCAGATCAGGGATATGCTGGTCGATACTGGGTATCCATTAACCCCAGGCCAATCAAGTTGGAGTCGGCTTCAACATTATCTAGTAGAACAGATGGCTCTTGCTGCTCCGGCAACTGTGGTGAATCGCACAGGCTGGCATGGGCCCATATTTGCCACAAGCAGTTGGACTGTGGGCTCTGCTGACGAACCCCATTATTTTGTGGGTCAGTTGTCCAGTTCCAAGCTGTTAGAGGAAGCTGGGAGTTTGAGTGATTGGCAAAACCATGTTGGGAAGCTATGCCGTGGGAATCCACTAGCTATTTTCTGCATAGGAACTGGGTTGGCAGCACCATTACTAGCCCCTTCTGGTATGGAAAATGGAGCCTTTCATTTTGTTGGTGCTTCTTCTGCCGGTAAAACAACTTTATTGCAGATTGCGGCAAGCTTATATGGCAGCGATAGCTATAGACGTAGCTGGATCTCGACAAGCAATGGATTGGCTGCAGCCTCATCACAGCACAACGATATGTTGCTGACGCTGGATGAGATAGGAATGGCTCGCCCAGAAGACGTTGATACTGCCATTTATCAGATCATGAATGGCGCAGGAAAACTGCGCGCTAACGTGACCGGAGAGTTGGCCGCGACGTCACAATGGCGAACGCTAGTACTAAGTAGCGGGGAAGTTTGGATTGCCGAATTACTTCAGCAGATAGGTAAGCCACTTAGGGCTGGTCAGCAGATACGACTGGTGGAGATCCCAATTTTTGGTATACATGGCGCATTCGATGAATTACATGGCCGTAAGAGTGCTCAACAATTCGTTGATGAGCTTAAAACGTCTTGTCAGTGCTTTCATGGCACAGTAATTCGAGAGTGGTTATCGCTACTTACAGGGCTGCATGATGAGCTTAGCCGCTACCTCAGCTATGAAATAGATCGTCTTAGCAGCGCTTGGACAAGCGATTCAATGGCCTCTCAAGTACAGCGAGTTATTAGACGATTTGCACTTATTGGCACCGCACTATGTCTTGCTAATAGAAACTTCATCCTGCCATGGTCCGAAGAAGAGTCACTTGAAGCGGTACATAAAGTCCTCAGTGCTTGGCTCGCTAATCGTGGGCATTCTAGGAATTCGGAAGAGTTTAGGCTGCTCAGATCTCTGGAAAAAGCTATGCGGAACTGGGAACACAATATTGGTGAAATTGATCAGGACTCAGGAGTGGGAGTGCCAGGTTATCGCCGTTCGCAGGATGGATGCGAATTGTGGCTTATCAACAAAACTCATTTCCTGCAAAAACTTGGGCTCCCCACTCACTATATGCGAGAAGTGGAGATCTTGCTGCAACGCGGTTGCTTGGTAACGAACGAGCGCTCCAGGGGAACCTATAAGACGCGGCTCAATGGTGAGTTTCAACGTTTTTTTGCGCTCAAACCTGACCAAGTTAGGCGCCACCTTGAAGACTTAGAGAGGGTTGAACATGACGACTAGCTCATTGTTCCCAGTTTCCCGTTTATCCCACTTTAACTTGGCAGTGTAGGAGAGTATCAACATGACTGAAAAAGAGATGCTTCAGCGCATGCTGATGGATATGTCACAGCTTAAAAAACTGATTACCGATCACATCAAAAGTGAACAACGTCCTGACACAACAAAGGAAATTCTCACAGTTGAGGAATGTGCGGAACTAACAGGGCTAAAGAAAAGTACTTTGTACCGGTTGACGCATGAACGAAAAATCCCGTTCTTCAAACCCAATGGTAATCGGGTGTTTTTTAAGCGAGCTGATATCTTGGCTTGGTTGCAGAGTAATCGAGTGGCTTCTTCTGATGAGATTGATAGGGCCGCAGCTGATCATCTAGTTGCTAACCGAAAATTTTATGGTCGGAGATATTGAGTAGCTATTTAAGCTGCTGAAAGTAAAAATTAATCATTAGATGCGTTACATGTCACGTTCTCTAACTGTGACATGTAACGGTTGCTATTTAAATTGACAGATTAGGTTTTAATGACTAAGTCTTAATGTGCTTACGCGCTATCAAAAACACATCATTAACTATGGACGGTAAATATGTCTGTCAAACATACTCCAACAGGTGTAGTACACAGCGGTGCTAAAGGCGGCACTACTGGCTGCGGCACAGATACGAAGAAAAATGCAGATCATTGGGTTAATTCCCATGAGAAAATCACATGTGATAAGAACGGCTGTAAAAACTAACGATCTTATGTGGTTGATGGAGGGCACCGTTGATGTGCCCTTTATTTTGGCTTTGAAAAGACTTATTCGTTTGGCTGCGAAAACGTGTAGGAGAGGAATAAAGTTTCAGACTAGTCGAAACATTGTGGGACAAAAGCGAGTTAGGTTTTCAGTTCGAATTCGTGACTGTCGGATTAAAATTTCTATGGGGTGCGCTTCATAAAAAGTCAAAAAATATTGAGTTAAAATGAATCGCAGCGAAAAAGCTCAATGTTTTTAGTCCTGATTAAATGATTTGTTATGCGTATTTTCAACTAACATATTGAGCTTACAAACGACAGAAGATATTGCTTTTGAAAAACGTGGTATTTCGAGTACTTTGTCGAAGTAATACGGCATATAGCTCTCAATTGGGACTCTATTTTCTTCAATAAATATTCTTGCTATTGGATGTGATTTTTCACAATATATTGGCTTGTGGTATTCATCAAATTGATCAAGTGTGAGATCAAAAACTTTACCACTTATTTCCAACCATAAGTGGTATTCGATGCCATGGATCGATTCGTTGCGACCACTAATCACATCAATTTCTAAATCTGGGAATTTGAGATTGACATAAAACCCCAAAAACACAGACGTATGCTCACAGCAATTTTTGGGGAAATCTTCAAAAATCGGCAATTCTTCAGCTATATTACTAACTTCTATAGCTTCTCTAAAACTTCTTGCTAGTTTAGTCATGTCTTCCATTTGACTCCTTACACATACATTGCATTAGTACGTATGCGTGTTTTCTCAAATCTATCATCCAACCTTTTAAAATCTTAATGCTTTGATTTTAATTTTTTTATTTTTATTTTTATTCTTATTCGATTGAGGTGGATCGCACAAGAACTGACTTCAAAACCAATTAAGTTTTAATATGATCGTATACCTATCCGGTTTCGATATCTCCTGATAAAGCGCTAATAGCAGGGTTAATCGATAAGAATTTATTGGGCGAGTTGTTCGTATGATTACGATTCACAGGTCAAGTGCTAAAAAGCGTTGGGATAACGCTCGTTAAAAAATAGACAATTGTTTGCAGTTCTATGTTAGTAAGAATAATGTGTTTATCGGGAAATATTTATAGATCGACATATAAACGATAGCCAACTCCAGGCTCAGTTCGTACATATTTGGGCTCACTGGGAGAGTCGCCTAGCTTTTGCCTTAAGTGGCTGACCACAATTCTCAAGTAATGAGTATCCTCTATATGACCTGGCCCCCATATCTCCTTAAGCAATTGAGTCTGAGTAACCACACAATTGGGTGATGAGGCCAGTTTAGACAATACTGCATATTCCTTCGGTGTGAGTTCGACAACTTGGTTATCAACTTTTACTAACCGACGACTTAAATCAATCTGTAATTTACCGTCATCTAATATAGGGAGTTTTTCAGGTTTGATATGATCCCTTAAAATTGCCCGCACTCTAGCCAGTAACTCTTCAACGCTAAAGGGTTTAGTCACGTAATCCTGCGCGCCTGCATCTAATGCTGCCACTTTTTCTCTATCTTGATTGCGAACCGACAATACAATCACAGCAACGTCGGACCATCCCCGCAACTCTTGTAGCACTTGATGCCCTTCCATATCCGGCAAGCCTAAATCCAAAATGACTAATTCAGGTTGCTGGCGAGCAACAGCTGCAAGTCCTTGCTGACCATTTTCTGCTTCAGTAACGTCATAGCCTTCACTAGTGAGGGCTATACGCAACATACGGCGAATTTGGGTCTCATCATCGATAACCACGATTTTTATTGCCACGTATCTAGTCCATTCTGTGGTTTATTAAAGATATTTTGGCTAAAAATGATTAGCCAGGAACGGGATAGTCTAACGGCAATTCAACTTCAAAACGAGTGCCTTGCCCCTGTAGGCAATCGGTAACGCGAACACTCCCGCCGTGTGCAGCTATCATGCCTTTACAAATAGCCAGCCCCATACCCGTGTTCTGTTTCTTCTGATCTCCATCGGCAACCACATAAAACATATCGAAAATTTGATCCCTATGACTTGCAGGGATCCCCGGCCCTCTGTCTTCTATTGCAATACAACAGCGATGATTTGAGATGGATAATTCAATACTAATAGGCTCTTCTGGTGGTGAAAATCGAACAGCATTTTCAAGAATGTTAAATAATCCTTGTTCAATTAGCGCCGCATGGACAAATAGGAGTGGTGGTTCTTTTTCCCTATGGTATTCAACGATAGCCCTAGGAAAATAGCGTTTGAGTCTACCGAGTACACTGCCAATAATGTCATCTGCCGAAACCCAATCACGCTCAATACTCAAAGTGCCATGACCAAGGCGAGTCATATCGAGTAAATTTTGAATATAACTGTCTAAACGCCGACTTTCCTGCAAGATAGTATCGAGTAACTCGTTGCGATCAGATTCTAGCAATTGCTTATTCAGTAACTTGAGGCTCTCCGCTGCCCCCATCATGGCTGAGAGTGGCGATTTTAGATCGTGGGATACTGACGATAATAATGCTGAACGTAATTGCTCTATCTCAGTTTTTACCCGTGCAGATTCTAAATCTGACACCAACTGAATACGCCGCCAAGTATTTGCGCCTTGCTGTAACATTGCCAGAATAAGCTCTCGATCAAACGGACTGAGTTCGTTGACTGTGGGTTGCCAATCTAAAATCGCCGCGCCAATCGTCGTCCCTTCAAGTTCAATAGGGAACACACTCACACCCGAAGCACTCAAGGTATCACTCAAACGCCCCGCTGCTTGCCCATGCCGTAACGTCCAATCAATGGCGGCTAAATCGAGATCATTGAATGGCGTATTAAGTATGGGTAAATAGGACCGCTGACCATCTTTATGTTGTAGGACAATATAACAATCGGCATTAACTGAAGCCGCAATCTTGCGCCCTATCGCTTGCCAAAGGGCTTTTTCATCATCAGCAACTGATAATTCTTGGGCAACATCCTTTAACGTTTCTGCATAACGATTTGATTCACGTAATAAAATAAACTGATGTCTAATTCTGGAGGCAGCTGGACCACTGATGAGCCCTATACAAACTAAAAAAATTAAGGTGGCGATGTCATCTTGGCTATTAACATTAAATGTAAATTTGGGGTCTGTAAGAAAGAAATTAAAGCTAAAAAATGACCACACCGCAGTTGCCATAGCAGGCCTAGCTCCATAGGTTAAGCCAATACCAACTATCAAGAAAACATACAAGAGCACGAGATTGCCATTGCTGAGCCAAGCATCTAAAAATGCCACAATCGGAAAAATAACCACAACACCAATTAGCCCTAAGAGATGGCCCCGTAAATCACCAAAACTGGCTTTAGGCGTAATGGGATCTCGTACTTGTACTTGGTTGTCGGGAGCGTGATATACACTGACTTCAACAGGTAAACCGGATTCGATCAAACGTTGGTACAGCCTTTTACGCCACCAAGGATAGGTGCGTTTCACGCCAGCGCCGACCAATACAGTGTTAATTCGATGTAGTGCAACGTAAGGTAAAATGGCCTGATAACTGCTTGTGCCGCGTAATACTTCGGTCTGCGCACCAAGTTCTTTAGCTAAGGCAAAGGCCTCATTTAGCCTTTTTCTCTGATAAAGCCCCAGCGCTTTGCCGGTATCAACCCACAGCACTAACCATGGAATTTGCCGCCGCTCAGCAATCTGCCGACCAATGCGGATCAAGTATTGATGATCACTGTTATTGCTCACTAAAACCAACAATCTGTCTTTAAGAACAAAATCGGTTCCCTGCGCTTTTGCATCGAGCTCACAAATCAGTTTTGCATCGACTCGCTCTATGACTTTTTTCATTGCCAGTTCGCGCAGAGCCGTCAAATTCGATACCGAAAAAAAAGCATCCAAGGCTGAGCGAGCATACTCCGGCAGATAAACTTTGCCTTGCTGCAAGCGTTCGATGAGTGTTGATGGCGGTAAATCGACAAATATAATTTCATGGGCTTCATCAAGGAAGCGATCAGGTACGGTCTCCCGTACCCGCACTTGAGTAATCTGCAACACCAGATCATTCAAACTGACCAAATGCTGAATATTAACTGTGGTATAGACATCTATTCCTGCAGCTAATAATTCAGCGACATCTTGGTAGCGCCGTTTATGGCGGCTACCGGGGATATTCGTATGGGCCAATTCATCGACCAAGATGAGCTTCGGCTTGCGAAGCAGCGCCGCATCTAAATCAAATTCCGTTAAACGATTATTATGATAATCAATGGGTTTACGCGCCAATACCTCAAAACCCGCTAACATAGCCTCGGTATCGGCACGACCATGGGTTTCAACCAGTCCAACCAGCAAATCTACACCTTGTTGAGCTATTTCCCTTGCAGCACTGAGCATTGAATAAGTCTTGCCTACGCCAGGTGCCGCCCCAAGAAAAACCGTCAGTTTACCTTTATCATTTTGCTGTATCTGACTTAAGAGCGCATTGGCTTGCTGTGTTTGACTGATTGGTACCACGATTAGAAACTCCTTGAAAGACCCACTATCCAGCGCGCATCACACAGGGACTGGCACTGACTCTGCGATAAATCCGTATCGACATAACCAACACTCAACACATCCTGCTCAGTCACATTGAGGTTCACCCCAACTCGCCAATCTAAATAGTGGCTATTGCTTGCGGCCATAGAACCTAAAAACAGTGCCATATCTTGCTGAGAAGCAAAAAAATTGCTCCCAAGATGCAGTACTAGGCTTACGTTAGAGAACAGTTGCGGCTCATAACTGGCGTAAACATACTGAAAATCGTCCACATTCTCGCCAAAATAATCAGGAGAATAAACCAGCCCTAGCTTAGCATCGGCGTAGCTTACCACAGCATAAATTTCGTTATAACTCAGGTCTGTATCGTCCTGCGAGTATTGGTAACGTATCACGCCTAGGTCCGTTGTTAAGCCATTATCCCAATCCTTTGCCCAGCCAGCGGACAAGTCGAGTTCTAAACTTCCATCCCCAAATTCGATGTTACTGCCCCAAAGCGAGCCATACCAGCCAGAATCATGACTTAAGGTATATCCTGCTTGAACTGCAGGTCCTTCATCAGTTTGAGAAATACCGCGAAACGCATAATCACTGATGAGCATCACACTCCCTTGACTCTGCCAAGAGGCATTGCCCCCATGAGTCTCAGTGCTGGCAAGCGCGCCCATCGATAGTGAAGATAATGCCATCATCACACCCGCACAGAGGCGCGAACAAGGAGCAGACTTAATCGGTAACATAAAAATTTATCCTTAAATTCAGTAGAATATTGTTTTATTGAGCGTGTTTAGCAATCTGGTCGAGAGCGAGGTTGAGCTTGAGCACATTGACGCGCTCTTGCCCAAAAATGCCCCACTGCGGTGGTTCGATAAATTGCGCCACTAAGGTCAACACTTGTGGTTCGGCTAACTGTCGAGCCTGAGCCACGCGTGCGACTTGCAGTTTGGCTGCAGCGGGTGAAATATGAGGATCCAGTCCCGCCCCCGATGTAGCGAGTAAATCGACTGGGATCTCAGCGGCCTGAACAGATTCTCTGGCTTGGATTTCTTGGCTCGTTGCCATCACACGTTCACGTAGCGCCGGGTTACTCGGCGCAAGGTTACTACCACCGGTCGCCATAGGATCGTAACCGACAGCGCTCGGCCGACTATAAAAATAGGCTGGATTAACAAAGGGCTGAGCGATGAACTCAGAACCCATCGCGACATTATCCCTGTGGATCACACTGCCCTTAGCTTGAACGGGAAATAAAGCGCCACCGAGCTGAGTCACAGTGCCGGTATAGACAACGCCACACACAAATAACAGGGCGAGACTGGCTCTCAACCCCATAACGGCATGCTGGGTTTTAGTGGGATATACGATTGAATTCATTACTGTCTCCTAGAGCATAAGTGCAATGATTGAGTCGAGCGCTTTAATGCCGACAAAGGGTAAAATCACCCCACCCAAGCCATAAATCAGCATGTTATTTCGCAGTAATTTTTCTGCACTTATGGGTCTGAGCTTGATGCCTTTTAATGCCAATGGAATTAAGGCGGGAATGATAAGAGCGTTAAATACGAGCGCTGCGAGTACGGCTGAGGTTGGGCTGTGAAGCTGCATCAGATCCAGTGCGCCAATCGCAGGCAAAGCCCCCGCAAATACCGCAGGAATAATGGCAAAATACTTAGCCACATCATTAGAAAGGGAAAATGTAGTCAAGGCGCCGCGGGTGATCAGCAATTGTTTTCCGACTTCAACGATAGCCAGTAATTTAGTGGGATCTGAATCCAAATCCACCATGTTGCCAGCTTCTTTAGCAGCTTGGGTACCCGAGTTCATCGCAAGACCCACATCGGCCTGCGCTAATGCTGGCGCATCGTTAGTGCCATCCCCCACCATAGCCACTAATCGACCTTTGGCCTGCTCTGCGCGAATAAGGGCAAGTTTATCCTCAGGTTTAGCTTCAGCGACAAAATCATCGACCCCAGCTTCGGCGGCAATCACGCCAGCCGTTAGCGGATTATCCCCTGTCACCATGATGGTCCGCACACCGAGCGCTCTTAAACGGGCAAACCGCTCCGCAACGCCTGGCTTAATCACGTCACTTAAGGCTATAACCCCTAAAATGTGCGTGCCACTGGCGACGACTAAGGGAGTTCCCCCCTGCAAAGCCACTTTACGGATAAGCGCGTTAACAGATTCAGGCCATTGCATTTGATGCTGCTGCGCCCAAAACTGCATCGCATCGCCCGCGCCTTTTATGCCTTGAATACCATCCTTTAAAATCACCCCAGAAACCCGAGTCTCTGGCGTAAAAGGAATAAAAGTCGCATCCGTAGGCTTAACAGGTAATACCGCTCCCAAATCAACAGCCAATTTGAGTACAGATTTCCCTTCAGGGGTGGGGTCATCTAGCGAGGAAAGCACTGCCGCATCACGCAGCATCTCAGGTGCAATGCCTTTCACGGGTAAAAACGCAGTTGCTTGGCGATCACCAAAAGTAATAGTGCCCGTTTTATCTAGCAGTAACGTATCGATATCGCCGGCAACTTCCACGGCTTTACCAGACTTCGCGACCACATTGGCGGCTAAGGCGCGGTTCATACCTGCAATACCAATAGCGGGTAACAAGCCACCAATCGTGGTTGGGATCAAACACACTAACAGTGCAATTAACATAGTGTAATCAAGGCTTGCACCAACAAAACTTGCTAGCGGCGGCAAAGTAACCACCACGAGTAGGAAAACCGCAGTTAATGACGCAAGTAGTACGGTTAACGCCGTTTCGTTCGGTGTCTTTTGGCGTTTAGCCCCTTCGACGAGCCCTATCATTCGGTCTAAAAAGCTATTACCGGGATCATTCGCAACCAGCACGGTAATTTCACCCGTAAGTACCTTAGTGCCGCCAATCACACCGGAATGGTCTGTGCCAGCTTCGCGCAGCACAGCCGCAGATTCACCGGTAATCGCCGATTCGTTGATAGTGGCTATCCCTTCGATGATTTCACCATCGGCAGGAATATAGTCACCCTGTAAAACCTTCACCTTATCGCCTTTAGCAAGCTGAGTGGCGGATATTAACTCCAACTCACCATGGCGTATTCGCCTAGCTTGTAATGCCTCTTTTGCAGACTTTAAACTGGCCGCTTGCCCGCGACCTTTTGCCTCTGCCACAGATTCAGCAAAGTTAGAAAACCACACAGTAAGCAAAAGGATAAGGGTCGTGGCTAACTCAAAACCGACGGTATCTCCGTTAAGGAACCTTTGCACGGTGATCAGTCCAGCGAGCAAAGCACCAACGAGGACCACAAACATCACTGGGTTACCAGCCATGCTCACTAAGGACATTTTTTTTACAGCACCAAAGGCAGCTTGCTTCACGCCGGCGCTATCTAATATTTGAGCAGGTTTATGCATGACTATTTCTCCAGACTCATAGTGGCAAGTTGTAATGCTTCGCCAATAGGCCCTAATACTGCCGCAGGTAAGAAAGATAGGAAGTTAATGATCAAAATCACGGCAATGAGGGTGAAACAGAAGGTGGGACTTTCAAGCTTAAGGCTCGCGTTACTGTCGGGGCTAACCCTTTTACTCGACATCATCCCCGCAATCGCCAGCGGTAAAAACAGTGGCAGGTATCGACCAAGCAGTAAGGCGATAACGCAGCTGATATTCCACCAAGGCGTGTTATCACCTAAACCTTCAAAACCCGAACCGTTATTAGCAAAAGCGGAGGTGTATTCGTAAAAGACTTGCGAAATCCCGTGAAAGCCGGGGTTGCTGTTGCCCGTAATACTCGGAATAGCCACAGTGATCGCCGTCAAACCTAAGACGCACAAGGTAGGTAAAACTAATAGACTTCCCAAAAGGGTGATTTCACGGGTTTCGAGCTTACGACCAAATATCTCTGGCGTACGGCCAATCATCAATCCCGATAAGAACACAGCAATCCACACATAAACGATAAAGTTAACAAAACCGCAGCCAATACCGCCCCATATCGCATTGAGTAACATGCCTGATCGCGTCATCAATCCCCCTATTGGATTGAAGGAATCGTGCATGGCATTGACCGAACCGTTAGAGGTTTGCGTGGTAAAAGAAGCCCATAGCGCCGAAAGCTCAGGTCCAAAGCGAACTTCTTTCCCCTCCATATTCGGCCCTTGGGCGCTTAATCCCGCAAAGGCGGCGTTAGGTTGCAACTCGCTGTACACTGTCGCCCCCAGAAAACTGACGCTCAATAGGCCCATAGCAACCAGAGCCATCAGGGTAAATTTTTTGCGTCTTAACATTCCGCCAGCCATAAAGACGACGGCCATAGGGATCAGCACTAAGGCAATGGTCTCGATTGCATTACTTACTGGCGTTGGGTTTTCAAGCGGGTTACTACTGTTGGGGCCATACCACCCGCCACCATTAGTGCCTAACTGCTTGATGGCCACCATAGATGCGACGGGGCCGATCGGAACAATTTGCTCAGTGATAGGCGATGCAGAATCTAAGGTATTCACTTTTTGCGCACCATCAAAACTACTCGGTACGCCTTGCCAAGTGAGCAATAGCGCAACAATAGCCGCTAATGGCAGCATAAGTCTGAGTACACCGCGCACTAGGTCAACATAATAGTTACCCAGATTTCGAGCCTCGCCTTCTTTGGCGCTGTCATTATTCAACCCGCCTAACATTCCCCGCAAAATCGCCACACAAACCGCCAGCGCCATGGCTGGAGTGACAAATTGCAGCGTGACAATTAAAAATCCTTGGGATAGATAACTGAGCTGAGCCTGCCCAGAATAGTGCTGTTGATTGGTATTGGTGAGGAATGACACCGCAGTGTGCAAAGCCAGATCCCAAGATAATGGCCCTATACCATCAGGATTTAGTGGCAACAGATGTTGGAATTTAAGGATAAGGAACGCCAAAATTCCAAGCACTAAGTTACTGATAAGAAAAGCCGCACCGTAGGATTTCCATGTCATCCCCGAATTGGCATTTACACCGATTGCCCGATAAACCCACTTTTCAATGGGATTAAATAAACGATCTGAAAAATGGGACTGACCAGAGAAAATCCCTGTCATATATGATCCCAACAACCATGCGAGCCCAAGCGCAGTAGTAAAAATAAGGGTAATTTCAAACATAACGACTCCTAAAACTTATTAGGGGCAAACATTGCCACTGCTAAGTAAATGAAAAGTGCTATGGAAAGTATTAGAAATATCCAGTCCATATAATTTGTCCTTAAGAAAGTGAGTAACAGCACAAATATATGAATTAACGGCGTAAAGTCTCTAGAGCTCAAATGACTAATCCCGTAAAGAATACGTAAAAATCATAAATACTCAGAGAGCCAACGTGATTAGCAACATGCAAAACAGGTGAATCTTGCGGATGACTAAGTAACAGATTCATTAGATGAAAATAAACTTGTAACTTTAACCATAATTTACATAGTGTTACGCTAAATTTGAGGAGGCCAATAAAATCGTCATATACTGCGAAAATAATGCGACTACAACCATAGGATTAACTGTAAAAGTTAAATAAAAAGCCAGCTAGAGATACTAACTGGCATTGGACGACGTTCACTTATTTAATACACTTAGCATTCAGCATAATGAGCGCTCGCACATTATGAAAACTTCATTATATCTTAGGTTAGTTGAGCTCTATATTTTTCATTTTTTTATAGCTATCCGTCTTAATTTCTTTAAGCACGCCTTTATTATCATCAATAAATAATGCTTTTATTCCATTACCATTTGCGACAGCTATCCCTTCTTGGCTTCCTAAACATAACAGGGCAGTTGACCAAGCATCAGCCCAAGAAGGATCGCTTGCTAACACAGTTACAGATACCGTGTTGTGTGTTACGGGCTTGCCAGTTCGAGCATCAATAATATGTGAATAACGCTGCCCTTGATGATCAAAATAATGACGATATGTGCCAGAAGTCATGATCGCTTGAGGGAAATCAATAAGTAAAACTTTTTGCATTGTACGTTGTTCAGGAAGCGGTTTTTCAATCGCAATTTTCCAAGCAGAGCCATCAAGTTTAGTACCGTGCACGACCATTTCGCCGCCAATCTCCACTAAGTAATTATCGATATTGTATCGCTTTAGCACATCTGCAACTTTGCCAACACTGTACCCCTGTCCAATCGATGACAAATCAAGGTGTACTTCAGGTGAATCTTTACTCAACGTTTGATTAGCAATGGTTAAATGGTGTAGGCCCACATAGGTTAATGTCTGTTGAAGCGCACTTTCTGTCGGTATGGTTAGTTGGTTATTGGTGAATCCCCACAAATCGAATAATGGTTTGATGGTTAAATCATAGCAACCATCAGTTTTCTTAGTCACGTCTTTAGCTATCTGGATAAGTCCTAAAATATCATCCCCTACTGCCATAGTAGAGTTCATAGTGTTAAAACGAGAGATAACTGAATCAGGACGATAAGTAGACATATGAAGATCTATTTCTGCTAATTGCTGATCAATCTCACGATTAATCTCAGCATTATTAATATTCTCTTTGCTCCAAAATGTAACATGCCAACTAGTACCCTGTGCAAGGCCTTCTAATTTGACGTAATTTGGAGGGTTCTGACATCCTTCCAGCATAATGAGTAATATAAATGTTAATAGCCACTTCATTTAATGATCCTTCCAATCAATTCGGCATAATAGCCGTGAACTAAAATTAGGTTTAAAATCGCCAAAATGCCCGAGAGAAAATAATCAATACTGGAAATATTTCTAATCGTCCAAAAAGCATAGCCACACACATCAGCCATTTGGCCGCATCTTTTAAAGTGCCAAATCCAGATGCAGTATCACCGTAACCAATCCCCATATTATTAATACACGCGGCTACAGTTCCAAAAGCGGTGACAAAATCATGCCCAATTGCGACTAATCCCCATACAAAAACGCAAGTAAAAAAGATATAGAGGAAAAATAAGCCCCATACTGAACGAATTACTCTATCAGAAACGACTTGGCCACTTATCTTCGTCGTTAAAATGGCATTGGGATGGATCAATTGATGGATTTCGCGGCTCCCTTGACGATACAAGAGTAAAAATCTGACGGCTTTAATGCCCCCACAGGTAGAGCCAAAGCATCCTCCAAAAAAGCTCGCACCTAAAAGTAAAAGTACGATATGGCTAGGCCAATTCGGATAACCCGCAGAACCTAATCCATTATCAGTCATAACTGAAACAGTTTGAAAAAAACCATGAACCAGTGAATCTTGGATATCGAAGGTTTGGGTACGAGCCAGCTCCATACAAGCAATTGCAACAACAATAGATAATATGAGAATAAAAAACCTAACCTCTGCATTATTCCAAATAGGTTTTATACTTCTCCGCACTAAGACGATGTAATATAGAGCAAAGTTTATTGCAGCAAGTATTGAAAAAACACCGCCAACGAGCTCTATACCAGCACTGTTATAATATCCCAAACTGTCACTATGAGTAGAAAATCCACCTAATGAAACTGTTGATAAACTATGGCATATTGCATCAAACCAATTCATCCCAGCAAGTTTATAAGCAACAGCGCAGCCTAAAGCTAGCACGCTATAAAGCCCCCACAAATTTCTAGCAGTATCAGCAAGACGAGGAGTCATCTTCTCTTCTTTCATGGGGCCAGGCATCTCAGATTGATACAATTTTGCGCCACCGATACCAAGGAATGGCATAATAGCTACTGCCAATACAATAATTCCTAAACCACCGAGAAAATTGAGCTGCGCACGATAGAATAAAATGGATTTTGGCAGACCATCAATATCTGAAAAAATAGAAGCGCCAGTGGTAGTTATTCCTGATACCCCTTCAAACATGGCATCGGTTAAGCTTAAATCCAACCGCCTATCAAGAAGAAAAGGTAATGCACTCATTAAGGAGAATATCAGCCAAAACAAACAAGCAACCATGAAACCATCACGCTTTTGCAGATTTTTATCTTCCTTACTTGTCATCCTCCAGCCGGAAAAACCAATCGTAAGGGAAAGTAAAAACGTCGTTAAAAATGGAGTGATATAGCCATCCTTATAAAAAAGAGAAACAGCTATTGGCATCAACATAGTAAAGCTGTATATCACTATCAAAAAGCTACACAAATGAATTATTGTATTAAACCGAGAGCTAGTTTGATTCATTCGATTCGCATCAATCATTCCAATGTCCTTCTTGTTCTAGCGGTAACGTGATCCTATATTGGCAACCTGTACCATCAGGAATGGCTTCTATCGTGCCTCGATGAGCTTTGATAATTCCCTTTGCCACAGCAAACCCCAAGCCCATTCCACTATCATTTTGATTCAAAGCCTGAGTGGAATAAAATAACTCAAAAATGCACTTAGATTGTTCGATTGTAAGTGCAGTACTCTCATCATAAATATCAATAAACACGCTGTTATTTATGCAATAAACAGTCACACTTACATTTTTATCGCATGGAGAATATCGCAATGCATTATCTATAATATTAAATACTGCCTGTTCGATTAGATTCTGACTAATCATCAGCAAAGGTATGGAATTATTATTTTCGAATAAAATTCGGTGCCGACTATCAGGAAAACGTTCAATGACTCGATAGATGACTTGTGCAATCGACAATTCAACCTTCTTAAACTGTAATATTCCATACTGTATTTTCGTTGCTTGCAGTAAATTTTCTATATACTGGTGAAGACGATGACTTTCCATTATGGCGCTATCAAGCAACTCCCTGACTTGAACCTCTGAGAGTTTTTCTCTGTATGCCTTTAGTGTTGTTAACGTACCAATAATAGTCGCCAAAGGTGTTCTAAAATCATGTGAAACCGATAGTAGTATGCGGTTACGGAGTTGAACTTGCTCCAATGACCTTTGCTGGTTTTTATAATGGTCGGCAAGTTTACTTGCAATTAATGCAACAAGAATGAAAACAGTCAGATTTATAATATCAGTAGCATGTATTACATGGAGAGAATATCGAGGGTGAGTAAATAAAAAATTAAAACTAACCGCAACTAAAAATGCCGCCATGTACGCGTATTGAGTACCACACTGAAACGAAATCATGATAACAGCAAGTTGAAGTACAAGAAGAATCGCTGTAGATGATGCCATCAAGTGGTCTAAGGGAAAACAAATCGCAAGCGCGAGCCCTAGAATAAAGGACAATCTAATAAAAGACTTAATTTTATTTGCTCTGCCCATCAAAACACGTCTTTTTGTTATACATACCCTCACAGTAACAGTTGAATGCGATTAATACGTGTAAAAAAAGCGTAAAATCTTTTAGAGACAAACGAAATAAACATTTAAAACAAAAGCTTAGGGTGAAAACGAATAAGCTACCATGTACGATTTAAGTCTATAATTGAACGCATGATTTTATTACAAAGCCCGCTAAAACATCTTAAGGTTGTTGTGGGCATCCCTAAAGGTGGTGAAATGGTTTTCTTAATTGGAGGTTATATTTTAGGGAATTTAATGCGAAAAAATTATCTTAGTACATTTAAATTATCATGTTCTGACTCGCTTTGGAGCATTTTAAATTAAAAAATGACAGCGTACTCGATAGAGTTCGCTGCTATCTTTGTATTATTCTTTAATACTTGTTATCGATCTTTATTATTCACCACCACCTATTCTTTTTTTGCAGCGAAAAATATTTGAGTCTGATTATTCATCGAAGATATCCGGAAAAGTCCGCATGGCCTCTGTGCGGCGGGTTTCTAGAATATCCGCGTAGATTTCTGTTGTTCTGAGCTCACTATGGCCAAGTAATCTGGAGAGGGAATAGATGTCCAGACCACGGGCAAGCTGGTTTACAGCAAAGGTGTGACGGCCTGCGTGAAAAGTAACGCGTTTGGTGATTCCTGCACGTATGGCCCACTGCACTAGCGCGACGTTGCTGTAGCTGTCGTAGCGTAAACCCTTAAAAACCCGTTCAGTCGGTTTCCCCTTGTTCTCCAAGTTGAGTAGACGCACAGCAGAATCCGGTAAGTCGAGATATTGCAGACCATTTCCTGAGTTTTTTAGCTTTATCTGGGAAAATATGATTCGGTAGTGCCCTTGAGCAAACAGTTCAATTTCACCCCAAACCAGCTTATGAATGTCTGACCAGCGAAGTCCTGTTGTGCAGGAGAACAGAAATGCTCTCCGTAGTACATCGTAACGGCATTCTGCCTTGGTAAGGGCCTTTACCTCCTCCAGAGTGAGGTAAGTGCGCTGTGTCCTCTCTGCTTTGATGGATTTGACTTGTTCAACAGGGTTATCTCTGATTATTCGGTCTCGTTGCGCTTGGTTGAGCGCAGCTCGGATTTTATTGAAGTAGCTACAGGCGGTATTCCTGGAGAGGCCGGTATCTGATTTTGTCATTGCCTCATGCTGTAGGTAATGGCGGAACCCTTCCAAAAAGTATTTATCTACCTGTTCAAAAGTGAGTTCTGCGTGGCGGTGATAACGGTGGAGATGGATGCCCGCAGAAACCCAAATTGAGTAGTTGGATTTGCTACCGGATGCTTTACTCGCTGTAATTTGGTCGAAGTAGTCAAAGAAGCTGGCATTGAGTTTTGTGCGGTCATCTAAGCCGTGTTTGGCTGATTCCATTTCCAGTAGACGCTTGGCTCGAATGGCCTCAGCTTTTTGCAATGTGGTTTTGTTGTGTTCGCGTTCAACTGCGTTTTTGGGCTTGGCGTAGAGGAACAGGTTTAACGTCTCATATGAGCGTTTCTGAGCTCTTGAGCCGTCTTCCGAGGTCTTTGAACCGTAATAGTACACAAGCCTGATAGCGCGTTGGCCATTCTTATCTGGATCTCGTTTATGTATGCTGATTTTCATTGGTTTTTCTCATCTTGTGCGCCAAATGTGCGCCAGAATTTATCTGTGGCGCACACGTGGCGCAAGAATCGACAAAACCCTTCAAATTGCTTCCCACCCAATAAAACAAAATTATTTTAAAATCATAATGTTGTTTTGATTTGGTTTGATGCGTTTTACTATTTTACTTCCCGATACAAAATGAGCCAAAAATCTTACCGAGCAAATCGTCTGAGGTAAATTTACCGGTGATTTCAGATAATGCCATTTGGCACATACGCAGTTCTTCAGCCAGTAACTCTCCGGCTAAATACACTTCAAGCTGCTCTTTACCTAACTGCAAGTGACTGGCGGCAAGATCGAGTGCTTCCAAATGGCGACGACGTGCAATAAAGCCGCCTTCTAAGTTACTTTGGTAGCCCATTAATGATTTAAGATGTTGTTTTAATTCTTCAACACCTAAGCCTGTCTTAGCTGAGATGCGGTAAACGCTGTAACCTTGTTCTTCAGTATTATTTAAGGTTTCACCAGTTATGTCAGCTTTATTACGAATAACCGTTACGCCGAGTTTTGATGGTAGGCGGTCGATAAAGTCTGGCCAAATCTCGCGAGGGTCGATAGCCTCAGTTGTCGTGCCATCAACCATAAACAAGACTCTATCTGCAGTGGCTATTTCGGCCCATGCGCGCTCAATGCCAATTTGTTCAACTGTGTCGAGTGTGTCTCTTAACCCCGCAGTATCTATGATGTGCAGTGGCATACCGTCTAAGTGGATGTGTTCACGTAGTACGTCACGAGTTGTGCCAGCAATTTCAGTGACAATTGCCGACTCTTTACCGGCTAGTGCATTGAGTAAGCTTGATTTACCGGCATTAGGACGGCCGGCAATCACTACCTTCATGCCTTCGCGAATAATGGAGCCTTGCTTGGCACTGTCTTGCACTGTGTCTAATTTATCGATGATTTTATATAAGGCATTGGCAATTTTACCATCAGATAAAAAATCGACTTCTTCATCTGGAAAATCAATCGCAGCTTCGACATACAAACGTAAGTTGGTCACTTGGTCGACAAGCTCGTGAACTTCTTTTGAGAACTCACCTTGGAGTGATAGCAATGCACTTTTGGCAGCTTGCTCACTGGTGGCATCGATTAAGTCAGCAATCGCTTCTGCCTGAGTTAAGTCGAGCTTATCATTCATAAAGGCTTGTTCGCTGAATTCACCGGGCCTGGCTATACGTATGCCGTCAATTTCCATGACGCGTTTAATCAACATATCCAGCACAATTTGGCCGCCATGGCCTTGCAGTTCAAGGACATCTTCGCCAGTAAATGAATTGGGACCTTTAAAGAAAAGTGCAATACCTTGGTCAATAACCTGACCGTCGGCATTGTTAAAGTCACAATATTCTGCATAACGGGTTTTTGGAACATGGCCAATAATCGCCGTTGCGACATTAGTGGCTAAGTCGCCTGATACACGAATGATACCTACGCCACCTCGTCCAGGTGCGGTGGCTTGCGCCACAATAGTGTCTGTTGTCACGGTAGTACCTATAAAATTGATAAAGGAAAAGGCGGCTAATCAGCCGCCTTTTTAATCAGTTATACAAGATTGAGCTTAGGCTATTTTATGCCATTTTTCTCAAGACCAGCATAAATAATCTTCTGTTGAGTGATGGCAACTAAGTTACCCACTAACCAGTAAAGTACTAGACCTGCTGGGAACCATAAGAAGAACACGGTAAAGATAACCGGCATCCACTGCATCATTTTCACTTGCATTGGATCCATTGTTGGCGCTACCGGTTGCATTTTTTGCATCAAGAACATTGATAAGCCCATTAACAATGGCAATACATAGTATGGATCTTGTACTGATAAGTCGGTAATCCAAAGCATGAATGGCGCATGGCGTAATTCATAACTTTCAAGTAATACCCAGTAAAGTGCAATGAAGATCGGCATCTGTAACAGAATAGGTAAGCAACCGCCCATAGGGTTTACTTTCTCTTTCTTATACAACTCCATCATGGCTTGACCCATCTTCTGACGGTCATCACCAAAGCGTTCTTTCATCTCAGTCAATTTAGGCTGAAGATTACGCATTTTGGCCATTGAGGTATATTGCTTCTTCGTTAGTGGGTATAAACCACCACGCACTGTCAGTGTTATCAAAATGATTGCTACACCCCAGTTACCCACAAATGATTGATAGAACATCAATAACCAATGGATTGGAATGGCTAACCACCATAAGAAACCGTAATCAACAACTAAGTTTAAGGTTTCAGAAATCGCTGAAAGCGCTTTTTGGTTTTTAGGACCGACATAAAACTGTGAGCTAATATTTTGTGTTGCGCCAGGTGCAATATCATATACCGCGCCACGGAAACCAATGTTAGCTAATCCACCAGCACTTAAGCTTGTGAAAATAGTATTTGAATCTGTTGCTGGTGGAACCCAAGCTGACACAAAGTAATGTTGTAGCATTGCTGCCCAACCACCGAGTGTAACTTTAGCTAGGTTCTTGTCTGCCATATCGTCAAAGTTATATTTTTCATAACGAGTATCTTGAGTCGAGAAAGCGCCACCACGGTAGGTTGGCATCATCATGCTACTTTCTGATTCTTTAATCGTTTGCTTAATTTGACCATACATTTGCACTTGTAATGGTGCAGCTGAAATGTTGTTGATACTGTAATCAACTTTGATGTCATATTGACCACGGGTAAACGTAAAGGTTTTTACGTAGGTGACACCGTTATCTGCTGTGTATGTAAATGGCACTGTTAATGTGTCTTTACCATCAGCTAAAGAATATGAGCTAGCCTGAACATTATATGTTGCACGGCCTTTAGCGCTGCTATCAATACCATCACGCCCAATAAGTCCACTTTGAGCAATATAAGTGAACTCATTTTGCTGATCTAAAATAACAAAGGGGTCGTTACTGTCGATTTCGCGTTTATGTTCTACTAATGCAGCATAAACAATGTCACCACCAACTGGGCTGATTTTAATATCAAGCTGGTCAGTGTTGACGCTAATAAGGTTTGTCGTTGCAGGTAATTCTACTGGTGTCCCTGAGATATCTGCTTCTGGAACATCAGCACTGTGCTGTGATGAGGCGTTAGTTTGGGTAACAGTTTGAGCTGTTGCCGGTTTTGGTGCTTTATCTGTTTGCCACTGTGTCCACATTAAATAGCTGACAAAAAGCAGACCGATTAGCAATATATTGCGTTGAGATTCCATAGCCTAT
>TARA_R110002050_G_scaffold281956_1_pt1 | contig 36647 bp, 32 predicted proteins | sample TARA_R110002050 | Tara Oceans TARA_R110002050 (sample SAMEA4396988) | marine metagenome | biome: Polar Biome; feature: [DCM] deep chlorophyll maximum layer (ENVO:01000326); material: water (ENVO:00002006), including particulate matter (ENVO:01000060) such as... | depth 25 m
ACGAATACAATCTGGATTTCCAAAAGCTTCACCAGTAACGGTTGCAACAAGTGCTTCTTCTAATAAGTATAAAGAAAAATCTGTAGCATTATTTATAGTCTTTCCACGAAGTGTTTTTCCGAAATAATAAGATACATTAGGAAATACATAAAAAGCACCTTCTGGTGTGTTCGATTTAAAACCTTCAATATCATTTAATAAACTTAAAATTAAATCGCGACGTACTTTAAATTCATCAATCATGTATTGCACACGAGAAGGCGATTCGTTTAAAGCTGTAATGACTGCACGTTGTGCAATACAGTTAGCACCACTAGTAATTTGACCTTGCATTTTGTTACAAGCACGTGCTATTTTTTCTGGAGCACCTATGTATCCAATACGCCATCCCGTCATAGCAAATGCTTTAGAAACACCATTTACTGTAATCGTTCTGTCGTACATGTCATCAAACTCAGCAATGCTTGCATGACCACCTACATAATTTATGTGTTCGTAAATTTCATCAGAAACCACATATATGTTTGGGTGTTTAGCTAATACATCAGCCAAACCTCTTAATTCTGCTTTGCTATAAACCGAACCACTAGGGTTACAAGGTGAGCTAAACCACATCATTTTTGTATTTGGTGTAATAGCTGCTTCAAGTTGAGCTGGTGTCATTTTAAAATCGGTATCTATAGATGTCTTAACTTCTACAGGAACACCGTCGTTTAACTTAACAATATCAGCATAACTTACCCAGTACGGACAAGGTAAAATAACCTCGTCTCCTTTGTTAAGCATCACACTGGCTATATTAGCTAAGGATTGTTTAGCTCCTGTAGACACTACAATTTGAGGTAGTGTATAAGTTAAGTTGTTATCACGTTTAAATTTAGTAATAACAGCTTCTTTTAAATCTACATATCCATCTACTGGTGAATACGAATTATAATTTTCATTGATTGCTTTTATAGCTTCATCTTTAATAAAGTCGGGTGTATTAAAATCTGGTTCGCCTAAGCTTAACCCGATAATATCTTTTCCTTCTCCTCTAAGTTCTCTTGCTTTTGCAGCCATTGCTAAAGTGGCAGAGGTAGCCATGTTTAAAATTCTTTCAGAAAGTAAACTCATTTTTTTATTTGTTTATGATGGTATATGTAAAGTTTAGGCTAAACTAGGTTTTTTACCTAAAGCCTTTAATTGATTATAATGTTCTGAAACTGCTTTCCAAAATGTTTTGTATTCATTGTATGGTAAACTAAATTCTTGTGCAGTTTCTTTAACTATTTTGGCTATGTTACTGTAGTGAACATGACTAATGTTTGCAAACAAATGGTGTTCTACTTGCCTGTTTAGTCCGCCTGTGTAAAATTCTACAATCCAACTTTTTGGAGAAAAATTAGATGTTGTAAATAATTGATGAATAGCCCAAGTGTTTTTCATGTTTCCGCTTTCGTCTGGAGTAGGCATTTCTGTATTAGGCATGACGTGAGCTAGCTGAAAAATAACACTTAAAATAATACCAGCTGTATAATGCATAATTAAGAAGCCTAATAAAACCTCCCACCAAGCGAAGCCTAATGATATTGGTAAAACAACCCAAATAGAATAATAAATTATTTTTCCAATAATTAATTTAGTCCATTGTGTAGCTGGGTGTGGAAGTTTACCATAAGCTAATTTTCTTTTAAGGTATTTATATGTTTGTATAAAATCGGTAGTAATAGCCCAATTTGCTGTTAATAAGCCGTATAAAAAGAAGGCGTAAAATTTTTGGTATTGATGAATTTTAAGCCATTTGGTGTGCTTGGAGAAACGAATAATTCTACCAGCATCAATATCTTCATCATGTCCTTGTATATTAGTGTATGTATGGTGTAAGACATTGTGTTGTACTTTCCAATTATAGTCGTTTCCAGCTAAAATATAAATACTGCTTCCCATTAATTTATTAACCCATTTTTTACTTGAAAACGAACCGTGGTTAGCATCGTGCATTACGTTCATGCCAACACCTGCCATCCCAACCCCAACAATTATCATAAATAAAATTTGAGTCCAAACAGGTAAGTCAATAGTTAAAATTAAAACGACAGGAACAATTAGTAAAGCAAACATAACGATAGCTTTAATGTATAGTTTCCAGTTTCCTGTACGCTTAATATTATTATCTTTAAAGTAGTCATTAACACGCTTATTCAGCGTTTTAAAAAATTTGGCTGAGTCCGTTCTCGAAAAGGATAAAGCTTGTTTAGTCATGCTATTAATTTTAAATTACATACCGATTATTATGTATAAACAATATGCGCCGCAAAGATAGGTATAAACCAACTTAAGTAATAACGTTTTTTTGTAAAAAAATGGATATAAAAAGTATATTTTTGTTCAAAATTTAACATTAATGGAACTTGTTTTAAAATATTTCCCAAATTTAACAGAAGATCAAATTGATAAATTCAAGAAATTAGAATCGCTTTATCAAGACTGGAATTTAAAGATTAATGTCGTGTCAAGAAAAGATATTGACGAGCTTTATTTAAGGCATGTTTTACATGCTTTAGGAATTGCAAAAGTAATTGAGTTTAAAGATGGAAGTCGTATTATGGACGTTGGTACAGGTGGTGGTTTTCCTGGGATTCCTTTAGCAATTCTGTTTCCAGAATGTTCGTTTCATTTAGTTGATAGTATTGCCAAAAAGCTAAAAGTGGTTGATGAGGTTGTTGAAGGTTTAGGCTTAAATAATGTTAAAACAACACATAGTCGTGTTGAAGAAATTAATGAAACATATGATTTTATAGTAAGTCGTGCAGTAGCAGCAATGCCAACATTTGTGCATTGGGTTAAAGGTAAAATTGCGAAACAACAAAATCACGATCTTAAAAACGGTGTATTATATTTAAAAGGAGGTGATTTAACCGAAGAGCTTAAAGATTATAAAACGACAACGGTTTATAATTTAAGTAATTATTTTTCGGAAGATTTTTACGAAACTAAAAAAGTAGTACATTTACCTTTAAAGAATCGAGGTTAGTTTTGTTGCTTGGTAAACGTGTTAAAAAAGGCATTAAAAAAATAGTCTTGATTTTGATACCAATATGTGTTAGAAAATAAATCAATGCCCTGTTGATTGGTTTCATTGGTTTTTAATATCTGTTTTGCTTTATTAAAGTTTAATTCTGCATTAGTCATGTTTTCCATTCTGTAATATGCCATAGCGAGTCCTAGCATGGCATCAAAATCTGATGAATCAAATTTTAATGCTGATGAAAAATCAGAAACAGCATTTTTATATTTTCCTAAAAGGAGGTTTGATGCACCTCTATAAAAATAAGCAAATCCGTTATTTTCATTTAATCTAATAGATGTTGATAAATCAGATTTTGCTTTTTTGTAATGATTAATATCCATATAAAATACACCACGATTATAATAGGAATCTGGGCTAGGATCTATTAAAACGGTCATAGTATAGTCTGCTAGTGCTTTTTTGTATTCTTTTAGAAAGGCATAAGCATTAGCTCTTAATTCATAGGCTTTAGGGTAGTAAGGTTGTATTTTTATAGCTTGATTAAAATCTAATATGGCTTCTTCAAAATAGCCTAAATCATATTCTGAACACCCTAAACTATAAATAGCATCAACAAAGTATGGGTCTAAATCTATGGCTTTATTATAATCAGTTTTTGCACCTTCAAAATCTTTTAAACTATATCTGGAGTTTCCTCTATTATAATAGGTGTCAGCATCTGGTTCGGTTACTATTATTTTAGAATAATCTACAATAGCTCCATGATAATTACCTAAATCATTTTTAGCAATAGCTCTGTAAAAATAGGCATCTAGTTTTTTTGGTTCTAATTCTATAGCTTTTGTAAATAATTCTATTTTTTCTTTTAAATCGCTAGCTTTAAGACCTTGTCTTAAAAACTTATTGGCTTGACCAATCGTGATTATTGGAAATGCAAGGAATATTAGAATAATGGTTTTTTTCATAGTTATAATGGCAACAAATAATATGCCGTTTTATAAGAATAAAGTTAGTGATATTTTTATTTATAATGACTCGTATTGTTTTTAAATCTTTTTTTTAATATAAATAGTGGTAATCAAATATTATAATAAGCTTATTTTATAGTATTTAGATTACAAAATAACAAATAAAATAACATTTAAACGATTTTATTTGTTTTTAAACGATTTAAATATGTATTTTTGCTAAGCTATTTTATTAGATTGTAAGTCTCTCACATAAAAAATTAATATCTTAAATAATTTTATTATGAGAAAAATTTCTTCTGTGAACCTTGTTAAATATAAGTTTTTTGTACTACTTTTTTTAACAGTATTTGTAAGTAATGCTCAAATAATACAAGTAGAAGTAATTGGAGGCGCTGTTGTTACTCAAGGTTCAACGGTTACAATTAATGCTGGTTCTAGTCTTGATTTTAGAATTACAAATATAGATGCCAGTAGTTGTAAAGGAAGCAGGAAATTGAAAATACAAGATATAGATATTTCAAATACTACAGATTTTGATATATCTCCAGGTAATCCAAAAAAGAATATAAATCAAGTGACTTGTGGAGGCAGCAGTAGTAAAAAGCGCCTTGATTTTGAAGTTGAAAATACAAGATATGATTGTGCAACGGTAAGTACTTTGGTTACTATAGAAATTAAGAATCAATCAGATTTTACATTTACTTTACAAGTTAATTCTGCTCCTGAAGTCTATGTTTTAGGAGGTAGCCCATGGGAAGAGGTAGATCATAATAGCGGAACTACAACAGATAGTAACGGAACGTATTTTGGTGTGGTAGAAGAAGGAGCTGTTATTACAAGACGTTTTATAATAGCAAATATTGGTAGTTGTGATATGAATATTCTTTCTGCTACAAGTAATAATGCAGACTTTGTAGCAACATCTTCACTTTTTGGAATTCCATATAATGATTTAGAACCTTATTACGGTATTTATTTAGATATTGAATTTACTGCGCCTGTTGCGGGTACAGGAACACAATCAGCCACAATTAGTATTACAACAAATGACCCAGATATAAATCCGTTTTTTTTAAATGTAAGCGCCGAAATGTTTAATGAGAATATTCCAGGACCTGGAGGTATTACGTCAAACTTTAAATTATGGTTAAAATCTACTAGAGGTATTGTAACTTCTGGTTCTAGTTTGACGGATTGGTTAGATTTAGGTACAAATGGTAAAGACGCTACTACTGTTGTAGGTAAAGAACCAACATATATAGATGATGCTTTAGAAAATATTAATTTTAACCCTGTTGTAAAATTTGAGAATGATGGTGCTAGTATAGAACAGTACATGTATAATAATGACACTCCTATAAGTGGTTTTTACAACCATGATATTTTTATAGTGATGGTGCCCGATGCAACAATGACGAGTGCATCGTCTAGAAACACCATTTTTGCAGGTGTAGATTCAGGTAATGCAGGAGATATTACGGGTGTTGGATTTGGAAATTATTCTTCAGAATTCACAAATGAAATCTTGTCTTATCATCAAGATGTTGATGGTGGTGGTAGTTTTAATGGAAATGCTGAAACTGGTTCATCATATGCCAATGCAGGAATCATTAATGTTAGAAACAATTTATTTTCTTCTCCCACAGAACAGGAAATTTTATATAATTCAGATGTTTTAACGACAACGAATGTGTCAGATGTAGCGTTTACAAATATATCAGGTAGCGAATATTGGCTAGGAAAGAATTTTGATATACAAGGAAGTTTAAATGGTCGTGTTGCAGAAGTTTTTACATTTGCTGAGCGCTTAACTGATGCAGATAGGCAAAAGGTAGAATCGTATTTAGCAATAAAATATGGTATTACTTTAGGCGCATCAACTGAGGCTCAAAAAGATTATATCAATTCATTTGATACCTCGGTTTGGGATGTGTCTGCAAATGCTGGATATAACTATCATGTAGCTGGAATTGGTAGAGATTCTATTTCCGATTTAAATCAAAAGCAATCTAAAACACTTAACATATCAAATGGAGTGTGTATTGGTCTAGGAGGATTATATGAGACTAATAGTTCTAATCCAAATGAATTTGCAGATGATGGTGATTTTTTAGTTTGGGGTAATAATAATGCCGCTTTTACAGGTATAAATACTAATACTGTAACTATTGCGACAGGTCTTACTACATCTTTAACACGAATTGATAGAAAATGGAAAATAGTTGAATCTGTAGAAGAGGTAGGAGGCGATGTTGAAACGGTGTTTGTGTCTATTTCTCTTACAGCATTTAGTAGCTTTACTAAACTAGCTACAGAAGAATATGCGCTTATTGTTGCCGATAATGCTAATTTTACTGATGGTGATATTATAGATGTTATTCCTTTAGTATTAAAAGAAGATGATGATGGGAATTTTTATCTTGAAACATGGTATGACTTTAATGATACTAACTATTTTACATTTGGTAAAGTTTCAAATTTATCTGAGGAACATTCTATTAATTTAACTTCTGGTGATTTTCTAGTTGGAGGAACTGATCTTAGATTTAATGTCGATTCTTTTTCAATTTCAGCATGGATTAAATGTTCAGCTAATGCTAGTGATAGAACTATTATGGCTAAAGGCGAAAAGTTTCAGATTAGGTTAAATGGAACTGGAAATGTAGAAGTTTATTTTGATAATATCGGTTCGCCAGTATTTACTTCAAATATGGATGTTGATGATGGAAAATGGCATCATACAGCTTGTGTTTATAATAGTGGTTCTTTATTAATGTATGTTGATGGTGTTTTAGATCATTCTGTTCAAGATGTGGTTAACCCATATATTAGAGGTAAAGAAAATTTTTCTATTGGTGCTGTGTATAATGACAAAAACAGTGTTACTAATCCGCTCTTGGGAGAAATAGATGAAGTTTGTATTTGGGGCGTTGGGTTAACAGAAAATCAAGTGCGATATTTAATGAATCAAGAAATTGAACGATTTGATGATGGTGGTTATGATTATTCAAATGGGAAAATATTACCGCAAGCAGCATCAAGTAATGAAATAGTAGATATAGAATGGGGAGATTTAAAAGTGTACTATAACTTTAATTCTTTTTATGGTTCGACTGTTAAATGGTTAGCATATAATATAGATGACGATATAGATGAACCTTATTTTTTACGATTAAATTATTTAAATAAAAATAAAGAGATTGTTGATGATCAAACAGCTCCTCTACCTTATATGTCTGCAAATGCTGGTGATTGGGATACACCTACAACGTGGAGTAATAATGCAGACCAAATTATACCAAATTCATTAAGTTTAGATGGCGTTACAATTATAGATTGGAATATTGTAGAGATTGCTCATGATATTGATTCTGGTGATAGAGATATTTCGCTTTTAGGTTTAATACAAACAGGAGGGACACTTACTATTGCAGACCCTATAGTTACAACACCAGTTGAAAATAATACAGGTCAAGCATTAACTATTTCTCATTATTTAGAATTAGATGGTGTTATAGATTTAGTTGGAGAATCTCAATTAATACAAACAGAAGGTAGTATTATTGATGCAGATAGTGGCGGTTATATTGAAAGAGATCAACAAGGTACAGCCAATGGATTTAATTATAATTATTGGTCGTCTTCAGTCGGTCCTATAAGTGGTAATACTGGTACTAGAGGTACTGGAGTTTCTAGTACTAATGTTAGTAATTCTGTTGCAGGAGCATTGAATGATGGTACAAACTCTTCGTCTTTACAAACTATAAATTTTAACTCATCTGCGTTTGCAGCAGACTCTGGTACACCAACGTCACCAAGAACAATCAGTACATATTGGTTATATAAATTTTATGGGGCAGCAGACGATTATTATTCATGGGAAGGAATAGGCGAGACATCATCTTTACTTGCAGGAGAAGGTTTTACAATGAAAGGAACATCAGGCTCAGTTACTATTAGCACATTGCAAAATTATGCATTTAAAGGTTTGCCAAATAATGGTGATATTACTTTAGAATTAGATAAATCTTTGGGTGACGTTGATAGGTTAATAGGAAACCCATATCCATCAGCTATGGATGCAACGGAATTTATATTAGATAATATGAGTATTGCAGATGGAGGCAATAATGCAACAGGAACTATATTTAATGGTGCGCTGTATTTTTGGGATCATTTTGGTGAAGAAAATTCACATAATTTAGGAGAGTATGTTGGGGGTTATGCAACCAGAAACTTAATAGGTGGTGCTGCTGCAATTTCTAATGATAGTCGAATTAATAATACCTCAAATGCAGGTAGTCCAGCCACAGGAACCAAAGTGCCAGGGGAATATATTCCTGTTAATCAAGGGTTTTTTGTATCAACTGCTTTAGATGGTTTTGATAATGATAATGGGGTAGCTATTACAACAGTTGATGGAGGCGATATCGTGTTTAAAAATAGCCAACGTGTTTTTGCTAAAGAAGATGGTTTAAATACTTTGTTTTTTAAATCTTCAAATAAAAAAGAAAGTAGAAGTCGTGTTGATAATAAGAAGGATACTATACCAAGGATAAAACTAGTGTATAATTCTCCATTAGGATATCACAGACAAATAGTGTTAGGAGCTAATAAAAAAGCGTCTATTAATTTTGATATAGGATATGATGCTTTTATGCCTGATGTTAATGTAGAGGATATGTATTGGGTTTTAAATAAAAGCAAGTTAGTAATTCAAGGCGTTGATAGTTTTAATTCAGTTCAAGAATTCCCATTAGGAGTTATTGTTAAAAAGGCAGGAACTGCAAGTATAAAAGTTGAAGTATTAGAAAATGTTGATAATAATACTTCATTATTTATAAAAGACAGTATAACAGGAGAGGCTTTTAAAGTTAATAATGATGCCTTTGATATTTATTTAGAACCAGGAAATTATGATGATAGGTTTAAACTTGTTTTTCAACAAAGTAATATCGATTCAATAAGTGATGATAAAGTTATTGAAGAGGTTATTGATGCTGAAATTAATAATGTGATAGCTTATTACGATAATAAAGCATCTGAAATTAAAGTAATTAATAAGGATTATATAAATATTTTAGATGTTTCTATACATAATATTTTAGGGCAAAGTGTAAAGTTCGTAGAACCAAACACAACTTCAGATGTTTTAATACCAATTAATGTAATTAAAGGAGTTTATTTTGTTAAAATAAATACAGCAGAAGGTCTTTTTAGTAAAAAAATTATCATTGATTAAATATTTAAGGTTAATTATAAAACATGTATAATAATAATCTTATTTAATAACTTTTTTTAGCATTTTTTTATGAGAAAATAAAACAAAATACTTTTTATCGATTATTTTTAGCTTTTTATCGGATATAATTGAAATTTTCTTTTATTTTTGCTCGGTAATTTGCTATTAAATTTTAAATGAAAAGACTCTCAATTTTAAATTTGTTATCCTATAAGGGTGTGATTTTGTTTTTTATATTAAGTTTTTCTGATGCTTTTTCTCAAACAGCAGATTTTAAGGTTCAACATATTCAAGATGATGTTGCTCGTTCTGGAGGAACAAATACAAGTTTTTCAGCAGTTGGCTCCTTAAATAGTGCTATTGAGTTAGCTAACAATAACAGAAAAACACATGCTGGTTCACCAACAAATGGAGGAAATCGTCCAGGAGATGATATGGCAGGAGCCAGACAATTAACTAATACTAATACTTTAGCATATTATAGAGAATCTAATTCTTTTGATAAAGATATGCGATTCAATACTTCTATATGGGAGTATATTGGACCAGCAAATGGCGGTAATGAAATTATTGTAAGAGGACGATATGCCGTTAATTTAAATGGTACTAATAATAGTATAGCTCAGCCTGTTTCAGGAATAGTAAATGCAAATAAATGTATACCTTTTATAACAGGTATTATGAACAATGCAACATCTCAAGATGCAGATTCAAGTACAGCCATTGCTTATTTAGAAGATTCAACGACATTACGTGTTCAAAAAGGATCTAATGGAAATAATGTAAGGGTCTATATTACTTTAGTAGAATTTATAGGAAGTAATTGGACGGTTTTACATGGTGATTCTGGAAATGTAAGCTCAGATACGGGCACCATTACATTGAGAGATGGTGCAGATGGTACAGGAACAGCTACTAATGTGTCTTCATGGAATGAAGCAGCTATTTTTAGCCAATTTAGAGCCGATATAAATGCTAGTGGGGCAAATGATGCTATAGCAGATTTATGGCCTGTAACAGACCCTGGCAGTAATAATCAAAGAGTCGATTGGACTTTCAATAGTAATCATGATTCTGCTGGTACAAACAGGCATTTTGTGCATGTTTTAGTGAATTCAGGTTTAAATGTAACACGCTATCAAAATACTTCAAATGGTTCAGGAGAACGAACTATTAATATTACATCTGCTGGATTATCAGATGTTAATCAAGCGCTTATTGTAGGTGCTTCTAGTTCAAGTGGAAATGGTACTGCTTATGGAAGAGGCTGGAGGAATTATTATTTAAAATCTACAACTGAAGCAGCACATTGGGCACATCGGAGTGGAAATTCAATGTCTCATGAAATTCAGATAATAGATTTAAGTGGCTTACAAACGACTTATGTAGGGCCAGAAATGAATGTAGAGGGAAATGGTGTAGATATACCTAATGGAAATACTGTAATCTCTTTAACAAATGATACCGATTTTGGAGGCATTGAGGTTACAGGTGCTGTATCAGCATCTCATGTTTTTACAATTCAAAATCTTGGTACTTCAAATTTAACATTAAGTGGTGCAAGTCCTTATGTAACCATAACAGGAGCTACTGCCGGTTTTACATTAACAACAACTCCAAATTCATCGATATTGGCAGGAGGAAGTACTACATTTACTATTACTTACGACCCTACAACTTCTGGTATACATACAGCAACAATATCTATAGCAAACAATGATACTGATGAAAATCCTTATACATTTCTTATTCAGGGTAGAGGTGAATATTGTGCTGCTAATGGGAGTACATCATATGATACAAGTGTTACGAATGTCACTTTTAATACTATAAATAATTCAGATAACGAAATACCTAAGGACAATGCTTATGAAGATTTCACTAATATATCAACTAATATTTATAAAGGGTCAACACATAATTTATCTATAAGTGTTAATACAGATGGTAATTATACTATCTATACAAATGTTTGGATAGATTGGAATAGGGATGGTGATTTTGATGATGTTGGGGAGGAATATGATATGGGGCTTGCAACCAATGTTGTTGATGGGTTAACTTCAAATTCACCAATGGCAATTTCCATTCCAGTTGGAGCTACTATTGGTGCTTCAAGAATGCGTGTTGCTACAAAATATAGAAGTTATCCTTCTAGTTGCGAATCTGGTTTTGATGGTGAGGTAGAAGATTATACAGTTAATATTATTGATTATTTAATTGATTTTGATGGTGTAGATGATAATATTGATTTTAGTGATAATCATGATTTAACAGCTGCGTTTTCATTAGAATCATGGGTGTATCAAGAAGTTACGGTTGCTATAGGGACTATACTATCTAAAGGAAATATTGATGCTGGTTTAAAAACAGGATATCATTTAAGTTTAAAAAATAATTTCACTAACTTAATATGGTATGATAATTTAAATAATGAAGTTTTAAATTTAACATCTCCGTTTGATATTCCAAATAATGAATGGCATCACATTGCAGTAACTTATACAGGTTCAGTAGTTACTATGTATATTGATGGTATTCAAGTAGCTTCAGCATCACCATCATCTGCACCTATTGATAATTCTCAAGATTTTAAAATTGGTGCAGATTTAGAAAATTTATTAACAACACCATTAGAAATAAATTATTTTGATGGAGCTATACAAGAAGTACGAATCTGGGATGTTGCTTTAAGTGACGTTCAAATTAGAGAAATGATGAATCAGCACATTCAACAAAATACGCCAAATGTTCAGGGTTCAACAACAAAAACGACTATTTCTGGTGGGGTATTATGGGCTAATTTATTGGGGTATTATCCATTAGATTCTAATACAGCGTTTGACAGTTCTAGTTATAATATTGGGGGTATACCACATAATATTAATTCATCTCAAATTACTACAGCGCCGCTTCCTTATGAAACAGATGGAGATAGTAGTTGGGATACAAGTACAACTTGGTTAAATAATAGTGATATATATTTACCAAATACGATTGGAGTTGATGAAGCAACGTCTATAGATTGGAATATTGTTGAATTAACTAATGATGTTAATTCAGGTGGTAGAGATATTTATTTAAACGGATTAATTTCATTGGTAGGAACATTAACTATAGATGGAACTACAAATATAATTACAGGTACAGGAACGGGGCAAAGTTTAACAATAAGCCATTATTTAGAACTTGATGGTGTAATAGATTTAGATGGAGAGTCACAATTAATACAATTAGAAGGCAGTATTGTTGATGCAGATAGTGGTGGTTATATAACGCGCGATCAACAAGGAACAGCAAATGCTTTTAATTATAATTATTGGTCATCTTCTGTTGGGCCAATTGGAGGTGATACTGAAACAAGAGGTATGGGAGTATCTGCTACGAATGCAAATTATACTATTTCAGGCGTGTTAAATGATGGCAGTAACGCTTCTGCTTATCAAAACCTTATATACACTACAGCTCCAAGTTTAGGGAGTTCTATTCCACCACCAGGATTCGCTAGAACTATTAGTACATATTGGTTATATAAATTTTATGGCGCTGCTGATAATTATAATGCTTGGATAGATATAGATGAAGTATCATCCATTCTTCCAGGTGAAGGTTTTACTATGAAAGGTACAAAAGAAGGGGTTTCAGTTTTAGAAAACCAGAATTATGTATTTGAAGGGTTGCCTAATAACGGTGATATTACTTTAGAATTGAATAAAATATCTGGTACAGGGGATGTTGATAGGTTAATAGGAAACCCATATCCATCAGCTATGGATGCAACCCAATTTATATTAGATAATCTTAGTATTGCTGATGGTGGAAATAATACTAATGGAACCATTTTTAATGGAGCATTATATTTTTGGGATCATTTTGGACAAGAAAATTCACACTACTTAAGTGGTTATGTTGGAGGTTATGCTACAAGAAATTTAACAGGAGGCGCCATAGCTATTTCAAATGATAGTAGAATTAATGATAATCTTAATTCAGGAACTAAAGTGCCAGGGCAATATATAGCTGTAAATCAAGGATTCTTTGTGTCTACCGCTTTAGATGGTTTTAATAATGCTAATGCCACTCCAATATTAACTGTTGATGGTGGAGATATTGTCTTTAAAAATAGTCAACGTGTGTTTGCAACAGAAAATGGATTAACATCTTTGTTTTTTAAATCTTCAAGTAAAAAAAAGGCTAGAAAAAATGCAAAAATGGATGTGAATGAAACGCCAACCATACGATTAATGTATGATTCTCCTTTAGGTTTTCATAGGCAAATTGTAGTTGGGTTAAAAGAAAGAACATCTAATGCATTTGATTTAGGGTATGATGCCTTTATGGCTGATGTAAATGAAGAAGATATGTATTGGACATTTGATAACAATCAATTTGTTATTCAAGGAGTTAATAATTTTGAAGAATCTCAAGAACTTTCATTAGGGTTAGTTGTAAAACAATCAGGTATAGCTGCTATAAAGATAGATGCTCTTGAAAATGTTGATACTAATAAACCTATATATATTAGTGATAATCTTACGGGTGAAGTTTCAGAAATTAATAATAAGCCATTTGAGATTTATTTAGAGCCAGGAACTTATAATGATAGATTTAAGCTTGTTTTTCAAAAAAGCAACCAATTATTAAAGGTTGAAGACGTTGATAATATTAATAATGTATTTGTGTATTTTGATTCAGAAGGATCGCAATTAAAAATTGTTAATAAGAATAACGTGTACTTGTCTCATGTTACATTGTATAATATTTTAGGACAAAGTATTATCGATTTTGATATAGATTCTTTAAATGATACTTCTATTCCTTTATCAGTAAAAACAGGGGCTTATATTGTGAAATTAGAAACAGAAAACGGTTTACTAAGTAAAAAAATAATTATTGAATAATTAATGATTGCTTTTTGAATTAGAATTATTTTTAATAATGTGGTTTTAAGGCTTATTCAGTTTCAAAGAAATTATAAAAATCATTGAATTTTATTTTCAGACTTTCAACAGTGTTTTTAGCATTTTCAATTGATTTTTCTTCAATTAATGAATGCATATCGCCTTCAGCACTATTAAAAAAAATATGTATTTGTTCAAATTTATTATCTGTATAGGATTTATCTAACATTATAACTTTAGCTTGTTCAAATATATCTTTTCCAAATTGGTTATAATCCTTCGTGTTATTAGATTTAAAGCGGTATAATTTGTTTATTATACTGTCTATTCTCTCAATAGTTTCAGGTTTTAATGTCCACCTATTTCCGTTATTTAACTGTAAGTCTCCCATCATTAGCATTCTCATTTTGGGGGCAGAACCAAAATCGTATTCATAAATTGTTTCAGCAATCAATTTTAATTCGTCTTGATTATAAATCAATTTCGGCATTAATTTAAATTTTTTAATAGCTCCCGGCATTAAGGTTTTTTCTTCGGATGGATTACTTACAATATCAGTAATTGCTTTTATAAAGTCTTCCTTGTTTTGATAATTTGGTAAATAATGTTCTTTAATACGAAGCATTGGCGGTGCAATCATCTGGTTCATTTTAGCAGGATCAGGTTTTTCAAAATGACAGATGTAGCACTTGTTTGCCATAAGTTTATAACCTTCAGTATTTTTAAGGTCGTATTGGGATATTGCATAATAATCTTCTGTTTTTTTTGTTTTGCCATTATTATTACATGAAATAAAAAACAGACTTACTGTAATAGCTATTATTAATGATTTTATTAAATCCCCCATTTTATTATATTTTATAAAGAAATTTATCAGGCACCCGCAAAGGCACCTGATATTTATAGCTATTTGTCTTTAAAGTCTATTTGCTTGATGTTTTGCGAATTCTGAGGGTGAAATTACACCATCATTATTCAAATCGATACTTTCAAAAGATGGTGCGGTAGCCCTGTTTAACATTGTACCACCTTTTTTAGCATTTTGGTTTTGTCTTTGCACTTTGACTTTTTCATACTCTAATACTGTGATTTTTGAGTTGCCGTCAAGGTCAAAAGTCTCAAAAGTAGGTCTGTTTTGGGTTCCTTTTCCCAGTCCTTGTTTGTTTTGCGTATTTACTCTGTTATTAAGCCTATTTGCTTGGTGTTTCGCAAATTCGTCTTTTAATATTTTACCGTCATTATTCAAATCAATACTTTCAAATGATGGTGAATTGACTCTGTTTCTCATCATACCGCCATTTTTTGTGTTTTGATTTTGCCTTTGTGCTCTTATTTTTTCAAACTCTGATGCTGTAATAGCTCCATTACCGTCAAGGTCAAAAGTCTCAAAAGTAGGTCTATTTTGCATTCCTTTTCCCATTCCAACACGTTGTGAATAGGTGTTAATATTAAATAATATTACTGTTATTAATATAGCTAATGTGTTAATTTTTGTTGTTTTCATTTTATTATTTTTTAAATGATTACTTCTAATTGTTTTTATAATTTTTTTCTTTTGGCATTGTAATACTGCCATTTGAATTAACCATCGTTTTAAATAGTTGGAATAATTTTACTTTTTGTTTTTCATTGCACACTTCTTTCATATCCAAATAGTATTGAATGGTTAGATTTTTTAGTTCCGTGTGCAGATTCCCTAAATCTTTGGATAATTTGTTTAAAATAATGGTGTCTGATTTTTCTTCTCCTAAACCTGTTAATAAATCATTTCTATTTTTTTTCATCTTGTCTATAATGATATCAGAATCTTGATGATATTGATGTCTAATACTCTGGAATATTCTATGTTGTTTATTAGACAGGTTTAATTCTTGCTTAAAAAAACGACCTAGATGATTGGTAGGTATGACTATTTCTTTCTTATCCTGATCTTTGTACCTGGTGATTTCATTTTTTTTATATAACATCGTTCCTACTATCGTAAGATTGAGTAGCGTCAAAAGCACTATTATTCCAATTAATATCTTGGTGTTTTTTTTCATTTATTTTTATTCTTTCATTAACAATACGCTCTCAATTTTTTCAAGTTGTAAATCATTGAAGTGAAATTCTGGTTTGTAGTTTAAAGTTGTAAGTTGATTGTTTGTTTCATTGTATATGTTGCCAATAGTAAAACCAGTATATAATGTTATTAATATTAATGATATTGCTATAATTGGTTGAAAAACTCTTTTTATAAAGTATGTATTATAAATATTATTTTGGTTTTCATTTTTAGCAATTTTATTGATAATTTTTAAATATAAATGCGGATTGTTTTCTAATCTTTTTTCTTCATTGATTAAACTGTATGTAGCTTTCAATTCATTTGTTTTTTTTTCATAGTCATCTGAATTATCTATAATAGTACTTACACGTTTCATTTCTTGTGCCGAAAGCTCTTTGTTCAAGAATTTTAGTATGGTAGTATTTGATAATTTAGTTTTCATTGTTTTTACTTTTATTTATTTGACACTATTTATTTTAAAAACTTTTGTTTTTATTTATTTTTTAGAATATTTTTTTGGACATTTAATTTAGCTCTATGAATTAGGCCTTCTACTGAGGCTAATGATATATTCATAATTATCGAAATTTCTTTATATGAAAGCTCTTCGTATTTATGAAGGATAAAAGCTGTTTTTTGGTTTTTAGAAAGTAATTGTATTGATTCTCTTAATAATTTGAGTCTTTGTATTTTAATATCATCATATTCTTCTTCATGTATTCTTGTAGTAGTATCTTCTATTTGTAACTCGGGTTTAGCACTTTTATTAAAGAAGTTTTCAATACTTTTAAAAACAGTTCTTTTTTTATTATCTCTTACGAAATTGAGTGATTTGTTTACAGCTATTCTGTATAACCAAGTTGATAATTTTGATTGATATTTGAATTTTTTAATAGATAGATATGCTTTAATAAAGACTTCTTGTGTAAGATCTTCTGCATCGTTCTTGTTATGTATAAAATGAAAACAAGTATTTAAAACCAAAGACTGATATTTATCAATTAATATTTTGAAATACAGTTGATTTCCATCTATTATTCCTGAAATTAACTCTTCATCTGTCATTTATTTTTGTTGTATCATTTATATAAGTTAGACACAAATAAAATTAAAAGCTTTTGGGGTCAATGATTTTTTTTAATCAAAGAACATATGACATTTATTTATTCTATTTACTAGCAACGATTTGATGCGAAGTCGTTTTAACGAAGGTAGCTGAAAATTATACAAAGTCAAATTGATTTGACTTTGTATTTCATAAAAAAAAACAGGCAGCCAATACATATTTGGTGCCTGTTTATAAAATTATAATTCGGTTTCTCTTAAAGTGAGATTTTTTTTAAGAATCTATTCCCCTAAAAACGGATAACGATAATCTGTTGGTGTCACAAAGGTTTCTTTAACCATTCTAGGTGATACCCAACGTAACAAGTTTTGAGGGCTACCAGCTTTATCATTTGTTCCAGAAGCTCTAGCGCCACCAAAAGGTTGTTGTCCTACAACAGCTCCCGTTGGTTTATCGTTAACATAGAAGTTTCCAGCGCAATTCTGTAAAGCTTCTGTTGCTTGTGTAATGGCATATCTGTCTTTAGATAAAATGGCGCCTGTTAATGCATATTCGCTCGTTTCATCAACTAGTTTTAAAGTGTCAGCGTAAGCATCATCTTCATAAACATATATAGTAATTACTGGACCAAATAACTCCGTACTCATGGTTGTGTATTTCGGGTTGGTAGTAACAATTACAGTAGGTTCAATAAAGTAGCCTTTGCTTTTGTCGTAACCGCCACCAACTACTATGCTTGCATCGATATCATTTTTAGCTTGGTCTATATATTTAGCCAATTTATCAAAAGAACCTTCATGAATTACCGCTGTAATAAAGTTACTCATGTCTTCAGGAGAACCTATTTTAAATGATTTCACGTCTTCAATAACATAGTTTTTTACATCGTTCCATATGCTTTTTGGAATGTAAGCTCTAGATGCAGCACTACATTTCTGGCCTTGAAATTCAAACGCACCGCGAACAATAGCGGTAGCTACTTGTTTTGGGTTAGCAGACTTGTGTGCTACAATAAAATCCTTACCTCCAGTTTCGCCAACAATTCTTGGATAGGTTTTATAGTTATGAATATTATTTCCTATTTGCTTCCAAAGTTCTTTAAAAATGAATGTGGAACCTGTAAAATGTAACCCAGAAAAATCTGGACTAGCCATAACGGTATTGGTAATCATTACGGGGTCTCCAAAAACAACGTTAATAACACCTGGAGGGACTCCAGCCTCTTCAAAAACATCCATAATAACTTTTGCAGAATAGACTTGACTATCGCTAGGTTTCCAAACAACCACATTACCCATTAGCGCCATACAAGCTGGTAAATTTCCGGCAATAGCGGTAAAGTTAAACGGTGTTACAGCATAAGTGAAGCCTTCAAGCGGACGGTATTCAATGCGGTTCCAAGTATCGCTTGTGCTTTCTGGTTGTTCCATATAAATGTCAGTCATAAACTGGACATTAAAACGTAAAAAGTCTATAAGTTCACAGGCAGCGTCAATTTCAGCTTGGTGAATGGTCTTAGATTGCGCTATCATAGTAGCAGCATTTATTTTTGCTCTGTAAGGTCCTGCAATAAGTTCGGCAGCTTTTAAAAAGATGCCAGCACGTTGTTCCCAAGGTATTAGCGACCAAGATTTTCTAGCTTCTAAAGCCGTAGAAATAGCATCATCTATATGTGTTTGTTCTGCTATATGATAAGTTCCAACCACATGTTGATGGTCGTGTGGAGGAGACATAGTTCTGGTGTTTCCAGTTTTAACAGCTTCACCATTTATATATAAAGGAACATCAATTTTGTTATTAAACATGTCTTTATATGCTTTTAGAACAGCATCACGTTCTGGTGACCCAGGAGCATAAGGTTTTACAGGTTCGTTTACCGCAATTGGTACATTAAAAAAGCCTTTTCCCATGATATTTGATTTTTTGTTATTGAATTTTCAGTAAATAGGGTGTAAATCTACGAATTTTCAAATGATTTGTGTCTCGAACATTTATTAAAAGCGCGTTAAATTTTATTTATTTTTTGTAAGTTGCCAGTTCGTTTTTAGACTACATTTTTTATGTGTACAGTAACTATTATCCCTAAAGGGAAAAATGATTTTGTTTTAACTTCTAATAGAGATGAAGCTCCTAGTAGAATATCTTTAGCTCCAGATTTTTATGACGTTGATAATACAACCTTGCTATTTCCAAAAGATGAATTGTCTGGAGGTACTTGGATTGGTGTAAGTGAAAAAAACAGATTAATTTGTGTGCTTAATGGTGGGTTTGAAAATCATGAGCGAAAAGTAAATTATAGAATGAGTCGAGGTGTCGTTGCTAAAGATTTTATGGTTGCTGAATCTATTTTAAAAACAATTGAGACGTATAATTTTGAAGATATAGAACCGTTTACTATTGTTATTGCAGATTGGAATGATGCTTTAAAATTTTATGAGCTGGTTTGGGATGGAAATGAAAAGCATTTTATAGAATTGCCCTTAGAACCTAAAATTTGGTCGTCTTGTACTTTGTATAATGAGGTTATGAGAAAAGAACGTTTACAATGGTTTGAAAACTTTAAAACAGAAAATACTTTAAATGGAAGTTCGATATTAAAATTTCATAAAACGGCAGGTAAAGGGAATGAAGATTATGGTGTTATTATGAATCGTGGATTTGTAAAAACAACGAGTATCACTCAAGTTAAGAAGCAAGGTGATGCTTTAGAAATGCGTTATGAAAGCTTTCAAAATAATTCAGTTACTTCAAAAATATTAAAGACACCTCAAATAGTAAATGAGTAATACAGGTATTATTTTAACGCTGGCATATCCAGATACTATTGTTATGGTTTCTGAAGAATGGTTTTCACCATTTTTACGATTTATAGGTGTTGGTAAAAAGAATTATTTACGAGCAGGACATGCGGCGTTGGTGTTAATTAATAAAGAAATAGGTGTTTTAGAATACCATGATTTTGGGCGCTATATTACGCCAGAACCTACAGGAAGGGTTAGAGGAAGCGATACCGATAACGAATTAGATTTCCCTATAAGAGCAGAAATAGAAAACGATGCCATAAAAAACTTAGATACAATTTTAGAGTTTTTGGCAACACACCCTAAATTAACACACGGTGATGGAAAATTAGTAGCATCAGTTTGTACTGCGGTTAATTATGAAAAAGCCCGAACGCATATTACTAAGATGCAAAACAAACATTTTATAAGGTATGCTGCATTTATAAAAGATGCGTGTAATTGTGCGCGTTTTGTAACTGATACTTTGATAGCGTCGGTAACGGATTTAGAGATGAAAAAAAATCTTGAAAATTCTAAGTGGTTTACACCCAGTACGGTTGGCAATGTTTTATTATCAAATACAGAAAACCATCCTTTTGAAGTGTCAGAAACGGGGGTTATTTCAGAATTTATAGGCTCTCAGAAAAGCGAAAATATTCGTTGTTTTTTAGATAAACTGAAAGATCATAAACCTAGTTTTATTGGTACATTAGAATCTAAACAGGTTGAAGGGTTGCATGGAAAAGCACAATGGTTATCTGGTATTGCAGCAGGTGCTTGGTTTGAGTTACATAAAACAGGACATGTTGTGGAGTATCATTTTAAGCGTATTTCCCCACACGGAAATATTGATGTTTACGATACGTTTGTTGTTAAGGATGCCACCTTTAATTACGATTTAGAATTTGAATTTGTGCATTACTCCAATTGTAAATTCTTTCATGTTGAGCAGAACGGGAAAGTTTTTAGATTTGAGAGGGTTGTTTAGTAAGATTTAAAAGGGTTTATTATGTTTTTTTGTTGTCAGATGTTTTTTATTCTGTAAGAATAAGTCCCCCAATCATTTCTTTTTCTGTCGGTTTTTCGAACCAATTTTCCATAAAATCAAAGTTCTCTTTACTGACTTCAAATTCAAAAGTTTTACCTTTTTCTGTATTTCTTTTCATTACTCTATTTAGACGTGTTTCTTTTGATATGTCTAAAAAATGTGTTGTGAACTCATAGTTGTTTAAATTGGCAAACTTTCTGAATTTTTGGCGATGTTCAAGTTTTGATAGCCCTAAATCGAGTATAGAGTCAGTTTTTGAAATTTCCAATTGCTTAATCAAATCCATGATCATTTTTTCGGCTCGCTCTATTCTTTCGAGAAACCATTCTAGTCCGTCAGTTGGTTTTTTGTCGGCAAGAAATAATGTGTTATTCCATTTGTCGATTGAAAAAACAATTCCATTAGTTTTGTTTTTCAATTCGTTTGAATAAGTTGTTTTTCCTGAGCCTGTATTTCCGACTATTAGGTGAATCATTTCTTGTTTTTTAAAAAATGAAGTTTTTAATTTATAGCAAACTTAGCGCTTAACTTAAATGTGGGTATGGTAACTTCAAAGTTTTTGGTAGTTGTGAAATTCACCATGTTATAATGTCCTTGCATAGCTCCGAAAGGTGATGTAAGTAAGCAACCAGAGGTGTAAGTGTGAGATTCGCCAGGGTTTAAAACAGGCTTTTTGCCAATAACACCTTCGCCAGAAACAATTTCTACATTGTTTAATGCATCCATAATTTCCCAGTGGCGTGCGTTGAGTTGTACGGAGTCTTTACTTTGGTTTTCAATAGTTACAGTATATGCAAAGGCGTATTGTATTTTATAATTTTTATAAAATGAGCCTTCGTAGTTAGTTTCTACCGAAATTTTTATACCGCTGGTAACTTGTTGAACCATTATTAGTTATTGATGTACAATGTGTTTACAGGTGCTAAAATAATAAATATTAAGTGGTTAACACTAAAATTAGATATGTTTGATGTATAAATTAGTTGAAATGCAAAAACGTATAGCTTAATTTGATATATTAATAGAATTCCCTTCTCCTATTCCTATAATTTTATCGTAGCGCGCTCCTAAATCTCTGTAATAAATAATGACTTTGTAATTGTTTTCGGTTTGGTAGTAGTTGCCGCTAATAGCGCTTTCATCAAAAGTATTATCATTATTCACTACTATGTATTTGTAGTTGTAAAACCCTTGTTTTAGTAACATGGCATTTGTGAAAACATTATCTCCTTCGTTATAAGTCATTTTAGTGCTTTCATCAATAGCGTAATTGTTAAAATTTCCATAGACATGCACCGTTTTGTCTTTTAAATAATCATTGCCTAGTAGAGAAAAGTGCATCCAAACATAATCTGATTCTATATTTGGGTTGTCTGCATCAACATTGGTTATAACATAATTTCCGTTAATGTCTGGGTTGTATGTGTAGGGTTTATTAGTTCTTTCTACATTGGTAAATAGATAATTATGGTATAAATCTTTTAGTTCAATATATTGAATACCAGTGTTAGCGGCGCGTACATCTTTGTTTTCAAAATATAAATATTCATTACCTCCCCAAAAACTAGTTTCGTTATCGTACTTGTAAATAAGTTGATTGCCAATAGTATAAAGTGGTTTTAGGTTTGAAATAGCGGTGTTTAAATTATTGTTTTGAACAATTAGGGCTTTTACCGTTTGTAAGGGGTTGTTAAATTGCATATTTTCGGATGCTACAATAATATCAACCCGTTGTTTTTCTTCAATAAATTCAATGTTTCGGGTGCGTTTTATATTTACGCCAACATTTACTTCATCTTCATAAATCATGAATTTTCTTGAAAAAACCAATGCATTATCATTGTTATAAATAGATAGCATATAATTTCCAGATATTTTTAACTTTTTAGTTTGCTGATTGGGAATGGTTAATTTGTAATGCGAATATATTTGATACGTGTTATATGAGTTTTCATAATTTCTAATGCGTTGGTTGTCAAAACCATCAAGAAATTCGGCTTTCATTAAAATAGAAGGTGTCCAATCGTAATTATAATGATCAATTTTATAATAGTAATCTGCTTCATCACCATTTAAAGCATCAAATTCAAGAATGACATATTCGCCTAATTTTAAAATTGGCAATTGAGTTTCAGGTGTGTTACTCTTAAAGTTAATAGTCTTTATATAGTTTGGTGGATTTAATTCTTCAATCTGGGAAAACCCAAAAAGAGAAAAAAGAAACAGAAGGATAGCGTATTTGATATTTTGTGGCATTTAAGTACTAAATTTTACGTAAATATATACAAATTTTATGCCTTAATATTACTTGATTATTTAGAATGGGTACAAATAATAAACTAGAAAAAACAATTTCTTTTTTTAGTGAAGAAATTCGTATTTTTGCCCCGATTTTTAGAAAACTAATTTCAATAAAATAAATATGTCAAACGACATTCGTATTAAAAAAGGTCTGGACATTAATCTTATAGGTGAAGCTGAAAAAATCGTTGAACAAGCGATTATTAGTAACTACTGTACTATAAGACCAGAAGATTTTCACGGCGTTATTCCAAAACTTGTAGCAAAAGAAGGTACTTCAGTAAAAGCTGGAGATACTTTGTTTTACGACAAATCTCAAGAAGCAGTTAAGTTTTCTTCACCAGTTTCGGGGAAGGTAATTGAAGTACAACGTGGACCCAAAAGACGCATTGATGCTATTAAAATTGAAGCAGAGAAAACACAATCTTATGTAGATTATGGTGCTTTAAATTTAGATACAGCAAAATCAGAAGACATTAAAGCACATTTATTAGCATCGGGTTGTTGGCCATTTGTTAAGCAACGTCCGTATGATGTTATTGCAAATCCAGATAAATCGCCAAAAGCGATATTTATTTCGGGTTATGCTAGTGCTCCTTTGGCAGCCGATTTAGATTTTACCTTAAAAGGCAAAGAGGCAGCGTTGCAAGCGGCGGTTACTGCTTTAAGTAAACTTACCGAAGGTAGCGTGCATGTTTCTGTTGGTAGTTCTAATTCGCCACTTGTTGGTTTATCAGGAATTACTATACATAACGTTTCAGGGCCGCATCCTTCAGGGAATGTGGGTACTCAAATAAATAAAATAGATCCCGTTAATAAAGGCGAGGTTGTTTGGACGGTAAGTGCACAAGACCTTCTTATTATTGGTGAATTATTATTAACAGGAAAATTTAATGCAGAGCGTACAGTTGCTTTAGCGGGTTCTTCGGTTGAAAAACCAAGATATTTTATTACTAAAATAGGAAGTGAAATAGCTACTATTATTTATGATAAAGGTATTGCGAAAGATGCTCACGATCGTATTATTTCAGGAAATGTATTAACAGGAAAACAAGTAAAACCAGATGGTGTTTTAGATTATTACAGTAATGTAGTTTCTATAATTCCAGAAGGTGATGATTATGAGTTTTTTGGTTGGACAAAGCCTGTTTTTAACAAGGTTTCTACATCAAGAGCGTTAACGTTTTCTTGGTTAAGTCCTAAGAAAAAATACGATTTAAATACCAATACAAATGGAGAACATCGTGCTTTTGTTACAACAGGAACTTATGAAGAAGTTTTTCCTTTAGATATTTATCCAATGCAAATTTTAAAAGCTTGTATGTATAAAGATTTAGATGAAATGGAAGCTTTAGGAATGTACGAAGTTGCACCTGAAGATTTTGCATTAACAGAATTTGTTTGTGTGTCTAAACAACCACATCAAAAAATTATAAGAGCAGGATTAGACTTAATGCTTAAAGAGATAGGATAATGGGTTTAAAAGAAAAATTACATAGTTTTAAGGAAAAGAATAAAGATAAAAAGTGGTTGCCAGCATTTTCTGCAATCCACACGTTTTTATACTTACCAAACGAGACCACTCATAATGGAACTCATATAAAAGCAGCCGATGATTTAAAGCGTACCATGAATACCGTTATTATGGCAATGGTTCCTTGTTTAATTTTTGGGATGTTTAATGCAGGATATCAGCATAATGTTCAGATTGGAGATATTCAAGCAGTAACTTCAGGTTTCTTTAGTCCAGAATTTTGGACTATGGATAACTTCTTAATTGGTTTTTGGAAAATATTACCATTAGTTATTGTGTCTTACGGAGTAGGTTTAGGAGTTGAATTTATATTCGCTATTATTAAACAACACGAAGTGGAAGAGGGCTATTTGGTAACAGGAATGTTAGTGCCTTTAATTGTACCAGTAGATATTCCTTTATGGATGCTAGCTGTTGCTGTTATATTTGGAGTTGTTATTGGTAAAGAAGTTTTTGGAGGTACAGGAATGAATATATTAAACCCTGCTTTAACCATTAGAGCTTTCTTATTTTTTGCATATCCAACGTGGATGTCTGGTGATAAAGTTTGGGTTGAAGGTGCTGTAGCGCAAGATAAACTTATAGCAGCTGGACAAAATTTAGATGCTATATCTGGAGAAACCATATTAGGGACTTTAGCACAAGGCAAAGAGCTTGCTTATTCTGTCTCAGATATGTTCTTAGGTTTTATTCCTGGTTCTGTTGGAGAAACATCTGCACTACTTATAATATTAGGAGGTTTGTTTTTAATCTTCTCTAAAATTGGAAGTTGGAGAATCATGTTGTCTTCTGCACTTGGAGCTTTAGTTATGGGATTAATATTTAATCAAATTGTTGATGCTGGTATTATTTCAGAAAGCAGTAAGTTTTACGGATTAATGAGTACTACGTTTTGGCATCACTTACTTATTGGTGGTTTTGCTTTTGGTACCGTATTTATGGCTACCGATCCTGTTACAGCATCACAAACCAATAAAGGAAAATGGATTTACGGATTTTTAGTAGGGTTTATATCAATATTAATTAGAGTCTTTAATCCCGCATATCCAGAAGGGGTTATGTTAGCTATTCTATTAATGAATGTGTTTGCACCAACTATCGACCATTATGTGGTTCAAGGAAATGTAAAACAAAGAATGAAACGTTTAAAAGCAAAAACAGCTTAATCATGAGTAAAAGAACGGATTCAAATTTATATACGATACTTTTTGCCATAGCAATGGTAATTGTTGTTGGAGGTTTATTAGCATTTACGGCGTCTTCTTTAAGACCTAGAATTGATAATAACGAGCGTTTAGAAAAGCAGCAGAATATTTTATATGCCATGGGCGTTAATGCAAACGATGATAGCAGTGCTATTTTTGTTTCTACAGATGAAGCTCCTGAGTTGTTTGCTAAATACATCACTAAACAATTAGTTATTCAGGGTAGTGATATATCTGAAAATAAAGAAGCTTATTTGATAGATGTAAAAAAAGAACAAACGAGTGCAAAAGCTGGAAACGAAAGAAGGTTGCCATTATTTGTTGGAAACAAAGATGGTAAAACGTTTTACATAGCACCTATTAGAGGAAAAGGACTTTGGGATGCTATTTGGGGGTATGTTGCTATGGATGCTGATATGGTTGTTCAAGGTGCTTATTTTGATCACAAAGGAGAAACGGCCGGTTTAGGTGCAAACATTAAGCAACGTTTCTTTATGGATGATTTTATAGGAGAACATTTAATGAGTAATGGTGTTTTTAAAGGCATTACTGTTGCTAAAGGAAACAACGATCCAAAGAATTTAGAGAAAAATGATAACGAGGTAGATGCTATTGCTGGCGCCACTATTACAGGTGACGGAGTTTCAGCAATGTTAAAGTCTGAATTAAGACAATATGTATCTTATTTTAAAACATTGAAATAATTATGGGACTTTTATCAAAAAAAGACGCAGCATTAATTAAAGATCCATTAGCAGATAATAATCCAATTACCATTCAGGTATTAGGAATATGTTCAGCTTTAGCAATTACGGCTGAATTAGAAGCAGCTATTGTAATGTCTGTTTCTGTATTGTTTGTATTAGGAATAGGAAACGTTGTTATCTCTTTAATGAGAAATATCATTCCATCAAAAATTAGAATTATTGTTCAATTAATTGTAGTTGCTGCTTTAGTAATTATAGTTGACCAAGTGCTTAAGGCATTTGCTTATGAGTTAAGTAAAACACTTTCGGTTTTTGTTGGATTAATAATTACAAATTGTATCATCATGGGACGTTTTGAAGCTTTTGCTTTAGCTAATGGACCTTGGAGATCCTTTTTAGATGGTATTGGAAACTCTTTAGGATATGGTGTTATTTTAATTATAGTAGCATTTTTTAGAGAATTACTAGGAGCAGGAACGTTATTAGGGTTTAAAGTTTTAGGAGATCCTATTGAGAAAACAGGAGTTTATGAATATGGATATGAAAATAACGGATTTATGTTATTAGCTCCAATGGCATTAATTGTTGTTGGTATTATTATTTGGGTTCAACGTAGTAGAAATACATCATTAATAGAAGATCATTAAATAGTTTACAGTAAAACAGTATTCAGTAAGCAGTAAATGCTAAAACTGAAAACTGCAAACTGAAGACTGAAGACTTATAAAAAATGGAATATATAGAATTATTTTTTAAATCGATATTTATAGATAACATGGTGTTTGCTACATTCCTTGGAATGTGTTCTTACCTTGCAGTATCTAAAAAAGTAGCAACAGCTGTTGGTCTTGGTGCTGCGGTTGTTTTCGTAATGTTAATTACAGTGCCTTTAAACTGGTTATTAGATCAGTATTTATTACAACCTGGAGCATTATCTTGGTTAGGCGAAGAGTATGCAGATTACGATTTAAGTTTCTTATCTTTTATTATGTTTATTGCTACCATAGCAACTATGGTACAATTAGTAGAAATTGTAGTTGAGAAATTTTCACCATCATTATATAACTCACTGGGTATTTTCTTGCCACTTATAGCAGTAAACTGTGCTATTTTAGGAGGGTCATTATTTATGCAATCTCGTGAAATTCCTACTTTAGGATTAGCAACTGTTTATGGTGTTGGTTCTGGTATTGGATGGTTTTTAGCAATTCTTGCTATTGCTGCTATTCGTGAAAAAATAAGATATTCAAATGTGCCACCAGCATTAAGAGGTCTAGGAATTACATTCATCATTACAGGTTTAATGGCGATTGGTTTCATGAGCTTTGGAGGGATGTTAACAGGAGGTGATGAAGAAGCTGCTAAAGAAGAAAAGACTGTTAAAGTTGATTCTAAAGAGACAAAAGAAGGGTTAGCTAACAACATAAAAGTAAATGAGTAATATGATATTAGCCGCAAGTACATTAGGAACGGTTATAGCAACTGTAACAGCATTTTTAATAATTACATTGTTGTTAGTAGCATTGTTATTATTTGTAAAACAAAAATTATCACCATCGGGTCCCGTAAAAATTACGATTAATGGTGAACGTGAAATAGAAGTAGCTTCTGGAGGTAGTTTATTATCTACTTTAGGTGCACAAAAAATATTTTTGCCATCAGCTTGTGGTGGTGGTGGAACATGTATTCAATGTGAATGTCATGTATTATCTGGAGGAGGAGAAGCCTTACCTACAGAAACACCTCATTTTTCAAGAAAAGAATTAAAAGAAGGTGCTCGTTTGTCTTGCCAAGTAAAAGTAAAGCAAGACATGAATATTACAATTCCAGAAGAAGTTTTCGGAATTAAAAAATGGGAAGCAACGGTTGTTAGAAATTATAATGTAGCCTCATTTATTAAGGAGTTTGTTGTTGAAATTCCTGAAGATATGGGATACAAAGCAGGAGGATATATTCAAATTGAAATTCCACCATGTGAAGTGAAGTATTCAGATATGGATATTACGGCACATCCTGAAGAACATGAAACACCAGATAAGTTTCAAGCGGAGTGGGATAAGTTTAAATTATGGCCTTTAGTTATGAAAAACACGGAGACTATAGAAAGAGCATATTCTATGGCTTCTTATCCTGCTGAAGGGCGAGAAATTATGTTGAACGTACGTGTGGCTTGTCCGCCATTTGATAGAGCTATTGGTGGCTGGATGGATGTAAACCCAGGTATTGCATCATCTTATATATTTAATCAAAAGCCAGGAGATAAAGTAACAATTTCTGGACCTTACGGTGAGTTCTTTATTAATGAGTCTGAGGCAGAAATGTTATATGTAGGTGGTGGAGCAGGTATGGCACCAATGCGTTCGCACTTATATCACTTATTTAGAACCTTGAAAACAGGAAGAAAAGTATCGTATTGGTATGGTGGTCGTTCTAAACGTGAATTATTTTATTTAGAACATTTTGAAGCATTGGAAAGAGATTTTCCTAACTTTAAATTTCACTTAGCTTTATCTGAGCCTTTACCAGAAGATAACTGGAAAGTAAAAGATAATATTGATGCTGAAGGTGACGGTTTCGTAGGATTTATTCATAATTGTGTTATCGATAATTATTTAAGTCATCATGAGTCACCAGAAGATATCGAATTATACTTCTGTGGACCACCATTAATGAACAAAGCCGTTCAGAAAATGGGAGAAGATTTTGGTCTTGCCGATGAGAATATTCGATTTGATGATTTTGGAGGTTAGTAATTAATTATCATATAAATCAAAATCTAAATATATAAAAAGCCGATACATTGTATCGGTTTTTTTATTTTTGCATCATGAGTAAACCACTTACAAAACAAGAATTACACAATCTAGCCATGAATCATGTTGGAAAAGATTTAGAACAACGTGGTTTTGAGTTTATAGCCATTAATAGCAAGCTTAAAAAACATCCGCAATTTGTTTGTATGGATAAAAACAAGCAATATTACTTTGTGATTGTAAGGGCAGTAATATTGCCAGATAATCCTAATAATTTTGATGTTGTTTGGATGGAATCTTTTAAAAAGCACGCCAGAGAAAATGATGCTAAAGTATTATATGCTGGCGTTGGTTTAGGTAACATGAATAAGGAAAAAACACCTATTTATTTAAATGAAGAGTATTTGTTAGAATATAATGGTATTCAAGTTTTAGAAACTAATTTGAATTAAATGAATAGAATCATACTAGCTCTTTTATGTGTTACTCTTTTTTCTTGCAAACAAGAATCAAAAAAAGAAGAAGAGCAAAGTTTAAAGAATACTTTGGTTGAAGGCGATATTTTTGGAACTTTTTATCAGGTTACTTACGATTCTGAAGTTAATTATGAAACGCAATTTGATAGTTTATTTCATGTAATTAACAAATCGATGTCAACCTATCAAGTGAATTCAGATATTTCAAAAATTAATAGAAATGAAGCCGTTGAAGTTGATGCCCATTTTAAAAATGTTTTTAAGACATCTAAAGAAATATTTCATGAAACTAATGGTGCTTTCGATCCTACAATAGGCGCTTTAGTAAATGCATGGGATTTTGGTCCAGAAGGAAGGATAGCGAATTTAGATAGTTTGAAAATTAATAATTTGATGCTGTCTGTAGGCTTTGATAAAGTATCTCTTGTTGAAAATAAAATAGCTAAACCACAAAATGCATTTATAGATTTTAATGCCATTGCAAAAGGATATGCAGTTGATGTTATTGCAGCGTTTTTAGATAATAATAATGTTGCTAATTATATTGTAAACATTGGAGGAGAACTCAATTCTAAGGGTGTTAATGTAGACAAAAAACTAGGTTGGACTGTTGGTGTAGAAAACCCAAATTTTGATGGCACACAAAGTTGGGATAAAGTATTTGTTTTAAAAGACGAAGCCATGGCTACTTCTGGTGTTTATAGAAAGTTTAAAGTAGACGAAAATGGCAATCGTTACGCACACATTATTGATGCTAAAACAGGTTATCCAAGTAAAACTAATTTATTAAGTATTTCTGTAATTGCGGATAATTGTATGACAGCTGATGCTTATGCAACAGCATTTAAAGCTATGGGCATTGAAAAAATAAAAGAATTTTTAAAAACGCATCCAGATCTTAAAGTGTATTTGATTTTTGAAAATGGTAAAAAGGAATTTGAAACTTTGGCTTTAAATGATTTTCCTGAATAAGTCAAAAGATGATTCTATCAAAAGACTTCTTTTTTCTTTATAGCTAAACAAATTTTCTATCGCTTTAGCGGAAAGTTTAGCTATTTAATCAATTTAAAAACTCATAAAAGGAAGTTTCTTTTTATAAAGCATTAATTAGTATTAGTAACCAGCCACTAGCTAAAAACAAACCACCTATTGGAGTAATAGGTCCTAAAAATTTCAGCTTTTTTCCTTTAGCATCAGATAGAACTAAGCCATAAATGCTAAAAGAGAATAGTATAATTCCTAGTGTAAAGCACCAGTATGTTGTAGGAGTTATGTTTTCAGCATTAAAACCTAAAATAAGTAAAACAATAGCATGGTACATTTGGTATTTTACACCAACTTCAAAGCTATGTAATTGATCTGTAGATAAAATTTTCTTCAAAGCATGCGCTCCAAAAGCTCCAAATATTACTGATAGCATCCCAAAAAAGGCAGCTGTAATAATTATAATATATTGTGTCATTAAATAAGATTTAGGAAGTTATTCCTGTGTGTAATTTATAATGTCACCTACAGAAAGTTTCCAATTATCAATCAAACCAGCATTAATTTCTAAAACATATTTTGCAGGAGCCTTTGATGGAAGGGAACTTTCATCAAAAGGTTTTGCGTTTTTTTGAAAGCTTATTATTTTATAAGCATCATCAATATAAATTAAATCTAAAGGAATATGCGTATTCTTCATGTAAAAGTAACGCTCTTTAAAGTCCTTAAAAACAAATAGCATACCTTGATTCTGCTTCATATAATCTCGGTACATCAAACCTGTTTGTATATCAAAGTCGGTGTCTGCAATTTCAATATTTAAAATTACTTTTGTAGAATCTGATTTTATAATGGAGAGTTCTCCTTCCTTTTTAAAAGTAACTACAGTCTGTTTTATAATCTTTTTATCCTCTTTACATGATGAAAAAAATATAAATAAGATACCAATAATTAATAAAGAAAATCGTTTCAATAACATCTTATTTAACTGTGGACTTAGGTTTGTAAATAAACATAAAATATAAGCCAATAAGAATAAAAGGTATACTTAGCCATTGACCTGTATTTAAACCGTACCAATTTATATATTCATCACCTTGTGGCTCTTTAACTCTTTCAACAAAGAAACGAATGGTCCAAAGTAGTACTAAGAATAATCCAAAAAGAAAACCTGGTTGGTCTTTTTTAGTGGTTTTAGTATAAAAATATCCTAAAATTAAAAACACAAAAATATAGCAAAACGATTCGTATAATTGAGCAGGGTGGCGGTAAGGTACTTTATCTAATAACTCTGCAAATTGCGGATTATCGGTTACCGCAGCATAGGCTTTTTTTACATCCTTTATTCCAGTAAGTTGTGTAATTTCTCTTTTATAGTATTGATCTTGAATGAAACGAACACCAAAATTAGAATCAGTTACTTTGCCAATAATTTCAGAATTAATAAAATTTCCAATTCTAATGAAAACAGCTCCAGAAGCTACTGAAATTACAATACGGTCTAAAATCCATAAAAGGGATTTGTAATTGTATTTTTTTCGGTATAAATACATACCAATTATAATACCTATAGCAGCACCATGACTTGCAAGTCCTTGAAAGCCTGTAAATTCAAAACCACCTTTAAATTTAAAAGGTAAAAAGATGCTAAAAAAATCTTGACTAATTAATTCTGATTGATAAAACAATACATGACCCAAACGAGCCCCTAGCATAGTTGCTAAAACAGTATATATAAAAAGCGGATCTAAATAGTCTAAAGATACTTTTTCCTTTGTAAAAATACGTTTCATGATATACCACCCAACAATAAAAGCAGAAACCCACATAAGGCTATAAAAGTGGAGTTTGAAATTTCCAATAATGTCAATGCCTGTTATAGGGTTCCAATCAAATTTTAATAATTGCATAGTTTTTGTTTTTTCAACGTAAATATAAAAGTTTGAAAATATCTTTAGTGTTAAAACTTATTTAATAAGCTCTATAATTTCAACTTCAAAAATAATATTAGATTTCCCAGGAATACCTCTATTACCAGATTCTCCATAAGCTAAATGGTATGGTATAAAAAGAGTGGCTTTGTCTCCAACACTTAATTGTTGTAAGCCTTCTTTAAAACCAGCAATCATACTTGCATCTGGACTAATGTTTGCAGTAATGGGTTTATAGGCATTAGCAGCTTTCTTTCTTTCATTTACAGCGTTAAGAGCTTCAGCAGTTTCTAGTTTACTAGTGTCAAGCAATTTTCCGTCTTCAAAATAAACCGAGTAGTGGGTTAAGACTTCAGCGTTTTGAGGTAGTTTTTCTCCAGTTCCTTTTTCTGTAATTACATATTGTAAACCAGAAGCTAGTGTGATGGCTTCTTCTTTTTGTTTATCAAATTTTTCTTTTGTTGCTTTTAAAAGAGCTTCGGCTTTTGCTGTTGCTTCTTTTTCTTTTCTTTCTGCTTCAGCAAAATGGTTGATAAAGATATTTGGAGCATCAAATTTTTTAGCTTCTTTTCCTTTTCTTATAATATTTAATTCTTCAATAATAATATCTATAAGAGGTTTGTTGCTAGAGTCTGTTTTTGTGTTAGAGATGCTGTCTTCTATATCTAAACCTAATACAAGTTCTCCAAAAACGGTATGTTTATTATTTAAATGTGGGGTTGGTTTATCTGTTATAAAAAACTGACTTCCATTAGTTTTTGGACCGGAATTGGCCATAGATAATATACCTGCTTTATCATGTGTTAATTCAGGGTTGAATTCATCCATAAATTTGTAACCTGGATTTCCTGCTCCTGTACCTAAAGGATCGCCTCCTTGAATCATGAAATCATTAATAACACGATGAAAAATAGTGCCATTATAGAATTTTTTTCCTTTATATTTATCATCAACCATCGTGTTTTTTCCTTCTGCTAATGATACAAAATTAGCTACAGTAACAGGGGTTTTGTCATAATCTAGTTTTGCAACCATTACGCCTTTTGTTGTTACAAATTCAGCATAAATGCCATCTTCAAGATCTGGATATTGAGCTTTACATGCTGTTAAGCTTATTAATAATGACAAGAATAAAATTTTAATAGTATTTTTTAATAGGTGCATTTTAGTTTAATCCGTTTTGGGTTGTTATTGAATTGACTGTGACTTCGCAAATTATAGGTGTGTTATGAGGTATTCTGTTTTCATCACCATAGTAGCCGTAAGCTTTTTGTGATGGAAATAAAAAGGTTGCTGTTTCACCTGTTTTTAAAAGTTTTAAACCTTCACGTAAGCCTGTAAAAAGCTCTTGCTTATCCATGGCGTAGCTTTGAGTTTTTATCTCTTCTTTAGAATATATGATATTACCATTTAAACGTTTTACATTATAATTATAGTTTATAATATCTCCAAAATCAGGTGTCTTTAAAGAATCATTTTCAACTTTATGATTGTAGTAGTACCAAAATCCACTTTTAGAGGCTATGTATTTATTGTTTTGCTGCGTCATAATTTTTTCAATAGCAGCTTGTTCTTGGGCATTTAATTTTTTGTTACGTTCTATAGACGCATTAATAAAAGATCCTGATTTCGTAGAAATAGGCTTTCTTGCTTCAGGGCTTTTACAGGAAGCAAAAAGAGCAATACATATTAATATTAGAAATTTATTCATTATTTAAGGCTTTTTTATAACTAGGTAATATATTGATAAATTTTTCAATAGTATCATGTAGTGATAAATGACTTTTTCCTCCAGCGGCATTGGTATGTCCACCACCTTCAAAATGTGCACGAGATAATTCGTTTACTGAAAAATCTCCTTTTGAGCGCAACGATATTTTTATAATACCTTCTTGTTTGTCTTCAATAAAAATAGCAGCAAGTACTATGTTTTCTAATGACAAAGCATAATTAACAACGCCTTCTGTATCACCTTTTTTATAATTATATTTAAATAATTCCTCTTGAGATAAACTAATATAAGCGGTTCTAGATTCAGGGATAACTTTTAAGTTGTTAAGTGCGCAACCTAATAATTGTAAACGTTCGTATGTATTAGTATCGTATACATTATTATGAATTTGTGTGTTATCTGCTCCTTTTTCTATAAGGTGTGCTATAATTTCATGTGTTCTACTTGTAGTAGAACGAAATCTAAACGAGCCTGTGTCTGTCATGACACCAACATATAAACAGGTTGCGATATCAGCATTTATGGAATCTGAATCACCTAGCATGTCAATAAAGTGATAGATCATTTCGCATGTAGAACTCATACTTACATCGCTAAACATATAAGTAGCATAATTATCTGGTGCTTGATGATGATCTATCATTATTTTAATAGCACTGCTTTTTTCTAAAACAGTTTCCATATTACCTGTTCTATGGAACGCATTAAAATCTAGAGTAAAAATAATATCGGCAGCTTTAATTAAAGCATTGCAAACTTTTGTTTGAAAATCGTGTTTTAAGATAATATTTTCTCCAGGAATCCATTTTAAAAAACTAGGATAATCGTTAGGCGTTATTACTGTTACGTCGTGATTATTATTTAGTAGGTAGTGATATAATCCTAAAACAGAGCCAATAGCATCACCATCTGGGTTTTTATGAGGTACAATTACTATCTTTTTTTTTGTTGAAAGTAATTGTTTTATACTTGTAATATCTTCTTTTGTCATAGGAAGCGAATATACAATTTTTTAAAATTTGTTTATCTTGTTTTTAACTGGAAATGCATTACTTTTGCACAAAATTAAAATAAAAAATGGCAACAAATAGAACATTTACAATGCTAAAGCCAGATGCTGTTGAAAAAGGACACATTGGCGCAATTTTAGAAAAGATTTCAGCTTCAGGATTTAGAATTGTTGCAATGAAATTAACACAGATGACAAAAGCAGATGCGCAAGCATTCTATGCAATACATAATGAACGTCCGTTTTTTGGAGATTTAGTTGAATATATGACTCGTGGGCCAGTTGTGGCGGCTATTTTAGAAAAAGAAAATGCAGTTGACGATTTTAGAACTTTAATTGGTGCTACCAATCCTGCTGATGCTGCCGAAGGAACTATTCGTAAAATGTATGCCGATTCTATTAGTGAAAATGCAGTACACGGAAGTGATAGTGATGATAACGCAGCTATTGAAGGTGCTTTTCATTTTTCTGGAAGAGATATGTTTTAAGCATTTAAAATTTATATATAAAAATCCCGCAACTTAGTTGCGGGATTTTTTTGTTTCAAAAAGTATTACTTAGTATGTGTTAAATAACTTTTACGTTTACTGCGTTTAATCCTTTTCTACCTTCCTGTAAATCAAATTCAACGTTGTCGCCTTCGCGAATCTCGTCGATTAATCCAGAAATGTGAACAAAATGTTCTTTTTGTGAACCTTCTTCTGTTATAAATCCGAATCCTTTAGAATCATTGAAGAATTTTACTGTTCCTTTACTCATTGTTTTAAAATATTAAATTAATTACTAATTGATATGCAAACTTAATGCCAAATAATAATCATCTACTTAACAGTGAGTTGTGCGATGAAAAGATAAGAAATAAAAAAAAGTCTATCAAATATTTTTGATAGACTTTTAAGTTGTAATTGTTAAAGTATATGTTTAGATTACTTTTACGTTTACGG